>Ga0315278_10001953_pt1 | contig 18236 bp, 16 predicted proteins | sample YL17G06_0_MG_FD_203880 | JGI IMG/M metagenome (GOLD analysis project Ga0315278, IMG submission 203880) | Sediment microbial communities from Yellowstone Lake, YNP, Wyoming, USA - YL17G06_0 | ecosystem: Environmental > Aquatic > Freshwater > Lake > Sediment | place: USA: Wyoming | collected... | reverse complement strand
GCGACCTGCTCAATGGCGAGGGCCTTCTCCAACCGGTCGTGCCGGACCGGCGTCCGGGCGTGCGCCGCGACCGAGACCAGAAACGACGGGCCGACAAAGTAATTCACTTCTTCGATCGTCAGGTCCTGGCCCTCGCGTCCGAACCGGTTGAAGAGCAGAAACGTGTGGCCCGGGTACTCCTCCATCTTCGGCACCTGGTCCTCGTCGAGGCAATCCTCGATGGCAAGCGGGTGCAGACCGAGCGGTTCGATCAGCGCCGCGAGGTCGTCGCGGGTGGGATTGACGTAGTCGAGCCAGACATAGCCGCCGCCGGCGCGGGCGGCCAGCGTGTCGGCGAGGCTGGCGAGTGACGTCACGGCGCCGGTGGGCGACACGTGGAAGAAGCGGCTCTCGGGCATGACGGACATGATCGGCACTCCTGGTTCGCCACAGACGGGCACTCGGGTGGGCGCCTATTGTACCCGAGCGCCGTGCGGCATGGCGCGGGCCGGACGGGTGGCGGACGGGTGTCGGACCTGACTGGCGGGACGCCCGTGCTACTATGGATTGTTTAGAGATCCCCCGACAGGCCGCGCAGTGGGCCGTGCCCCCGAACTCGGGGGATACAGCGGCGTCGCGGCCAGCCTGCCGAGGCGATCCTGGGAACGCGACCGCGGACATGGCAGACACTTCGACCTCCGACGCCACCGACATCGTCATTCGGGGGGCTCGCACGCACAACCTGAAGAACGTGGACCTGACGCTGCCGTCGGGCAAGCTGGTGATCCTGACGGGCGTCAGCGGATCCGGCAAGTCGTCGCTGGCCTTCGACACGATCTACGCAGAGGGACAGCGCCGGTACGTCGAGTCGTTGTCGGCATACGCGCGCCAGTTTCTCGAGAGGATGGAGAAGCCGGACGTCGACTCCATTGACGGCGTGTCGCCGTCGATCGCCATCCGCCAGAAGAACGCGATCCGCAATCCTCGCTCGACCGTCAGCACGACCACCGAGATTCACGACTACCTGCGGCTCCTGTTCGCGCGGGTCGGCCGGACCTCTTGCCGGCAATGCGGGCAGGAGGTGACGCGCGAGACGGCCGAAGTCGTGGCTCGGCGGCTGGCGCAGCTGCCTGCAGGCACGCGCCTGGTGCTGGGGTTCGATCTGCCGGTGCTGGCGGTGGGCGCCGGGGGCGACGACCAGACCAATGGCGGCGAGGTGGTTGACGAGATTGGGGAGTCGGCCGCCGACGCCTCGGCGCGGGTCGAGGCGTCGCGGGGATCGGGGCGCGAGTCCCGGAAGCCGCCCGCGAGCGTCACTGGCGCGGGTCGCGGAGGCAACGGCCAGGACGCCATCGCCGCGACCATGGACGGGTTGCGCAAGAAGGGCTTCGGGCGCCTGCTGGTCGACGATCAGGCCGTGCCGTTCGACGACATCGACCCGGCCTCGCTGGCCGGCCGCGCGGAACTGCGGGTGGTCGTCGATCGCATCACGATCGGACCTGGTATCGAGCATCGCCTGACCGACTCGATCGAGACGGCGTATGCCGAAGGCGGCGGCGCGGCAATCGGCGTCGAGGCCAGCGATCGATCGAACGCGCGAACCCACGTGTTCAGCGAGCGATTCGAGTGCCGGCCGTGCGGCATCCCGTATGAAACGCCGCAGCCCAGCCTCTTCTCGTTCAATAATCCGTTCGGCGCGTGCGCGACCTGTCACGGCTTTGGCAACATCATCGAGGTCGATATGGATCTGGTGGTGCCGGATCCCACGCTGTCAATCAACCGCAACGCAATCGAGCCGTGGAGCAAGCCGCACTACCGTTCGTCGCTGGCAGACCTGAAGCGGGCGGCCCGCACGGCCAGCGTGCGTCTCGACATCCCGTGGCAGGACTTGACGGACGCGGAACGGCGGATCGTCATCGACGGTGACGGCGACGAGTACACGGGCGTTCGGGGCTTCTTTGCGTGGCTGGAGCGAAAGAAGTACAAGGTCCACGTCCGCGTCTTCCTCAGCCGGTATCGGGGCTATCAGGTCTGTCACGACTGCGCCGGCACGCGCCTGCGCCGCGAAGCGAGAGATGTCCGGGTCGGCGGCGAGACCATCGATGCCGTCTGCGCGCTGACGGTGAGCGAGGCGCAGCGGTTCTTCAGCCGGCTGGCGCTTGGCGAGAAGGACGCGGCGATTGCCGACAAGCTGCTCGGCGAGATCCGGCGGCGGCTGGGATTCCTGAGCGACGTCGGCCTCGACTACCTCACCCTGGACCGGCTTTCGTCGACGCTGTCAGGCGGAGAGGCGCAGCGCATCAACCTGGCGTCATCGCTGGGGTCGGCATTGGTGGGCACGCTGTACGTGCTCGACGAACCGTCGATTGGCCTGCACCCGCGCGACAACCAGCGGCTCATCGACATCCTGCGCGTGCTGCGCGATCAGGGCAACACCGTGCTCGTGGTCGAGCACGACGCCGACATGATCCGTGTGGGCGACCACATCGTCGACCTGGGCCTGGGGGCCGGCGAGCAGGGCGGGCGTATCATCTACAACGGCGCGCTCGAGGGGTTGATGCAGGAGACGCGATCGCTGACCGCGAAGTACCTGCGGGGCGAATTGTCCATCCACGTGCCCTCGCAACGCCGGCGCGGCACGGGGCAGCGCCTGCGCGTGCTGGGGGCCGCCGAGCACAACCTGCGCGGCATCGACGTCGATATTCCGCTCAATACGCTGACCGTGGTGACAGGCGTCAGCGGGTCCGGCAAATCGACGCTCGTGCACGACATCATCTACCCGGCCATCAAGCGGCTGAAGGGCGGCACCGAACGCAAGGTTGGCGCGCACCGGAAACTCGAGGGCGCCGAGTTCATCACCGACGTCGTGCTGGTGGATCAGACGCCGATCGGGCGGACGCCGCGGTCGAATCCCGTGACGTACCTGAAGGCCTTTGATCCGATCCGGGAACTGTTCGCGTCGACCAGGGACGCCCGGGCCAACGGCCTGACCGCGAGCCACTTCTCCTTCAACGTGCCGGGCGGGCGGTGCGAGGTGTGCGAGGGCGAGGGCCACGTGCGGGTCGAGATGCAGTTTCTGGCCGATGTCTTCGTGCCCTGCGACGCATGTGACGGCAGGCGGTTCAAGCCCCAGGTGCTCGAAGTCCGGTACCGGAACAGGAACGTGCACGAGGTTCTCGACCTGACCGTCCGAGAGGCGCTGGCGTTCTTCAGCGCCTCTCCCAAGGTGCTGCGCCGCCTGCAGGTGCTCGACGAGATTGGGCTCGGCTACGTGCGGCTGGGGCAGCCGGCGACGACGCTCTCGGGCGGTGAGGCGCAACGGGTCAAGATTGCGGCGCATCTGGCCGTGTCGGGCGGCGAGCGGCTTCTGTACATTCTCGACGAGCCCACGACCGGGTTACACTTTGACGACATTGCGAAGTTGCTCGCGGCGTTCCGGCGGCTGCTGGAGGCCGGGCATACGCTGCTCGTCATCGAGCACAATCTCGATGTCATCAAGACAGCGGATCACGTGATTGACCTCGGTCCCGAAGGCGGCGACCTGGGAGGCCAGATCGTGGTGACAGGCACCCCTGAGCAGATCGCGGCGCACGAAGGGTCGCACACGGGGCGATTTCTGAGGCCCGTGCTGACCAGCGGGCGGCGCGGGTGGGAACGAGGGAGCGACGCATGAGACGCACAGTGCAATCCCGGGCGGCAGTCGTGGCGCTGCTGGCGGTCATCGCCGGTGTCACGCCCGGGCCCGGTCTGCAGCCGGTTCGCGGTCAGGAGATCGCGTACGAGGATGTGGTCGCGCGGCTGAAGTCTCCGGACGCGAAGGTCCGGATCGAAGCGCTGGGCCTGCTGGCCGGTGCCGGCTTCATCGACGCGGTTGCCCCTGTTGCCGCGTTGCTCAGCGACCCTGTGGCGGATGTCCAGGCCCAGGCGATCGCCACCGAAGTGTCGTTATTCCTCGCCGACGAAGGCTACACACGGGCGTTCGCGAACCGGATCGTCAAGTCGAAGGACGCCAGCCTTCCATTGCTGGCGTTCGCGCAGGGGCCCGGTGCGACCGTCGCCAACCTGCCTCAGGCCGCCGTGATGACGGCGCTGGCGGCCGGGATGGCGTCCTCGACTCCGCGCGTCCGGTTCGACGCGATGTACGCGGTGGGCGTGCTTGGGCCATCACTCGTCACGCGCGGTCAGTTCCCGGATGCCAGGGGCACGGTGCTGCGGCTGCTGGCTGCCATGAAGGATCCTGATCCGGCGCTGCGGGCGGCGTCGCTGCACGTGCTGGGAAGGCTGTACGAATCCGCGCTTCGCGACGAGAAGGCCAATCAGGAGTGGGTCGCTCAGCGCGGGGAAGCGGGCGACCAGATCATCGTGGCGATGAACGATCCGGACGATCTGGTTCGCCTGTCGTCCATCAATGCGCTTGGCGCGCTGCGGTACGACCGCGCCGTGCGGTCGCTGGTCGACTTTTGCGGATACTACAAGCGGGACAAGGCTGGCCTGGCGTCGCTCAACGCTCTGGCCCGCATCGCGCATCCGTCGAGCGTCGGTCAGTTCGCGACCGCCTTCGAGGTGAATGACGAGGAGCTTCGCCGGATCGCGCTCGAAGGCACGGCCAGGATTGGCGACCGGGCCGCGCTCGACGCGCTGCTGACCCGCGCGGGCGCCGTCCGGTCGCCCCTGATTCGCCTCGCGGCCGCGTTTGCGCGGGCGCGCGTCGGCGACCTCGGCGATCTCAGCGTGATCACCGACGGGTTCCGCAGCGCCAGTCTCCAGGAGAACGCGTTCGGCTACCTGGTGGAACTTGGCTCAGCCATCGCGCCGGCGCTCGGCGGAGCCGGACCCTACCGTGACGCCAGGGTGCGTGCGGGTGTCGCCGAGGTGCTGGGCATCATCGGCAGCGCCGCGACGCTGCCGGCGCTCGATCTGCTGGCCCGCGATCGCGACAGAACCGTGGCGGCTGCCGCGCTGCGGTCGCAACGGCGGCTGACGGTTCGTCAGCCCGGGGCTCCCAGGACGCCATGACCAGTCGCGGGCAAGGCAGCCGCGTGCTGCCGCGGTCCTTCTACCGGCGGCCGACCCTCGACGTCGCCCGAGACCTGCTGGGCAAGTTGCTGTTCCACCGATCGGGTGATGGTCTGACCACCGGGTTCATCGTCGAATCCGAGGCCTACATCGGGGAATCCGATCCCGCCTGCCACGCCGCACCAGGCCCGACGCCTCGCAACGAGCCGCTCTACGGCGAGCCGGGCCATGCCTATGTCTACCTGAGCTACGGCATGCACTGTCTCGTGAACGCGGTCACCGAAGACGCCGGGGCTCCCGCTGCCGTGTTGATTCGCGCGCTCGAACCCGCGTCGGGGATCGATCTCATGCAGGCGCGGCGGCGCCAGGGCCGGCGCGGCGCCGGGCCGGCTCTTCCCCCACACGTGCTATGCCGGGGGCCAGGGAATCTGACGCGTGCCATGGGGATCACGCTGGGTGACAACAGGGTCGACCTGACTCGGCCAGCCCGTGCGACCTTGTGGATCGAGGATCGCGGGAAGACGATTCACGATGTCGGGTGGAGCCCGCGGATTGGGATTCGCGTCGGCACCGACAGGCCGTGGCGATGCTTCGTCATCGGCCATCCCAGCGTGTCCGGCCGCCGGGCGCGATAAACCGCGCCGATACGGCGGACGCATTCCGGTGTAGGGGCAACCCCCCGTGGTTGCCCCGCTGTCAGGGCGGCCACAGGGGGCCGCCCCTACCGGAACACCCCGAGCCCCGAATCCCGCCTGCCACGCTGGAGCGTGGCGATCCCAGGCTCGCAACGGATCGGACTGTCAGGAGGGGTAACATCCCTGGGTTGTTGGCAGCGTGACACCTCTGGGATCGCCGGGCTCCAGCCCGGCCTGGGGTCCTGGCAGCGGGACACCCCTGGGATCGCCGGGCTCCAGCCCGGCCTGAGGTCCTGGCAGCGTGACGCCCCTGGGATCGCCGGGCTCCAGCCCGGCCTGAGGTCCTGGCAGCGTGACGCCCCTGGGATCGCCGGGCTCCAGCCCGGCCTGGGGTCCTGGCAGCGTGACACCCCTGGGATCGCCGGGCTCCAGCCCGGCCTCCGGCGCGACGTTTCAGCGAATTCCGAATCCCGAACCCTACCGCCGCCGTGCCGGACGGTTCCCCGTCGACATCGCCTGGACGGGCACACGGAATTCCACCTTCTTGCCCTCGCGAACCGCGCCGATCGTGATCGTGCTCCCGATCGGGGCGTCGGCAACGACTCTCAACAGGTGGGAGTTGTCGGTGACGTCCTTGCCGTTCACCGTCACGATGACGTCTCCCGGTCTGATGCCGGCGTCGTAGGCTGGCGAGTTGCGGGTCATCCGATTGACGAAGACACCCTTGTCGATCGACACGCCCAGTTGCTCGGCGACTTGAGAGGTCAGCGGCATGACCTCCAATGTCCCGATGAATCCCCGGCGCACCGATCCGTACTTGATCAGATCGTTCATGACGCGACGGGCCAGGTTCGACGGCACCGCGAAGCCGACACCCTGGTAGCCGCCGCTCTGACTGTAGATGGCGGTATTGATGCCGATCAATTCGCCCCGCGCATTGATCAGCGCCCCTCCCGAATTGCCGGGATTGATGGCCGCATCGGTCTGGATGAAGTCCTCGTACGCCGCGACGCCGACGTTGGTCCGGCCGATCGCGCTGACGATGCCGAGCGTCACCGTCTGGTTCAACTGAAAGGGATTGCCAATCGCCAGGACCCACTCGGCGACTTTCAACTTCGACGAATCGCCCCAGGGCACCACCGGCAGCCCGGTCGCGTTGATCTTCAAGAGCGCGATGTCGGTGAGCGGATCGGTGCCAATCACGCGCGCGCGCATCTCGCGCTTGTCGGCCAGCAACACCGTGATCTCAGCCGTGTTGTCGCCGACGACATGGCTGTTCGTGAGGATGTAGCCGTCAGACGAGACGACCACTCCGGACCCGAGACTGGATTCCCGCCGGTCGCGTCCGCCGAACATCTCGGCATCGTCACCAAAGAAATAGCGGAAGAACGGGTCATTGGCAAACGGCGAGTTCGACGCCCGCACGACCTGCTGCGACGAGATGTTCGTGACCGCGCCCACGGCGCCGGCGGCAACGCCCGTGAAGTCGGGGAGCCCCGCCATGGTGCGCGCGGCCGGCGTCGCCTGTGCCGTGCTGGTGCCGACTTGATCGCCGGTCGCCGGCGCGGCCGTACTCGTCTGGGCGACGTGCAGGCGGCCCGTGACGACCAGCCCGGCCGTAAAACCAACACTGATGGCGAGGACGGCGAACAGAAGTCGTTTCATGGCAGTCAGTCGACCTTGAGGCGACGAGTCTGCGGAAGCACCTCGGGCACGAGCGTCTGTTCCCGGGCGTCGATGCGGATGTCGCCGCGATTCAGGCTGGGCAGTTCGACGCTGACGACGAAGCGGTCGGGTGTTTCGAGCAGGCCGGCGGCAGGCGCCCAGCCGGCAGCCTCCTCCGGGCCCGGACGGCCCCGCCGTTCGTGCGGAGCGAGCAGATCATGGAGCGGATCCCGGCGGGAAAAGGCCACAAATCGCATCCTAGCATGTTTGGTTGGGCCCAACCAGATGTGCTACCATCGACGGTCTGTACGATGGCAAAACACGCCTGCAGAGGCGTCATCGGGCCGCTGAGGCCCGCAGGATAGCGGTCGACATCTATGAGTGCGATTCAGGCCACGCGTCTCAGAAAGGGCATGCTCATCCATCTGGATGGCGACCTGCTCAGGATCCTCGAGTTGCAGCACGTCACGCCCGGCAACCTCCGCGGTTTCGTTCGCGTCAAGATGCGCAACCTTCGCAACGGGGCGCAGGTGGAACAGCGGCTGCGGTCGGAAGATACCATTCAGCGCGCGACGCTTGACGAACTCGAGATGCAGTACATGTACAGCGACGCGGGCGGCCACCACTTCATGGACACCAGCACCTACGAACAGATCACACTCTCCGACGAAGTGCTGGGCGAGATGATTGGCTATCTCGTGCCCGAGTCGACCATCAAGGTCGAGTTCTTCGGAGCCGAACCGGTGGGGATCGAGCTGCCCCAGACGGTGGACCTGACGGTCAAGGACACGGCGCCGGCCATCAAGGGGGCGACCGCGAATGCGCAGTTGAAGCCGGCGACGCTCGAGACGGGCCTGGTCGTTTCGGTGCCGCCGTTTGTGAACACGGGCGACCGGGTTCGGGTCAACACCGAGACGGGCGAGTATCAGGCGAGGGTCTAGCCTGGATCTTCCATGGATATCGAACGCACGCGCCACACGGGCTGGATCGAGGTCGTCTGCGGCAGCATGTTCAGCGGCAAGAGCGAGGAGCTCATCCGCCGCCTCCGTCGCGCGCAAATCGCCCGCCAGAAGGTCCAGATCTTCAAGCCGAAGTTCGACAGCCGGTTCAGCGAGGACGAAATCGTCTCGCATAGCGAGATGCGCATTCAGTCGCGAAACGTCCTGAGCGCCAGCGACCTGTTGCAGCTGGTGGACGACGACACCGAGGTCGTGGGGATCGACGAAGGACAGTTCTTCGATGCCGGCCTGCCGACGGTCTGCGACACGCTCGCCAGTCGCGGCAAGCGCGTGATCGTCGCGGGTCTCGACCAGGATTATCTCGGCAAGCCGTTCGAACCGATGCCGCAGCTGCTGGCGATCGCGGAGTACATCACCAAGACGCTTGCCATCTGCATGGTCTGCGGCAACCCGGCCAATCACACGCAGCGGTTGGTCGCCAGCAGCGACCGCCTGCTGCTGGGCTCGCAAGGCACCTACGAGGCGCGTTGCCGCCGGTGCTTCGACCCGTCCCTGGCGGGCGCCGACAAACCCAGGTCGGCCTAGCCATAGCGGACGGGGAAGCCGGTGGTGAATCCCCTTGGCGCGCTCCTGCTGCTGCTTGGCGTCGGATTCCTGGCCGCCAACCTGATCCTGCTCAACGACTACCTGGCGTTCCGGCGCCGGCGACCACATGCCCTGCTGACGTGGGTGGTGCCCCGGCCCAGGACCTTCGTGCTGTCACGATGGATCGCCGTCGGTCTCGGCCTCGTGATTCTCTACAAAATCCTCGTGCTCAACTGGCTGCTCGGCCAGGTGTTCGGTGAAGTGATGATGTTCGCCTACTACAGCATCCTCTACCCCCTGAGCTTCCGGGTCGAGCGCGGGTTCTACCCGGACGGTCTCTGGCTCGATCGGAGATTCGTGAAGTACGGCGACATCACCGGGCTGACATGGCGGGAAGGCCTGACGCCCGCGCTCGTCGTTGTGGCCGGGCACCAGCAGCGGGCCGGCCGGCTCAGCGTCCCGCCGGAGCACTATGGCGAAGCGCGCCGGCTGCTGCGCGACCACATCAGGACGCACGACCTCCACTTCCCGCGCCCGCCCCTTGATCTGGGCGGACATGACGAACGGGAAGACGTGTGAGGGGACTGAGGACGGACAGCCGGGATTCGGGATTGGGGATTCGGGGGTCGGGAGTCGGATGTCAGACGCAGGATGCACGGAGTGCGAGCAACACGGGGGAAGACGTCGATCCGTGCGACGGCCCCTCGAACCAAGCCGATAGCGTCAGTCTGCAAAACGTGCCGAAAGGGCCAAGACGAGCGGCGCGACTAGCGCGACCGTCAGACCGGCGACCCGTCCCGGCAAGGCACGTTTTGCCGGCTTGCGTGAGCGGGGACGCGACACGGACCGCGTCTTCGTCCGTGCGACACTCACTGCAACCCCAGGATCCACTGGAAGAGGCCGACGCCGTCGAGCGCCATCGGATCGCCAAGCCACCGCGCCGGCGTGCCCCACACGAAGGCGAGAATGATGATCACCATGACGTCGTACTGCCAGGTGGCCCGTTCGTAGGACCAGAACAGTCCCCGCCAGAGAATCATCACCGGCAGCGTCATCACCCTCTGGACCGTGCCCATCTGTGTTGACGGGATCGGCGATGGCGCCGTGCCGGCCCTGACCGCCACCAGGCTGCGCCCCGCCGTCAATTCGCGCCAGGTGAAGAAGATCCGATCCAGCACGGTGACGATCGACAGCACCAGGATCACCCACAGGACTGCGGCCATCCTGTTCGTGAAGGCGCCAATCATGAACAACACGATCCGCTCGGGCCGTTCCATGAAGCCGATCTTGCACTTCTCGACCACCGACTCGGCGCGCGCGCGCGTGTAACTGGTCAGGACCACGAACATCATCGCCAGCGACGCAAGCACCACGTAGTCGCGATGGCCGGTCCCGCGCTCGTTGTAAAGCGCAATCAGGCCGATAAACAGCGCGATGTCCGAGAACCGGTCCATCACCGAGTCAAAGAACCCGCCGAACTCGCTGGCCACACCGGCCTCGTGGGCGACCTTGCCGTCGATGTAGTCGAACATGTTGGCCGCAATCATCCACCAGCCGGCGGAGAAGAAGCGGCCGACGGCCAGTTCCCATGCGGCGATGGCGTTGAGGAGGACGCCTGTGACCGTCAGGACGTTCGGGTGGATGCGCAGCTTGACGCACGCCCAGATAATCGCCCGGAGCGGAAAGTCAACGGTGACACCAATCAAGCCCGTAAAGGTCATGGCTTCCGTATAATCAAGACAGCTCGGGTCGAAGAAACGAGTCGCGACATCTTATTCCATGCCTATCGAGGACCTCAAGCATCAGATTTCCCGCCTGCCCGAGCAACCCGGTGTGTACGTTTTCCTGGGTCGCGACCATCAGACGCTCTACGTCGGCAAGGCGGCGCATCTGCGCGACCGCGTGAGCAGCTATCTTGGAGCCAGAGGCACGTCCCCGAGGCACGATCGGCTGCTCGATGACGTCGATTCCCTCGACGTTGTCGTGACCGATTCGGTGGTCGAGGCGCTGGCACTCGAGAACAGCCTGATCAAGCGGCGGCTGCCGCGCTTCAACATCCTGCTGCGCGACGACAAGAACTACCCCTACCTGAAACTGACCACCACCGAGTCGTTTCCTCGCGTGGTGGTGGCGCGGCGGGTCGAGCGCGACGGCGACGTGTACGCCGGACCGTTCATGCCGGCGAGGCTGGCTCGCAGGACCATGAGCCTGACGCACCGCGTGTTCGGGATCCGGTCCTGCCAGGAGCACATCACCGGCCAGCGGGGCCGCGCGTGTCTCGAGTTCGACATCGGCCGGTGCCTCGCCCCGTGCGTCGAGACGTTGTGCACCGCGGAGCAGTACGCGGCAGCCGTGGCCAGAACCCGCCTCCTGCTCGAGGGACGCGCTGACGAACTGATCGGCCGATTGACGACCGAGATGGACGAGGCCGCCGAGGGCGAGTTGTTCGAACAGGCCGCGCACCTGCGTGACGCGATTCGCACGCTCGAGACCCTGCGGGATCGCCAGCAGAAGATGGCCATGCCGAAGGCGGGCGACCGCGACGCGTTCGGCCTCACGTCGGGGCCGTCCGGCACAATCATCCAGGTGTTCCAGATGCGGAACGGCCGGGTGGTCGATCGGATCGAACTGGTCGCCGAGCCGGACGCCGGCGGCGGCGAACCCGAGCCGAATGTCCTCGGTGCCGCACTCGGCCAGTTCTACCAGGAGCACGACATTCCGCCGGAGATCCATGTCATCGTGCGGCCCGACGATGGCGACGCGCTCGAGGCGTGGCTGAGCGCCCGCGCGGGCCGCCGGGTGACCATTGCCGTGCCGCGGCGCCAGGATCGGCGCGGCCTGCTCGATCTCGCGACACGCAACGCCTCGATGGCGTATCAGTCCAGATTCAGCGGAGGCGCGGTCGCCAACTACGAGGCGTTGGAGAGTCTGCGCGCCATCCTGAGGCTGCCGGCGTTTCCCCGGCGGATCGAGTGCGTCGACATCTCGACGCTGCAGGGCGCCGACACGGTGGCGTCGCTGGTGGTCTGCGAGGACGGTCGGATGCGGCGAGGCGAGTACCGGAAGTTCCGCGTCAGGGCGGCGGCATCCGCCGTGCCGCCGAAGCCGGACGACGTCGCGGCCATGCGCGAGGTCGTGCTGCGGCGGTACCAGGGCCTGCTCGCCCGCGGAGGTCCGTTTCCGGATCTCGTCCTCATCGACGGCGGCCGCGGACAGGTCGAGTCGGCCTACGAGGCCCTCGAGTCGCTGGGCCTCGGGAATCTGGTCGCTGTCGGCCTCGCCAAGAAAGAGGAGTTGATCGTCACGCGCGATCGGCCGGAACCCATCGCGCTCGACGTCGCCCACCCGTCATTGCTGCTGCTTCGACGGATTCGCGACGAGGCCCATCGTGTGGCGGTGTCGTTTCACCGGAATGCGAGGCGCGCACGCGACCTGCGTTCCGCGCTCGACGACATCGCCGGCATCGGGCCCCGCCGCCGGAACGCGCTGCTGCGGGCGTTCGGCAGTGCCGCCGGCGTACGCCGCGCCAGCCGCGAGGCCCTGTGCGCGGTGGTCGGCGCCAGGGCCGCCGACGCCGTGCTGGGCCACTTCGCACGCGGGTGATGCCTGGTTTCGTGTTAGCCTGAATCTCCTTGTAATTAGGTGAACCCCGTGTCTTCTGCCAAAGCGCGCGTCGTCTCCGGGATGCGGCCAACCGGCCGCCTGCACCTGGGCCACCTGGTTGGCGCCTTGCGAAACTGGGTGCCGCTGCAGGAGCAGTACGACAGTTTCTACTTCGTCGCCGACTGGCATGCGTTGACCAGCGAGTACGCCGCGACCGACGATCTGGCCCGCTACGCGTATTCGAACGTGGCCGACTGGATTGCGGCGGGCCTCGATCCGGAACGCTGCACGATGTTTGTGCAGTCGCTCGTGCCGGAGCATGCCGAACTGCACCTGCTGCTCTCGATGATCATCCCGGTGCCGTGGCTCGAGCGCGTGCCGACCTACAAGGAGCAGCGCGACCAGTTGTCGGAGAAGGATCTGTCGACGTACGGCTTCCTGGGGTATCCGCTGCTCCAGACGGCGGATATCATCATGTACAACGCGCACTTTGTTCCGGTGGGCGAGGACCAGGTGCCGCATCTCGAACTCTCGCGCGAGGTCGTGCGGCGCTTCCACGCGTTCTACGGCGAGGTGTTCGTCGAGCCCCAGCCGCTGTTGACGCAGTTCCCGAGGCTGCCGGGGATCGACAATCGGAAGATGAGCAAGAGCTACGGCAACGCGATCGATCTCACGGATGATGCCGACGCCGTCCGCCGCAAGGTGATGCAGATGTACACGGATCCCGCGCGGATCCGCGCCGATATTCCGGGCAATGTCGAGGGCAACCCGGTCTTCACGTATCACGACGCGTTCAACGACGACCGCGACGAGGTCGATGACCTCAAGGCCCGTTACCGGGCCGGCAGGGTGGGCGATGTCGAGGTGAAGAAGAAGCTGATCGTGGCGCTCGAAAAGACGCTCGAGCCGATTCGGCAGCGCCGCGCCGAGGCGCTGGCCACCCCGTCCCGCGTCCGCGAGATCGTCGAGGACGGATCGCGGCGCGCCAGGGCGGTGGCCGCCGAGACGATGGCGCGGGTCCGTGACGCCATGAAGATCGCGTACCGGTGATGTCGCCGACGTCTCCCACGGGGATCGAGTTCGAGCCGTCGCCCGATGCCTACAGCGTCAGCTTGGAGCATTTCTCCGGCCCGCTCGACCTCCTGATTCACCTCATCAAGAAGAACGAGGTGAACATCTACGACATTCCCATCGCGTTCATCACCGCGCAGTACCTGGAATACATCGGGCTGATGCAGGAACTGGACCTGGATCTGGCGGGTGAGTTCCTCGTGATGGCCGCCACGCTCATCCACATCAAGTCGAGGATGCTGCTGCCGCGTCCGGACCCCTTGCAGGACGATGACGAGGAGGATCCGCGCGAGGCGCTGATCAACCGGCTGCTCGAGTACCAGAAGTACAAGGCCGCGGCCAGCCTGCTCCACGAGCGCGAGACGCTGCGCAGCGCGCAGTGGCAGCGGCCCGATCAGCGCGTCGCCGGCATCGCGGGCGACGAGTACGAGACCGAGGTCGAGGTCGACCTGTTCAGTCTGATGGCCGCCTTCAGGACCGTGCTCGACCGAGCCCAACAGCGGCCCAGGATGGTGCTGCCCGCCGAGCAGGTCTCGATTGAGGATCGGATCGAACAGCTGCTCGGGCGGCTGTCGGAGACTGACGCCTGCGGGTTCGAAGATCTGTTCGATGATGTCAACTCGCGTCCTGCGCTGATCGTCACGTTTCTCGCGCTGCTCGAAATGATCCGGCTTAGACTGGTGCGGGTGTTCCAGGCAGGGATGTTCGGGACGATCAGGGTGTACAAGCGGCCGAAGCCGGCAGAGAACGCTGGATAGCGCAGGCGTCTGCCTGGCGCTGCTCGCTGACAGGAAAGAGGCAATGGAGGAACTGAAGGCCATCGTCGAAGCGCTGATCTTCGCGTCGCCGGAGCCACTGACGATGAAGGCGCTGTGCAAGGTGCTGGCGAGCGAGCCGAAAGAGGACGTTCAGCTGGCGCTTGACTCGCTCAAGCTCGACTACGAGCAGCCTGGCGGGCTTCAATTGATCGACATCGCGGGCGGGATGCAGATCGTCACCAGAACGGACCTGAATGAGTGGGTTCGACGGCTGTTCCACGAGCGCAAGACCACCAAACTGTCGGTCCAGGCGCTCGAGACGCTCGCGGTAATCGCGTATCGCCAGCCGGTGACCTCGACCGAGATTGCCGAGATTCGAGGCGTGAACACGTCGGGCGTGCTGGCGACGCTGATGGAGCGCAAGCTGGTGAAGATCGCCGGGCGCAAGCAGGTCGTGGGGCGCCCGTTCCTCTACGCCACCACTCGTGAGTTCCTGATGCGGTTCGGACTCAACGACCTCGGCGACCTCCCGAAGGTCGAGGATATGGCCGATCTGCTCGGCTTCGATTTGTCGACGGCGCTTTCCGAGCCGATGCCGGCCGATCAGATGCTCCCGCTGGAGGTGCCGGGCGAGGAGGCCGTCGGGACGGCGGCGTCGCCAGACGAGATGATGCCGGCGGCGGAGCCTGCGGAGGCCGCTGGGACGGGCGGGGAAAAGATCCACTAGGTCGCGTCGTTGGCGGTGCGGCAACCCGCTCGCCGCCGCGCCCGGGCAGCAGCCCGGCGGCCTTCTTTAACCGCTCCACTTCGGCGCGGGTCAGCTCCCGATGCGAGCCAACCGGCAGGCGGGGGTCGCTGATCGACCCGAACCGCACCCGGCGCAGCCGCACCACCGGGTGGCCAATCGCCTCACACATGTTCCGCACCTGCCGCGTGCGCCCTTCGTGCAGCACGATCGAGATCATCGACTGATCCTCCCGCGCGCCAAGCCCCGTCTCGACCAGTCTCACAGTGGCTGGCGCAGTCCGGTGGCCGTCGATCGTCACACCCCGGCGCAGGCGATCGAGCGCCGGCTCGTCGGGCACGCGGCGGACGCGCACGTGGTATTCCCGTTCCACCTCGTGACGCGGGTGGAGCAGGCGCTCGGCCAGCGCACCGTCGTTGGTCAGCAGCAGCAGGCCCTCGGAGTCGTAATCGAGCCGCCCGACCGGATAGACGTACTCACCGACCTCCGGCAGCAGATCGAGGACCGTCGATCGACGCTCCGGGTCCTTCCTCGTCGTCACATACCCCCGCGGCTTGTTGAGCAGGATGTACCGGTGATGGGTGGAGATCCGGATCCGCTGGCCATCGACGCGGATGTCGTCGTGCCCGGGATCGGCCTTCGTGCCGAGTTCCAGAATCGTCTTGCCGTTGACGCTGACGCGGCCCTGTGAGATCAGGCCCTCGGCGGCGCGACGCGACGCCACGCCGGCGGCCGACAGGATCTTCTGTAGTCGTTCCATCATTGCCTCAGCAGATCCGCAAAGAAATCGACCAGCTTCCACATCTCACGCATGTCCTGCTGCCGGTCGAGTTCGGCATGCGTAATCAGGCCGCTCAGGAGAACCCGCACAGGCGCCTTGCCCTGGAGGTATCGCTCCAGCCACAGCGTTTCGAACGACGGAATCACCGTGTCGTCGGTGCCGTGGAGCAGATAGACCCGGCAGGCCGGCGGCGCGGACCGCTCGGGCGACAGATCGGCGTCGCCACCAAGCGACACCAGCAGGGGAGCCACGAGCTGCCCGAGCTTCTCGACGTCCCGATCGTTCACCTGCCGCATGTAGGTGCGCGACGGCTCCGGCAGCGCCTCCGCGAGCCTGAGCGCCTCGTCGAACGACACCCTCGCGAGGCGCTTGTCGATGAGTTCGTGGTGTGCGGCGAGCAGATACTTGAGAATCGCCTCACGCAGCGGCCCGACCTGCGCGGAAGGCACGAGGCGGTCCGCGAGATCCAGCAGGATGATGGCCACCCCGTAGTCGTGGGGGCGCCGGTAGACCTCGCCCGCCGCCTGGCTGCCAGTGGTGCCGCCATTGGCCGAGAGCGCCGGCTCCTTGCCGGTGCAGAGGAACCGCAGCGCGCGCGGGAAGTCGCCGTGGCCGCCGAACGAGAGCACGAAATCGACGCGATCACGCAGCGCCGGACGGCCGGCGGCGATGATGGACAGGCCGCCTGCGAAGCTGATGCCGATCATGCCGATGTGGCCGTGCTGCGTCAGCCGCCGCTGCCGAGACAGCCACAGCGCCGTGTCCTCGATCATGTCGGTGGTGCGGGGCGTAATGTCGAACCGCTTCAGATCCGGCGTGTCGGGCGTGATGACCGCCACACCGACGCTGGCCAGCTCGTAGGCGAGGCCGTACAGCCGCGGTTCCTCAATGCCCAGCATATTGACGCCAGACACCAGCGTCACCGCCCGCCGGATGTGCGCAGGAATGAAGAGCCGGGCCCGCAGGTCACCGTGCCGCGACCGAACCGTCGTCATCTCGATCGTGACGTCTTCCCGTTCCCACTCGAAAGCGTTCATCACGCGGCCCTCGAGATGGGCCATCCGCGCGAACACCGCAGCCGCGCGCGAGTACGATCGGAGGTACGGGGCCGTGACGGCGGTCGTGGTCACCAGCACGACGACGACGGAGGCGAGGGCCTGGAGACGCATGGTGACATGTTACACTCCGAGGCTGGGGACTGGGGACTGGGGACTGGAGACTGGGGACTGGGGGCTGGAGACTGGGGACTGGGGGCTGGAGACTGGGCCGCATCAACTGCAGCATCCGCGCCTTGGGTATCTTTCGTGCGAATCACTTTCCCGTCGAAGCGAGTCTTCTTCATCTTGGTGCAGACCGCGTGCCTGCGGGGATACCGGCCTTTCCCGGAATAACGGATAGGGAGGGACTCGTCGGACTGGCGGTCGGCGTCTGATGTCGGCGGTTTAGAGGAAGAGTCTCGCCAGCCCCCAGCCTCCAGTCCCCAGCCCCCGGAAGAGCACATCATGATTGTCGCAATTGACGGTCCTTCTGGTGTAGGCAAAGGCACGGTGGCGCGAGCGGTCGCCTCTGCGCTTGGGATTCGCCACGTTGACACGGGCGCGATGTATCGCGCGGTGGCCTGGCGCGCGGAGCAACTGGGCCTGTCACTTGATGACGAAGACCAGATCTCGCGGCTGGCGGCGGCCGCGACCATCGAGATCGATGGCAGCGACATCCGGATCGATGGCGCCGATGCCTCGTATGCGATTCGTACGCCGGAGATCGACCGGGCGACCACGCGCGTGGCGCGGCTGCCTCGCGTGCGCGAAGCGCTGGTTGCCAGACAGCGGGCGATCGCGGAACCCGACGGCGTGGTGATGGAGGGGCGCGATATCGGGACGGTGGTGTTTCCGAACGCCGACGTCAAGATCTACCTGGATGCGTCTCCTGAAGAGCGGGCGCGGCGCCGGGCGCACGACTCGGCCCACAGCTCCAGTCAGACACAGGCGCTGGCCGACATCGCCCAGGCGATGCAGCGGCGTGACGAGAACGACAGGACCAGGGAGGCCTCGCCGCTCAGTGTGGCAACCGACGCGATCACGATTGACACGACGAACCTCCCGATCCAGCAAGTTGTTGAGCGCGTGTTGGTTATCGTCAGCGCGAAGCAGGCAACTGCCGTCCGTCATTCGTCCTGATCGGGGTGGCCGTCCCTTTGCCATTCCTCGTCGAACAAAGACCGGATCGCCCGTGGCGGCCGGGCAGAGCACACCGCCCGGAATCACGTTGAGAATCAAGTGATTGACCGCATCGTCTAAGTGTCGTAAACTCAACTGCTTGTGGCTACCGGGTGCGACCCGGCCACCATCCGCAGTCGCCGGCACTGAACACCAAGACCGGCAATTCACGAAGTGCAGGAGGACGCGCAAGGCATGGCGAACGAAGACGGTACGAACGGCT
>Ga0315278_10001952_pt1 | contig 18238 bp, 16 predicted proteins | sample YL17G06_0_MG_FD_203880 | JGI IMG/M metagenome (GOLD analysis project Ga0315278, IMG submission 203880) | Sediment microbial communities from Yellowstone Lake, YNP, Wyoming, USA - YL17G06_0 | ecosystem: Environmental > Aquatic > Freshwater > Lake > Sediment | place: USA: Wyoming | collected... | reverse complement strand
TGGTCGGCTCCTACAACCTCGATCCGCGCAGCGAAAAGCTGAACAGCGAGACGGCGGTCGTCTTTCTCCAGCCCGACCTCGCGCAGCGACTCCGGCGCAGGTTCGTGGAGGACCATCTCAAGTTCGGCAGGGAAGTGACGCCCGAGCAGGCAGCGCAGTTCGAGTCGCCGGAGAGCGTCATCGAACGTTTCCGCAAGTCGATTGGAAGCCTGTTCGAAAAGGAACTCTGAGGCGCGCCTCGCCGGCGAATACGTCAGCGGCGGCTAACCGGGCCTCGCTCGCGCTTTGCGTCGGGCACCGGGGGCGGGAGCGGTCTTCGGGCGCCGTGCCTTCGTGGACCGCGTCTCCGTGGCCCGCACTTTCGCATGACGACGCCCGGGCCGCCGGGTCCCCACGAACACGGCCTCGAGTTCGTCGAGCGCTTCACCCGTGTATACCGCAAGCCGCTGCACGCTGGGCACCCGGTCCGGGCAAGCGGTGAACCCGAAATAGAGGCCGCCGGCGTAACTCATCACGGTGATGTTGAGCGCCTGGCCGTGTGCGAGCGCCGAGATCGGGAAGTACGCTTCCATTTCGGCACCGAGGAAGTAGAGCTTGCCGCGCGGACCGGGCACGTTCGAGATGATGACGTTGTAGATCGGCGGCACGCGGGAGCCGATGAACGGCAGCCGCGTCAGCATCTGGGGCGAACTGATCAGCACCGTGTAGTCGATCAGCGCCGTGGAACTCATCTGCTTGAGGTAGTCGCGTCCTGCCGCGCTGCTGCGGCGAATCACGTCGAACCGTTCCCGGACGTCCTCGATATCGGTGCCGAGTCGCACGTTCGCGAAGCTGATCGCGTTGCCGCCTGCCTCGCTTGCGTCCCTGGGCAACGCAACAGGTATGGAGCCGACCAGCGACCTGGACGGCAGTTGCTCGATCTCCATCAGGTAGCGCCGCAATGCCGCGCCACAGGCAGCCAGCAGCACGTCGTTGACGCTGCCGCCCGCGGCGTCGCCGATCGCCTTCATGCGTGCGAGGCTCGTCACCTGTGTCGCCACGCGGCGCTGCGGCGTGATGTTCGTGTTGAAGATCGTGCGTGGCGATTCGGCGAGCGAAGTGAAGTCCGGGTCGGACTTCATGCCCATTGCAGCGCTCGCGGAGCCCGCGAGGCCTCGCAGCAGGTTGGGCAGCGCACGCGCCTGGCTCACGAGAGCCGGCGGCAGGAACCCTTGTGCGCCCGATCGCGCGGCGGCCCTCCGTGACTTCTTTGGTCGCGGCTGCGCCCAGATCGGCGGTGTGCGACTGTTCTTCGGGTCCTCCGAAAAATTCAGCAGACCGACGCCAGAGACTCCGTCGGCCAGCGAATGATGGAGCTTGCCGTAGAGCGCGATTCGTCCACCCTGCAGTCCCTCGATCAGGTGCATTTCCCAGAGTGGACGGTCCATGTCCATCGGGTTCGAGTGCAGCCGCGACACGAGCACGCCGAGCTCGCGTTCTCCGCCAGGATAAGGCAGCGCCGAATGTCGCAGGTGATAGTCGAGGTCTACCTTGGCGACCTCCTCGAAGCTCGGCATGAGGTGCCCCAGACTCACGCCGCGCAGCCGGTAGTTGAACGGCGGGGCCGTGACCGGAAAGCTGCGCAGGTATTCGTAGACCCGTTTGGCGAAATCGCGGGGAGCGTCGGCCGGCGGCACGAACGTCTGCAGCCCGGCAACGTGCATCGGCGTCTGCCGCGTCTCCATCAGCACGAAGCTGAGGTCGAGCAGGTTGAGCGGTCTGGTCCTGGCCATGATCTTGCCTTCTTGCGGCCCTTGATCGTATCGGGTTCCACGAGGAGCGAAAAGAACGCCTGCCTTCCATTCCCGTGGTCGTGTGGTCATCATCCGGCCCGATGTCAAAATCCATGCGTCATGGCGCAGCCTTGGTCCTGCTGGCTTTCTCGGCACTCGTGCGAGCTGCAGACGCTGGATTCGCGGTGCCGGCATGGCCCTACCCCGGCAATCCCGGATCGCCTGGCGCAGCGGCACCGCCGCCCGATGCGACTTCGTCGCTCCGCCTGCCTGGCAGCGACCAGTCGTTCACGCTTGCACAGGTCAAGAACCTGTTCGCGACCCCCGACTGGTATCCGAGCCGCCATCCCCCGATGCCGGACATCGTCGCTCACGGCAGGAAGCCGGCCGTTTACGCCTGCGGCTTCTGCCATCTCCCGGACGGACAAGGCCGCCCCGAGAATGCCGCGCTTGCAGGACTTCCGGCCGCCTACATCGAAGCGCAGGTCGCCGACTTCCGCAGCGGCGACCGTCGCAGCGCGTGGCACGGCGCATATCTTCCGACCGACCTGATGCGCGCGTCGGCAGAGAACGCAACGAACGTGGAAATCGCGGCGGCGGCCGACTACTTCTCGGAGCTGCGCCTGACGCGTCGGGTCGAAGTGGTCGAGGCGACGCGCATTCCTCGAGTCGTCGAGTTCGTCTGGGTCTATGTCATGGTCGGCGGCGAGGAGACCGAACCGCTCGGGCGGCGCATCATCGAAGTCGCGATCGATCACGAGCGCCATGAACTGCGTGACCCGGCGACTGTTTATCGTGCTTACGTGCCGCAGGGAAGCATCGTGCGCGGACGAACGATCGCGCAGAGCGGGCAAGGCGGAACAGACCTCGCATGTGTCGCTTGCCATGGCACGGATCTGCGCGGAGCGGGAGTCGTTCCTCCGCTGGCCGGGCGTTCGCCGACTTACATCGTCCGCCAGTTGCTCGCCTTCAGGTTGGGCTCGCGTTCGGGTGCCGCAGGCGCGCCGATGACGCCCGTGGTTGCGTTGATGAACGTCGACGACATGATGGCGGCGGCCGCGTATGCGGCTTCGCTCGAGCCATGATCGCCATGGACATACGGCGCGACGACCTTTCCGGCCCCGAGATCCGCGGACTGCTCGAGGAGCACCTGCGAAGCATGCGCAGCATCTCGCCGCCGGAAAGCGTTCACGCACTCGACCTCGAAGGACTGCGGCGGCCCGAGATCACTTTCTGGACGGTCTGGTCAGCGGACCAACTGCTCGGTTGCGGTGCGCTGAAGGAACTCGATGCACGGCATGGCGAAATCAAGTCCATGCGATCGGCGCTTCAGGCTCGTCGCTCTGGAGTAGCAAGAGCCGTGCTCGAGCACATTTTCGGGGTGGCCCGGAGCCGCCAGTACGCGAGACTCAGCCTCGAGACCGGATCGCAGGATGCGTTCGAGCCGGCGCGTCGCCTGTACGAGAGCTTTGGCTTCGGCTACTGCCCGCCTTTCGAGGGCTACGTCGAAGACCCAAACAGTGTGTTCATGACGATTGTTCTCTGACTTGCGGTCTCGCCGCCCCTGATCTGGAAAATTGGATTAATCATGCGCAACAAGGGCTTGCGCGCAATGATCGCCCAGATTGTGCTGCATCGCAGCAGACGCCGCTGAGGTCGCGTATACTCCGCGCGTTGTCGGATCAAGACGGGTTGGCAGGTTCTCTGCGCCGTCTCCCAGGCGAGTTCTCGCCGTACTCACTCTTACCCCTCGCGCGCCATCTGGCGCGCGCCGCCGCAGTCGACCCGAACCTGGGTCGCCGGCGCCACTCAGCATTGCGGAGAAATCCAAGTGTTTTCCATTGTCATTGGTTTTGGCATCGCCACCCTGCTCGCAACGGGGTTCCTGTTCGTAGCGCAGGCGCTCGAGGACTTCCGTGGCGCCTGATTCGCCACAAGACGGCGCGTGTCTGGAACCCGCCTCGGTCCTCGTAGTAACGTCGCAGCCGTAATCGGTGGTGCCGGCCCCCCGTGTGCATGTTTGCACGGCCCGCATCGACAGCCGCTTTCCGCCTTCCTGAAGCAGCCCACGACGGCCGCGATCAAGGCGAATTTCTACGAATACCTCGACGCGGCGCTGCTGGCGATGAAGGAAGGCGACGACAGGATTACCCAGTACCTGGCCAGCGGGATGAAGGACATCAACGGCTGGAAGGTCGGGTCGCTCTTCGGTGACCGCGCCTTCTACAACGGCGACTGGCTCACGCGCGCCGCCGGGGCAAAGGGCGGCATCTACGGGAACGACGCCGTCGAGGCCATGTATCCGATGACTCGTTCGGATGCGAACGGCGAGCCGCTCGATGGCAGCAAGCACAACTACACGCTCACGTTCTCGGCCGGCCAGCTACCGCCCGTGAATGCTTTCTGGTCGGTGACGATGTACGACGGCAAGACCCAGTTGCTGATCGAAAACCCGATCGGCCGGTACCTCGTCAACTCGCCGATGCTGCCGGGCATGAAGAAGAACCCGGACGGCTCGCTGACGCTCTATATCCAGAAGGATTCGCCGGGCAAGGCACTGGAGAGCAACTGGCTGCCGGCGCCGAATGGCCCGATCTATCTCGTGATGCGCCTGTACTGGCCGAAGGACACGCCTCCTTCGATCCTGCCCGCGGGAAGCGGGGACTGGAAGCCACCCGCGGTCGTTGCGGCGCAATAGCGACGTACCAGCGAGGCATATACACCTCCGGCGCACCGCCGGGCAGCCGACCTGCTACGCTCGCGCGCATGCAGATGCAATCACCCCGGATCATCCAGGGCGGCATGGGTGTGGCTGTCTCTTCCTGGCGCCTCGCGCGCGCAGTGTCGCTGCGGGGACAGCTTGGCGTCGTGTCGGGCACCGCCATCGATACCGTCATCGCGCGACGCTTGCAGATGGGCGATCCGGGCGGCCACCTGCGCGAGGCGTTCGATGCCTTCCCGGTGCGCGAGGTCGCGACGCGCGTCTGGGAGCGCTATTTCGTTCAAGGCGGCAAGCCGGCCGACGCGCCGTTCAAGTCGAAGCCGGTCGCCACCGTGGAGATGTCCTCCGCACTGCTGGACCTCGTCGTCATCAGCAACTTCGCCGAGGTCTTCCTGGCCAAGGCGAAGCACGCCGGACAGGTCGGGATCAACCTGCTCGAGAAAGTGCAGTTGCCGAACCTCGCCTCGCTGTTCGGCGCCATGCTCGCGAAGGTGGACGTCGTGCTGATGGGAGCCGGCATCCCGCGGGCGATCCCGGCCATCCTCGACCGCTTCGCGGCGGGCGAACCGGCCGAAATGAAGCTCGACGTCGCCGGCAAGCTGCCAGGCGAGGAGTTTTACTCACGGTTCGATCCGCGCCGCTACCTGGGCGATGCGATCAGTAACCTGAAGCGGCCGCAGTTCTTCGCGATCGTGTCTTCCTCGACACTGGCCATGACCCTGGCGCGCAAGAGTGCGGGCAAGGTCGACGGTTTCGTGGTGGAAGGCTCGACCGCTGGCGGCCACAATGCGCCGCCGCGTGGCCCACTGACGCTCGACGCGAACGGCGAGCCGGTCTACGGCCTGCGCGACTCGCCGGATCTCGAGCAGATCCGCGCGCTCGGCCTGCCCTTCTGGCTGGGCGGCTCATACGGCGATTCGTTCAAGCTCGAGAAGGCCGAAGCGCTCGGTGCGAACGGCATCCAGGTCGGCACGGCCTTCGCGTTCTGCGAGGAATCGGGGCTGGCGCCCGCACTGAAGGAATCGGTGCTGGCCGCAAGCAGGGATGGCCGCGTGAAGGTGTTCACTGACCCGTACGCATCGCCGACCGGCTTCCCGTTCAAGGTACTGCAGATGCCCGGCACGGCATCGGAATTCGAGGTCGTCGCCGCGCGCGAACGCATCTGCGATCTCGGCTACCTGCGGCAATGCTATCGTCAGCCCGACGGCAACGTTGGGTATCGCTGCGCCGGCGAACCGCTCGATGACTTCCTGCGCAAGGGCGGCACCGAGGCCGAAACGCACGGCCGCAAGTGCATCTGCAACGGGCTGCTATCCGCCATCGATTACGGCCAGGTTCGCCGCAACGGCGAGCTGGAGCCGTCCCTGGTGACCGCGGGCGACGATGCTGGGCAGGTTCACCGCTTCCTGCGCCCGGGCCAAACGAGTTATTCGGCTGACGACGTGCTCGATTGCCTGCTCGGCATTGCCAGCCCGGCCGTGCCGTAACAGCTCGGTTCAGCTACTCGCTCTTCAGCCGTTTCGAACCTTCGATGAGCGGGTGCCACCCGGAAACCAGCGAGATCATGAACACGTCCATCTGCAGGTCGTCAGGCGCCTGGTCGCTGGCTGTCGACTTGTAGCTGAAAGTGAGACCCAGGTTGTCGTTGATCTGGTAGCCGAGGGTGAGCCCGAAGCCATAGTTGTTGAGCTTGTCGCCCTCGATGCCGTCCACCGTGGCCTTGCCGCCGTCGTACCAGGCCGCATCGAGTGACCCCCAGAGGTGCTCGGTGAAGTCGCGCGTCAGGTGCGCGTCGATCTGGAACATCGGGTCCGTCTCCAGGGTCCGGCCGACGTAATCCGTGTTGTCGCCGAACAGCCAGACGGCGGGCAGGAATTCCAGGGTCGTCCGGCGGCCCGGCACCCACGCTCCAAGTTGCCAGACGATGGGGAAACCGATGCGGCCGTACCACCTGTTCTGCCCCACGTTCAGCGGCTGGCTGCTGTCGTATTCGCCGATCGGGATGGCGAGGTCCGCCAGCACGTCGAGCGAGAAGCCCGGCTCGTACCGGAGCGTGTCCGGAATGTTTATCTGCGCCTTCGGGCCGATCAGGTTCAGGTTGAACTCCACTGTCGGGTCGCCGTAGCCGCTGGCCGACTGCTTGACCGTTTTGCCGGCGACCGTGACGTCTCCCGAGACTCGTCCCATGGGCAACAGGACGGCCGCCATGGCCGAACGCTCGAAGAGCGCGAACGTGCGCGCATACCCCACCAGGGCCAGCGTGCCATCGAAGCTGGCTCCCGGCACCACGATGTTTGCTGGGTCGAACGGATTCGTGTTGCCACTCATCGAAGTGACGATCAGCGGAACAGCGTTCGCGCCCGACAGGGTTTTCCAGTAGAAGCGCGGCGGCACCTGCGACTGGGCCTGCAGCGGGCAGAGGGCGCCCAGCGCGACGACCACGAGCGCGATCCAGCGCAGGAAGACCGCGCGACTCAGCAGACCTGGCACTGTGTTCATGAGATGACCGTCCGTCTTGTTTGCCCGTTGACGTGCGGAACCGCGACGTTCACGGCTTCGGTTCCGCCATCATGTCCTTCGGCGGCACGAACTGCTTCTTGAAGATCAGCGGCGGGTAGCCCGGATCGTCCGGCACGCGCGGCGGCAGTTGGTCTTCCAGCGTCTCGAAGACGGAGCGGTTCGGCAGGATGACGTTGTTTGCCCGGACGTAGTCCTCCCAGATCGCGACCAGGGACTTGACCTTGTCGGGGCGCTCCGCAGCGAGATCGTGTCGCTCGGCGGGATCGGCTGCGACGTTGAAGAGTTCCCACTCGCCCTTGCCGATCGACCTGTATTGCCAGCGCAGCTTCCAGTCGCCCTGCCGCACGGCGTGGTTGCCGAACAGCTCCCATGCGAGCCAGTCCTGGTCGGTCCGTACCGTCTCGGCCTGGCCCGCAAGGACCGGACCCAAGGACTTGCCCGCCAGTGCGGGCAATTCGCGTCCGTCCAGGGTCTTTGGATAACTGGCGCCGGCGACCTCGAGCAGCGTCGGCATCAGGTCGGCCACGTGCATCAGCCCGTGGTTGATGCTGCCTTTGGGACGCTTGACCATGGGCCCGCTCACGATGAGTGCGTTGTGAATGCCGCCTTCCCCGAGCCAGCCCTTGTACTGGCTGAAGGGGGTCATCGACACCTGCGCCCACATCGGGCCGTAGGCCACGTACGAGCCCGGGTCGCCCCAGGCGTTGGGATTCGTCTGCGACCAGTGGATCGCCGCGAACAGGAAGTCGCGCGTGCCCGGCGTGCCGGCGATCATCTTGAAGAGGTCGGTGCCCTCGGCCCCGTTGTCGCCGAAGACGATGAACACGGTGTTGTCGTACTCGCCGATCTGCTTCAGGTGGTCGATGAGCCGGCCGACGTGGAAGTCCATGTTCTCGACCATGCCGGCGTAGAGCTCCATCTTCTTGCCGAGGATGGCCCGCGTCGCCGGGGCCAGCACGATGGGATCGGGCACGAACCACATCCGTTCGGCGAGCTGCGTCCCCGCCGGCATGATGCCGAGTTCGATCTGCCGCTTCAGTCGCTCCTGGCGAACGGCGTCCCATCCCTTGTCGTATTCGCCGACGTGACGGGAACGCCAGTCTTTCGGCAGCTGGTACGGGTCGTGCGGCGCCTGGTGCGAGACATACGCGAAGAAGGGCTTGCCGTCGGCGTGGTTGGCGTCGATGTATCCGATCAGCTTGTCGGTGTAGGTCTTCGTGGCGTAGTAGTCCTTCGGCAGCCGCGTCAGGTAGCGCCCGTCCTCGGTGAACACCGACTGCGGCGACGCGGCCGTGAAGTTCGTCATGTCCCAGTAGCTGCCCGCGCCGTCGAGCAGAGAGAAATCACGCTCGAACCCGCGCGCAGCCGGAATCTGGTCCGGCTGCTTGCCGAGGTGCCACTTGCCGACCATGTAGGTGTGGTAGCCGGCGTCCTTCAGCAGCTGCGGAAGCGTCGTTACCTGGTTGTTGAGATAGCCTTCGTAGCCTGGAATGCCCCGCTGGTTGGGTGCAGTCCACTCGTCCATGTTGCCGAGGCCATTGCGGTGCGTATCGACGCCGCTCAGCATCGCCGATCGCGTCGGAGAGCAGCTCGCGTTTGTGTAGAAATTCGTGAAGCGCACGCCGCCGGTGGCCAGCGAGTCGAGATTTGGCGTCCTGATCTCGCCGCCGAACGAACCCATGTCGGCGAAACCGAGGTCGTCGCCGAGGATCATGACGATGTTCGGCCGCTTCGGCTGAACCTGAACCTCCGCGGGGGCGCCGGCGGCGAACAGGGCCGCGTGGAGACCCGCGATCACGGCGACAGTGACTCGGGTCACGTTGAATTCCGCCATGAGGATTCACCCATGCGTTGGCTTCATCGCGATGGCACACTGATACGCTAGGCCCATGAAGTCCGGCCGGTGTCCGTGGAGGCCAACCTGGACTCGACTTGGCCAAGTTGCAGTCTCCGGTCAACGGCACTGACCGTCTATCGGAAATCCGCAGAACGCAGCGATGACAGGGTTTTCCACTATGTCCGCTCAACCGGCGGTTACGGTCGTCGATATAACCGACCTGACGGCCGCCAGCGCGGGCATGGACCTGCTCGAGCAGGATGCGATGCCGCTGCAGTCGATGCCCCTGCAGGCAAGGCGTGTGATCGTGCGACTCAAGTCCGCCACGGTCGTCTATCAGTCCACGAACCTGCGTGTCAGGACGCGGACGAGAGCGCACGGCGGCTTGCTGGCCTACGTCACCTTCGGTCCGCGAGCCACCGGTGCGGTCGAGGGGCTACTGGTTCGGCCAGGCATGATGGTGGTCGCGGAGCCTGACACGGAGGCAGGTTTCGTTGCCGATCCGGGCTGGGAAAGCATCACGCTGCTGGTGCCTCCGGACGATATCCGGGAGCATCTGTCCGCACGCCGGCGCGAAGGCGAGTTTCGCTGGCCGCGCGGCATTGAAGTCCTGCGCACCGATCCGGGACGAGCGCGAGTGCTGTTCAGGTGGGGCAAGCGCCTGACCGTCACCGCATCAAGGAAGCCGGCACTGTTCGAAGGAGTGCGTCCCGAGCGCGACGCAGCCCAGGTCGAGTTGCTGGAAACGCTGCTCGCCGCAATGCGTTCGAGCGACACTCTTGAGCCTTTCGGCGCAGAACGGACACGACAGGGCCAAGGCCGGATCGTCACGATCGCGGAAGATTACGCGCTCCATCGTGCCGGGGAACGCGTGCATGTCTCCGATCTATGCCGGGCTGCGAATGTGAGCGAACGGACCCTTGAGTGCGCCTTCAAGGAAGTCGTGGGGCTGTCGCCGGTGGCGTACCTGATACGTCTGCGACTGCACCGAGTGCGCGCAGCCCTCCTTGCCGCGGAGCCGGGATCGACGCAGGTGTCGGTTGAAGCCCTGAAGTGGGGCTTCTGGCACTTCGGCGAGTTTTCGCGCGCGTACAAACGATGTTTCGGCGAACTGCCTTCAGATACGCTGCGGCGAAAGCCAGTCTCGCCCGACGTCGTTCGCAATGCGATGGCGACGGGCTGAATCGTACCCCTCACTATCGGCGGCGGAAGCGGACGAATTGGAGCCGCGCTACAAGCGGCGCCCCCGGAGAGATGGCGGCCCCGCTTCGCTACCCGGCCGCCCCGCCGGGGCCGTTGCCGATGCGCTCCGTTGCCGCGAATCGGCAACGTCCTACCGCGCGGACGCACGGTAGTCGACCTCCCGACGTCGTCGGGAGTCCCGGACGTCTCACCGGGTGAGACGGTGAAACGAAAACGGGGATCCCTTGCGGAACCCCCGTTTTGTTTCACTGGCGCGCCCGGAGAGATTCGAACTCCCGACCTTCTGGTTCGTAGCCAGACACTCTATCCAACTGAGCTACGGGCGCGTATCTGTCGTCGCGAATTGTACTGGCGGAGAGAGAGGGATTCGAACCCTCGAAGGGCTTTTGACCCTTACGCCCTTAGCAGGGGCGCGCCTTCGACCACTCGGCCATCTCTCCGGTCTGCAGAGAGCCGCGGAGAATAGCCGCCCGGGGCGCCGCCGTAAAGTCGCAGCGCACTTGGGGGGCGTCGCGCCTCGATTTTGGGGACCCCGTGCCGGACGGGGTCCATGGATTCAGGGGAACGACCCCTGACCGTTACCCGGTTTCGCGGGGTGTGAGGACCCGCCTTCCTGTTCTTCGCGCTTGATGCGCTCGAAAATCTCTTCGCGGTGCACGGCCACGTCGCGCGGCGCATTGACCCCAATGCGCACCTGGTTTCCCTTGACGCCGAGGACGGTCACGGTCACGTCGTTGCCGATCGTGACCACCTCGCCCACGCGTCGCGTGAGAATCAACATCCGCAGCTCCTGGCCCGATGGCCCATAGCCAACGACGGTGCGATGTCATTCACCTTGACCGACCGCCAATCTGCAACCCAGCGCTGTTGTTGTCCCTTGATGTGCTGATGCTGCCCCACCCCCGCAAACCTAATCGCCGCCAGTCGGCGAGGTCGTTTGCACGCTGTGAAAGATACCGCCTAACGGGCGCGAAGTCAGCCACCCAGATGGCAGGGGTATCGCGAGACGCGCGCCGACCCGGCGCTGCCGCTCAGCCGAGGCGTTCGCGCAGCCAGCCGCCGACGCTTTCAAGCGCGGCTTCGAGCTTGTCCGGATCCGTGCCGCCTGCCTGCGCGAGGTCGGGCCGCCCCCCGCCCTTGCCGCCCACCTGAAGGGCGACGTGGTTCACCAGGTCGCCGGCCCGGACCTTGCCGGTGAGGTCCGCAGTGACTCCCGCGATCAGCAGAACCTTGCCGTCCGCATCGACGGATCCGAGTACTACGGCAGCGGACCCGAGCTTGCTTTTCAGCTGATCCACCGCATTTCGCAGCGCCGCGGCGTCCGCGCCTTCGACGCGCGTGGCAACGAACTTCACGCTGCCGATCGCCGCGGCGTCGGCAGCCAGGTCGCGCCCCTGGCCGCTCGCGAGCTTGTCCTTGAGCTGCGCAACCTCCTTCTCGAGGCGCCGGCTGCGCTCGACCAGGTGACGGACTTTTTCTTCGACGTCGTCGCGAGTCGCCTTGAGGTGGCCAGCCACGTCGCGCAACTTGTGGTCTGTTTCGACCACGTAGCCAAACGCCCCTTCGCCAGTGACTGCTTCGATGCGACGCACGCCCGCGGCGATACCGCCTTCGCTGACGATGCGCATCAGCCCGATGTCGCCGGTCCGGCTCACGTGGGTCCCGCCGCACAGTTCCGTCGAGAAATCACCGACGCGCAGCACTCGCACTTCGTCGTCGTACTTCTCCCCGAACAGGGCCATCGCTCCCGCCGCAACCGCCGCATCGAAATTCATCAGCCGCGTCTCGGCCTCCGCGTTGGCGCGGATTTCCGCGTTCACCAGTCGCTCGATCTCGCGCAGCTCGTCCGGCGTGACCGCAGAGTAGTGTGCGAAATCGAAACGCAGCCGCTCGGGCGAGACCAGCGACCCCTTCTGAGTGACGTGCGTGCCCAGCACCTTGCGGAGCGCGGCGTGCAGCAGGTGCGTCGCCGTGTGGTTCAGCCGCGTGGCCTGGCGCAGCGCGTGATCGACCTGCGCCTGCACGACATCGCCGACGCGGATCGCGCCGGAGGCGACTTTTCCGACGTGAACGTGAGCCTTGCCGAGCTTCTGCGTGTCCGCCACGGTGAAGCGCGCTTCACCCGACACGAGCACGCCGCAATCGCCGACCTGGCCACCGCTCTCCGCATAGAAAGGCGTGGCGTCCAGCACCACCTGCCCGTCCTCACCGGCTCGCAGTTCCTGCACGGACTCCTTGCCGCGCAGGAGCGCCGAGACCCGACCGCTGCCGACCTCGCTGTCGTAACCGGTGAACTTCGTCTGCCCATCGATTTTCACGTCGGAGCGCAGGTCCACGCCAAACTTGCTCGCCGCGCGCGCGCGCTCACGCTGAGCGTTCATCGCGGACTCAAAGCCGGCCTCGTCGATGGTGAGGCCACGCTCGCGCGCGATGTCGCTCGTGAGATCCAGCGGAAAGCCGAAAGTGTCATAGAGGCGGAATACGGTCTCGCCCGGAATCTGCTTGCCGGAGAGCTTGTCGATGACGCCGTCGAGCAGCGCCATGCCCTGCGACAGCGTCTCGGCGAATCGCTCTTCCTCCTGCCGCAACACGCGCTCGATGTGCGTGCGCTGCGCGCGAAGCTCCGGATACGCCGATCCCATTTCCTCGTCGAGCACGGGCACGAGCGCGTGGAAGAACGGCTGGCGCTGGCCGAGCATGAAGCCGTGGCGGATGGCGCGCCGGATGATCCGGCGGAGCACGTAACCGCGCCCCTCGTTCGACGGCAGCACGCCATCGGCGATCAGGAAAGAGCAGGCGCGGATGTGATCCGCAATGACGCGCAGCGAACTCGACTTGGGGTCTTTCGCACCCGTGAGCTTTGTTGCGGCAAGTATCAGGTGGCGGAACAGGTCGATGTCGTAGTTGCTGTGCACGCCCTGCATCACCGCGGCGACGCGTTCGAGGCCCATGCCCGTGTCCACCGACGGTTTCGGCAGCGGGACCATCCTGCCGTCGGCCGAGCGGTCGTACTGCATGAAGACGAGATTCCAGATCTCGACGTACCGGTCGCCGTCCTCGTTCGGGGAGCCCGGCGGGCCTCCCTCGATGCCCGGGCCGTGGTCGTAGAAGATCTCGGTGCATGGGCCGCAGGGCCCGGTGTCACCCATCGCCCAGAAATTCGATTTCGCACCCATGCGCGTGAAGCGGCCCGCGTCGACGCCGATCTCCTTGAGCCAGATCTCGGCGGCGCCGTCGTCTTCCTCGAACACCGTCACCCAGAGACGCTCGGGCGGGATCCCGAGCGTGCCCGTGACGAAATCCCACGCGTAGCGGATCGCCTCGCGCTTGAAGTAGTCGCCGAAGCTGAAGTTGCCGAGCATCTCGAAGAACGTGTGGTGGCGTGCGGTGTAGCCGACGTTCTCGAGGTCGTTGTGCTTGCCGCCCGCGCGCACGCAGCGCTGCGAGCTCGCCGCGCGCACGTAGCCGCGCTGGTCCTTTCCGAGGAAGACGTCCTTGAACTGCACCATGCCGGCGTTGGTGAAGAGCAGCGTCGGGTCATTGCCCGGCACGAGCGAGCTCGAAGGCACGACCGCGTGGCCGTGGCCCTTGAAGAAGTCGAGGAACGCAGCGCGCAATTCGGCGCTGCCCATCTGCTTTTGCGGTTCGCGCATGGTGGTCATGGTTCGATGTCGTCGCCGGGGCCGAGCGCGGCCCGGATCTGCTCGGAGGAAAACCCGCGATATTGCAGGAATCGCCCCTGTCTTGCACGCTCGCGGAAGTCGGCGGGCCCGGCCGCGCCGAAGCGCTTGCGGCGGGCCTCGCGGGCGACGGCCGCCCAGTCCTCGCCAGCCGTGGCGAGGGCCTCGTCTATGTCCGTGTCGGCAACGCCGCGTTCCCGCAGGTCCATCCTGATGCGCAGCGGGCCGTGACCGCGCGCTGCGTGCTGGCGGATGAACTGCGCGGTGAACCGGGACTCGGACAGCAGCCGCTCGGCAACGAGGCCTGCCACCACAGACTCGACGATCGCAGGCTGATACCCGCGCCCCGCGAGGCGCTTCGCCAGCTCCTCGCGCGCGAAGTCCCGGCCCGCCAGCAGCGCGAGCGCTGCGGTGCGGACCGTTCTCTCGTCGGCCTCGCCGGCCGCCGCGTCAGGCTTCCTCGGCCGCCTCACCCTTGGCTGCCTCGCCCTTCTTTGCGGGAAGCAGCTTGGCCCTGAGCGCGTCGTCGATCTCGCGCGCGGTGTCCTTGTGCTGCTGCAGGTAGGTGCGCACGTTGTCCTTGCCCTGGCCGATGCGCTCGCCTTTGTAGCTGTACCAGGAGCCAGACTTCTCGATCAGGTTGTGCGCCACGCCGAGCTCGATCAGCTCGCCTTCGCGCGAGATCCCGTGGCCGTACATGATCTCGAACTCGACCTCGCGGAACGGCGGCGCGACCTTGTTCTTCACCACCTTGACGCGGGTCTGGTTGCCGACGACCTCGTCGCCGTTCTTGATCGCGCCGATGCGGCGGATGTCGAGACGCACGGAGGCGTAAAACTTGAGTGCGTTGCCGCCGCTCGTCGTCTCCGGGTTGCCGAACATCACGCCGATCTTCATGCGGATCTGGTTGATGAAGACGACGATGCCGTTCGAGCGCTTGATGTTGCCGGTGAGCTTGCGCAGCGCCTGCGACATGAGACGGGCCTGCAGGCCCATCTGCATCTCGCCCATCTCTCCCTCGATCTCGGCCTTGGGCGTGAGCGCCGCCACGGAGTCCACGACGACCATGTCGACCGCGCCGGAGCGCACCAGCATGTCGGTGATCTCGAGCGCCTGCTCGCCATTGTCAGGCTGCGACACGAGCAGCTCGTTCACGTTGACGCCGAGCTTCTCGGCGTAGGCCGGGTCGAGCGCGTGCTCGGCGTCGACGAAGGCGGCCGTGCCGCCCTGACGCTGCACCTCGGCGATCGCCGTGAGTGCGAGCGTGGTCTTGCCCGAGGACTCCGGGCCGTAGATCTCGACCACGCGGCCGCGCGGCAGGCCGCCGACGCCGAGTGCGATGTCGAGGCCGAGCGAACCCGTGGAGACGGCTTCCACGTCGTAGCTTGTCGCGTCGCCGAGGCGCATGACCGAGCCCTTGCCGAACTGCTTCTCGATCTGGCCCAACGCGGCGACGAGCGCCTTCTTGCGGTTTTCTTCCATTGCTTTACTCGCGGAGCCCTTGGGCTCGTTCAGACGTGGGATTCTGGGAAGGCGCGCATTATTCCACAGGGGTCGCGCCGTCGCAGGGCGATAAACTCGTGCAAATCAGTAATTTCTCGCGGCGCAGGCTCATGGCGTGAGCCCGCGCCCGCGCGGTCCGCTCAGGCACGCATCGGCCAGGTCGAAAGCCGCTCGTAGCGCGAACCGTCCGGGCCGCTGATCGACTCGACCAGCGAGTAATCGTGCGCTGCCCAGCGAAGGGATTCGGTTGACTCAGCGGGCGGCGGCAGTCGCACTTTGCGGGCCAGCGTCAGGTGCGGCTTGAACGAGCGCTCTTCGGGTTCGAAGCCTCGGGCGGCCAGGGCCGAGCGCAACGACCGGACGAGCGCCACCTGCGGTTCCGGAACCACGCTCGCGGTCAGGCAGAGGACCTGGGGCCGCTGCCAGTACTCGAGCCGATCGAGGACGATCTCGAACGGGGTTGCCGAGCTGGCGACCGCTACGCCCGCCTCGAGCACAGACACGAGCCGCGGCTCCGGCACGTCGCCGAGGAACTCGAGTGTCAGGTGCAGCTGGTCCGGCCGTTGCGGCCGCCCTGTTCCGTACGGGACAAGCCGATGCACCGCGGCAGTGGCGGCAGCAAGGGCTGCGGGCCCGGGCCACAGCGCGAAGAAGAGCCGCCTCTCGGTCTTCATGCCTCCAGAACGCCTCCAAGGGCGCTGGCGACGGCCTGCCGTCGTATCGCCTCACGGTCGCCGTCAAAGCGCTCGAGCGCCGTGCGGACCTCGAGCTGGTCGGCGTGTCGCACAGCCCAGGCGAACCAGACGGTGCCCACTGGCTTGCCGGAAAGGCCCCCATCCGGCCCGGCAATGCCACTCACGGCAACCGAAACGTCTCCACCCAGGCGCTCCAGCGCCCCGACGGCCATGTCCCGCACCACCGCCTGGCTCACCGCACCCTGCTGCCGGAGCGCGTCGGCGCTCACGCCGAGAAGTCCCACCTTGAGATCGTCGCTATAGGTGACGACGCCGCCCAGGAACCACCGGCTGCTGCCCGGCAGGTCGGTGCACGCCTTGGCGACCCAGCCCCCAGTGCAGGATTCGGCCACGACGAGGTTGCGACCGGCGCCCTGCAGCCGTTCCGCGACCCGCACGGCCAAGGCACGGATCCCCGCGTCGGTTGAGAGGCTCATACCGGGATTCTAAACACCTATGGACAGCGCAGGGGTGCTGCTCTACCTTATGGCCCCCCGGTCAAAGCACTAGTGCATGAGACTTGCCCCAGTGGCAGCCGCGTTTTTCGCGACAGATCTTCTCGAGTCGCGCAGCCAGAGCATCCAAGGGCGCAACCCCCCCCACTCCCTCATCGCGCTTGCGCGCTGGGCCCGATTGTCCACACCCACCGTCAGTCCACACACTAAGGAAATTGAAATGAAAAAGATCATTGTTGCCCTCGCGGGCATCGCTGCTCTGAGCGCCTCGCAGATGACCATCGCCGATTCGGTCGGCGCCGCCGAGCTTGCCAACACGCAGGAGCTGATCGCGGCGCTCCAGGCCGACAAGCGCCAGGTCATGCTGGACACGCTGGCACTCACCCCGCAGCAGCTCGAGAAGTTCATGCCGATCTACGACGAGTACCAGGCCGAGCGAAAGATCATCATGACCAACGCCAGCAACCTCAACAACCGCCTGTTCGTGGCGGACTACGGCGGCATGACGGACGTGGAATCCAAGGACATCATGAAGCAGGCTTTCAAGCTCCGTCATGATCGTCTGTCTCTGCTGGAGAAGACCGCTGGCAAGCTCGAGAAAAAGCTGCCCGCCACGAAGGTGGCCCAGTTCGTCCAGGTCGAGAACAAGATCCAGGCGCTGCTCGACGTGGCCATGGCGGCGTCGGTCCCGATCGTGACCAAGAAGCCGGGCGTCGGCAAGTAAGGACGAAAGTGTGATGCGCAGCCTGCAAATCAGTTCGCTCACCGTCGGCTTCGTTGCCGCGGCGCTGCTGGCAGGTTGCGCGTCGCAGCCGAAGGTACTGTCCGACTACGACAAGTCCGCGAACTTCGCCAGTTACCGGACTTTCGGCTTCGTCACGCAGGTCGGCGCCGACAGCACCGAGTTCAAGTCACTCGCGGTGCAAACCATGCAGGCCGCAGCGACGCGGCAGATGGAACTGCGCGGCTACACGCTGAGCGACACCCCCGATCTCGTGATCAACTTCACTGGCAAGATCGAGGAGAAGGCGGACGTCGAGTCCATCCCGGCGCCCTACTACGGGCCGGGCTGGGGCTACGGCAGCTTCTACGGCGCGCCTTACGGCGGCTGGGGCGGCGGCGGCACGCAGGTGACGACCCGTCGTTACAACGTAGGCACGCTGGTCATGGACATCGTCGACCGCGAGAAGCGGCAGGCGGTGTTCCAGGGCAGCGTCTCGGATGTCGTCACGAAGGAGATGATGGCGAACCGCGAAGCTGCGATTACGGGTGCCGTGACCCGCATATTTGCGTCGTACCCATTCGTTGCGGGACGGGCTACACCGGTCCCGGTAGCGGAAGCCAAGTAGCAATGGCAGGCGCCAGCGATGGCGCCGCTGCCTGAACTGACGCCAGCCCTCGCAAGGGGGCTGGCGTTTTCTTTCGCGTAGCATGGTGAGCCTGATCAGGAGTCGGTCTCGCCCGAGGGCCAACCCCATCCGGGAAGGGCCAGGTTGTAATACGTCGAACGTCCAGCCGCCTTGCCGGGCACGAGCAGTCCCTTGTTGACGAGGTCCGCGATGTCCCTCGTTGCCGTCGCTTTGGAGGCATCGGTCGTGCCCACGTATTTGCGCGGCGTCAGCCCGCCTTCATAGCGCCCGGGTCCGGCCTCCAGCATCCTGTTGAGCACCTTGCGTTGTCGCTCGTTGAGCGGCACGTGCTTGTGCTCGGTCCAGAACCTCGCGCGCACGAGCGCCTCGTCGATCAGTGCCGCGCTGGCTCGGCACGAATCCGCGACGAGGTTCGTGAACCACTCCAGCCACGCCGTAACCT
>Ga0315278_10001951_pt1 | contig 18241 bp, 14 predicted proteins | sample YL17G06_0_MG_FD_203880 | JGI IMG/M metagenome (GOLD analysis project Ga0315278, IMG submission 203880) | Sediment microbial communities from Yellowstone Lake, YNP, Wyoming, USA - YL17G06_0 | ecosystem: Environmental > Aquatic > Freshwater > Lake > Sediment | place: USA: Wyoming | collected... | reverse complement strand
ACAGGGGCAAGCGGGCCGAACACCGAGGCCCAGTAGCGAGGCTCGGACCAAGTCGGGAACGTAGGTCTGCGGCCTTCTTCCGCTATCCTCCCGTCTTCGGGCGGAAACGGATCACCCGGTCGAACACGAGCTCGTTGGGTGCCGGTCCGGCCGCCGTCGCTGGCTCAAGGTAGGCCCGGAAGAACACGATCACGTCTTTGTCTAGGGCGATCCCGTAGTGCATCGGGCCTGTGGGAAGCACCGTGCAGTGCAGGTCACCGTTCGCGCTTCGGGCCACCTTCCACGCGTAGAGGTACGGGGCCATTGGATCACCGGGGAGGTAGTCCTCGGCGCTCCCTTTGTACGTTGTGCTATCGACGCTCGCGACGCCGTTTAGAAACTCGAGCCCGTAGAAGACGCAGTTGGCGTAGCTTGCCTTTCCCGAGGCCTCGTGGTTGACGCCGTAGACGATGAAGAACTCGTTTGGGTCATCGCCGAGAGGGAATGCCGCGGCCCTGCGAGAGTCTTGGGGATTCGTCCACGCCGCGACCTCGATCGTGCTGAAGTACGCGGCGTCGCGGGTGTCGCCCATCGTGTTGATTCGGCTCTGCGTCGCGGCGTAGCCCTCGGGGAGGGCAATCGACGTTGGCACCTCGATCGCCTCGAGGTCGGCGTAACGGGCGAGGATCGCCTCGCGCAGCGCGTCGACCGCGGGGAGAAGACTCATCTCCGTCGTCCCGGTTCCCCGCACGCGGAGCGTCGGGGCCGGGAAGGGATCGAGCCGGACTGGCTCTTCCTTAGGCGTGAGGCGGAGGATGACCGAACCAGGGTTTGAAATGTAGCTCTCGAGAGCCGCACGGTCGGTTGGCACGGCAATGCGGCTCATGAACTGGAAGTAGTCGTCCCCGGGTTCGAGGCCCATGTGCACGAGCGCCGGCGCGATGATGTCGAGGTTCACGGTGTCCGCCGGGAAGCCCGCGCCAAGGACCGCCGCCTCGACCGCGGCGGCGATCACCCGGTCGGCCGCGGTCAGGATGACGACCGGCTGGCCGAACGGATTCCCCTTGGGGCCGGACGTGTGGATTGTCAAGTTGTTGATGGAATCGCCGAGGCTGTTGAACATCTGGACGTACCGCTTCTGCACGGGGTCGTAGCGCATGCCGAGGTAACTCTGATAGGAGAAGTAGGCTGCCTCGGGCGGGGTCCACCCGATCTGCAGGATCGCCTCATCGGCCCGCAGGTGGTAGATGAACGCGAGACCACGCGCGTCGGCGAACAGGTTCGGCGTCGTCTGGCCGGGCGCCGGAGGGAGTCTGTAGGCGAGGTAGGGCGCGCCGACGTTATTCCCCTGACAGGTCTGGATCACGCCCGCGTTACACAGGGCGATCGCGTCGGCGAAACCGTACTCCCCCTGTTGGACGACGAACCCGGCCTGCTCGAGCGCCGCCTGGAGCGCGGCGATGTCTCCTGTCTGCGGCGGAACCACTGCTTCGGCAACGATCACCAGAGGTGAGATCGCCAGGAGCCCGAACAGGACAGGGACCAGCACCACCTTCCGGCGCTTCATCCGACAACCTCCTTCACGCAGATGCCTGAACCCCGATCATCGCAACTTCAACGGGTCTTTGAATAAGCCTACAGGGAGGGCGAGGAGGACGTCAAACGGTGCTGTGTGGGGACTCCGTGAGGGAGCCCCGAGCGACCGATCTCCGGCAGCTGCACTTCTCGGAATGCCCCGCAGTCGTGCTGCGGAGCGGCAAGGCTCCTGAGCGCCAGCTACCCTATGCCACGTTCCTGCAGGAAGGTCGCGATCACGTTGCGATGGGCGTGGGCCGTATTTGCCAGTTGGTCGAAGGATCCGTCGAAGAAACCGGCGCCAAGCAGGGAAGCGCCCTTGAGGCGTCGAATCTCCACGTTGTAGAAGCGGCCAATCGACGAGGTCATGTCGTCCTTCAAGTCCCCCTTTCTGAAGTAGTCGGGCGTGAATGCGAAGCCCCCCAGCAGTGGAAACTGCGACGGGAACTCATGAAAGCGGACGAGGGAGTAGATGAACTCAAAGAGCTCGAACATATTGCGGTACTCGTTTGCGTCAGGTGAATACCGGCTCAACTCCTTCGCGAGCACGTCGAAAACGTAGAAACTCGGTCGAACCCAGTCATAGTAGTTCTTGTCGCAGGGGAGCACCTTCTCGCTCCCATGGAAAACGGCTCCGGGATCGAGCTCCGAGATGCCGCGGGCCCGAGCGTGTACGTTCTCATCCCACCACTCGGGCCCAAGAAGAAGAGAATGCAGGTTCCCGAATCGCCGGCCGCGAACGGCTGCCATCCCAGAGGCGTACATGACTAGCGTTGCCGGGTATTTCTGGAGCGAGCTGTAACGATCGTGGCTGCCCGCTCTTGGAACTGCAGCCAGTCTCTGGATGCAGCTCTGCAAGATGAATGGGTCGGCATGCGGAGCATAGAAAGCGGTCGCCGCCGCTGCCTGGATTAGTCTGCTGGCAAGCTGCTCGTAGGAATGGATCCGGTTCAGGTACAGCTCCCGTTCCAGAGCGACGCCATCGTAGGCCTTGTGTTCGCGTTCCAGGTGCGCTTGAAGAGCCTCGGTCTCCTCATGCAGAAGTGGCTCCAGGGATGAAAAGGGCCGGTCTTCCGCTGCAAGCTGCCTAACGCGGGAAACCAGGATCTCAACGGATTGAGGATGTGCGCGCCTGGTTTCGGCCAGCGCCCTTGCTCTCTCAAGGAGCGAAGTGAACGCATCGTTTGCATCCTTGACGGTCACCTCCTGCGCTCTCCAAGCGGACACTACGCTCCGTGCTTGCTCCGATAGCTCGGAGGATTCCCTCCTGAGCCAGAACGCGCTGAACCTGAAGTTCGCCGACCGCAGGAGCGCCTCACGCAGGGCGACATCCCACTCTGCTGACCAACCGCACACCACAAGCCCCAACTGACTCAGAATCCGGCGCAGAAGACGTCGGGCGGAGGGCGAGTACTGCTCAAGTTCGGCAGCGGCAAGCCTAACGCCTGGTTCCCGATAGTCACCGTGCAGCTTGACGAGGAGGCATCTCGTTCTGTGCAACGCGGGAGCGCCGTCAAACGCACCATCCGACGTTGCCACGTCGTAGGGCACCCCACATTCCTGCAACGCTTGTTCCATCAGACGGTCGATGTTGGTCGTGAGGATGACTCTTACGAGACCAAGCTGGACAAGCTGTGCAATGGCCTCGTGCGCCCTTGTTGGCTTTGGAGCCCCAACGCTCCCAGAGTGGGTGCCTTCGATGTAGGGTACCAGCACAGACCTGCGCTCTTCCTCAGTAAGCTTCAGGGCGTCCAGGATTTCCCCGAACCCAGGCCGGGTGCCGAACTCCTTCGCGAACCATTCCTCAGGCTCCTCAACTGACCCTGCTTCCCGCAACGCGGCCAGCTGCCCGAGCAAGTCTTGTATGATCGCCCAGCCTGTCGGTATCCCAGCGCTCGATGACACACCTGAGCCCAGAAGCAGTGCGTGTTCTCCTGGGCTCACGCTGAGCGATATGGCCAGTCGTTCTTCGGGTTTCAGCTCCATACTATCTCCCTTTCCAGCAACTGTGACTAGCAGCCGCACCATTCTACGGCATTCACCGTAACAAGGGATCAGCGCGACACCAAAGACCCCATCGCCCTCTGAGGAGGGCAGGTCTTGTCTCTTGCCTTTGGAACAGGTGCTCGGACTACCACAGATGAGCGGCTTGCCTCCGGCGCCGCCTAGATCGTTCTCAACCCGGACGTCAGTCATGGTCTCCGCCGCTGGCGCAGGATCAGGCATGACGATGCGCGGGCACTACTCCCCCTCGCCTCTCGGGCAGATCGACCGGTTGGGGCGGTCGAGGCAGGCCTGGTAGGCCGGATCGGCAGGGAAGCGGCCGGGCCGGATCCCGGCCGGCGGGTAAGGCTGATTAGAGGACTCATTCCGGGGCTTCCCAGACGCCTCCGTCCATGGTATAGTCATTGTAGACACCGGAACAGGGAGTGGAGATGAAAACCCGAGTGCAGCGGTGGGGCAACAGTCTCGCTGTGAGGATTCCCAAGAGCTTCGCCGAGGAAGTCGGCCTGCGGGACGACTCGGCCGTGGAACTGCGGCTCTCTGAAGGCCGCCTCGTCGTGGAACCTTCGCCCCCGCAGCCGCCCAGTCTGGACAGCCTGCTAAGGAAGGTTCGGAAGTCGAACCTCCACGCCGAGGTCGATGCCGGCCCGGCACAAGGTCGAGAGGCCTGGTAGCATGGGCAAGGTGCCCGACCGAGGAGACGTGGTCTGGATATCGATGGACCCTCAGGCGGGTCACGAGCCGGCAAGCCGGCGGCCGGCGCTGGTTCTCTCCCCCGCATCCTACAACGGCAAGGTCGGCCTCGCGATCCTGTGCCCGATCACGAGCCAGGTTAAGGGCTACCCCTTCGAGGTCTTGATCCCAGACGGCCTTCCCATTCAAGGGGTCGTCCTCTGTGACCAACCCAAGTGCCTCGACTGGAAGGCAAGAAGAGCGGATTTCCTGTGTAGGTTGCCTTCGGAACAGACCGTCGAGGTCCTGCAGAAGCTGGGCACGCTGGTCGGTCCCTGAGCCTGCCAGAGAACTCATCTCTCCCGGCCCGCGTAGATTCCTTCCGCCACCACTGGCCGGCTTCTTGGCTTGGGCATCGGTCCTGATCTCCGCCGCGCGGATGGCCGGAAGGGTGATGCCCCCGCGCTACTCCCCCTCGCCTCGCGGGCAGATCGAGCGGTAGGGGCAATACTGGCAGGCTTGGTAGGCCGGGTCGGCGGGGAACCGGCCGGCGCGGATGCCGGCGGCGGCGGTCTCGATGTCCTTCAGCGCCCGGTCGATCGTCTTCGCGTCGGGTGTGGCCGCTCCGACGATCACGTCTGGGGTAAGGAAGAAGAGCGAGACCTCCTCCGGGAGTCGCTTGAACAGGCGCTCGAAGGCGAGCGAGTAGATCGCAAGCTGGCGGCTCTTCTTCGTTCGCTCGTCGGCATCCTCTTGGGTTTCGATCTGTGAGGTCTTGTAGTCGACGATCTTGCCCCCGTCATTCGAGAGGTCGACGCGGTCGAAGAAGCCCATCACCTTGACCGTCCCTTCGGTGAAGGAGAAGTGGCGCTCGACGTAGGTGGGGACGGTCGGGTCGGCCGCGGCGTAGGCGTGGAAGGCCTCGATCGCTCGCAGGCCCTGCTGGAAGCGAAGCTCCTCGTGCTCGCGGGTGAGGAACCCTTCCGCCTGCCAGGTGTGGCGGAAGGCGTCCTTCAGGTCGGAAAGCGGAGTCTGTGTCCCTCCGAGGCGATTGAGATTCCAGAGCTTGATCGCCTGGTGGATGGCGTAGCCGTAGATCACGGTGTGGTGCTGGCGAATCGGGACCTTGAGGAGGTGGATGTAGCGGTACTTCATCGGGCAGGAGAGGTAGTCGTCGACCTTCTGGTGGCTCAGGGTGAGGAGTTGGTCGCCGCGAGCCACGAGGGTGAGGGGCTCGTCCGAGGCCGGGGCGGCCGGCGCGCCGTGGCGGGCGATCGAGGCGCGGGCGCTCCCCTTGGTCGTCTTGATGGCGGAGGCCGGGAGGTCGAGGGCCTCGGAGACAAACGGGCTCACCTTTCGCGCGCGCTTCCCGCCAACGTCCTGTGCGCCCGTGAGGTAGAGATCCTCCTTGGCGCGGGTCATCCCGACGTAGAAGAGACGCCTCTCCTCCTGGGTGTGGAAGTCGAGGCTTGTGGGTAGCTGGTCTTTCACGAGCGGGTCAGGGAGGCGGAGGGGGTCCTCGCGATGCGCTGGCGGGAAGCGGCCGGCGACGAGACCCACGAGGAAGACGATCGGAAACTCCAGGCCCTTGGCCTGGTGGATCGTGAGGACATTCACCGCGTCCTCGTCGAGGTCGGCCTCGCCGACGGGTGGGTTGTCGCCGGCCTCGATCAGGGCGTCGAGGTAGTCGATGAACCAGGGCACGCGGTCGTAGCGGGCGACCTGGGCGAACCGCTCGACGATCGCAAAGAGCTGGGCGAGGTTCTCCACCTTCTCCGCGTCCTTGGGATCCTCGGAGTTGGAGAGCGCCTCGATCTGGCCGGTGCGGGTCGTCAGGTACTCGTAGAGCACCTCGCCGGTCCGCGCCTCGGTCGCCAGAGGCAAGAGGGCCACGAGGTCGTCGAGGAGCTTCGAGATTGCGACGCGGCCTTCGGCCGAGAGGTCGAGGAACTCGCGGTCCTTGGTCGCGATGCGGAAGACCTCAAACAGGCTCTTGTTCTTGCGCCTGGCGTAGCTCGTGGCGCTAGAGAGGTCCTCCGCCGGCACCCGGTAGAGGGGAGAGCTGGCCAGGTGATAGAAGGAGAGCGTGTCGCGCGGGTCGGAGACCAGACGCAGGAACGCGATCGCCGCCTTCACCTCCTCGCGGTCGTAGAGACCCCGGCTTCCGGAGAAGCGCCACGGGATCTGGAGGAGGTTGAGCGAGTGGAGGAAGGGCGTCGCCTGGGCGTTCGAACGGACGAGGATCGCAAAATCGCGGTAGGGGCGTTTGTCGTCGCGGGCGCGGCGGGCGATCGTCTCGGCGACTGCGTCGCACTCCTCGCCGATCGCCTCGAAGTGCTCCTGATGGATCGGGCTTCCCTCTCCGTTTGCGGCGTGGAGGCGCTTTTGGATTCCGTCCTTCACCTCCAGGCGGTCGGGGTTGTTGTTCTGGATCAGGCGGTAGGAGGCGTCGAGGATCGATTGCGTCGAGCGGTAGTTCTCGGTGAGGACGACGCGGTGGGCGTCGGGGTAGCGCTCCTCGAAGGAGAGGATATTCGAAATCGCGGCCCCGCGGAACTTGTAGATCGACTGGTCGTCGTCGCCGCAGACGGTGAGGTTCCGGTGGCCGGCAAGGAGCTTCAGGAGCTCAAACTGGGCGAAGTTTGTGTCCTGGAATTCGTCGACCAGGATGTAGTGGAACCGCTCCTGGACGCGCTTCAGGATGACTGGGTTCGTCCGCAGAAGCTTCAAGACAAGCGTGATCTGGTCGCCGAAGTCCACAAACCCGTGCTTGGCAAGGAGGGCCTGGTAGGCGGCGTAGGTCTTCGCGAGTTCCTCCTGGTCGACAAGCTCTGCCTCGAGGAGCGCGCGGTCCTCCGCGTCCGCAGGCGTCGCGGTGACCGTCGTCTTCAGGCCTTCGGCGTAGGCGAGGTACTCCTCCGGGGTCACGTCCTCGTCTTTGGCGCGGCTGAAGAGCTTGAGGATCGCCGCCAGATGCCGGATCGGGTTCCCCAGAGGGCGGAAACGTTCCAGGGGAAGCTCGAACAGGTGGTCCTTGAGAAAGATGACCTGCTCGGGCTCGGTCAGGATGCGGAAGTCGGGCGTGAGGCCCAAGAGAATCGCGTTCTCGCGCAGGAGCCGGTCGCAGAAGGAGTGGAAGGTGCAGATCTCTGCTTCGATGTAGCCGTAGGGGACGAGCTTGTCGACCCGCTCCTCCATCTCGGAGGCGGCGCGGTCGGTGAAGGTAAGGCCGAGGATCTCGGCGGGCTTGGCGCGTTTCTCGGCGATCAGCCAGGCGATGCGGCGGGTGATGACCGTCGTCTTCCCGGTCCCGACCCCGGCAATCACGAGGAGCGGTCCTTCGCCAAAGGTGACCGCCTCGCGCTGGGCTTCGTTCAAGTCGGAGAGAAGGTCGCTTGACATTGCGCCCGAGTATAGGAGCGGGCCCGCAAGGCGGCAATCCGATTGTCGAGGGGCACAGGCGCGGGTAGGATCTCCGCCATGGTCGGGACGTGGATCAACGTGGGGGCGGTGCTTCTGGGTTCACTCGTCGGGCTCCTTGCCGGGCGGCGGATCCCGGAGGGGGTCACGCGGTCGGTCACGGTCGGGGTCGGGCTTGTCACGCTCGTCGTGGGGACGAAGCTTGCCATCGGGACGGAGAACCCGCTCGTCCTGCTCCTTGCGCTCCTGATCGGTGGGGGATTGGGGACGTGGCTTGGGATCGAGGAGCGGCTCGGCCACTTGGGCGAGGCGAGCGAGCGGCTCTTCCCTGCCGGGATGAAGGGGACAATCCCGCAGGGGTTCGTGGCGGCGACGCTCCTCTTCTGTGTGGGGCCGATGGCGGTCCTGGGGTCGATCCGCGACGGCGTGTACGGCGACTGGCAGATCCTGGGCTTGAAGTCCATCATGGACGGGATCTCGTCGATCGGACTCGTCGCCGGCCTTGGGCCAGGGGTCTTCCTCTCTGCGGCGAGCGTCCTCATTTACCAGGGCGGGATCAGTCTCGTCGCGCACTGGGCGATCGCGCCCGGCGTGGGAACGACCCTCGCTCCCTCTCCGGCCCTCACAGAGTTCAACGCGGTCGGAGGAACCGTCCTCCTTGCTCTCTCCTTGAAGCTCCTCGGCGTTCGCGACCTCAAGGTCGGGAACCTGCTTCCCGCGCTGGCACTCGCCCCGATCCTCGGCTGGGCGCTTTCGCTCCTGGGATAGAAAGGAATCAGAGTGAAACCTGTCGAACGAATCCGCCACCTCGTTGCGCGCTACGACCGCAGGCTCTGGATCCTCTTCGTCGTCCAGCTCGTGGTGGCCCTCGGGTTTGGCGCGGCGATGCCCTTCGTGAGCCTCTATCTCTACCAGGAGCGCGGGGTCTCGATGACGCTCGTCGGGACGATGATGCTCGGCGCTGCGGTGGCGAGCGCGGTCGGGAGGATCCTCGGCGGCGAGCTTGCCGACCGCGTTGGGCGGAAGCCCCTGGTGGTCGGGGCGATGCTTTGCCAAACGGGGTTCTTCCTCGCGATGGCCTGGACCATCGCCCGGCACGCGCCGATCCTGGGGATCGCGTCGGCCTTCCTCGCGATTCGCCTTGCCGGCTCGGCCGCCGAGCCCGGGATCAACGCCATGGTGGCGGACGTCGTCCCGCCCGAGCGGCGCATCGAGGCGTTCGGGTTCCTCCGGATCGGAGGGAACGCCGGCTGGGCCATCGGGCCGGCCGTGGGAGGGTTCCTCCTCACGATCTCGTATCACTCCCTCTTCCTGCTCACGGCCGCGGCCACGTTCATCGGCGGCGCGCTGGTCTTCTTCCTCGTCCGGGAGTCGATCGGCGCTCGGGCACAGGAGCCGTTCTCGATCGCGAGGCTCCTCGACGCAGGACGCGACCGGAAGTTCCTCGGGTTCACGGTGTGGAGCCTCTTCCTCTTTCTCTTGGTGGGGCAGTTTGCGACGACGTTCAGCGTGTTCTCGACCGGCGCTTTGGGGGCGAGCGATGTCGCCCTGGGGTTCCTGTTCACGCTTAACGGCGTCATCTGCGTCTTCTTCCAGTGGCCGGCCTCCGCGGCAGCAAAGCGGCTGGGCATGCGCGCTGCGCTCGTCATCTCAAGCCTTCTCTACGCCCTGGGGTACTTCTCCGTCGGCCTCGTCCCGGCGGCCGGGTTCCTGTACGTCTCGATGACCGTCGTCACCTTTGGGGAGATCCTCTTCTCCCCTACGGCCAACGCCATGGTGGCCAACCTCGCCCCACCCGGCAGGACCGGGAGGTACCTGGGTTTCTACGGGCTTGCGGAGGGGTTCGGCCGGTCTGCCGGGCCGTTCTTCGGCGGCCTGCTTCTTGATCGGCTGATGCGACGACCGGTCATCCTGTGGGGCGCGCTCGCTGGGTTTGGCCTTGTCGCGGCGGTCGGCTTCTTCTTCCTGGCGCGGAAGATCGCAGTGCGGACGGCCGAGGAGGTCGCCCTGCAGGAGGAGTCCGTCCCGGTGGAACCAAGCTGACCTTGAGGGCGAGGACCTCTTCGTAACGCTGCTCGAACGCTGGGACCTCCGTGACCCCGAGGGGCGACAATTCCGGGCGCAGCGGATCGGCCGCGCGGATTTGACGCAAGGGGTCAGAGTCCGGATCATTCCACGATTCCTGGGCTCTGAGAGGAGGAGCCGATTCGAAAGGTGATCGAGCTTACAGATGCTCCGTCGATCCGCGGACTTGTGTTCCGGCCGTTTTGCGGCCTGGCCGACCTTCCCGACATAGCTGCGGTTCGCGCGGCGTGCGCGCTGCGGGACCGGGTGGACGGCCTCTCGTCCGTGGAGAGCGTGCCGACCCTCGCGGACCTCGAAGAGAGGCTGGTCCGTTCGGAGGGATTCGACCCGGAAAGCGACGTGCTCGTGGCACAAGTCGATGGGCAAGTTGTCGGGTACTCGAGTGCGATCTGGTGGACCGAGACGGACGGGACGTGGGTCTACCTCACCCTTGGCTGGGTCCTTCCCCAGTGGCGCGGCCGCGGGATCGGGACGGCGATGCTCCATTGGACACAAGGGCGGCTGCGCAACCTTGCCGCGTCCCATCCCACGCAAGGAAAGGCGTGCCTTGCCGCAAACGCGAGCGAGACGGAGACCGACACCGCGGCCCTTCTCACGTACGAGGGGTATCGGCCCGCGTTTTCCGTGATAGAGCTTGGAATCGACGACCTGACCGGGCTGCGGGTCGCCCCTCTGCCCGGAGGCTTCATCGCCCGACCGCTCGAGTCTCCGGACTTGCCCGACCTCCACCGCTCGATGGACCAGGCGTATGTCGGCCATGCCTTCTCGGAGACCCCCCCGTACGAGGAGTGGGCGGCACGCCAGACGGATCTTGGGACCTGGCACGTTGCCTGGGACGCGGCGACCGGAGCGATCGCGGGCCAGGTGCAGGCGGTCGTGTACAGAGGTCGTGGGGAGGTCGCCGAGGTGAGCGTCGGAGCGCCCTATCGCCGGAGGGGGCTCGGGCAGGCCCTCCTTTGCCGGGCGCTCCTCACATTGCGCGAGCAGGGAATCCAGGAGGCGCGGATCCACACCCTGGCCGAGAACCCCCATCAGTCGTGGCACCTGTACGAGAAGGTCGGGTTCCGCGTCCTCAAGTGCTTCCCGCGCTACCGCAAGTCGATGCCTGGACTCTCCCACTGAAGGGCCGTGCCCGTCTCGAGGCAGCTCCCAAGACGCGTGCCACTGATCGGGCCGATCGCTCGCCAGGCTGGCGGTCTGGGGTGAGGACTAGTCCAGGGCGATGATCCGCCCCGGCGGCACAAGGGTAAGCTTGAACGGCAGGTCGGGTGAGATCTCCAGGGCGATCTCCCGCAGGCGCGCCTTGTAGCGGCTGGAGACGTGCAGGCAGACGAGCTCCTTCTTCACGCCGGCGGCCTTGGCCACGGCGATCGCCTCAGCGAGCGTGGCGTGCTTGTACTCCTTGCGGTCGGCTTCATCGAGGAAGGTCGTGTCGTGGCAGAGGACCTCGGTATCGGCGACGAAGGCCGGGCGGATCCCGACGGAGTCCCCGCCGTAGGAGAAGAGGCGCTGGTGGTAGGTCTCGGTGACCGCGTCCCTGCCTTTGGTGCGGACGATCTTCACGATCTCTGACTGGGGCGCGTCCGCGAGTTCGGGCCGGAGGCGATGGCGGACCTCGACGATGCTGTAGCCGAGCGACTCTTCGTTGTCCACGTGCACGGTCGGGAAGGTCTCGATGTAGCGGGGCATCTGCGCGGCGAGGAGCTCGACTCGGTCGCCGGCCCGAAGTGGCACCCACTCGAGATCGTAGGAGAGGTGGCGGTTCGTGCGGGCGAGGAAAGCCATCATCTCCGAGATGAGGTAGTTCCCTTTGGGGTAGTAGATCGTGAGCTCCTTCTCGCGATCGCCCATCGCGTTGTTACGGATGTTGACGAGGCCGACGAGTCCGGCGATGTGATCGGCGTGTCCGTGGGAGAGGAACACCCGGCGGATGGCGAACGCCTTGTTCCCCAGGATGGAGCTGGCGGCCTCTCCGGCGTCGAACAGGATGCGATCCGGGCTGTAGTAGACCCAGGTCGAGTAGAGGGCCTTGGAGTAGATGAGGAGCCTCATCGCAGGCTCCCGTTCTCCAGGAGCGATCTCCCCTCAAGGTGCCCGGGAACGGGAAGTCCCATCAGTTCGAAGACCGTCGGGGTCGCGTCGAGGATCGATCCGCCGGGCCGAAGCGCCCGGCCGCGCACCAGGGCGAATGCGTCGTCCACCGTGTGCATGCCGCTGCGCGTCGACGCGGCGCTAAAGATCGGGCCGGGTGTGAAGCGGCCCTTGAGGTCAAACCCCGGGTGGGGAAGGGCGACGAGATCCGGGCCGCTCTCTACGCACTTCCCGGAGTAGGCTTCCTTGCGCGGGAGAACCTTCTCCAGAACGGTGTTCCCCTCTGCGTCACGAAGCTCCGTGAGGAGGTCCGACGCCTGGTCGCACACGGCACGGGAAGGGCCGCCACCGTTCGAATGCACGTACACGCGTCCGGGAAGGAGGCTGTACGCGGCGGACTCGGCGATCGCTCGCAGGCCGGCTCCGCCCCTTGTGTAGGACAGAAGCCGTCCTTGAGCCAGGGCCGCGTTCAGGTCGACCTCCTGCTTGAGCTCACAGAAGCCGTGGTCGGAGAGCAGAAGAAACTCAACGCCCGCGGGAAGGAGCCTATCCACCTCGCCGACTAGGTCGTCGACCTCCTGGTAGAAATCCCAGAAGCGCTGATAAAACGGGCTCTCCGGATTGTGCCCGTCCTTCCAGAAGAAGTGGTTCACGCGGTCAGTCATCATGACATGGCACATGAAGAGGTCCCACGGCTCCTGGAAGAGATCAAGGAGCGCGCGGCGGCGGGAGCGAAACGTGGCCAGGATCTCGTCAAAGTAGGCCGCCCGGTCGGTCGGGGCGAGGGCCGGGTCCGGGTCGATCCGGTAGTCCAGATCCTTTAGGCGCGGAAGAAGGGATCGTGGCGTGACCCCGCGCGCAAGGTCGGTGCACAGGAAGCAGGAAACCATGATCCCGTTCACGTCGAGCGGGGGATACGTGAGGGGAACGTTGATCGCGATCGTTCTCTTCCCCTGAGCGTTCAGCATCTCCCAGAGCGACGGCGAGGAGAGGTCCCGGGAGCTTGGGATCCGCTCCGCGAGCGTCTGCGGATCGCGGTCGATGAACCCGAAGATGCCGTGATTCCCCGGATTGACTCCGGTCGAGAAGGTCGCCCAGGCCACCGAGGAGACCGCAGGTAGGGTGGAGCGGATCTCGACCTGCTTCCCCAGGCGAGCGAGGTTTGGGAACCGGCCAGTCGCCACCCCGTTTGCCAGGAAGGAGTGCGGCACCCCATCCAAACTCAGGATGAACAGGCGTCTCCCCGTCTTGGCGTTCGGTCTCATCTCAAGGCCGATTATACCCGCCTGTTTGCGTAGCGAAACGGGCTTTGTGCATTGTCACGCGGTCCTCCTTCCCCTAGAATCACGGCCTGAAGGAGGGACCATGCTCGACATCCACCGGTTGCGTGAGGACCCGCAGGGAATCGAGAAGCGCCTGCGCACGTGCGATGCCTCGATCGATCTTGGCGAGATCCTCGAGCTCGATCGGCGGCGGCTCGAGCTCATCCAGGAGGTCGAAGCGATCAAGGCCGAGCGGAACCGAGGCTCGCAGGAGGTGGGGCGTCTGAAGAAGGAGAAGAAGGACGCCTCGGCCCTCATCGCCTCGCTCTCGACGCTCGGGGAGAAACTGGCCAGCCTGGACGCAGAGCACAAGGAGATCGCTTCAAGGATCGAGGGACTCCTCGCCCTCCTCCCGAACGTCCCGCACCCGTCGGTCCCCGTGGGCGACAAGACGGAGAAGGTCATCCTGCGCACGCATGGGGAGGTGCCCAGCGCGGACTTCCCTATAATGCACCACCTTGAGATCGCGGAGAAGAAGGGGCTCCTTGACTTCAAGACGGCCGCCGCGATCGCCGGGGCGCGCTTCCCGATGTACGTCGGCGCGGGAGCGAGGCTTGAGATGGCGCTCATCGAGTTCATGTTCTTCCGCCACGCGGACAACGGCTTTGTGCCGATCCTGCCGCCCTTCCTGGCCAACGCCCAGAGCTTCTACGTCTCCTCGCAGCTTCCCAAGTTCTCAGACGACATCTACCACTGCGAGAAGGACGACCTGTACCTGAACCCCACAGCCGAGAGCCTGCTCGCGAACCTCCATCGGGACAAGATCCTGGCGGCGGAGGACCTGCCTCTGCGCTACGTAGCCTACACTCCCTGCTTCCGGCGAGAGGCCGGGTCTTACGGCGAGGAGGAGCGCGGGCTGATCCGCGTGCACCAGTTCAACAAGGTGGAGATGTTCACGTTCACCACGCCGGAGGAGTCCTACGCCGAACTCGATCGTCTGATCGGCCACGCGGAGGGCGTCCTTGAGGCGCTCGAGCTCCACTATCGAGTTGCGCTGCTTGCGACCGGGGACATCGCGCAGCAGTCGGCGAAGACGGTCGACCTCGAAGTCTGGCTGCCCGGCCAGAACCGCTACTACGAGGTTTCTTCTTGCTCCAACTGCGAGGACTTCCAGGCGCGGCGCGGGAACACGCGCTATCGTCCGGCGAGCGGAGAGAAGCCGCTCTACGTGCACACGCTGAACGGCTCGGGCCTCGCCACGTCGCGGCTTCTTGCGGCGATCCTGGAGAACAACCAGACAGCAGCCGGCCAGGTCCGCGTTCCGGAGGTCCTGCGGGAGAGGGTGGGGGTGGAGTTCCTATGAGCGAGGTCATGGTCGAGGCCCGCGGCCTGGGCAAGGTCTTCCAGACGCACAAGAAGACAGTGGTCGCAGTCGAGGACGTCTCCTTCACCTGCGAAAAGGGAGAGATCTTCGGCTTGTTGGGGCCCAACGGTGCAGGCAAGACCACGACCTTGCGCATGCTAGGGACGATCCTCACTCCGACCTCGGGGGAGGCTCTGATCGCCGGTTTCGACACCCGGCGGGAGCCGGGCCAGGTGCGCGAGCAGATCGGGTTTCTGGCCACGGAGACCGGCCTCTACGATCGGTTCACCGCTCGCGAGACGCTTCGCTTCTTTGGGAGGATCAACAAGCTGTCCCCCGACGAGATCGACCGCCGGACGAACGCGATCTTCGAGCGGCTCGACCTTGTCCGCCTCGCCGACCGGCGCGTGGGAACCTTCTCCACCGGCGAGCGTCAGAAGCTGTCGCTTGCCCGGAGCATCCTGCACGACCCGCCGGTGCTGATCTTGGACGAGCCGACCTTTGGTCTTGACGTGATGGCCGCGCGCGCGGTCGTGGACACCATCCGCCTCTTCCGCGACGAGGGACGCACGATCCTCCTCTCCACCCACATCATGAACCTGGCGGAGAAGCTCTGCGACCGGATCGGCATCCTCTTTCACAGCCGGCTGCGAGCGTTGGGCAAGATGCCCGAGCTGCGCGAACGCTACGGGAAGGCCGACCTGGAGGACGTTTTCTTCGCCGTCGTGGGGGAGTCCTAGGCTGCGCGGCCCTTCCCTTTCGCGTTTGGACGTGGTATCCTGGCTTCTGCGCCGGGCAAGTCAGGGGGGAAGGAGACGACGATGATAAGGAAAGTGGCTTTGGTCATGGGAGTCGCGCTGGTGGCGCTGGTGGCGATCGGATTCGCCGTCGGCTCAAACAGCGGAGGGTTCCGCTGGTGGGGAGCGCGCGAGCCGATCTACATTTTCGGCGACGCGGGCTTCACCTACTCCAACGGCGTGATCGCAGGGACCGGGACACAGGCAGATCCCTACCTGATCGAGGGGTGGCAGATCGCCCCGTCCAAGGGGGACTACGGGATCACCGTCGACCACACGACCCGCTACTTCGTCATCCGCCACTGCGTGATCGGCCAGGCCCGTGACGGCGCGATCGTCCTGAACTCGGTGGAGAACGGGCGCATCGAAGGATGCCTGCTTGTGCGGAGCGAGGCCGGCGTCGAACTCGTGAATTCGCGATACAACACGCTCTCCGGCAACCTCATTCTTGAGAACCGCTACGGGGTGGTGATGGTCGCGCGTTCCGTGGACAACGTGATCGCCGGGAATAGCTTCGTGACGAACGGCCTCGCGGGGATCGACGTGGCCGGCCAGAACGTGTGGTTCCTGGATGGCAAGGGAAACTACTGGAGCGACTACTTCGGCACGGATTCGAACGACGATGGCATCGGCGACCAGCCATACTACCTCGTGGGAGACCCCGCGCCACTGATGGCGTCTCCCGTATCGGGATCCGACTTCCCGCCCTGCACTCCCTGCGTCGCGGGGTCGGCCCAGTCGCAAAACGGGATGATCCTCGTCACCTCGCGGACGCCGATCGAGCTTCGGGCGACGGATCCGGGGAGCGGCGTGGCAGGAATCTACTTTGCGATCGACGACGGTCAGTGGATGAGTTACACCCAGCCGTTCACCCTCACGGGGCCCGACGGCGTACACCGCGTCTCCTACTACGCGGTCGATCGATTGGGGAACAGGGAGCCGGTGCGGACAATCTCCTACCTCCTCGACAATCGGCCTCCTGAGACGACGATCGACGTGGGCAGCCCGAGCTACAAGGACTCAATCGGCCTGTGGGTCACGTCGCGGACTCTGATCGCCCTCGTGGCCAAGGCTGGCTCGGAGCCGGCGGGCGTCACGACCTTCTTCCGGATCGACTCCGGCGACTGGGTGGAGTACCGGCAGCCGTTCTCCATCACGCAGGCCGACGGGCCGCACAGTCTCTCGTTCTACAGCCGCGATGCCACGGGCAACGCGGAGTCTGTGAAGTCCGTGACGATCATGAAGGACGACTCTCCGCCCGCGACGAGCGGGACAAGCGGCGGCCTCCCGATCGGTCCCGCGGGCGCGACGGGTAACGACGGGACGCAGACGCCGTCGAACACGGTGCAGACGCCACCTCAGAGCACGGGGAACTAGTCTAGGCGATGTGGAAGAACGTCTGGCTTCTCTTCTCCAAGGAGATCGTCGGCGCGGTGCGCGACCGCCGGACGCTCTTCTTTACGGTCCTCTTTCCGCTCTTGTTCTACCCGCTCCTGCTCACCGTCATGGGGCGGTTCACATCCGCGGAGAAGACGCGGGTCGAGCAGACGGTCCCCACGGTGATCGTCGTCGATCTGGCGAAGGATCCGGGGTTTGCCGATCACCTAACGGCCGCAACGGCGTTGCGACCCCGATTTGCCTCCGATCGGGGAGCGGGGCTGGCTGACCTCAAAGCGCGGGCCGGCCAGGTGATGATGGTCGTGGAGCGGCAGAGCGGTAGCACGGGAGCCGGCCTACACGTGACGCTCGCCTACGACCAGACGGACCAGGCGGCCGCGGTCGCCGCCTCACGGGTGCGGGACTTCCTGGAGACCTATCTCAAGGACGTCCTGCGTGCGAAGCTCGACGTCTTGGGCTACAAGCTCGACCAACTCTCTCCTCCTCTCACGTTTGCCGTGGAGGACACGGCTTCCGGCGAGTCGGTGGGGCGGATGGTCATGAGTCGCCTCCTTCCCTACTTCATGCTGCTAGCGATCCTCACCGGCTCGATGGGCCTGGGCGCGGAGATCACCGCGGGCGAGAAGGAGCGGGGCACGATCGCGACGCTTCTTGTATCGCAGCTCTCGCGGACCCAGATCGTTCTGGGCAAGTTCTTCACCATCCTTGCGGTGTCGCTCGTGTCGTCGGTGCTGTCCGCGATCGGCCTGCTCGTGGGGATGAGGCTCGCGGGCGGGGGCCTCGTCTCGGCGACTGTGGGCTCCGCTCCTTCCGGCCTGGCCTTCACGCTGGGGCCGAGCGCCCTAGGCTGGATGGTCGTCGTGCTCGTGCCGCTCGCGGTGATCCTTTCTGCCCTCGTCCTCATCGTGGGGAGCTTCGCCCGCAACCAGAAGGAGGCGAGCGCGTACCTCATGCCGGCGTACATGGTGATCGTCCTGGTAGGGATCGTCTCCATGACCGGCGGCGTCAGCTTCACCGGGACCCGCTTCCTTATTCCGGTGGCAAACGCGCTCTACGTCCTGCAGGAGATCATTGGGGGCCAGATGCAACCGGTGCACCTGGTCTACACGTTCGCGGCCAACGCCGTGTGCGGGGCGCTACTGATCGTGGCGTCGATCTACGTGTTCCGGCGCGAAGGCGTCCTGTTCCGCAGCTAGTCTCAAGTCCCAGCGCGCCACCCTGAGCATCGCAGCGGGCACTTGCGCTCTGCGTCTACACGCTCTGGCCGCGAGCGTGGCGGCTGAGCGCCTCCTGCGTGCGGCGCCGCTCGTCCTCCTCGCGCAGCTTGCGGCGTTTGTCGAAGGTCTTCCGTCCCTTGGCAAGGCCAAGCTCGATCTTGGCGAGCCCCCGGTCAAAGTAGAGGCGCAGCGGGACAAGCGTGTACCCCTGCTCCTTCACCTTCGTTGCCAGGCGGACGATCTCTTGGCGGTGGAGCAGGAGGCGGCGATCCCGGTCCGGAGGAGGGTTGTGGCCGGATCCCTGCTGATAGGGGGCGATGTGCATCCCGCGCAGGGTTGCCTCCCAATCACGGATGAGGGCGAAGGAGTCTTGGAGCG
>Ga0315278_10001950_pt1 | contig 18252 bp, 18 predicted proteins | sample YL17G06_0_MG_FD_203880 | JGI IMG/M metagenome (GOLD analysis project Ga0315278, IMG submission 203880) | Sediment microbial communities from Yellowstone Lake, YNP, Wyoming, USA - YL17G06_0 | ecosystem: Environmental > Aquatic > Freshwater > Lake > Sediment | place: USA: Wyoming | collected... | reverse complement strand
GTGGCCAGCATGAGTTGCGATGCAGCAGGCGCCAGCACGCTGCCGAGGTCCGTCACCCCGCTCGGCGAATCGCGCCGTGCCATATGCGGGCCATGGTGAACCTCACGTGCCGCCGGTCAGGATGGATCCCAGTGCCTGCGCCGCGTCTCCCGCACGCGGCCCTGGGCCGCCCCCGCCCGACCGGTTCCAGTTCAGTTCGGCGCGAATTCGCCCCGGGCGAGTTGACACTTCGTTGAGGCGGTAGCGGCAAAATGGACAGGTCGCTCGCTTTCGGGCGATCGGCGAAGCGAAGCGAGACGGCGGCTCCTGGTTGGGGCCGCCGTCAGCGCATCTGCCCTCCCCCGCAGCTTGCTACATATCTCCCCTCGGTATCGCTACATACATCCCCTTTAGTATTGCTGTGTTACGTGCGAGAGTATGGAGTCTCCGTCATTCCCATCGGCGCGCTCGGACCCTGACATTTCAGGGACCTCACCCAGGCCGAGCCCATGGTGCGGGTTCTTGGTGATACCCTCCAGGTCCCCCTGAGCACTCCTCACCCGACCAAGGTCACGGGGATGATGCCTCCGACCCTCCCCTTCACCGCACTGCTGCGAGCGGAGGACCTGCAACTCCTCCTCAGGTCGAGCAGCGCGAAGCTCACCTTTCTCGGCAAGACAGCGAAGATCGACCGCTCCGTCATCCTGGAGACGCGGGCTGCTGCCCGACTGGCCACCTGCCAGTTGGCGTCGGTGCCGCAATCGAGTTAGTAGCTGCAACTAAACGATTGTCCCCCAATCGGTTACGGTCACCATTGCCGCTTGCCTCAGCACCCCCGCCCCGGGTATCTTTCTTGCCGTTTCCGGCCGCCCCAAACGGCCGCTGACCCACCCGACCATGGACGCTCATGACCGCACCGAATAGTCGCGAACGGATCGTTCCGCGCCTCATCGAAGAGGAAATGCAGCAGTCGTTCATCAACTACTCGATGAGCGTCATCGTCTCTCGCGCCCTGCCCGACGTGCGGGACGGCCTCAAGCCGGTGCATCGGCGCATTCTCTACGCGATGAACGAGCTCGGCCTGGTGCCGGGCCGCGGCTACAAGAAGTCGGCGACGGTGGTGGGCGACGTGCTCGGCAAGTACCACCCGCACGGCGACAGTTCGGTGTACGACGCCATGGTGCGCATGGTGCAGGACTTCTCACTCCGCTACCCGCTGGTGGACGGGCAGGGCAACTTCGGCTCCGTCGATGGCGACCCAGCCGCCGCCTACCGGTACACCGAGGCGCGCCTGACGCGCGTCGCGGTGACGATGCTGGACGACATCGACAAGAACACCGTCCTCTTCCAGGCGAACTACGACGACCGGCTGCAGGAGCCGACCGTCCTCCCGTCCCGCATCCCGAACCTGCTCGTCAACGGCTCCAGCGGCATCGCCGTCGGCATGGCGACCAACATCCCGCCGCACAACCTCCGGGAAGTGGCGAAGGGCGTCGAGCTGCTGGTCGACAATCCCGACGCCACGATTGCGGACCTGCGGAAGGTCATTCCCGGTCCCGACTTCCCCACCGGCGGCTACATCTATGGCCGGCAGGGAATCACCGAGGCATACGAGAACGGCCGCGGTCGCGTCATCATGCGCGCGCGGGCGCAGATCGAGGAACACGAGACGTCGGGCAAGTCGAAGATTGTCGTCACGGAGATCCCCTACCAGGTGAACAAGGAGAACCTGGTGCGGGCCATCGCCGAGCTGGCGGCGGAGAAGAAGCTGGAAGGCATCAGCCGGGTCAACGACGAGTCCGACAAGGATGGGATGCGCATCGTCATCGAGCTCAAGCGCGATGCGATCCCGAATGTTGTGCTGAACCAGCTCTACAAGCACACGTCGATGCAGTCCACCTTCGGCGTGATCATGCTGGCGCTCGACAACGGCGCCCCGAAGGTCATGAACCTGAAGGACATCATCCTCCGGTTCATCGCCCACCGCCACGAGGTCATCACCCGGCGCACCCAGTTCGACCTCGACGCCGCCCAGGCGCGGGAGCACATCCTCGAGGGGCTGAAGATCGCCGTCGACAACATCGACGAGGTGATCAAGATCATCCGGGGCTCCGAGGACACGCCCGACGCCGACCGGAAGCTGCGGGCGCGGTTCAAGCTCTCCGAGAAGCAGACCGACGCCATCCTCAACATGCGCCTCGCCAAGCTCACCGGCCTGGAAATCGAGAAGCTGGAAGCCGAGCTGGGCGAGGTGCGCGCCACGATCAAGGAGCTCAAGAGCATCCTGGCGAGCCGCGAGCGGCGCATGACCATCCTGAAGGAAGAAATGCGCGAGATCGCCAAGGATTTCGGCGATGACCGGCGCACCGAGATTCTCGCCGACCAGGGCGAGTTCACGGTGGAGGACATGATCGCCGAAGAGGACATGGTCATCACCATCTCCCACACCGGCTACATCAAGCGGATTCCCGTCTCCAGCTACCGCAAGCAGCGTCGGGGCGGGCGCGGCGCCACCGGGACCGACCTCAAGGCGGACGACTGGGTGGAGCACCTCTTCATCGCGAGTACGCACGACTACCTGATGTTCTTCAGCAACGAGGGCCATGTCTACTGGCTCAAGGTGCACGAAATTCCGCAGGCCGGGCGTGCCGCGCGCGGCAAGCCGGTGGTCAGTTGCATTGCCATCAAGCCGACGGAACAGATCGCGTCGCTGGTACCGGTGCGCGAATTCTCCGATGACAAGCACCTTTTCTTCGCCACCCGCAAGGGCACGGTGAAGAAGACGGTGCTCTCCGAGTACGGGAACGTGCGTACCAACGGCATTCGTGCCATCAACATCGAGGAAGGCGACGAGCTGATCGACGTGCAGGTCTGCGACGCGAACAGCGATATCGTGCTTGCCACCCGTGGTGGCATGAGCATCCGCTTCCATCACAGCGATGTGCGCGAGATGGGCCGCGCCACCACCGGCGTGAAGGGGGTCGAGCTCGACGAGGGCGACCAGGTGATCGGCATGGTGGTGGTGCGGCGCGACTGCACCATGCTCGTCGTGAGCGAGAAGGGTTATGGCAAGCGCTCCGAACTGATCGACTATCGGGTGCAGAAGCGCGGCGGGCGCGGCATCATCACCCTCAAGGTCACCGACAAGACCGGTTCCATCGTCGCCCTCAAGGAAGTGATTCCGGAGGACGAGCTCATGATGATCACCCGTCAGGGCATCATCATTCGCGTCCCGGTCGACGGCATCCGGGTCATCGGGCGCAACACCCAGGGCGTCCGGGTCATGAACCTCGATGAAGGCGATGCCGTGGTTGGTGTCGCGCGCGTGGTGAAAGAAGAGGGAACGGCCGAGGCAGAGGACGCCTCGGAGGCGGTGGCGCCCGCGGACGGAGATGCGTGAGGCGGCCGCGAGGCCGCCGCTGGTCGACCTCGCAAACCTCCGGCGCGCCGCGCTGGGGCTCGAGGGCGTCGCTGTCCGCACACCGCTCCTGCCGCTCACGGCACTCTCCGAAATGCTGGGAGTGCCGGTCCGCCTCAAGGCCGAGTTCCTCCAGCCCATCGGCGCGTTCAAGATCCGCGGCGCCTGGACGGCCATTTCCCGCCTTGAGCCCGAACAGCGGGCACGCGGCCTCGTGACGCACTCAAGTGGAAACCATGCGCAGGCGGTGGCGTTCACGGGACGGCGCTTTGGTGTGCGCACCGTCATCGTCATGCCGAAGGACTCGCCGGCGGTGAAGGTGGCTGGCGTGCGGAGCCACGGCGCCGAGATCGTCTTCGTTGAACGGCACGAGCGGGTGAAGGTCTGTGCCGATATCGCCGAGCGCGAGGGCCTGGTGCTGATCCCGCCCTACGAACACGTCGACGTCATCGCAGGGCAGGGAACCCTGACGCTGGAGATCCTCGAGGAGTGGCCGGAGCTGCGGGCGCTGCTGGTGCAGGTGGGCGGTGGTGGCCTCCTCGCCGGCGCGGCCGCGGCCATCGCCGCCACGGGGTCGGATGTCGAGCTCGTCGCGGTGGAGCCGGAGGGCGCCGCGAAGGCGGCGGCCGCGCTCCGCGCAGGGGCGCCGGTGACGCTCGATGCCCCGGCCAGCGTCGCGGACGGGCTGATACCGCCCAGCGTGGGCAAGCTGCCGTTCGAGGTGTTCCGTGATGCGGTGCACGCGGCGGTCCAGGTGAGCGACGCCGAGATCGGCGCGGCGGTGCGTCACCTCCACGTCGAGGCCGGGCTGCGGGTCGAGCCGTCGGGCGCGGCATCGGTCGCCGCACTCCTCTCCGGCCGCTATCGCCCGGCCGGCCCCGTCGCCGTCATCGCGTCTGGGGGCAATGTGGACGACGCCGTCTTCGCGAGATTCCTTGCGGGATGACGCCGCCGCGGCTCGTCATCCTCGATCCCGATCTCGCGCTCGGGCGCACGCTCATCCGCGTGCTCCGGGAACACGGCTACGACGCGGTGGCCGTGCCCGACGTGACCGAGCTGGCCGGCGCCCTCGCCGACGGGCCGGTGGAGCTGCTGCTGGTGGACATTGTCGCGGCCGGAGCGGAGGCCGTCGCCGACGTGGCCCGGCTGCGCGCCGCCGAAGCGTCCCCGGCACCCGGCCTGCTGCTGCTCTCCTCCCGCCCTCCCGACGCCGACATGTACCGTGCCCTCGAGGCCGGGCCGCAGGACTTCATCGCGAAGCCCTTCCGCGTCCATGAGCTCGTGGCGCGTGTGAAGGCGCAACTGCGCGCGCGGCACGATGCGATGGACGGCCAGGTCGAGCGCGCCGCGCGCACCCCGGCCAACGTCATGGCGGACGTCACCACCGGCCTTACGGCCGGCGAGATCTTCCAGCTCCTTGTCCGACGCGTGGCGCAGGGCCTCAGGATCCCGCGCTGTTCCATCATCCTGGCGAAACCGGGCGACGAGCGGGGCACCGTCGTCGCCGCGTACGAGGATCCGCTGATCCAGTCGCTGCCGGTGGACCTGACGCGCTACCCGGAGCTCCGGCGCGCGCTTGACACCGGTGAGGTGGTGCATGTGGAAGATGTCGCCACCGATCCGCTCTACCACGCGATCCGTGACTCCTGGCGCGCCGACGGTCTCCCGGTGCCGCTTCGCTCGGCGATCGCCATCCGCTTCGAGCTGCGGGGCGAGCCCGCCGGCGTCTTCTTCCTCCGGACCACCACCGCCGACGCACCCCTCGACCAGCACGATGTCGGATTCGCGCGCGAAATCGTGGACGCCGCGGTCCGTACGCTCGAGCGGATCGCAGAGGCGGGTGCCGGGGAGCGAACCGGACCTCCGGTGTGAGCGCCCGTCGCTGTCCCCGCTGCCAGTCGCTGTTCCAGCCGCCGGCCCGCTTCTGTGCCCGGGACGGTACGCCCCTCGCCGACGTCGAAGCCCCGGTGAGCACGCCGATTTCCCTCGACCCGCCGCCTTCGGATGCGCCACCGGTCCTGGTCCTGAACCAGGTGATCGACGATCGCTACCGGGTGACGCGCCGCCTCGGCGAGGGTGGGATGTCCTACGTGTACCAGGGCCGCGACCAGGTGGCGAATACCGATGTTGCCATCAAGGTGCTGACACCGCGGCTGGCCGGCGACCCGGGATCGGTGGAGCGCCTCAAGCGCGAGGCGCTGCTGGCGGAGCGGTTTGATCATCCCAACGTTTGCCGCATCCTCCATGTCGGCGAAACCGCCGACGGCATCCTGTACCTCATCATGCCCTACCTGCGGGGTGAGTCGCTCAACGACGCGGAGACCCGCCGCGGTCCCTATCCCGTCGACGAGGCGGTGATGCTGCTGGTGCAGGTATGCCATGGCCTGCAGCACGCGCACGACCTGGGCGTCATCCACCGGGACCTCAAGCCCGAGAACATCATGCTCGTGCCCGATGACGCCGTGCCCGGCGGCATTCGCGCCGTGGTGATGGACTTCGGCCTGGGCAAGGCGATCCAGCCCGATCCCGCCCTTGTGCGCCTGACCCAGACTGGCATCATCCTCGGCACACCGGAGTTCATGAGCCCGGAGCAGGTGCGCGGGGAGAAGATCGATGCGCGGAGCGACATCTTCGGGCTCGGCATCGTCGCCTTCGAGCTCTTTACCGGGCAGTTGCCGTTCGCGGGAAGGAACTCGCAGGAGTCGATGATGGCCCGGCTGCGGGGTCGGCCGCGCGCCGCGCGCGCCGTGCGGCCTGACCTGCCGGGCCGCGTCGAGGCGGTGCTTGCTCGCGCCATGGCGCTCAACCCGGATCAACGGTACCAGTCGATGCAGGCATTCGCGGATGAGCTGGATGCGGCCGAGGAGAAAGGGTTTCTGCGCCGGTTGTTCGGGAGGTAAGACGGTGCCAAATGGGGAGGGTGCGTTTCACTGAGCATATTTCTCCCTACTCGAATCACGACTCACTGTCCATCGCTTGCGTCGGCTCGTCCGACACCGTTACCGTCGCGCTGGGTCGGTTCGTTCATGGCACGGCAACCGTCGAACGCGTCGTCCTGCAGCGTGATAGCCTTCCGGGACCAAGGCCATGATGCGCGCCCACCTGCCGCGTCGGCTAACTTCCCACCGAACTCGAAGCTAGCTGCTAACTCCTAACTCCTGACTCCTAACTCTCCAAAAGTGATCCACCACGTCGTCCTCTTCCGCTGGATCCCCGCCGCCACGCCCGATCAGGTCGCGGCCGCCGCGGCCGCCCTCCTCGGCATGAAGGGCGTCATTCCCGAGGTGCGCGACGTCGCCTTCGGCCCCAACCTGGCCGAGAGCCGCGCTGAATACACCCACGCCCTGTTGGTGGTGGTCGATGACATGGGCGCCGTGAAGCGCTATGTCGATCACCCGCACCACGTTGATGTGGCGAAGACGTACCTTTTGCCGATCCGTGAGGCGCGCCTGGCCATGGATTTCGACGTGCCGCGAACGTCTGATGACTGACTGACGACTCCCGACTGATGACTGACGACTCCTCTGTGTGGCTCGCCGAAACCGACGCCCAGATCGCCCGCTGCTTCCCCGTCATGTTCGAGCTACGGCCTCACCTGGCCGCCGAAACCTTCGTGCGCCTCGTCCGGGCGATGCAACGTGAAGGCTACGTGCTCGCGGCACTGGAGGACGACGGTGAGGTGCGCGCTGTGGCCGGTTTCCGGATCAACGTCCTCCTCGCTCGCGGCAAGAATCTCTACGTTGACGACCTCGTTACCGCGGAGGCCAGCCGCTCGCATGCATACGGGTCCACGTTGCTCCGGTGGCTCATCCAGTATGCCCGCGACCGGGACTGCGACTCGTTCGACCTCGATTCCGGGGTCCATCGGTTCCGGGCCCATCGCTTCTATTTCCGCGAGGGCATGCACGTCGGTGCCTATCACTTCACACTCAGTCTCAGGGATACATGATTCTCGCCCTTCTCCTGGCGCTCCAGGGCCCGCTCTCGGCTCGCGCCGATACCGTCAAGACCACCCACGATGCCATTCGCTACGACATCCTCATCGCGGTGAGCGATACGGGCGCCCACTTCGTCGGCGAGGTCGAAACCCTGTGGGTGCTGGGATCCGACGCGCCCGTGGTGGTGCCGCTCGATTCCGCCATGCGCGTGGTGCGCGTGCTCATCGACGGCAAGGACAACACTCGCGTCCACCGTACTGCCTACGGTCGGCAGGATAACATCGTGTACATCCCCCACGACAAGCAGGCGGGAGACACCCTCACCACCCGCATTCGCTACCACGGCGTGGCCCGCGACGGCCTCGTCGTGCGCATCGACTCCAGCGGCAATCGCACCTTCTTCGCCGACAACTGGCCCGACCGCGCGCACCTCTGGTTGCCGGTGCAGGACCACCCCTCCGACAAGGCGGAGGTGAACTTCCGGGTGGAGGTGCCCCTCGACCTCCAGGTCATCGCCAACGGAACCCTGATCAAGGTGGATACCCTGGCCCGCAATCGCGTCGCCTGGCAGTTCCGCCTCGACACCCGAATTCCCCCGTCCAACTTTGTCTTTGGCGCCGCGCGCATGGCGGTGTCCCCGCTCACGCCCACGTCATGCTCCGCCCCCTGCGTGCCCCAGGCCGCCTGGTCCTACCCGCAGGACTCGGCGTATGCGGCGCAGGCCTTCAGCGTCGCCCCCGCCATCGTCGAGTACTTGAGCGGGATCATCGGGCCGTTCCCCTATCCCAGCCTGGCCCACGTCCAGACCAGCACGCGGTTCGGGGGGATGGAAAACGCGACGGCGATCTTCTACGCCGCCCAGCTCTACCCGGCGAAGCAGGTCGGCGAGGAAATCATCGCGCACGAAACAGCGCACCAGTGGTTCGGTGACGCCGTCACCGAGGCCGACTGGCATCACCTCTGGCTGTCGGAAGGGTTTGCGACTTACCTGGCGGCGCTCTGGCTCGGCCACGTGCACGGCGACAGCGCCTTCCAGGCGAAGATGCAGCATCACGCCGACGCCGTCTTCGGCAAGAAGGGCAAGGACGGCGTCTTCGTGAACAACCCCGTCACCGAGACGCCCATCGTGGACACGGTGGCCACCGATCTCATGGGCCTGCTCAACACCAACAACTATCCCAAAGGCGCCTGGGTCCTGCACGAGTTGCGGGGCTTGGTGGGAGATTCTGCCTTCTTCAAGGGGCTACAGCTCTACTACACCCGGTACAGAAATGGCACGGCGCTGTCTGCCGATTTTGAGCGTGTCATGGAGGAAACATCCGGGCAGCAGCTGGGATGGTTCTTCACCCAGGCGCTGATGTTGCCTGGATACCCGATGCTCACGGTGCGCTGGCGTCCGGTCGGACACACGGTGGAACTGGAGGTCGTGCAGGTGCAGCCGCCCACGTGGGGCCTTCGCCAGATTCCGAAGCTCGAGATCGATGTCGGCGGCACACTGGTCACGGTGGATGCGAGCGGTGCCACCACCAAGCTCACCGTGCCGGTGTCGAAGGAGCCGACCTCGGTGATTGTCGATCCGCAGCACAAACGGTTGTTGCAGGCCAAGGTCGAACGTGCGCCGTAGCGCACCACTGCCCGGCGCTCTCCTCCTGCTGCTGGCGGCGTGCAGCGGCCTGCCGCCGCTGCGGCACAACTTCGAGGTCGGTCGTGATCCCTACGTGGTGCTCGTCGCCGATGCCCCCGACGGTCGCGGTGACCTCTGGGCCATGAGCGCCGACGGATCGAGCGTGGTGCAGCTCACGTTCTCGCTGCCGGCTGAATGGTCCCCTCGCCTCTCGCCGGCAGGCGACGTGATCGCCTTCCTCCGCGCGCGCGAGCAGGGCGACACCGCGCGGACCCGCGTCTGGCTGCTCAATCTCCTCAATGGATCCGAGCGGCAGGTGCGCCTGCCCGACAGCTCCGGCGCGCCGGTGGCGCTCGCCTGGAGCGAGGGCGGACGCGCGCTCGTTATCCGCACCACCCGCACGATCTTCCGCGTCAACGCACCACCCGCTCCCCCCGCACCATCGGAGGTGCCGCCGAACGAAGTGGCCGCGGCGGAGCGGGCGCTGAGCGTCACCGTGGGGTCACCAGCCTTCGCGCGGGTGGCACCCTGTGAGGGGAGTGCGGCCCTCTGCGTCTTCCCCGATTCGGGGCCACCCGCGACAATCGCCGAAGGCGCAACGAACCCGGTGCGCTGGGGTGATGATTCGCTGGCGTATCTACTGGATGGAGAATTGGTGGTGCGGCCGGTGGGTCCGGGACGCGAGCGGATCGTCCGGTGGCGCTCGTCGCTGGTGAACCCGCGTGACCTCACGGTGTTCACCGGTCGGCGCGGCGCGACCCCTTAGGCGGGCTTGGCCGACACCGCATCCCAGGCGGAGTCGATCAGCAGTTGCAGGTGCGGATGATCCGCCGACCACTCCCGGCTCGCCACCTTCTCTGCCGCAAACGCAATCAGCGACAGCCACGCCGACGCCCACAGGTCGGCCGGCCCCGGTCGCACCAGTCCGTCTGACTTACCGCTCGCCACCATCTGCTGCAGTCCTTCCCTGAACTCGCGCGCCCCCTCGCGGCTCTTGTCGTCCAGGCCCTTTTCGCTCGCGTTGTAGAGCAGCATCCGGAGTGCGGCGGGGTCTCGCTCCGCTGCCTCGAAGAAGCGCCGCGCCACCCGCTGCAATCGCTCCGACGCCCGCGCGCCATGGGCCTGCTCCTCGATTTCCTTGATGATCCCCGTTGCCCACTTCTGCGCCCCCCGGTACACCTCGTTCAGCAGGTGCTCCTTGCTGGTGAAGTGGCGATAGATCGTGCCCTCCGCCACCCCCGCCCTGGCCGCGATTGCCGGCGTGGTCGTGCCCCGGAACCCCACCGTCGTGTACAGGTCGAGCGCCGCCCGCAGCAGCTTCTGCCGGGTGGCCTCGCCGTCGCGCTTCCTTGGGGTGGGTGGTATTGGTGGGGTCATAGAGGCAATCTAACCGTGAGCCCTCACTCACTCGGTCTCCCGTCTCCCGCCTTCCGTCTTCTGTCTTCTGTCTCCCGTCTTACTCCACTATCTTTGCGGCCGGCTGTAAGTCCAGTTATCTCAGGCCTTTATGCATAGACAGGGTTCCGAATGAAGATGCTCGTGCTCGGCGCAGGATTGCAGGGATCAGCGTGCGCCTATGACCTGCTGCACAGCGAAGGCGTCACCCGGGTGACGCTCGCCGACCTGAAGATCGATCGGCTCCCTCCCTTCCTGGAGCGAGTCCGAAGCGAGAAGCTGGTCCTGAAGCAGCTCGACGGATCCGATCACGCCGCCGTGCGCCAGGTCATGCGCGGGCATGATGCCGTCATGAGCGCCTTGCCCTACTACTTCAACGGCCCGATGGCTGCCCTCGCGGTCGAGTGCGGCTGTCACTTCAGCGACTTGGGTGGCAACACCGAGATCGTCTTCGAGCAGAAGAAACTCGACGCCGCGGCCACCGCGAAGGGCCTCTCCATCATCCCCGACTGCGGCCTGGCGCCAGGCATGGTGGCCATCCTGGCCGCCGAGGGCATTCGCCGGCTCGACAAGACCGAGCGCGTTCGCATCTACGTCGGTGGATTGCCGCAGAACCCCGAGCCCCCGCTCAATTACCAGATCGTCTATTCCCTCGAGGGGGCGCTCGACTACTACACCACGCCATCGTGGGTGCTGCGGGGCGGCAAGCCGGTCCAGGTGGACGCACTGAGCGAGCTGGAGACAGTGGAGTTCCCGTCACCGGTGGGGCCGCTGGAGGCATTCCACACCGCCGGCGGTATCAGCACCCTGCCGTTCAAGTACGAGGGTCAGGTGGACGTCATGGAGTACAAGACGCTCCGCTATCCCGGCCACGTTGCCGTCATGCGCCCCATTCGCGAGCTCGGGCTGCTGGAGAATTCGCCGATCACCGTGAAGGGTCAGCAGGTGGTGCCGCGCGATGTGTTCATCGCCGCGGTGCACCCCAAGCTGCACAAGCCCGAGGGCAAGGACCTCGTGGCACTCCTGGTGACGGCGTCGGGTATCAAGGATGGCAAGAAGTCCACCGTCACCTTCCGCCTGATCGACTACTACGATGCCAGGCACGGCATTTCGGCGATGATGCGCGCCACCGCCTATTCGCTCTCCATTACCGGCCAGATGCAGGTCGACGGGCGCGTGACGCTCAAGGGCGTGCACACTCCGGATGAGGCGGTCCCGTTTGCGGGCTATGTCGCCGGTCTCGCGGCACGCGGCGTGGTGATCGAGGAGCTGTAACGGCGTGGACTTCGAGAAGATCTGGCGGGGCGCGCTCACCTTCGAGCAGTTCCTCGCACAGGCCCGGCCGGAACACCGGCCACTCTGGGAGGGCATCTACCGCCACGCGAAGTCACCCTCGTGGGCAGCGGGGGTCGTCAACGGCCGGACGCTGCACCTGCTCGCTATCTCCGAGGACTGGTGCGTGGATACCTCCAGCACCATTCCGACCCTGGCACGCGTCACCGAGTCCGCGCCGGGAGTCGACCTGCGCCTGATCCTGCGCGACGCGAACCTCGACATCATGGATCGCTATCTCACCAATGGGGCGCGATCCATTCCGGTGCTGATCGTGCTCGACGGTGACTTCAACGAGGTGGGGCATTGGGGCCCGCGTCCGTCCGAGCTGCAGGCGTGGGTCATGGCCAACCGTCTGCTGCTCCCGAGGGGCGAGGTGGTCAAGGAAGAGCGCCGCTGGTACGCCAGGGACAGGGGCGAGACGGCGGTGCGCGAGGTGCTCGGGGCAATTCGCGGGTCCTGAGGTTTAGGCACAAGAGCCCGGAACAGGAGTTTGTCATGGCCGTTCGCCGACTATCCGTGCGTCCCGATCTCGAACAACTGAAGCTCGAGGCGAAGGAGCTGTTGCGGGCCTTTCAGGCGGGCGAGCCAGCGGCGATCGAGGACTTCACCACCTTCCATCCGGAGTCGGTCAGCGCCGCGAGCGCCCAGCTTGCGGACGCCCAGCTCGTGCTGGCCCGCAGCTACGAGGCGCCCAGCTGGCCGCGCGTGGTGCAGGCCTGCCAGCTCGTGGATGCGATCTGGCGTGACGACACCGACACCGTACGGTCACTCGTCACGAAGCACCCGCACATCCTCGAGGAGCCGGCCCTCATCCGGAAGAGCAGCTGGGGTCCACCGCTGAGCTATGCGGCCAACCTCGGACGGGATCGCATCATCGCGCTGCTGCACCGGCTGGGCGCAACCGACCTCGAGCACGCCATGGGTCGAGCGGTGCTGCAGGGCAAGGTGGCTACGGCCAAGAAGCTGTATTTCATGATGGAGCCCGCTCCGTCGCTCGACGATGCCCTGGGAGGTCCGGCCTACACCCTGAACGTGCCGGGTACCGCGCTGATCTTCGAGTTGGGTGGGCGGGTGCGGAACGACGAGGGAAAGGTCCTGGCGCCGGTGCATGTGGTGCTGGAGTCGGACAGCCGCAAGCCGGCGGCCAAGCATGAGATCCTGGAGATGTACGTGCGCCATGGACTCGAGCTGCCGGACACGCCGACGATGGCGCTGCATCGCGGCAGGATCGACCTGCTCGAGCAGCACCTGCAGCGGGACCCGGGCCTCCTTGGCCGGCAGTTTTCGCATGCGGATATCTACCCGCCCGAACTTGGGTGCCACGATGAGGTGCTGGCGACGCACGGCACGCCGCTAGCCGGGGCCACGCTGCTGCACATGTGCGTGGACTACGACGAGATGGCGATCGCGCGGTGGCTGCTGGAGAAGGGTATGCAGGTGGATGCGAAGGCCGCGGTGGATCGCGACGGATTCGGCGGTCACACGGCGCTGTTCGCGACGGTGGTATCGCAGCCCAACTTCTGGATGAACCACAACAGGCTGGCGTCGGTCGCGCCGTTCACCCGGTTGCTGCTGGATCACGGCGCCGATCCCAACGCCCTCGCCTCACTGCGGAAGCAGCTGCATCCCGGCTATGGACCGGACGTGCTGCGGGAGTACCGCAACATCACGCCGCTGTCATGGGGGGAGCGGTTTCATGGGCGGGCGTGGGTGAGCGAGGCTGCCATGAAGATGATCGCAGAAGCAGGCGGCAAGATCTAGAACATCCACCCCGTCCTGAACCCGACATGGCTCTCGTTCTTCGTGATGCCATACGTCAGGATGAACACGTTCCCCCGCAGGATCCTGACGACCAGCCCGCCGCCGCCGCCCGCCGTCCAGTCATTGAACGTGAGCTTGAAGTCGTTCTCGAATGAGCGCCCGGCATCCACGAACAGCACCACTCCAAGCGCGCCGTACTCACCCTTCGTGATGATGCCCTGACGGACCTCGAGGTTGGTGCCGAGCAGTCCGGTACCGGTGAAGCGGCCATAGGGAATGGCCCGGTGCGACTCTTCGCTGCCGAGCACCGCATAGGGTGATTCCCATCCCGGCAGCACCTGCTGCGCGAGCAGCGTCGGCGTCCCGGTCATGTTGGAAACGAAGATGCGCGCCGCGACGACCGTGGTCTTCGTCGCCGGCATCCAGCCGCGCGCGATGCCGTACCACCGGGTGTAGTTCGCGTCCGAAATGCCGAACTGACCCCCTGCCTCAGCCAGGAATCCCTTCCGCGTATCGTACTCGTTGTCCCTGAGGTCGAGTACCAGCGCACCGGTCACCGACCCCTCGGTCTGGTTCAGGTCAGGCCCCACCACCTGCTGAAAAGTCGACGTGGGCGAGAGCGAGCTGTAGTCGGCGATGCTGCCGTTGAGCATGACCGAGGCACTGAGCGGACCGGTGATGTTGCGCGTAAGGTCCACCGTCGCCGCGTAGAGGCTTCGCTGCACCCGGTAGAGGAACGGCTCCGACTCCCTGGCGGGGCCGGGGTCGACGTCATTCGTGTTGCCGAAGCCGTAGAACCCGTAGCGGGTATCGGTGCCGGCGCGAATGTCGGCCATGAGGCGCCAGCCGGGGCGGAGCAGGGGGGCGTTCATGCCGAAGTTCACCAGCCAGCTCCCGCCCCATGGTGCCCACGCCGCGCGTCCGCGAAAAAGTACCGCCGCAGTCACCGGGCCCCCGTACGGCGCCATCTGCCAGTGCTGCGCCCGCATCTCGAAACTCGGCCCGTTGTTAGGCAGCGTAGCGATAAACGGGTAGTAGCTGGTGAGCCATTGACCAGGATAGGTCGGCTTTGCCTCGATCTTCTGCGCGGAAGCCGGGACCACGCCAAGGAGCACCGCGAGCAGGACGAGCACTCCTGCCGCCCTGCCGCCTTGCCGCCCTGCCGCCCTCACTTGGTTCTCTCATACAGGTACGCACAATCGACAAACCGCGCGTCCCGGCCATCGTGCACGGCGAATCGGCCCGGATACATCGACGCCGCGCCGAATTCCCCCCGCTTGTTCACCGCGTAGAAGGTGAGCCCGAACTTGGGGCGCCCTTTCTCGTCGATCAGCCGGGAAGGGGACATTGCCACGGCGCGCTTCAGCGTCTCCAGGCACGCGTCCGTCGGCTTGAGCCCTCGCCGCATCCCATCCACCGTCAGGTAGCCACCGCACACCATGATGTTTGACTCGCCGCGGCCAGTGGATCCGGCGGCGCCGATCTCGTTGTCGGTGTACTGACCTGCGCCCACGATGGCCGAGTCGCCCACCCGACCCGGGAGCTTCCACGCCAGGCCGCTCGTGGTCGTGATGGAGGAGATGTCGCCCGACGGGCTCACCACGTTCAGGTTGATGGTCCCGGTGGGACGCACCACCATCGGCTCTTTGTCGGGCACTTGGAGCCAGTCGTCCTCCGGCCCGCGATTGGCCCGCCACACCAGCCACTTCTGCCGCGATTCCGGCGTCAGCAGCTCTTCATCCTTGAAGCCATAGGAGAGCGCGAAACGCTTCGCTCCCTCCCCGACCAGCATGATATGGTTGGTGTACTTGAGCACCAGCATCGCCACCTCGCTCGGCGTCTTGATGCCCTCCAGCGCGCCAACCGCCCCCGCCCGCCTGGTGGGGCCATGCATGCAGGAGCAATCGAGTTGCACCACACCGTCGGCGTTGGGCAGCCCGCCGTAGCCCACCGAATCATCCTTCGGATCGAGTTCCTGAATCTTTACCCCTTCCACCGCGGCATCGAGCGTGTCGGTTCCCTGGAGCACCAGTTCGACGGTGCGCGTCACCGGGGCCAGGCTGTTGGCGGAACTGATTGCCACCGGCTGGGCCAACGGCGCCCGCCGGATCGCGGGAGCCTGGAGGACATCGGCACTTCGTACACTCGGCAGCGCCAGCACGGCGGCGAGGCTACCGGCCGAGCCGATGAACGAGCGTCGGGATGGGCGATCAGTCACGCGATGAGTCCTGGATCCGGGAAGAGACGCGGCTGGCGACCACGGGATTTAGGGAGCACGTCACGCCCTGTCAACTTGCCGCGGTCTTCCCGCGCGCCTTAAGTTGGATCGCTTGTCACCCTCTCCTCTGCTGGAACGCGCGCTGGACCACATGCGGGTCTCCGTCGAGGACCCGCTGGTCCTGGTTCGCCTCGCGGCTGCCCTCCTCCTGGCCTTCGGTACTGTCGCGGCGGTCGCGTTGTGGCTGGCCGCCGGCGACAGCCGCTTCCTCAAGCTCGCGATCGGCTTGTGGGGCGTGTACGGGTTCACGGTCGGGGTCGTGAATGGCCTGCTCACGCCGCTGGTCGACGGCGCCGCCCGGGCGCTGCAGGGTTTCGGCGTGCGTGGCGCCGGCCCGGACTATTCCAGCATCGAGGCGCTGGTGTCGGGCGGACACTACGCGCTGGCCGCCGAGGAGTATCGGCAGCGGGCCGAGGAGTCGCGCGAGCGCGTGGCGGCCACCATGCGGAGGGCGGCGCTGTTCGCCGGGCCGATGGACAACCCCGCGGGCGCCGCGCTCGAACTGAGCGGGCTCCGGACCGGTGCACCACTCTCCCGCGACGAGGACCTTCGCGTCGGGCTGGCACTCATGAACCTCTACGAACACCAGCTCGCTGAGCCGGGGCGCGCCATGGCGGAACTGAGCCGGCTCGTCGAGCAGTACGCGGGAACCCGACGCGGCGTCACCCTGAGCCGCATGCTCCGGTCCCGAAAGAGAATGCGCTTTGGTGATCCACCCACGGCCTGAGGACGCATGACTGAACCCCGCCACCGCCCGCGCCTCGATCCCGCGATCTTCAACCTCCCGGTGGAGCGGATGCGGGCCGGGTACTACTCGGACAAGTACTTCTTCCGCACTCGCGAGATCCTGCTGGCCGACGGCGACCGTCCCCACGTCACCATGCAGGTCTTCGGCAAGCAGCACGCCTTTCTCGGCGGCATCGATGAAGCCATCGCCATCCTCAAGCTCTGCTCCGACCACTGGCCCGAGTTGACCGTGCACGCGCTGCACGATGGCGACGCCGTGGAGCCGTGGGAGACGGTGCTGCTGATCGAGGGACCCTACGACACCTTCGCCCACCTGGAGACGCTCTATCTGGGCGTGCTGGCGCGCCGCACCAAGGTCGGCACCAACACCCGGCGGGTGGTGGAGGCGGCGGCGCCGAAGGAAGTGATGTTCTTTCCCGCCCGGCACGATCACTGGCTGGTCCAGACCGGTGATGGCTACGCCGCGCACATCGCCGGCGCCATTGGCGTCTCGACCGATGCGCAGGCGAGCTGGTGGGGCAGCGAGGGCGTCGGCACCGTGCCCCATGCGCTCATCGCCGCGTACGGCGGCGATACCGTGCGCGCGACCGAGAAGTTTGCCCAGTACATGCCCCCGTCGGTACGACTGGTGACGCTGGTCGATTTCGAGAATGACTGCGTGCGCACCGCGCTCGAGGTGGCCGAGGCACTGGGCGACCGGCTCTACGGCGTGCGCATCGATACCAGTGAGATGCTGGTTGATCGTTCGTTGTTCGAGGAGATGGGCCGCTTCCGCCCCACCGGCGTCAACCCGAGGCTGGTGGAGAACGTGAGGGCCGCGCTCGACCGGCGGGGCTTCGCGCACGTGCGCATCGTCGTGTCGGGCGGGTTCACCGTGGACAAGATCCACGAGTTCGAGCGCCTCGCCGTGCCGGTGGACGCCTACGGAGTCGGCTCCTCGCTCTTCGAGGGCCGCTTCGACTTCACCGCCGACGTGGTGCTGCTCGACGGAAAGCCCTGCGCCAAGGTGGGCCGCGGCTATCGCCCGAACCCCCGCCTGGAGCGCGTCGTATGAGCGGAGCGCCCGCTCACCACTTACCGCTCACCCCTCACGCTTTGTTCTGGGACGTCGACACCCAGCACGACTTCGTGCATGCCGACGGAAAGCTCTACGTCGGCGACAGCGAGGCGATCATCCCCAACCTCGCCGCCCTGACGGCGTATGCCCACGGTAGCGGTATCCGCATCGTGGCGAGTGCGGACGATCATGAGCCCGGCCACCGGGAGCTGAGCGATTCTCCCGACTTGAGGGAATCGTTCCCGCCCCACTGCATGCGGGGATCCGCCGGGCAGCGGAAGATCGCCGAGACGGCGCTGCGCGACCCGCTGGTGATCGAGCCCGACCGGCCGCTGCCACCGGGCGTTCGCACGCACGCCGGGGATTTCCTGCTGCACAAGCACTGGTTCGACGTGTTCACCAATCCGAACGTCCTGCCGCTGCTCGGCCTGCTCGACCCCTCCGACATCGTGCTCTACGGTGTGGCGCTCGACGTGTGCAATCGCCACGCGATCGAGGGACTGCTGCGGCCCGGGGCGCGGATTCACTTCGTCACCGACGCGACCCGCGCGATCCACCCCGAAAACAGCGCGGCGCTCCTCAGTGACTGGGAGCGCCGCAGCGTGGAACTGGTAGCGACGAAGGACGTGCTGTCGGGGCAAGTCGTGTAGCGCGCTCGCGGCGCGCTCCCCGGCTAGCGCCGCATGCTCGAATCGATCTCCCGCCGCGTCTTCTCCAAGG
>Ga0315278_10001948_pt1 | contig 18257 bp, 13 predicted proteins | sample YL17G06_0_MG_FD_203880 | JGI IMG/M metagenome (GOLD analysis project Ga0315278, IMG submission 203880) | Sediment microbial communities from Yellowstone Lake, YNP, Wyoming, USA - YL17G06_0 | ecosystem: Environmental > Aquatic > Freshwater > Lake > Sediment | place: USA: Wyoming | collected... | reverse complement strand
CCGACCGGGTGCGCGGTGACGAGCGTCAACGTCGCGGCCAGCCAGCGCCCGCATTCGAGGTGGGTGGCGAGCCAGGCGACCGACGGCTGGTCGTGCGCCGGGCGCGCCAGGGCCGACTCCGCGCCCGCGCTCGGCCGCCAGGCGCAGAGGCCCGCGCCGGGCAGCGTCACGGTGTCCGCGGCGTGCGGATCGAGACGCCGCGGGTCGAGCGCGCCGGCGCCGGCCAGATCTCCCGCCGCGAATCTCCTCACCTTGTCGTCGTGGAAAGCCGGCAACGGCGCCGGCGCCGGCCCGAGCAGCAGCCACGCCGTCAGCGGGAAGGGGGGCGGGGCCTGGGAGGTGTCGCCCCGGGCGGGCGCCGGGTCGTCCGCGGCCGCGGCGGACAGAGACGACAGGGCCAGGAAGGCGAGCAGGGCGAGGGCAAAGTAGCGCTTGAGCGACATGCAGAGCCTCCACGGAGACGGGGCCGGTGCGGACGGTCCGGGGGAGCGTCGCCGTCCTGTGGCGGAGGTTACGGCACGGGATCGGCGCCATCAACCGGGTTGACGCTCAACCCGCGGCGTGGTCTGGTTCTTGCTGAATCCCCATCTTTTGAGTTGGGATTCCCGACAGTGACGGTTTTCGGGGGAGGTCGTCGCCTTGGGTGGACACTTATGACATCCCGGCGCGACACCGGTTTTCATCTCCTGCGGGCTGTTTTGTACGTCACAGCGGCCGTGGTCGTCGTGACCGCGCTGATCGACGGCTACGCCTACTACACCGCGCCGCTGGCGGAGCGCCCGCATCTGGAGGGTTACCGTCTGCTGCGCCCCGGCGGGATGCGCGGGCACGGCTACGGCGTGGTCGGTTCGGCGCTGGTCCTGCTGCTCCTGCTGTACTCGGTGCGCAAGCGCTCGCGATGGTTGCAGAAGTACGGCACCCCCGCGCAGTGGCTGCAGGTGCACATCTGCTTCGGCATCGTGGGGCCGCTGTTGATCATCCTCCACACCTCTTTCAAGGTGCGGGGTCTGGTGGCCGTGAGCTTCTGGTCGATGATCGCGGTGGCGCTGAGCGGGGTCTTCGGGCGGTGGCTCTACCTGCAGATCCCGCGCAACCTCGCCGGACACGAACTCTCGCGCCAGGAGATCGCGGCGCTGGAGAAGGAGCTGTCGGAGCGCGTGGCGCAGGAATCGCGACCGCGCCAACTGGTCCGTCTGGCCAGGCGGCGGGCAAAACTGGAGCGCAATGTGCGGCGGCTCGAGACGATCCGCAGCATTTTCCACTGGTGGCATGTTGTTCACAAGCCGTTCGCGGTCATCATGCTGGTCATCATGCTCGTGCACGTCGCCGTCGCCGCGAGTCTCGGCTACGCGTGGGTGTTCTGATGCGGCAGCCGACACGTCGCTTGTCCGCCCTCCGACCGCGTACCGTGGCGCTTCTTTTGGCGCTGCTGGCCGCCGCGCCGGCGTTCGCGCAGTTGAGCCCGGGGCCGCTGCACGGGGCGCACCAGAAACTCGAAGGGGTGGAGAACTGCACGCGTTGCCACGAGGTGGGGCGCAAGCTCTCGGCGGACAGGTGCCTCGCCTGCCACACCGCCCTCGCGACGCGGGTCCGCGCGAAGCAGGGATTGCACGCGCAGCCGGGCCACGAGACCTGCGAGAAGTGCCACGTCGAGCACCAGGGCCGCGATTATCAGCTCATCTGGTGGGGCAGGGGCGGCCGGGCGGCGTTCGATCATGCGCAGACCGGCTGGAAGCTGGAGGGGAAGCACGCGGGCCCGGCCTGCGAGCGTTGTCACAAACCGGATGTCGCTGCCGGTCGGGCGGCGCTCGTGGCCGGCGCCGCGAATCCCCAGCGCACGTTCCTGGGCCTGCGCGCCGACTGTGTCGCCTGCCATCGCGATCCGCACTCCGGTCAGCTCGGGCCGGACTGCCGCTCGTGTCACGGTCTGGAGAACTGGCGCGGGGCCGCCGGCTTCGACCACGCCCGGACGCACTTCCCGCTGACCGGTCGCCACCGGGATGCCGCCTGCGCGAAGTGCCACCCGGCGTTGCCGGCGGGGGTTGACGTCGCCGCGCCGGAAGCCACCGCGGCCGGCGTGCCGATCAACGAGGCGCGACGGCAGTGGCGTGGCGTGGCTTTCGCGGGCTGCGCTGACTGCCACAAGGATCCGCACGGTGGACGTCTCGGCGGCGAATGCGCTTCCTGTCACGCGACCGAAAGCTGGCGTGCCGTAAGCCAGGCGCGCTTCGATCACGAGCGCACGCGCTACCCGCTGCGCGGGAAGCACGTCACGGTGCCGTGCAAAGGCTGCCACCGTCCTGATCGCCCCGCGCGCGGACTGAAGTTCGCGACCTGCACCGACTGTCACGCCGAACGGCACGCCGGGCAGTTCGCGAAGCTCGAAGGGGGCGGCGACTGCGCGCGCTGCCACTCCGTCGAGGGGTACGTGCCGTCCAGCTACACGGTCGAGCGGCACGCCGGCGCCACCTACCCGCTCGCGGGGGCGCATCTGGCCGTGCCGTGTGTCGGCTGCCACGCCCGTTTGCGGGCCGGCGCGCCGGTCTCGGACATTCCGTTCCACTTCGCCTCCACCCGCTGCCAGGTCTGTCATCGAGATCCGCACCGCGACGAAGCCAAACCGTGGGTCGACAAGGGCGGCTGCGAGTCGTGCCATCGTCTCGACGCGTGGTCGGTCGCCGTCTACGACCACGCCACGACCAGATTCCCGCTCACGGACAAACACGCCACGGCGCGCTGTTCCGCCTGCCACCAGCCGCTGGCGCCCGACGCGCCGCCCGGGGCCATCCATCTGCGCGGCGTGGATCGCGCGTGCGAGTCGTGCCATCGCGACCCGCACGCCGGACAGTTCCGCGCCCCGACCGGGGGGGGCACCGCCTGCGAACGCTGCCACGAAACGGCGAACTGGCGTGCCGGGAGCTTCGATCACAACCGCGAGGCGGCCTTCAGGATCGACGGCGCGCATGCCCGCACCCGCTGCGCGCAGTGCCATTTCCGCGAGGGGGAGGGCGAGGCGGCCTTCACTCGCTACAAGCCGCTCGGACAGGAATGCGCGGCGTGCCATCGGGCGAATCCGGCCCGGCCGGAGGCCGCCGTCGTCCCGCCGCAGGAAGGAACCCCATGAGACTCGCGAAATGGGCCGTCACGTGCGCGGCCGTTCTGCTGGCGATCGTGGCCCCTCCCGCCGCCGCGCAGACGCCGGCAGACAGCCCGCACGGCCCGCTCTCGCTCGACTGCGCGACCTGCCACAACACCGCGGACTGGACCGTGGCGCCGCGGCCGCCCGCCTTCGACCACGGCCGCTCCGGCTTCCCGCTGGCGGGGCGTCACGCGGCCGTGAAATGCGGCGACTGCCATCACGATCTTGCCTTCGGGCATGTCGGCAGCGCCTGCGCTGATTGCCATGTCGACGCCCATCGTGGTCAGCTCGGTCCGAACTGCGAGCGGTGCCACGCGCCGACCGGCTGGGAGGGCCGTGGCGTGCTGTTCGAGCAGCACGCCGAGCGTGGCTTTCCGCTCGTCGGCGTGCACGCGGCCGCCGACTGCGAAGCGTGCCATGGCGACCAGCAGCGGCAGGATTTCGTGGGCAGCCCGGTCACCTGCTACGGCTGCCATGCGAACGACTATGCCGCCACGCGCGAGCCCAGCCATGTGCTGACCGGCTTCAGCACTGACTGCGCCCAGTGCCACGTGCCGACCGCCTCCTGGCGGCCGGTGTTCGTGAAGCACACGCCGGCCTTCCCGCTGCGCAACGCCCACGCCCGCACCGGCTGCCTCTCCTGCCATGCGAACGGCTACGCCGGCACCTCGCCCCTCTGCTATTCCTGCCACGCGGACGACTACAACGGCACGCAAAATCCGCCGCACGCCGCTGCGGGCCTGCCGACCGCCTGCGAGCAGTGCCACACCGACGCCGGCTGGGGCGACGGCACCTTCGACCACGCGGTCGTGACCGGCTTCGCGCTGACCGGCGCGCACGCGACCACGACCTGCACGACGTGCCACGTCGACGGGCAGTGGAGCGGCCTTCCGCAGGATTGCGACGGTTGCCACGCCGCGGCCTACAACGCCACCACCGATCCGGCGCACGGCGCGGCGAACTTCCCGCGCACCTGCCAGACCTGCCATACGACGCTCGCCTGGCAGCCGTCGACGTGGAGCCACGAAACGCTGTTCCCGATCAATTCCGGGGCGCACCGGACCGTGTGGACGTCCTGCACGACCTGCCATGTGAATCCGGCCGATTACGGCGTTTTCGAGTGCATCAACTGCCACGAGCACAACCGGACCGACACCGACAGTCGTCACACCGACGTCAGGAACTACGAGTACCTCAGCACTGCCTGCTACAGCTGCCACCCGAACGGGAGGGTTGATTGATGCACCGCGCGCAACCAGCGGCAGCCCGCCTCTGGCTGGCCGTCGTGACCGTGGCGCTCCTGCTGGCCGCGCCGGCCGCCGCCCGCGAATTCAAGGTGCGCTATCTCTCGGCCGACTTCGTCTATCTGGACGCCGGCACGGTCGACGGCCTCGCCCCCGGCGACACGTTGCTCGTGTCGCGCCGGGGCGAGCGCGTGGCCACCCTGGCCGTGGCGCACGCGGCCGAGCATTCGGCGTCGTGCCGGGTGCTCGCCGCGAGCACGGCGGTGCAGCCCGGCGATGCCGTGCGGCCTCTCCGCGATGGGCCCGTCCCCGTCGCCGCGGTGAACGCGCCGTCGCCGCGGGCGCCCGCCCCGACCGTGGAGCCGACGCCGATTCCCGAACCGTCCGGCCCGCCCTGGGCCCGGACGAGCGGCTACGTCGCGCTGCAGTGGTACCGGTTCGCGGACCGCGGCGCCTCGGGGCTGGACTACGACCAGCCGACGCTGCGTCTGAACTTCCGCGCCCGCAAACTGTGGGGGAAGGATCTCACGTTCCAGATGCGCGGCCGCGCCCGGCACGACGGGCGTTCGCGGCGCTACAACGAGACGATCCCCGCCGACGAGTGGAGCAATCGCGTCTACGCACTGTCGCTCGCCTACGACAACCCCGACGCCGTTGTGAGCTGGCAGGCGGGGCGGATCGTCTCGAACGCGCTCGCCGCGACCGGTCCGGTGGATGGCGCGCTGCTGGAAGCCCGCCTCTCCCCGACGCTGCGCGCCGGCGCCTTCGGCGGCTTCCTTCCCGACTGGAGCAGCACGGCGCCGCGCGGCTCGCTCCGGAAGTACGGCCTGTTCCTGAACGCCGCCGGCGGGGAATACGGCGCGCCGCGGTGGTCGGCGGCGCTGGCCGGGACCGCCGAGTACCACGGTTCCACGGTGAGCCGTCAGTATCTCTTCCTGCGGAACGACTGGCAGTCCGGGCGTCGCTGGAGCCTGTTCCAGAGCTGGGAGATCGATCTCAACAACGGCTGGCGCCGCACGCCCGGCACCGCCGCGGTGGAGTTGTCCAACGTGTACCTCTCGGCCGGCTACCGTCCGGGCGGACGGACCGCGCTGTCGGTCAGCTATGACAATCGTCGCAGCTACCGTACCTGGGACAACCGCGCCCTGCCTGACAGTCTGTTCGACGCCGCCTTCCGCACCGGTCTGCGCGCGAACCTCCACGCGCGCCTGGGCGCCGGCTGGACCGGCTCGGCGGGCGGCGGCTGGCGCCACCGGCAGGGCGAGGCGGACGACACCTGGTCGTGGCACGGCAGTCTGACCCGCGACGATTTCATGGTCGGGCGGGTGCGCCTGACCGCGCAGGTCGCCGGCTTCTCGGGGCCGTGGGCCGACGGATTCAACCCTTCGCTGCAGTTGCAGAAGGCATTCCTGGCCGGCCACCTGATCGGCCTGTCGGGCGGCGCCTACCTCTACACGTCGACCGCCGGCGGCGATCGTCGCCAGAACCGCTGGGCGCGGATCGACGGAACCCGCTACCTGACGACGCGGTTTTTCCTGTCCGGCCAGTACGAACGGGACTGGGGTGACGACGTGGAGGGGGACCGGTTCCTGGCCGAAGCCGGTCTCAACTTCTAGCCTGGATTATTCATGAATAGGCCGGGCTGGCGTACGGCGGGAGGATGGCTTGGAGAACCTGCTGATCTGGGGCGTTGTCGCGGCCTTCTGCGCGGCCATTTTCATTCCGTACGCGGTCGGCTTCCGACGGCGCAACCGGACCGACACGGCGCGCCGCGAGGAGGCGGTGCAGCTTGGCGCCGACCGCCCGGTCGCCCAGTACCCGCTCATCGACGAGGGACAGTGCATCGGCTGCGGCGCCTGCGTGGCGGCCTGTCCCGAGGGGGACGTGCTTGGCATCGTCGACGGACGGGCCGTCATCGTGAATGGCATGCGCTGTATCGGACACGCGCGCTGCGCCGACGCCTGCCCGGTCGGCGCGCTCCAGGTCGGTCTCGGCAATGTCGGCGAGCGCGAGGACATTCCGCGGTTGACTGCCGACAGCGAAACCACCGTGCCCGGCGTGTATATCGCCGGCGAGCTGAGCGGTTTCGCCCTCATCCGCAACGCCATCAGCCAGGGGGAGCGGGTCGTGATGACGGTGGCGCGGCGGCTGCGGGCGGCCGGTCCCACCGGCGTCGAGTCACCTGCCCCGGGAGGCGCCGCCGACGGTGCGCGCCTGCGCGATCTTATCATCGTGGGGGCCGGCCCGGCCGGGCTGAGCGCCGCCCTGACGGCGCGACGCGAGAAGCTGTCGTACCTCGTGCTGGAGCAGGAACAGGCCGGCGGCACGATTCTGCAGTATCCGCGCAAGAAGGTGGTCCTCACCCAGCCGGTGGAGATCCCGCTCTACGGCCGTCTCGATCGCGAGGAGTACACCAAAGAGGAGTTGCTCGGCATCTGGCAGGAGGCGCGCGAGCAGTTCGAGCTGCACGTGCGTACCGGCGAGAAGCTCGAGATGATCACGCGCCGCCCCGACGGCCTGCTGGCCGTCCGCACCCAGACGGGCGAATGGCTCGCGCGCGCCGTCATCCTCGCGCTCGGACGCCGCGGCACGCCGCGCCGGCTCGGCGCGCCCGGGGAGGAACTGGAAAAGGTCGCCTACAAGCTGCTCGATGCCGAATCGTACCACGGCGAGAATCTGCTCGTGATCGGCGGCGGCGACAGCGCCGTGGAGGCCGCGCTCGGCCTGGCGCGCCAGCCGGGCAACACCGTCACCCTGGCGTACCGCAAGGAGAAGCTGTTCCGCATCAAGAAACGCAACGCCGAGCGCTTCGCCGCCGCGCTGGCCGCGAACGAGGTGAAAACGCTGTTTTCCGCCGAGATCACGGCGATCCTGCCCGATCGCGTGCGCCTGCGCCGGGAGGACGGCGAGATCGAACTGCCGAATGACTACGTTTTCATCTTCGCCGGCGGCGAGCCGCCCTATCCGCTGCTGCAGCGCATGGGCATCGCTTTCGGCGGTGCGGCGAGCCGGCGCGCCGATGCGCCGCCCGCGCCGCCCACATCGTCCGTCCGCGCCGGCGCCCCCGATCTGCCCGCGGAGGCCCACAGGCGTTGATTTCCGGCGGTGTTCAGCTCATGCTGGGCGGCATGCGCCGGTCCGGACATGCTGCGGCTCCACCGTCACCCTGGCTCGTGCCGGCCCTGTTCGTGGTCGTCGGCGCGGCGCTGCAGGCGATTCATCACGCCCCGCTCCTGCAGACCGTGGAAAACGACTTCGTCGGCCACGCCGCCCGCGCCGGGAGCTGGCGCGCGGTCTTCACCGTGCACGGCCTCTATCCGTTCGGCTATGCGTTCGTGTTGCGGCTCGGCACCCTGCTGCTGGCCGATCCGTTCGCCGCGGCCAAAATCATCGCCGTCGTCTCGGCCGGCCTTTCCCTGCGCGTGGCGCACGGGCTGGCCCGCGATCTGTTCGGGCCCGGTACGGCGCTGGCCACGCAGCTCTTTCTCGCCCTGAACTGGCACTTCCACGAGACGGCCCTGCTTGTCGGCACGGATCAGCTCGCCTCGCTGGCCGCCCTGCTGGCTGTGCGGGCACTCGTCGCGTCGCTGCGGGACGCAACGGTGCCGCGCGCGATCGTCGGGGGGGCCTGGGCCGGCGCTGCCGCGCTCGTGCGCCAGACCACGCTGGTCCTGCTGCCGGCCTTCGTGCTGGCGGTGTTCTGGCTCGCCTTGCGCGAGCGCGGCGGACGCCGGCGGTGGCTGCTTGCCGCCGTGACCGTGGGCGCCGGCCTGGCGGTCTACGCGCCGCAGATGGCGCTTTCCTGGCGCACGACCGGCACGCCGTTCTACCAGACCCAGGCCCGGAACGTCTGGTTCGGGCTGCACGGTGAAATGGACTGGAGCCGGACAGCGGGGGAACGCGAACTGTCGCTGATCGGCATCGTGCGCGACGACCCACGGCTCTTCTTCACGCACTGGGCGAACGAAACGATCCTCGGCGGCATCCGTCTCGCGGCGATGACCGTCGGCCAGTTTCCTCCCTGGCTGGCGCGGCGGGTCGGCGGGATGGTGCCGGTCGTCTGCGGCTGCCTGACCGGCCTCGCCGTGCTGGCGACGCTGGCCAGCCTGCGCCCGCGGCGGCTGCGAGGACTGGCGCGGCGGATCGTGTTGCCGGGCGGCGTCGCGTTGTTCCTGATCCTGCTCGTGGGTGGCTGGACGGCCGCGGTCGGCCTCGCCTTCTCCACTTCGCGGTTCCTGCTCACGCCCTGGATCGTCTGCGCGGCCGGTGCCGTGGCCCTCTTCCGGAGTGTCTGCCGGCCGGAGGACGGGCGGTGCGACCGGCGCGTCGCGCTCGCGCAGGGGGCCTGGCTGTTGACGCTGCTGGTCAACGCGGGCTGCGTGATCTGGTTCACCTTCCGGCTGGGCGCCTGACGCGGCGAATCCGCCCGCGTCGACCGGTCGCGGTTGATTTCTCCGGCCGTCCGGCCCATGCTGGGGCGCGATGCGACCTAACGAGGAGATCAGGCGGTTCGGCCTCTTTCTGCGGCGCCTCCAGCGCGAGATGGGGTACGACGACTGCATGGGGATGGCGGCGCAGATCGCCTTCTACATGCTGCTGTCCATCTTCCCCTTCCTCGTCTTCCTGCTGAGCCTCATCAGCTTCCTGCCCATTCCCGACCTGGATCGCCACGTCATGGGGGTGTTGAGCGAATCGCTTCCCGTGGAGTCCTTCCAGCTGGTCGCCGACACCGTGCAGTCGCTGCTGACGACCCGCCGCGAGGAGCTGCTCGGCGTCGGCCTGCTGGTGGCGCTCTGGTCGGGATCGATGGGAATCGGCGCCATCATCACCACGATCAATCGCGCCTACAACATCCGCCCGCGCCGCTCGCTCGTGGAGCAGAAGCTCCTGGCCATCATGCTCACGATCGCGCTGAGCGGCATCATGCTGCTGTCCACGGTGATCGTGCTGTTCGGCCCCCACGCCACGCACGTCATTTTCCAGTTCCTGGGCCTGGCCGGCGACAGCTACAACGCCTGGACGCATCTGCGCCTGGCCGTCGTGTTCGGGCTGAACCTGCTCACGCTCGCCCTTCTCTACTACTTCGGACCGGAAGCGCGCCAGGCGTTCCGCTGGATCCTGCCCGGCGCGGTCACCTCGACCGTGCTGTGGCTCGGCGCCTCCTCGATGTTCCGCCTGTTCGTGCGCAATTTCGGCTCGTACAACGCCACTTACGGCTCACTGGCCGCGTTTGTCATCCTCATGGTGTGGCTCTGGATGAGCGGCCTGATCTTCCTGCTCGGCGCGGAGATCAACGCGCTGATGAAACGCATGGACCTGCACGAAGAGCGGTCCTGACGGACGCGCCACCACGGGAGGTCTGCATGCCGGGCCCCGACTGGATCCGCGAGTTTCCCGCCGCCGTCACCGTCTGTGACGCCGCGGGCCTCATCCTCGACCTGAATGAGCGCGCGGTGGAGACGTTCGCGCGGGACGGCGGCGCCGCCCTGATCGGGCGCAACGTGCTCGACTGCCATCCCGAACCGTCGCGTTCGCAGCTCGCGCTGATGCTGGCCGAACGGACGCGCCACGTGTACACGATCGAGAAGAACGGGGTGCGCAAGCTGATCTACCAGGCCCCGTGGTTCGAGGCGGGCGAGTATCGCGGCTTCGTGGAGCTCGCCCTGCCGTTGCCCGATCCGCTGCCCCATTTCGTGCGGGAGACGCAACCATGACCACGGCCAGAGCCACCTGGGCCGGCGGCCTGCGCTTCGTCGGCGAGGCCGATTCGGGCCACCTTGTCATGATGGACGCCCCCGGTCCGGACGGCGACGACCCGCAGGCGCCCACGCCGGTGGAACACTGCCTGATCGCGATGTGCGCCTGCAGCGGCATCGACGTGGCGAGCATCCTGCGCAAGATGAAGGCGCCGTTCCGCTCGCTCGAAGTCTCCGCCGAGGCGGAGCGCGCGCCGGGTCACCCGCGTGTGTTCACGAGGATCCGCCTGAAATACCGCGTGGGCGGTGACGTGCCGGAAGAGAAGGTGCGCCGGGCCGTGGATCTGTCCGAGGAGACCTACTGTTCGGTCGGCGCGATGCTGCGCGCGACGGCGGAGGTCACGCACGAGATCGAGATCGTGCCGTGACGGCCGGTGACGGGGTCTTCGGCCCGGGGCTGCGGCCGCCGCCCGGCGGCCGCGGCCCGATTGCGCCGGCGAGCCCCTTTGTGGTATGATCACCCGGTATTGAGGCGACTTTCCGTTCGAAACACCGGATCGGCCGGCCTGCTCTCCCCACCAGGGCGCCTGCGCCGCTTCTTCACCGCGAGCGGCTTCACCCGCGGCCAGGGAGAAACTCATGCTCCGTTGCCACCCGCTTCTTTTCTGCCTGGTTCTGGCCCTGGCGGCGCTGGCCGCGGGGGCCGGTTCCGTGGGCGCCGCCACGATCGACCCCGGCCTGCGGGCCGAACTGGGCGTCAAGGGTGCCGGCGCCGCGGTAGACGTGCTGATGCTGTTCGACGAGGCCTTCGACTATGCCGCGCTCGAACGAGACCTCGACGGAGCCGCGCCGGAGGCGCGCCGCGCGGCCGTGGTCGCGGCGCTGAAGGGACGCGCGGATGCGGATCAGGCGGAGGCGCGCCGAGCGCTCGACGCTGCCGTGCACGCCGGCCGCGCCACGAACGTGCGTGTGCTCTGGCTCGCCAACGCGCTGGCTTTCCGCGGCGACGCAACGGCCGTGCAGGCTCTTGCCGCCACGAAGAGTGCCGCCACGCTGATCCACGACAAGCCGTACGACATGGCGGGCGGCGTGACCGCGGCGCCGCGCGCCGACGGCCAGCCCCGACCCGCCGGGGCCGTGCTGACGGCGGCCGCCACCGATACGGCGTGGGGCGTGAAGTGGGTGAAGGCGAACCGCGTCTGGCGCGACACCGGCTACTACGGCAACGGTATCGTGGTGGCGCACTTCGACACCGGCGTGTGGCTCACGCATCCCGACATCGCCAGCCGGCTCTGGGTGAATCCGGGCGAGATCGTGGGCAATGGCCTCGACGACGACGGCAACGGCTACGTGGACGACGTCAACGGCTACGATTTCGGCGACCTCGACGGCGATCCGAACGATGATGTGCCCGGCGGCGCCGCCAACCACGGCACGCACACCGCCGGCACCGTGGCCGGCGATGGCACGAACGGCACGATCACCGGCGTCGCCCCGGGCGCGCAGGTGCTGGTCTGCAAGGTCTTCAAGTCGGACGGCACCGGCGCGGCGTTCAGCGCCATCTACGAGGGCGAGCAGTACGCCATCCTGGAGGGGGCGCGGGTCTTCACGATGTCGCTCGGCGTCGCCGGCAACCTGCCGGTGTCCCTGCACAAGACCGAGCGGCAGAACGCCGAGGGCATCCGCGCGGCGGGCGTGGCGTTCTTCAATGCGGCCGGCAACGACCACGCCACCTATGATCCTCCCTACGAGCTCGGCGTGACGGCCCGCGTGCCGGCCCCGTGGCACGCCGCCGGCACGGCCTGGAGCTCGCGCGGCGGCGTGATTTCCGTCGGCGGCACCGGCTACCTGAACTACACGAGTTACGCCGCCTCGTCGTGGGGTCCGGCCTACTGGGGCGACGTGCTGCCATGGAGCGACTGGCCCTCCCCGACCGGCATCATCAAGCCGGACATCTGCGCGCCGGCTGTCAATGTCAATTCACTCCTGAAGCCGGCGGGCTATTCCGGGAACACCTGGAGCGGCACCTCGATGGCCACCCCGCACGCCGCGGGCGTGGCGGCGCTCATGTTGTCCAAGAACCCGTCGTTGTCGCCCGCCGGCATCGACTCGATCATCGAGCAGACCGCCACGCCGCTCGGCACGGTCGGCAAGGACAACACCTACGGCGCGGGCGAAATCAACGCTCTGGCGGCGGTCAACGCGGTGCCCGTGGCGCTGCGGCCGTACCTGGTGCGATCCGCGCTCACGATCCAGGACGCCAACGCCGACGGCGTGATCGATCCGGGCGAGAACTTCAACCTGCTCGTCACGCTGCGGAACAACAGCCCGCTGGTCGGCGCCATCGGCGTCACGGCGGGTCTGGTCGTGGCGGCGAACCCGTACGTCACCGTTGTCGACGGTTCCGCTGTCTACCCGGATCTCGCCGCGGGCGGAGGGTTGGCCGTGAACACGGGCGACCCGTTCGGCCTGACGGTCGGCGCCGCCGCCCCGCAGGGCTACCTCTTCACCTGCCGGCTGACCATGTTCGCGGCGGGCGGTTACCAGGTGACCGAGGACTTCAAGCTCCCGGTCGGGCTGCCCGAGTACCGCGACCACGACGCCGGCCAGGTGTACCTGACCGTCACCGACCAGGGCACGCTCGGCTTCATGAACGACAGCCGCAGCCTCGGCAGCGGGTTCGGCCGTCTCAATGACGACAGCGCGCTGTACATCGGCTCGTTCTGGGCCGGCACCGGCGCGACCTACATCTGCAACCGCGACTACAGCGGGACCTCCGCCGGCACGACGGTCGAGACCTACGAGTGGGTCGCCTCCACCACGCCCCTCGGGCGGGTGTCCGCGGTCAACAGCGGCGTGGCCCCGCAGGAATACCAGGCCATCTTCAACGATTCCGGCCACGCCACGCCGCTGAATCTCGTGGTAACCCAACGCAGCTACGCTTGGGCGGATGCGGCCAGCGAGGACTTCGTCGTCCTCAAGTACACGATCCGCAACAATGGCGCGGTCGCGGTGACCGATTACCACACCGGCGTGTTCTGCGACTGGGATCTGGGCAATTCCAGCCTGAACTACGGCGGCTCCGACGCCGCGCGCCACCTTACCTACATGTACGAGAACGCGGCCGGGCCCTATGTGGGCCTCGCGCTGCTCTACCCCCATGCGCACCGCAACCTGACGCTCATCGACAACGCAACCTATGTCTACCCCGAGGGCTCGATCGACGACGGCATGAAGGGGCGCCACCTCAAGGGCCTCATATCGCTGCCGACCGCCGCTATCGCGGCGGACTACTCCGCGCTCACCTCGGCTGGTCCGTTCACCATCAATCCGGGCGCGGAAATCACCGTGTCCTTCGCGCTGATCTACGGTGACAACCTTGCCGACCTGCAGGCCGACACCGACGCCGCTCAACTCATGTACTACGTCACGCCGGTGGAGGACCTGCCGGCCGCGCCGCTTCTGGGCCTCGAGCAGAACCGCCCGAACCCATTCAACCCGGTCACGCTGATCAGCTACTCGCTCGAGCGCGCGGGACCGGTCACGGTGACCGTGTTCGATCTCGGCGGGCGCAGGTTGCGCACGCTCGAGCAGGGCGCGCAGGCCCCGGGCCGCCACGCGGTGGCCTGGGACGGCACGGACGAGAACGGCGCCCGCCAGTCCTCCGGTATGTACCTGTACCGGCTGCAGGCCGACGGCCGCTCGCTCACGCGCAAGATGATGCTCGTGAAATGATGCCAGGGGCGGGGGGCCGACCGGTTCCCTGCCCTTGATTCCGGTTGATCGGGCCTTCTTCCCGGAGTGTTCGCACATGGAACGCACATCGCCGTCGCACGCGGCCGCCACCCGCGCCGTCGTCCTGCCCGTCTGCCTGCTGTTCGTGCTGGCCGCTGCCGCCGTGCCGGTCGCCGGCGCCGCGGACCGGTCCGGCGGGCCGAACTTCATGCCGGCCCATCCCGAGTTGCTCGCGCGTGCCGGCAGGGCCGGTGTGGTCCGCCTGACCGGTGAGCAGACGCCGGTGGAGATGTACACCGAGTCGCGAGACGCCCGTGCCAAGGCTGGCGCCGACAAGATCTCCGGCAGCGGCACCTGCCTGGTCATCCTGTGGCAGTTCACGGATCATCCCGCCGACGTGACGGCGCACCCGTCGTCCGCCTACCAGAGCCTGCTGTTCTCGACCGGGACCTGGCCGACCGGGAGCATGAACGACTACTTCCGCGAGGTCAGCTACGGCGCGTTCGGCGTGTCGGGAGCGTCGATCGGCTGGACGACATCCAGCACCACTTACGCGAGCTACACGCCTCACGATCCCAATACGACGCGCATCATGATCCAGAACGCGATCGTCCAGCTCGACCCCACCGTGAACTTCGCCCTCTACGACAACGATGGTCCCGACGGCGTGCCGCACTCGGCCGACGACGACGGCTACGTGGACGCGCTCTTCTTCGTCCACGCCGGCCCGGGCCAGGAGGAGACCGGCAACCTCGACGACATCTGGTCGCACGCCTGGTCGTTCCCGGGCGGCCTGGCCACCAACGACGGGGTGCGCATCGGCCGCTACTCGGTCGAGCCGGAAGAGACCGCCAGCGCCGCCCTCGTGGCGATCGGCGTCTTCTGCCACGAGTATGGGCACGTGCTCGGCCTGCCCGACCTCTACGACACCGACTACAGCTCGTCGGGCGTGGGGGAGTGGTGCCTGATGAGCGGCGGCTCCTGGAACGCGCGTTCCGGCGGCCAGTGGGGCTCCTGCCCCGCGCACCCGCTGGCGTGGTGCAAGCAGCAGCTCGGCTGGCTCGCGCCGACGGCCGTCACGACGACGACCTACGGCGTAACGCTCCCGCCGGCGGAAACGAGTCCGTCGGCGCGCCGTATTTTCCGCGGCGGTGTCACCACCGGCGACGAGTATTTCCTGGTCGAGAATCGGCGCCAACTCGGCTTCGATGCCGGCCTGACCCGGCGCCAGGTCCGGTTCGGCCTGCCCGCGCCCGAGGGGCTGCTCGTCCTGCACGTCGACGAATCGAGCAGCAGCAATGCCACCGACACGCACCGTCTCGTCGACGTCGTGGAGGCCACCCCCTGGTTCACGTTCGCGGGTGAGCCGTTCGAGCACCTCGATGGCGCGGCCGGCTGGGACGCGACGCGCTGGCTCGACAACGCCAACCGTGGCGACAACGGAGATCTCTGGCCCGGCTTCGCGTCCGCGAACGTCGACACGACCGACTGGCTAGCGCCGCGCAGCCGCAACCGCTTCGCCGACAACACCGTGCCATCCGCCACCGACTACTTCTGTGAACCGACCGGCATCGCGCTCGCCAACATCACGCTCGCCGCTCCCGACGTGCAGGTCGACTTCCTGATCGAAACCGCGCTTGCCTCCGTGGCCCCGCCGGCGGTGACCGATCTGACCTGGAACTTCGAGAGCGGTCCTGAGGACTGGCAGTTCTGCAACAGCTTCGTCCACGTCGATGAGACGCTGGCCGCCGGCTGTGCCGGCGCCGCCGGCATGTGGTTCGGCCTGAACGATCCCGTTTTCGCCTGCCCGCCCGGCTATGGGAACGGCTGGAACGACTTCACCTGGCACCCGGTCGTCGTGCAGGCCGGCGCCTCGGTAACGCTGCGCCATAAATACGACCTGGAGGCGGCCTACGACTACGGCTGGATCGAGGTGCGCTGCGCCGGCGATCCGGGCGCTCCCTGGCACGTGGTGGCCGATTTCACCGGCGACAGCGGCGGCTGCCTTCTGCAGTCGTTCGCCATCCCGGCCACCGCCATCACCGAATGCGCCGATCCGGAAACCGGCTACGCCCGACTGGATCTGCGGCTGCGCTTCACCAGCGACGGCGGCTGGTCATCCGAGGACGGACTGTTCTGCGGCTTCGGCTGGTGGATCGACGAGCTGACGGTCGGCAACGCCATCACCGCCGCCGGCGACACCCCCGAGGCCGCGGCTCTGCCGGCCGTGCTCCTGCCCGCCAGCCCGAATCCGTTCAACCCGCTCACGACGGTCCGCTTCCACATCCCGTCCGGCGCCCGCAACGTCCTGCTGGCCGTCTACGACCAGCGCGGGCGCTACGTGCGCACCCTCGCCACCGGCTCCCTCGTCCCCGGCTGGATCGAACGCACCTGGGACGGTCGCGCGGCCTCCGGCCAGGCCATGGCCAGCGGCGTCTATTTCGCGCGCCTGAACGTGGACGGCGAGGTGAAGATCCAGAAGCTGGCGTTGGTGAAGTGAAAGGTCTCGCCCGACCGGATCATTTCCAGGCCCGGCCCGGCCTCCCACGGGGAGCCTGGCCGTGGCTGCAGGCAGGGATTCCGGAGGCAGGGGATGATCGCGCCGCCCGAGCACGCCAACGCGACGATCCCGCCTCCGTTCGTGCGTGTCTTCGCACATGATGGTCGCTGGCACGCCTATGACGTGAACAGCAACCAACTGCTGGACGTGGACGCCGCGCTCGGCCGCACGCTGCTGGCGCTGACGTTGGCCCGGCCGCCCCGCGGTCTTGAGCGCCTCGCAGCCGAACTGGGCCGGTCGTCGGTGGCCGGGGCCCTCGCGGAGATCGCGCAGGCCCGCCGGGAGGAGGGGCTGTTCCTGGCCCACCGGCCGCGGATCGTGCCCCGCCGCCTCACCGACGCCGACCGGGCCGCCTACGGCACGAAACTGTCCCACCTGATCCTCGCCGTCACCGACGATTGCAACCTGGCCTGCGGCTACTGCCCGCAGGCATCCGCGCGCGCCCGGCCGGGCGCCGCGCGTCCCCGCTACCTGCCGCGCGACATCGCGCTGCGCGCGCTGGCCCACTTCGCCACGCGCTGCGGTGATACGGCAAGTCCCGCCGTGTCGTTCTATGGCGGGGAGCCGCTGCTCCGTCCAGACCTCATCGCCGACGTGGTCCGCACGGCCCGCGCCCGCCGCGACTGGCCGGAGCTGCGCTTCATCATCGACACGAACGGCACCCTGCTCGATGACGATGCGGCGGATCTGGTCGCCCGCGAGCGGCTGCATCTGCAGATCAGCCTCGACGGGCCGCCGCCGACACACGACCGCTGGCGCGTCTTCCCGGATGGCCGCGGCAGCCACGCCGCCGTCATTGCCGGCCTGCGGCGCGTTCTGCGCCGGGACCCGTCCGCAGCCGGCCGCATCTCCTTCCAGGTCACGGCGGCGCCGCCCGTCGACCTGGACCTGCTCGCGGAGTGGTTCGGTGATCTTCGCGCGTTCAACGAGCTTGGGTTCACCGGGCAGCCCCATCTGCGCCTGAATTTCGCCGACCTCGCGAGCTGTGCCCCGGCGGGAGCCGGTGCGGACGCAGCAGCCGGACCGCGGCCCTCCCGCGTGCGCACGCGCTGGCTCGACGCCTGCGCCTCCGGACATCGGGACAGCCTCGATCCGATCGCTCGCGGACTGCTGGACCCCGCGGTGATCCGGTTCTACCACCGCTCACGCCGCGCGCTGCCGGAGTCGGTCGTGCCGGGCGGCTGCTGCCTGCCGGGGCTGCGCCGCCTGCTGGTGACCCCTCGCGGGCGCTACGAGCCGTGCGAACGGATGGGCGAAAGGCTCGAAATCGGCGGCGTTGCCGGGGGACTGGAAATCGCGCGGGTGGAGTCGCTCGCGGAGGCGTTCAGCCACGCCGTCGGCGAGCGTTGCCGCGACTGCTGGGCCGTACGCCTGTGCGGTCTGTGCTATGCTGCGCTCGCGCGCGATGGACGCCGGAATGATCTGGTGCTGCGCGAGGAGATCTGCGCGGGGGAGCGGTTGCGAGCCGGGTCGATGCTGCGCCTGTACGCCGATCTGCTGGCGCGCGGCGCGGCGGCGGGCCCGTTCCTGGTAAATTCACGCCTGGCGTGAGAGGAGACGACCATGCATTTCGGCACGGATAGGAATCTGACTCCCCCCCCGGATGATCCGGCGGAGCCTGGATGCGGTTGCCCTTGCGGATGCAGCGAGCCCGAAACTCCAGGCGAGACGCTGGCGGGGGAGAATCTGTACGCCAAGGTGCAGGCGGCCAGTGACTATGGCCTGTACCTGGTGATTCACGGCACGGGCGCGCCTTCCCAGTAGATGACGGTGCCCAGTTCCGGCAGTTCGAGGCGCCAGCGGCCACATCGCACAAGTTGACCGCTGACCATGAGTTCGGTCTCGCCGATGTAGACGGCAGAGCCGTCTTCGATCATGAGTTG
>Ga0315278_10001947_pt1 | contig 18259 bp, 13 predicted proteins | sample YL17G06_0_MG_FD_203880 | JGI IMG/M metagenome (GOLD analysis project Ga0315278, IMG submission 203880) | Sediment microbial communities from Yellowstone Lake, YNP, Wyoming, USA - YL17G06_0 | ecosystem: Environmental > Aquatic > Freshwater > Lake > Sediment | place: USA: Wyoming | collected... | reverse complement strand
CGTTCCTTCGGGGTGTGTCCCGCGTCGAGTTGTCGGTGGAACCTGGCGAGGATTCATCTTCTCCTTTGCCACCGGGACGAGACGCTGATCTTCCTTGACGGCTACCTGGCGGACCACGAGGAGTACGGACAGAACGTTGAGATCAAGCGCGTTCGCGAGCTCATCGCGGCAGCGCCGGAGCCCATCCCAGACGATCGTTGCACGGACCTGAATAGTCAGTTCGATGCCGCCGAGGCGACTGTCGAGTCGATCGCCACCAGTCGCGAGGCCGTGCCCGCGGAGGGTCTCCAGCCCGGCGCAGCCATGTCGGCGGCGGCGGGCAGCGGCGTGGCGGCTGCTTCCGGAGACCGCGGCCCGGCGGGAGCGCCCCCTGCCGGCGGCGCAACGCCGAGCGGGCCGAAGCCCACTCCCATCCGCGCAGCGGCAACCAAGCCGACCGCCACTCCCCGACCTCCGACGGCTGGCGCGCCGACGCCCAAGCCCGCGGCAGCGAAGCCAACGCCGACCCCGAAGCCCAAAGAGGCGACAAAATGGGGTGTGATCGCCTCGTTCAAGTTCCGGCGCATCGAGCGGACGGGCGCCTTTGCGCTCAACCTGAAGCAGTGGCTACGCAGCGAGCACCCGGTCCGCTTCGCGTCCAACCTCGGCGATCTCTCGCGTCTGATGAGCAATCCGCGTTTCTTCCGACGGGTGAACCTGGACGACCCGGTGTTCAAGCAGCGGGAGATTCCGGTGAGCGTCGACGTCCGGAGCGAAGAGGCATTTGCGGCCATGCTCAACAGCGTCACCGCGACCATCCGCAAGGTGCACGCCAGCGGCAAGGAGACGCTCGACGAGGTGACGATCGCGCGCACCGAGCTCGCCCGCCCGACGCCCATGACCCTCGTCTACGGCTGGGACCAAGACGACAACCGCACACGCTGGCTGGAGTACGACGTGCGGCTGCGCTGGAGCTACTCCGGCGGACCGGTGATCGAGACACCCTGGCAGCGCACCTCGGCCGGAGCGCTGGCGCTCGAGCCGCCGCTGCGGCCGCGCACGCTGCTGCTCACCGGCGATATGGATGTCCTGCGCGCCCGCGGCGTGCGCGACGTGGTGGTCGAGGTCAGCCATACGGCCGGCGCGACGACGAGGAAGGCAAGCGCGACGATTCGGGTGCAGGAGACCGCGGGGGACCGCAGCCTGGTGATCTACCAGGACCCGCAGCAGACAGCGTACACGTATACCTGCACCTGGCGGCTCGCCGGTGGTCAGCGTCTCACCAGCGGCCCGCGGGAGGAAACGGCAGACATCATCTACACGGACGAGGTGCCCGCGCGTCCCTGATCACGCTGCGCCCAGACGGCGGGCGCAGCGCTACACGCCGTTGCCGTACGGTCCGCGCGGACGGCCCGCCCGGCTCTCGATCAGCCATGCCTGCGAGTCGAGTGGCCTGTCGTTGCCCCGCGGTTTCAGCCGAGTGTACGAGCCGTCGGCGTGCATTCGGCGGGCGCGCAGGTTGTCGGTTAGGTAGACATCGAGCACGTGCTCGCGCAGCTCCTTGACCAGGCGCGGGTCCTGCACCGGGAAGACCACCTCGACGCGGCGGTAGATGTTGCGCGGCATCAGGTCGGCGGAGCCGAGGTAGACCTCCTCGGCGCCGCCGTTGCGGAACCAGTAGACGCGGCTATGCTCGAGAAAGCGGCCGACGACGCTGGTCACCGTGACGTTGTCGCTGACCCCCTGGACCCCAGGGCGCAGGCAGCAGATGCCGCGCACGAGGAGGTCGACGCGCACGCCCGCCTGCGACGCCTCGTAGAGCAGCCGGATCATGGTCTTGTCGACGAGGGCGTTGATCTTGAAGATGAGGTGCGCCTTGCGGCCCGCCTTCGCATGCTCGATCTCGCGCCGGATGAGCGCCTCCAGGCGCGTGAGCATGTTCACCGGCGCGACCAGCAGCTTGCGGTACGAGGTCTTGGCGGAGTAGCCGGTAAGGTAGTTGAAAAGGTCGGTGGCGTCCGCGCCGATCGCCTCGTCGCAGGTGAAGACGCCGAGATCGGTATAGGCCTGGGCGGTCGCCGGGTTGTAGTTGCCGGTGGCGAGGTGGACGTAGCGGCGGATCGTCTCCCCCTCGCGGCGCACCACCAGGGCGATCTTGGAGTGGGTCTTGAGGCCGAGCAGCCCGTACACCACGTGCACTCCCTCGGCCTCGAGCGCCTTCGCCCACTCGATGTTGCTCTCCTCGTCGAAGCGCGCCTTCAGCTCGACGAGCACCGCCACCTGCTTGCCGTTCTCGTTCGCCTCGAGCAACGAGCGGACGACCGGCGAGTTCTTGCCGACGCGGTACAACGTCATCTTGATCGCCAGCACGTCTCCGTCGCGCGCCGCCTCGCGCAGGAAGTCCACCACCGGCGCGAACGAGTCGAACGGATGGTGCAGCATGATGTCGCCGCGGCGAATGGCGGTGAAGATGTCGGCGTGCGGATCCCTGCCGTCGAGCGCCGGCGGCACCCAGGGCAGGAACGGCGCGTCCTTGAGCTCGCGGCGGGTGATCGAGGTGACGCCCATGAGCGCGGAGATCCCGAGCGGGCCGTCGTGGGTGAAGACGTCCTTGTCGTCGGCCTCGAGGTTGGAGAGCAGAATCTCGCGCACCGACGCCGGCATGATCGGGTTGATGCAAAGCCGCACCACCGTGCCGAAGCGCCGCCGCCGCACGCCCTCCTCGATGCTCTCCAGCAGGTCGGCCGCCTCGATCTCCTGGATGTCGAGGTCGGCGTTGCGGGTGGCACGAAACGGGTGCGCCTCGAGCACCTTCATCCCTGGGAACAGCGGATCGAGGTTGGCCGCGATCACCTGCTCGAGCCAGACGAAGTAGTGGTTCTTGGGAACGGTGCCGTCCTTCTTCACGCCCCCGGAGGAGCGTTTGATCGGCAGCAGGCGCGGCAGCGTGTCCGGCACCTTGACGCGCGCGAAGCTGACGTGGCCCTTGTCGTCGCGAACCAGCACCGCGAGGTTCAGCGACAGGTTGGAGATGTGGGGAAACGGCCGCCCGGGATCGTGGGCGAGCGGCGTCAGCACCGGGAACACCACCTCGTCGTAGAAGCGCTTGACGTTCTCCCGCTGCTTGTCGTTGAGCTCGGCGTAGTCGAGCAGCTCGATGCCGGCGTCCTTGAGGGCAGGCCGGATCTTCTCCTGGTAGCAGCCGTACATCTCCGCGATCAGCTTTGCCGCCTCCTTGCGGACGACCGCGAGCTGCTCGGCGGCGGTCATGCCGTCCGGCGACACGTCGAGCACGCCGGCCGCCACCTGGTGCTTCAGCCCGGCGACCCGCACCATGAAGAACTCGTCGAGATTCGAGCCCACGATGGCGAGGAACTTCGCCCGCTCGAGCACGGGGTTGCGCTCATCGAGCGCCTCCTCGAGCACGCGCCACTGGAACTGCAGCAGCGACAGCTCGCGGTTGACGAACAGCGACGCATCGTCCAGATCGAGCGCCGCCGCAGGCGCTGCCGCATCGGTCTTGGCAGGCACCTCGTCCTTCTCGGTCTTGCGCGGCTCGGTTGGGGTCAAGGGATGCTCCGGCGCACATCCTAGCCGACGGGACCGCCGCAGTGCGATCCACGATAGTTGTCAGCCGTCGTCGGAGCGATGACCATCGCACTGGCGTCGCACGCTACCTGCCGGCACCCTGTGGTCCATCGCCGGCTGTCCGATCTCGCGTGTTTCGCCTCTTTCCCGGTCCCCGGTCCACTGCCTTACTGCCACGACGTGGCGAGCGGGCCGGCGGCCTTCTCGACCGCGTCGAGGACGGTGCAGCGCTCGACCGCGGCGGCCATCGCGTTGTGGTCGGTGTACAGCGGCCGGTCGACGTCGAGGTGCTCGACCACCGCGCGCACCGCGCTGTGGGCGGCGCGGGTGCCGGCGCCGAAGCCGAACTCGCGGAAGTCGAGCGCCTGCGCCGCGCCGATCAGCTCGATCGCCAGCACGCCGTTGGCGTTGGCGAGGATCTGCTTTGCCTTGAGCGCCCCGTTCATCCCCATCGAGACGAAGTCCTCCTGGTCGGCGGCGGCCGGGATCGACTGCACGCACGACGGGGCGGAGAGGATACGCTGCTCGACGATCAGCATGTCGGCGGTGTACTGCGACAGCATGTGGCCGGAGAACATCCCGGCGCCCTTGGTGAGGAACGCCGGCAGCCCGACCGACAGCGCCGGGTTGAGCAGGCGGTTCAACCGCCGCTCGGAGAGCACGCTGACCATGGTGACAGCGGCGGCGATCAGGTCGAGCGGCATGGAGACCGGGGTGCCCTGGAAGTTCGCCCCCGTGTACACCTTGTTCTCGCTCGGCACGAAGATCGGGTTGTCGGCGACACCGTTGAGCTCGATCTCCACCTGGACGCGCGCCCAGGCGACCGCGTCGCGCAAGCTGCCGATCACCTGCGGCGTCGAGCGCATCGAGTAGGCGTCCTGCACCTTGACCTTGATCTTGCCGGTGACGAGGTCGGAGCCGTCGATCACGCGCCGCAGGTTGGCCGCGCACTTGACCGCGCCGGGGAAGCCGCGCAGCTCGTGCAGCCGCGACTCGTACGGGCGCATGTTGGCCATCAGCGCCTCGAGGCTCATCGCCGCGGCGATCTCCGCCTGCGCCGTCCAGCGCTCGACGTCGTGCAGCAGCAGGCAGGCGATGCCGGTGATCAGGTTGGAGCCGTTGATCGCCGCCAGGCCGTCGCGGGCGAGCAGCCCGGGCACCGGGATGCCGGCCTTGGCCATGGCGTCACGGGTTGGCATGCGTTCGCCGCCGTAGAAGCACTCGCCCTCGCCCATCAACGACAGGGCGACCTGGCTCATCGGCGACAGGTCGCCGCAGGCGCCGACGCTGCCCTTCTCGCAGGCGATCGGGGTCACCCCCGCATTGAGCAACGCGATGTACGTTTGCGTGATCTCGGGGCGGCACCCGGAGTGCCCGCGGGTGTGCACGGCGATGCGCGAGAGCATCGCCGCGCGCACGTGCTCCACCGGCGCCGGCTGGCCTATGCCGGCGGCGTGGTTGTAGATCAGGTAGCGCTGGAACTGCTTCACCTGCTCGTCGGAGAGCACCACGCTGGCGAGCTCGCCAATGCCGGTGTTGACTCCGTACATGGTCTCGTGCGCCTCGATCTTGCGCTCCAGCATGGCGCGGCACGCGCGAATGCGCCCGAGCGCCGCGTCCGACAACTGCACCGGCTCGCCGTGGCGCGCGACCTGGACGACGTCTTCGATCTTGAGCGGCGTGTCGCCGACGATGACTGGCATTTTGGTGATCCCTCCCCTGCGAGCGACGGGCCGGAGGCCGAACGGCCGGCGGCAACGGCGGCCATGATAGCGCTAGTTTTCACATGTTCGCCGGACGCCGTCCCGGACCCCGACGAATCGTCACCTCCGGTACCGGGCGGGCGTAGACTGCACGAGTTTGGGCCGGCGAGCCCAAGGCTCGACATGGCGGCCCGACACGAGAATGAAAGGGAGGAGTCGCGGACAATGGGAGACAAGAAGGCAGACCTGGCCGGACCTGGCATCAGCACCTACCCCGAGGTCGCAAGGATCCTACCCACCGACTACAAGCCGCTGCTCGGCCGCATGGACACGCAGCGGGCCGTTTTCGCCGTCAAGCGCTACATCGAGGACAACCTCTGCAAAGCGCTCAATCTCCAGATGGTCCAGGTGCCGCTGATCGTCGATCGCGAGAGTGGCGTCAACGACTATCTCGACCGCGACGGCTCGCGAACGCCGGTGGAGTTCCCCTGCGGGCTCGGGCTCGACAAGCCGATCAACGCCCAGGTCGTGCAGGCGGCCACCAAGTGGAAGCGGATGGCGCTCCGCCAGTTCGAGTGCAAGGTGGGCGAAGGCATCTGCACCGACATGCGCGCCGTGCGCAAGGACTACTTCCTCGACCACGACCACAGCTCGTACGTCGATCAGTGGGACTGGGAGCGGGTGATCACCGCCAAGGAGCGCAACCTCGAGCTTCTCAAGGACGTCGTGCGCAGGATCTGGAAGGTCATCCGCGGCGCCGGGCTGCACGCCCAGGAGATGTTCCCGCAACTGAAGGACGGCACGTACCCGCCGATCCCCGAGGAGCTCACCTTCATCCACGCGGAGGACCTCCTCGCCATGTACCCCGAAATGCCGCGCAAGCAGCGCGAGACGACGATCCTGCAGAAGTACCCCGCGGTGTTCATCATCGGCATCGGCTGGGTGCTCCAGGACGGCTACCCGCACGAGATGCGCGCCGCCGATTACGACGACTGGGTCACCCCCACCGACAAGGAGACCGGCAAGCCGACGCACGGCCTCAACGGCGACATCCTCGTCTGGAACCCGGTGACCAAGCGCCGCCACGAGCTCACCTCGATGGGAGTCCGCGTCACCAAGGACACCCTCAAGCAGCAGCTCGAGATCTCCGGCCAGCTCGACTTCCTCAAGCTCCCCTACCACCAGGCGATCCTGTCCGACCAGATCCCGCTGTCGATCGGCGGCGGCATCGGGCAGGCCCGGACGTTCATGTACCTGCTGCGCACCGCCCACCTCGGCGAGGTGACGGTGTCGGTGTGGCCGAAGCAGCTCAAGGAGATCTGCGCGGCGAAGAACATCCGCGTTCTCGAGTAAACCGAAGCGGCGGCTCACGAAAGCGATCGAGGCCCGGCGGCGAGATGCTCCGCCACCGGAAATAGCTACGGCGACGCCGGCGGCGTCGCCGTAGCTATTTCCCCATCCACAGCCACCAGCGGATGCGAAGGGTGTCGCGCAGCATCTGGAGGCCGTGGCGGATCGCGTGAACGCGCGAGGAGTCCTGATGGAACCAGCGCACCGGCACCTCGACGACGCGCTGCCCCATACGCTCAGCGCGCGCCAGCATCTCGACGTCGAAGGCGAAGCCGTCGAGCCGCAGTTGCATGGCCAGTACTCGCGCGAGGTCGCCGTCGATGAGCTTGAAGCCGCACTGCGTATCCTTGAGCGTCGTGACGCTCAGGAGGCGCAAGATTCGGTTGAACAACCTGCCGAGCAGATCGCGGAGGAGCGGCTGCTTGCGGGCGATCAGCTCGCGGCGCACACCCCGGGACCCGGCGGCGATCCCGGCCTCCACCGACAGCAGGGTTTCGATTTCCTCGATCGGGGTCGCCAGGTCGGCGTCGGTGATGAGCACCCGGTCGCCGCGGCTCGCCGCCAACCCGGCGCGCACGGCGGCGCCCTTGCCGCGGTTGCGGTCGAGGCTGACGACGCGCATCTCGACGTTCGACGGCATCGGCACCGCGCCGGCGATTCTCGCCGTCTCGTCGCGCGAGCCGTCGTCCGCCACGATGATCTCCACGGGAAGCAGGTGGCTCCTGCCGGCGAGGAAGCCGGTGATGCGGCGCAGGGTGCCCGGCAGGCGCGCCGCCTCGTTGAAGGCAGGTATCACGATCGACAGCCTGAACGGTCTAGCCATTGGCTCTTGCCCCGCTGGTATACTCCAGCCGAACTCCATTCAGGTCACGAAGCCGGGAGGACGGAGTGGCACGCATCGTCTGGGAGTATAAGATCCTCAACATCCGCTCCGAGAATTATCGCCTGGATCCCACCTACGAGCCACAGCTCAACCGCCTCGGTGAGGACGGCTGGGAGCTCGTGGCCATCACAGCCATCAACTTCAAGACCGGCGCCACCGATCACATCGGGATGGTGTTCAAGCGGCAGCGAGAGGTGAGTGCAGCGTGACCTCGCTGCCGGCGAGGCACTCGGCCAGCGTCCGGCCGCGCCGGCCAAACAGCAACGGGATCCCAGCCAACGGCAAGACCAGAAGCCAGCCGACCCACACACGGGTGGCGCGGCGCAACGTCAGTGGCGCGGCGAAGTGCAGGCGGAGCAGCGCCATGCCCGGTGAGGCCCGCCAACCCCAGAACGCGCCGATGCCGAGCACGGCCGCCAGCAGCAGCCCCGCAAGACCGGAGGCGGCAAGCTGCGGCGGGGTGAGCGAGATGCCGAGAGCGGCAGCGACGCCCCAGGTCGCGGCGAGAGAGAGCAGGACCACGCCGAGATCCGCCAGCGTCGCCACCCACAGCCGAATGCGGCTCCACCGCGGCCGCGGCGCCGTGGGTCGGGCACGCCGCTCTGGCGGCGAGGCGTGAGGTCCGGAGGGCGTCCGGTCCCAAACCAGCGGTGTGTCGAGCTGGTCGAGCGGTCCGCGTGTCGTGTCCATCACACGATGGGTCGGAGCTCGATCGTGCTGACGAAGATCTGGTAGCGGGGGTCGACGGGCCGCGAGAGGTACGAGGCGGAAAGCTCGACGAGGCGCTTGACCTCGGGGTCGTCTCCCTTGGCCGCAAGCTCCAGCAGCAGGCCGTGGGCGCTGGCGACCTGGTAGCTGCGCAGCGCGGTGACTGCGGCGTTGAACGTCCCGGCCCGCCACATCCAGTCGGCCTCGGCGTCCGTCGGGTGACGAGCGAGCACCTGTCCAGCTAGCGCCTTCACCGAGTCCCATTTCTTGGCCGCCACCGCCTCCGCGAGCGGCCGAATGGCCGGCGAGTAATCAGCGAGCTCGTTCTCGATCTGCACCAGCTCGGGGTCGCCGGGCACCTTGGAGAGCCCGTCGGAAATGAACTGGTATGCCTTTACACGCTTCCCTTCGCCGACGGCGCGGCGCGCCTCGGTGGCGGCGGCAGGCGGCGCCGGCTTGCTCTTGGCCCGGAGCTGGCGGGCATACTCGAGCGCCTTCTGGTTGAGCTGATTCGCCTCCTCGCCTTCCGCTTCGGTGTTCTGCAGCCGGGTAATCGCTTCCTGGAGCTTCCCGGCTGCTGCCAGCCGTTCCGCCTCGGCGATCGCGGTGGCAACTGCCTGCGCCCCCCCCGAGAACACCGTGCCGCGCAGCAGCAGCCCGACGAACACCAGGACGAGCACCATGCCGCCGATCCCGGCCAGGAGCGGGACCGAGACCGGCAGCCGCTTCCCCGGCGTCGCCGGCCGGCGCGAGTGCTTGACCACGGGCCGCTCCATCGGAGCCGGCGGTGCGCTCGCGCTGCCGGCCGCGAACTCGCCCGAGGACGAAAGTCGTGCCGGAACGAAGTCGTCCTTGAAGAGATCGACATCGCCGGCCGCCTCGCTGGGTGGTGGAGGCGGCGCGGCGGGCGTCTCCAGGCGGCCGAGAAGGTCGTGCGCCTCGAGATGCTGCGGCAGCAGCTTGAGCACCTCGAGGCAAAGCGTCCGCGCCTCGTCCCGCCGCCCCAGGTCGAACGCCTCGCGCGCCTCGTAGAAGCGGTGCTCTGCGAGGCGCTCGTGCTCCTCACGGCGCCGGCGCGCCTGCTCGATGCGGCGCTCGGCCTCGGTGTTCTGTGCGTCAACGAGGTAGATGCGCGACCAGGTGTCGATTGCGGTCTGGTCGTCGCCCTGATCAAACGCCTGCTGCCCCTGGTCGAGCAGGGCGCTGACCTTGTTCCTGGCATCGGCGCCGGGCGCGGACACATCGGCCGGCTTGAACTCGACATCCGGCGGGGTGGCGAAATCTACTTCATGCGCCGCCTCGTCGAAGCTGAACAGCGGCGACAGTGGCGGAGGCGCGGCCGCAGGCAGCGGCGCAGTCTGGGGAGCCGACGGCCTCGCGGCCGAGGCACTCGGAACGGCCGGCGGCGGCGGCGCCACTGAGGGCCGCGCGGCGATGACCGGAGGCGGCGGAGGCGCGGCGGGCGGGAGGGCGGCTGCCGGTCGCGCCGCCTCGCCGAGCGCCGGCTCCTCCATCGGCTGAAATGTCTCGAACTCGAACACCGGCTCCTGCTCCGGCTCGGGGGCGAGCGCGGCCCCCTGCAGCCGCCGGGAGAGCGCTGCGAGCCGCGGATGCGTCGGGTCCGCGGCCAACGCCTGCTTCACGAACCCTGTGGCCTCGGCGAGCATCCCGGCGCTGAGCGTCTCCTCGGCGCGCGACAGGTGCGCTTCAACCTCAGAGGCGGCGCGAATGCGCGACTGCGCGTCGAGAGCCAGTGCGCGCGCTTCCGCATGACCAGGCAGCTCACGCAAGATCGATTGCGCCAGCACCTGCGCACCCTGGAAGTCGCGCCTGGCGATCGCCTCACGCGCCCGCGCGAGGGTCTCGTCCGCCCGAATCGGAGCATTCGCGGCAAGCTCGCCAAGGAGCTGGGCGAGGTCGACCTGGGCGCCGTGCGTGATGGCGTCCTCGAGTCGCTGCGCCGGGGTGAACCTCGGGTCGACCTCAAGGATCGAGCGTAGGATCGTCCGGCATTCCTCCGCATGACCCTCGCGGTACAGGCGCACGGACTCTCCGAACGCGGTGAGAATCCGCTGGCGGACTTTCTGATCGAGATCTGCGCTGCCCGGGTATGACATCGTTGCGATCCTATCGTGTAGCCTGCGGCCGGTCAATCGGCTGGAGCCCGAGAGCGCGCAGCTTGCGGTAGAAGTGAGAGCGCTCGAGACCGAGCACGCGCGCAGCTTGTGACATGTTGCCGTTGCACTTGTGAACCACCTGCTCGACGTAGGACCGCTCGAAGCGCTCGCGCGCCTCCTTGAGCGTGGTCAGCTCGCCGCTCCACTGCTGGCGCTCGCCGCCGGGCTGGGGCTGGACGTGCTCCGGTCCGATCTCGTCCTCCGTGACCATGATCATCAGGCGCTCGACGACGTTGCGAATCTCGCGGACGTTGCCGGGCCAGGCGTACCCCTGCAGCGCGCGCATCGCCTCTCCAGAGACGCGCTTGGGGTGCAGCCCGGTGCGCCGCTCGAACTCCCTGAGGAACTCCTCGACGAGCAGCGGGATGTCCTCGCGCCGCTGCGCCATCGAGGGAACGTTGAGTGGGATGACGTTGAGGCGGAAGTAGAGGTCCTGGCGGAAGCGCCCGGCGGCGATCTCCGCCTCGAGGTCCTTGTTGGTGGCGGCGATGACGCGCACGTCGACGCGGACCTCCTGCGAGCCGCCGAGGCGTGAGAAGCGCGACTCCTGGAGCACGCGCAGCACCTTAGCCTGGGTGAGCAGGCTCATGTCGCCGATCTCGTCGAGAAACAGCGTGCCGCCGTCGGCAAGCTCGAACTTGCCGCGCTTGGCCTCGACGGCGCCGGTGAACGCGCCCTTGAGGTGGCCGAACAGCTCGCTCTCGATCAGCTCCGCCGGGATCGCCGCGCAGTTGACAGCGATGAACGGTCCGGCGGCGCGACGCGAGTTGCGGTGCAGCAGGCTCGCCACCACCTCCTTGCCCGAGCCGTTGGGGCCGCTGACCAGCACCCGCGAGTCGGTAGGCGCGGCCAGCAGAATCTGGCGCCGCAGCTCGACGATCGCCGCCGAGACCCCGGTGAGCACCGGCTCCTCGCCCCGCTCGACCGCCAGACGCTGCTCCAGACGGGCCGCCGCCAGGGTGTTGCTGACGGTGACCAGGACGCGCTCGAGGGCGAGCGGTTTCTCCATGAAGTCGGCGGCGCCCAGGCGCACCGCCCGCACCGCCAGCTCGGCGCCGGCGTGGCCGGAGATCACGACGATCGGCGTGCGGTGACCGGCGGCGCGCGCCTGCCTGAGCACCTCGAGGCCGTCCATGCCGGGCAGCAGAATGTCCAGGAGGACGAGGTCGAACAGCTCGCGCGACAGCGCCGCCAGCGCCTCCTCGCCGCTACCGACCGCGGCCACCGAGAAACCCTCGTCGCGAAGGATGCCTTCGAGCTGCTCGCGGATACCGCGCTCATCGTCGACGACGAGGATGTTGGCGTGACTCACGCTTCCCCTCCAGGAATGCGAACGACGGCCCGAACGCCGTTCGGCCGGTTGTGCTCCAGGCGCACGGTGCCGCCATGGTCGCTGACGATCCGCTGCACGACGGCGAGGCCGACGCCCGAGCCCCTTCCCTTCGTCGAGTAGAACGGCTGGAACAGCAGCTCCGGGTCCTCGACGCCGAGGCCCGACCCTTGATCGGTGACCTCCAGCTCGAGCAACCCGTCGTCGCAGCGCGTAGCGGCCGTCACCGTGCCCCCGGGCGGCGACGCCTCGACGGCGTTGTCGAGGAGGTTGGTCAGCACCTGGCGGAACTGCTCCGGATCGAGCACCACCTCGACGCCGCCGGTGGCGTCGGCGAAGCGCACCTCGACGCCCTTGCGCACGCCTTCGTAGAGCGAGACGACCTGGCGCACGAGATCCGAGACGGCCACCGGGCGGCGCGACATCGGCGGCAGCTTGGCGTAGCGGGCGAAGGCGTCGACCATCTCCTGCATCGCCTGCACGTGCTCGACGATCGCGCGGCACCCCTGCGGCACCACCGTCTCGAGGTCCGGGGTCCGGCGCTCGACGTGGCGCGCGATACGCTCGGCGGCGAGCCGGATCGGGGTCAGCGGGTTCTTGATCTGATCGGCGATGCGGCGCGCCACCTCGCTCCACGCCGCCAGGCGCTGCGCCCGCACGAGCTGCGTCAGGTCCTCGAGCGCAACCACCCACCCCTCGGGGCTCTCCAAGCGCCCGAGCGGCACCACGGCGATCTCGATGGCGCGGGCGAGCCCGCCGGGGTAGATCGTGAGCGATCCCCGCGACACGCCGCTCGCACCGCGGATGACCTCGGCCAGCTTGCCGAGGCCGGCCAGCGTGAGCGCCTCGAGCGGCACTCGCTCGGTGGCCAGGTGCGGCATCCCGAGCAGCGCAGCCGCCGCCGGGTTCGCCGCGACGTTCTCCCGCTCGGCGTCGAGGGTCAGCACCCCGGTGCGCACGGCGCCGAGCACCGCGTCGAGGCGCCGCACCGTCGTCGAGAGCTCCTCGTCGCGCTCGCGCAGCCGCCGGACCATCGCGTTGAAGGAGCTGACCAGGAGGCCCACCTCGTCCTCGGCCGGGATCGGCACCTCGATGAGGTCGTCACCTCCCGCCACTCGCTGCGTCGTGGCCACCAGGGCGAGCAGCGGCTCGGTGAAGCGCCGCGACAGGTGCAGGCCAAGCCACATGGCGGCGAACACCACGACGAGGGCGAGGGCACCAAACCCCAGCACCGTGGTTGCCGTGATCGTTGGCCGTTCGAGCTTGAGGCGCTCGTAGGCCGCGGCCGCCGCCGCGAGCCGCCCCTGCTCCTGCATCAGGCCGGGCAGAACAGCCTCGCCGATCATCGCCACGGAGCCGTCGCCGATCGGCTCCCAGGCGCGCACCACCACGGTGCCGCCGAAGCGTTCGCGCTGCACGCCGCCATGGGCCAGCGCCTCGGCATCGAGTGGAGGCAGCCGCAGCAGCTCCCGCTGCCTGGGGTCGACGAGCTCGAGCACCGCCGTTCCGTCGCGATACCAGCCGGCGAGCTGCGTCCCGAGGAGCGCCTGCAGGCGCGTCAGCTCGCGGGTGCGGGCGCGCTCGCCCTCCACCTTGCCGAGCTCCCGCGCGACGATCGAAACATCGCGCCGCACCCGGGCCTCGGTCTCGGCGCGCAGGCTGTCAGCGATCTTCGCTCCGGACTGCGCCATCCCGTCGACCGGCGCGGAGAACCACGAGGCCGCGGCGTGCGACAGCAGGCCGACGCCGAGGACGAACAGCAATCCGGTCGGGACGACGATCAGGACGAGGTAGGAGAGCAGCAGCTTGGTGCGGAAGCGGGCGCCGAGCAGGCCGAGGTGGCGTTCGAGCGCGAGCTTGAACAGGTTGCGCGCCAGCACGAACAGCACGACGGCGATCAGGGTGAGGTCGAACCACCACAGCAGGAACGTGAGCAGCCGATTGGTGAGCTCCTCCGGGGGCAGGCTTCGCATCGTCGCGAACAGCGTGTAGCCGAGGCCGACGAGGAGCAGCAGGCCGAGGTAGAGGCCGATCAGGAAACGGTTCTGCCGCCGCCACCGCAGCCACGTTCGGTGCCACGGTGTCACAGCGCCTCCGGCACCGAGCGCGTCACCCAGGCCGTGCCAACCGTGCTGGGAAAAACCAGGAGCTTGTACCGGGTCATGAACTCACAGCGCGCGACCAGCCAGAGCGGCTCGTGGCGCAACGGCACCATGATCTCCGCAGTCGGCGGGTGGGTCACCCAGTGGACGGCCTGGTCGAGCGTCTCGGCCTGCCCCGAAGCGAGGATCTCGCCATCCAGCTCCGCCACCAGGGAGAACGTACCGGTGAGGGCATCGCGTTGCGCCTTGACCTGCAGCTCATGGCTCGCGAGCCGCTGATCCCAGAGGAACCGGCGGTTGCGGAACAGCTTGAGGCGGTACGTGAGTGTCACCGGTGCGCCGCCGCCGAGCGCCTGGGTCCACGCCTCGGGGAGGTCGCCCTGCACCGCGAGCTGGACGTTGAGGCGGGCAGGGGCGGGCGTCAGGACGATCTCGAGCTCGGAAACCGCCACTGCCGCCAGGAGAAGCGCGCCGAGCACCATGGTGTGGCTAGGCTACCACACCCGCTAAGGGCCGCTCATCGGGCAGAAATGCAGGGTATTGGAGTTGTGAGAGCTGATCCAAGAGTCGAGAGTCGAGAGTTCAGAGTCGAGAGTAGAGCGAGCGCGGTCTTGGGATGCGCGTGAAGCCGGATTCCTTGCTTTGAACTCTTGACTCTCGACTCTTAACTCGCGACAGGCCTTTCGCTCAGCCGGCGAGAGCGACCTGCGTCTGCAGCTCGCCCGCGTACGGGCGCACGGTGAATGGCGCGACGCGATCGGGCTCGACGAACTCCCACACCTCGGGGTGCGCGAGCAGCTCGTGGACAAGCCGGACGTGCAACGCGTGCCCGGCTTTGCGAGCTACCACATGGGCGCGCAACGGGTACTCGAGCAACGCCAGGTCGCCGAGCAGGTCGAGCACCTTGTGGCGCACGAACTCGTCACGGAACCGCAGCGAGCCGGAGAGGATACGCTCGCCGTCGACGACCACGCAGTTGTCCAGTGTGCCGCCGCGAGCAAGACCGCGGCTGCGCAGCGCCGCGACCTCGTTGAGGAAACCGAAGGTGCGGGCCGGGGCGATCGCCGAGGCGAAGCGGGCCGGCGCGATCGGGCCGAAGAATCGCTGCTGTCCGACGGCGCGCGAGTCGTAGCGCACCGAGTAGTCGACCGAGAAATTAGTCGCGGGATGGAGCTCCACCCAGCGGTCGTGGTCGCCGACCCGAACGGTCTGGGTGACCCGCACCTCGGGAAGGCTCACACCCTGCTCGACGACGCCGGCACGCCGCAACAGTTGCACCCACGGCAAGGCGGACCCGTCGAGGATCGGCACCTCGGGCCCGTCGATGTCGATGAAGACGTTGGTGATGCCCATGCCGGTCAGACCGGCCATCAGGTGCTCGATGGTACCGACCTCGGCGCCGCGCACCGCCAGGGTTGTGGCGTAGGAAAGGTCCTTTGTGTTCTCGGCGCGAGCCGGGATCGGGATGCCCATGTCCTCACGAATGAAGACGATGCCGGTACCTGCCGGGGCGGGGCGAAGCTGGATGTGGACATGCTCCCCGCGGTGAATGCCGACCCCCTCCGTGCGTACCGCGCGGCGGATCGTCTTCTGCCAGGCCATGCGACTACCTCCCGCGGCTTCCCTTTGCGAGCCCCGTGCCAGGCACGAGGGGCCAACCGGGGCTCGGTGCACCCGGCATATTGTGGTCGGGACACCGCGCGCTGTGGTCACGGCGCCACACCCGAGCACCGGCGACGCCGGCCACGATGCTAGACTCGAAATCGGAGGCAAGAAGGTGCTGCCAGGCTGGGACCCCGAGTGCGAGCGCCGCACGAAAGAGATCCTCTATCGCTGTCTCGAGGAGCTCGGCGCCACCAGAGCGGCGCTCTACCTTGCCGGCTCCGAGGACTGCTTCGAGATCATCACCTCGTACGGCTTCGGCAAGCGCGAGGCGATCTCGGCGGCTGTCAGGCCGGGCGACCCGCTCTACGACTGGATCCGCCGCCACCGCACCACCCCGGCGTACCTCAACGACGTCCACGAGGACCCACCGCTCGGGCGGATGCTGGAGAACTCCGGCACAACGCGCCTGCTGACCATCCCGCTCACCATCGGTGAGCGGCTCGTCGGCTTCATCGACGCCCGCGACAAGGCGCGCCGTCTCCCCTACGGCGCAGAGGACGTCGGAACCGCGCGCGCCGTCGCCGCCGCCCTCGAAGGACTGCTCAAGGAGCTCCGTCTTTACGAGCAGGAAGAGGCTCCGGTCGAGGCCGAGGCCCTCCCCACAGCGCTGCAGCGGATGCTGGCAGCGGCACCGCCGGCGGGGCTGCACCGTCAGTCCGTCGAGGAGCTCGCCGGTCTGCTGCGCACGTACGGTCGCCTCCCCGGTGTGGCAACGCTGGCGGTAATGGTCACGGATGGCACCACGGTTCGCGTCGAGGTATTTCGCACCCTGCCGCTCGAGCAGCAGGAGCGCGAAGCCCTCGCGAACCACCAATTGCGGGCGCTCGAGGAGATCGGCGTCCGTGTGCCGCCCCCTGCCCGCTGGGGCTGGTCCGAGGAGGACAGCGGCGGCGAGGAGCGGCGGCGTGAAGAGATCCGTACCGCCGTGCTTCACGCCGGACCGCCGGTATGGCTGGTGGCGTCTGTCGTCTCCCCGGCCGCATCTCCCGTCGCCGAGCTGCTCCTGACCGCCGCCGGCCGTCACGTGGCGCAGAGCGTGTTGCTGCGCGACTACCGCCGTGCGGCGCGCAACGCCGCCCGCGTGCTCCTCGAGCCGGGCGAGCAGAGCTTCCCTCATCTGCGTCAGCACTCGCAGACGGTCTCCGAGCTGGCCCAACGCATGGCTGCGGTCCTGCGCCTCTCGGAGCAGGAGGAGGAGCTGGTGACCACCGCGGCGTACCTCCATGACCTCGGCATGCGCGAGCTCGACTATCCGCGCGTCTACCGCATGGAGCGCCCCGGCGAGCTCGAACGCCGGCTCTACCAGCGCCACCCCGTCATCGGCGCGCGCATCGTTGAGTCGATCACCTTCCCGGGCGACCTCACGGGCGCGATCCGCCACCACCACGAGCGCTGGGACGGCACCGGCTACCCGCACCGCCTCGCCGGCCGCGGCATCCCGCTGGCCAGCCGGATCATCCACCTCGCCGAGGTGTACGACGTGCTCACGTCGAACTCCTCGTACCGCCGCCCGATCGGGCGCAAGGCCGCGCTCGAGACAATCCGGGCCGAGGCCGGCCGCCAGTTCGACCCCGATCTCACCGGCGTCCTTGAGGAGGCCGCAACCTCGTGAAGCCGTACGCCGTCAACCGTCGCGCCCGCTTCGAGTACGAGCTGCTGGAGCGCTTCACCGCCGGCATCGTCCTCACCGGCAGCGAGGTGAAGTCCGTGCGCGAGGGCAAGATCAATCTCCAGGAAGGCTACATCTCGATCGAGGGCGGCGAGGCGGTCCTGGTCGGGGCGCACATTTCGCCGTACCACAACGCCGGCTACGCCAACCACGACCCGCTCCGGCGCCGCAAGCTGCTGCTCCACAAGCGGGAGCTGAAGCGCCTGGTCGGCAAGGTGACCGAGAAGGGCCTCACGCTGGTGCCGCTCGCCGTCTACGTCGAGGGCAACTGGATCAAGGTGGAGTTCGCCCTGGGACGCGGCAAACACCTGTACGACAAGCGCGAGACGATCAAACGCCGCGAGCTCGACCGCGAGGCTGCCGCCGCCATCAAAGGAAGGCGCTGACCCCGGTACCCGGTACCCGTCCTCTCAGTACTTCCGGCCGAGGCGCAGGGACTGGCCGTCAGCGACGACGTGGAAGAGCGCGGCGAGCGCCGTGCGGTACAAGGACGAGACGGCCGGCTCGCCGTTGATCGTGTCGACGACGACGGATTTTGCGGGCCGCTCTTGCCGGGTCAGGGCTACCTTGAGGAATCCGATGTAGCGGGCGAGGTCGGGGTGGTCGGGTCCGACCGCAATGGCGAGCCGCCGCCCACGTCGCTCGGAGGTCACCACGAGGCGCTCGCCGTGGTAGACGAGATGGTTCCCCGGCAAGCGATGCGGCAACGCACCCAGGCTCGACAGGCCGAGACCGCACGGCGAGGCCGGATCCGCCGCGGAGAGCCAGAACACGCGGTCGCCGGCGAGCCCCTGCTCGAGACGGCGGAGCGCCGCGTGGGAGACGAACTGCAGCCCGGCGATGCCGGCGAAAAACTGTCCCGCCACCACCTCGCCGGACAGCTCCATGACCCTCAAGGTGCGAAATAGACGCGGCCACTGCAGTGCCGCCAGCTCGCGCTCGAGCAGCTCGCGGAACAGCACGCCGTAGCGGTCGAGCAGCAGCCGCACGCGATCGCGGTTGCGCTCCTCTCCCGCGACCGCGTCGTCCGGCGGCTCGACCGGCGGCAGGCGGTACCAGTGGCCGGCGAACGGCCGCCCCGCCCGCCAGCGGGCGAAGCCGGCGC
>Ga0315278_10001946_pt1 | contig 18261 bp, 14 predicted proteins | sample YL17G06_0_MG_FD_203880 | JGI IMG/M metagenome (GOLD analysis project Ga0315278, IMG submission 203880) | Sediment microbial communities from Yellowstone Lake, YNP, Wyoming, USA - YL17G06_0 | ecosystem: Environmental > Aquatic > Freshwater > Lake > Sediment | place: USA: Wyoming | collected... | reverse complement strand
ACGCGTACGATCCTGACCAACACCGAAACCGCCGCTGATTTCCAGGTCAGCGGCAAATTCGGCCAATTGCCGGGTGGCGCCGTCGGCGCCGCATTTGGCCTGCAATGGCGCAACCAGGAGCTGGACCAGTATGCCGACGAGGAAGAACTGAGCGGCGTGATCGATGGCGGTGGCGGCATCCTGCCGTTGATCGACGACCGGCGGATCAACTCGGTCTTCGCCGAAGTTGTGCTGCCCTTACTGCCCTCGCTGGAGGCGCAGTTGGCGCTGCGCTATGACGACTACAGCGACTTTGGCTCGACCACCAACCCGAAGCTTGGGCTGGGCTGGCGGCCCATGGACGAGATCCTGTTGCGTGCCACCTGGGGCACTTCGTTTCGCCCACCGACGTTTCGGGAGCTGTTCGACCCGGTCTACGAGTACATTGGTTTTGTTTTTGAAGACCCGTGGCGCTGCCCGGTTACCCAATCGTTCGAGGATTGCGAGGGTCAGGAGGTTAACGCCCTCAACGTGGGCAACCCCGAACTGCAACCGGACGAGGGTGAGACCCGCTTGCTGGGCGTCGCCTGGGAGCCGCGCTGGGCTCCAGGCCTGGCTTTTGCGGTGGACCTGTGGGCCATCGAGCACCAGAATCGTGTGCTGTTTATCGGCGACGGCTTTTCCGGCGTGTTTGACTTCTTTTTGCGCGAATCGCCGCCGGATAGCAACCCCTATGTAATCCGTGCACCGCCATCGTCCGAGGACATAGCGCTCGGCATACCGGGGCCGATTACTGGCATCGTCGCGACCTACGTCAACGCCGGCCAGGTAACGACCCGTGGCATCGACGTCGAGGCCAAGTATGGTTGGTCTACCGGCCAGGCCGGCGATTTCAACCTGGGCCTGAATTACACCTACCTCGAGGAGTATTCCATCGGCATCAGTGACTCCGGCGCCGAGCTGAACGAGGACTGGGCCGGCGCCTACGGAGAGAGGGGAGCGCTACCGCACAACCGTGGCAACCTCACCTTTCACTGGGAGCGAAACCTGCACGCCCTGACTGCGCTGTACCGCTACGTAGGCAGTTACGAGTCGCCGCTGAACCTGTCCATCAATAACATCGAGACCGACCGGCCATTCAAAGTTGACGCCTACACCCAGTTCGACCTGCAGTACAGCTACACCTTCGAAAGCTTGCGCGGCGCCACCCTGCGGCTGGGTTGCCAGAACTGCACCGATGAAGACCCGCCGGTGTACAACTACACGGTGAATGCAGAGGCCTTCCACGAAGGCCGTGGTGCTCTGGTATACGTGCGCTGGACCCAGCCGTTTTGAGCACCGTAAACGAGATCGCAGGTTGCTGCTGCAGGGAGCGGGTGGGCGTTTCGTTGACCATCCGGCTCTTCGCATGAGTGGTTATCCAGCGCCGCAATAGCGATTTTGCAGGCAAAATCCAGAATCTGGGCTATCATTCCCTTAGCGCAAGAGATTCTTCGCAACTACGCACCAGGAGTTAAGTTCATGAGTGGAAAAGTATCGATTCATCCCGCCGTTGATGGCGGCGTAAAGAAAGGCTCGGCAAGTTTTAGTGGTGGCACTCTGCATTGCCATTGCACGTCACATCCGGTAGAAGTCACCATCGGTGCGCAGACCGCGCACAACCACGTTTGCGGCTGTACCAAGTGCTGGAAGCCCGCCGGCGCTCAGTTTTCCCAGGTTGCGGTGGTGTCCAGGGACAAGGTCAAGGTCACGGCTAATGGGGACAAACTGGCTATCGTCGATGAAAAAGCCGCCATTCAGCGCCATGCCTGCAAAAAGTGCGGTGTGCACATGTATGGCCGCATCGAGAACAAGGGCCATCCGTTTTACGGCCTGGATTTCATTCACACCGAGCTTTCAAACCAGCAAGGCTGGTCAGCGCCTGAATTCGCCGCGTTCGTATCTTCGATCATCGAATCCGGAGCCAAACCCGATAGCATGGGTGATGTGCGCAAGCGCCTGAAAGAGCTGGGCCTTGAGCCGTATGATTGCCTGTCACCGCCGCTGATGGATGCGATCGCGACCCACGTCGCCAAGTCGAAATAGGGCGAAGATCCCACCCCTTGGGGTCAGTCCGAGAGTTCGGGGTCAGAGTACATTTTTAGAGTTGGGGTCAGAGTCAAGGGTCAGAGTAAATTTTTACTCTGACCCTTGACTCTGACCCCGATCCTCACGATCGGCCAGATTGACCGAAACCCATATTTATGGGAGGCTAGTTCATTAAGTTAACCTGGCCCGGTGAACCATGAAAACCACCCTGGAAATGCCCGATGAACTGTTCCGCCGCGCCAAGGTGGCGGCGGCGCATCGGGGGCAAACCTTAAAGCAATTGGTTACTGTCGCGCTCGAGCGGGAACTCGCGGGGCCTGCGCCCGGAGCCAAGAACTCCAAACGCAAGCAAGCTGAGATCAAGGCGACGATGCGTGAACTCAAGAAAATTACCAAGCGCATCAGTGCGGTTTGGCCAAAGGGCGTCAGCGCCGTTGATGCGATTCGCGAGCAGCGGCGCGATCTCTAATGGTGACCGACGCGTCGTTTTGGGTCGCCATTTTCGTCGAGGGCGACGCACACTACACCGAAGCCTCCAAATGTCTGGAGCGTGCGCTCGAACTGCAACAGGCATTTCACGCTCCTGCGTTGGCATTGGCTGAAGTTGGCGGCGCGATTGCCCGTAAGACCGGCGACCGGCAGGCTGCCGAAATGGCGGTTCAATATATGGTTTCGCAGCCTTGGATAGCTATCCACCATGGTTCGGAGGCTTTATCACGCGGCGCGGCGAGAGTGGCTGTCGAATTCATGCTACGCGGCGCAGATGCGGTGTATGTCGCCTTGGCCAAGCATGTTGGCGTGCCGCTGATCACTCTCGACAAGGAGATGGTCCAGCGCGCACCGCCCGCTGTCAGGGTCCTGACACCCAATGAATGGCTGCAGCAAGTGGCGGCTCCGCGTAAATGACGGAACCTACGGGGTCAGCTCGCAACAGTCCGCCAGACCCCCGGCTTGCAACAATTCCTGGAAACGGGGTTCCTGCCGCAAGGGGTCGAGGAAATGATCGATACCCATCAAAAGCACACCGGGATCATGAACATCCAGCGCATTTTGCAGCCAGTCCAGCGCCTGTTCGTTTTCGCCCCATTGGGCATGGATTTGCGCGTACTGATAGGCAGCTGAATCGCCCGAATCGGCCTGCAACAGTTTCAGTTCATTGGCCGCTGCATCGAGTCGGCCCAAGCGGTGCAGTGCAATGGCGTTGCCGGTATAGCGGATAAATCCAATTGGTTCCTGCGCCAGCCAGGTCAATGCCTGTTCGCCCGCATCACCCTGGTTCAGCAGGCAATACCCCATATAGCCGCGCACCCGGCTGACTTCCGGCGAAAGCTCCAGCGCCCGCTCCACAACGTGCTGGAGTTCACTGCAATTGCCCAACTGATAGGCAATGATGCCATACCGGATGAGCGCTTCGACTGACAGGGGGTCCAGCTTGCCCCCGGCTTCGATAATGGCCAGCCCCTCCTTCGGGTGGCCGGTCAAACCCACCGCCGTTCCATATAAGGTATTTGTTTCGACGCTGCCGGGAAACTGGTCGCGCGCGTCCTTGTATAGCGCAAATGCCCTGGGCCAGTCGAGCGCCAGCTGGGCGCTGCGCGCCTTTGCCAGCAGGGCCTCGACGCTGGTGGGTGCAAGCTGTTCGAGCTTGTCAGCCTGGGCTTGCATCTTGGCGGCGCTGACATCAAAAGCCTCCAGGCCGTTACGGTTCATGCGGTCCCAGTAGTTGTACATGCCATACCAGGGGGCGACGTAGGCGGGATCCAGCGCAATGGCCTGTTCGAAAAATTGCCTCGCGGTCGCAAGAGTATCAGGGTCATCCGGAGACCCCTGATAAATGTGTTGTCCGCGCAGGTAAGCCTCGTAGGCCTCGGCGTTGTGCGTCCCGCCCACTGCCTGCTTATCTTTGCTAAGTAAGGTAAGGCTCAGTGCCTGCGCCACTTTTTCGGCAATATCTGCCTGGATGGCAAAAATATCATCGAGGTCGCGGTCAAAGGTTTCCGACCAGAGGTGGTAACCATCCTTGGTCTTGACCAGCTGCGCCGTGATGCGCACGCGGTTGTTTGCCTTGCGCACGCTGCCTTCGAGCACGTTGGCCACGTTGAGCCGCTCTCCCACCTCGCGCAGGTCGACGTTTTGCCCCTTGAAGGCGAAGGAGGAGGTACGTCCGGTGACTTTCAGCTCGGGGATCTGCACCAGGGTGTTGAGCAATTCCTCGGAGAGGCCATCGGAGAAGTACTCGTTTTCCGGGTCCCCGCTCATGTTCACAAACGGCAGCACCGCAATGGAAAGCTCGCTCTCCTCTGGGGCCGAAGACGTGACGGGTGCGCCTGCAGTTGCTGTGCCACTGACCTCGCCGGCGCCAGGCGGGGCGGATGCCTGCTCGGGAATGAGCCGGTCGGCAATCAGGCCGCCGATGGCCAATACCAACAGCACGATAATGGTGACGTTGATCTTGCGCCCGGTCTCGTGGGTGATCGATTGTTCGCGATCGATTTCATGCTCGCGCTTGATGCCTTCCGGCGTGAGTTCAAAAACCCAGGAAAAAATCAGCGCAAAGGGAAATCCGATGGCCAGCAGAACGAGCACAAAGCGAAAGGCCCAGCCTGGAACCTCGAGCTGGTCAAACAGCACATCGGCAATCTGCAGGATCAGCCAGCTGGCTATGCCATACAGCACGGCCATGCGAATCACGTTACGGCGTTTGAGCTCTTCAAAAAAAGACATAATTACTCCTGGCGCGCATACACTACTTCCCCGCCGAACAGCGTGGCAACGACTTTTGCATCGGAAATGCCCGCTGGCTCAATTTCGAACAAGTTGGTGTCGAGAATCACCAGGTCACCACGCTTGCCGATTTCGATACTGCCGGTGCTGTCATCAAGGTGGTTGACGTAGGCCGCATTGATAGTCGCGGCTGCGAGGGCTTCTTCGAGTGTAATGCGTTCCTGCGGCATGAACACGGGCGTTTTGCCTTCCAATGGCTCGACCCGGGTGACTGCCGTCTCGATGGCCAGCAGCGGATCGGGCGATGAGACATTCCAGTCCGAACCAAAAGCAACGCGGCCTTTGGCTTGCACGATGCTGTTGATGGGATAGGTCCAGCGGTACCGTTCCGGTCCCACTCGCGGCAGGGTCAGCTTGGTGAGATAGTCGTCCTCGACCGCCCACAAGGGTGAGAACGTGGCGGTTACGTTCAATTCCGCAAAGCGGGCAATGTCCGCCGGGTCGACGAATTCGACATGGGCCAGGTGGTGCCGGCCGTTGGTTATGCCGTTGCGTCCGCGGGCAAATTCAAACGCGTCCAGCGCCGCGCGCACGGCGGCATCCCCGATCACGTGGATATGCACCTGGAAGCCTTGCGCGTCGAGCTGCGCCACGGCCTCGTTGAGGACTTCGGGCGCCATTTTCAGCTCGCCTTTGTAGCCCGGCTGGTCCGTATAGTCCGCAAGCAGCGCAGCCGTGCGGGGCTCGACCACGCCATCGAGGAAAAACTTGACCGTGTTGGCAGTGATCAGTCCACCGGTGTAGCGGTCGCGCGCGGCGACGATCCGGGGGATCTGCTCCAAGCCTTGCTCATCGTCCCACAACAGGGAAATCACCGTGTGCATTTGCAATTCGCCGTTGTCGGCAAAGCTGCGGTAGGTTTCCAGTGCCTGCAGCGGATCTTGCGGGTCCGCGCTGGCGGCGGCCTCCTGCATGGCGGTAATACCAAGGCTGTGGAGGTAGTCAATCGCACGGCGCATGCCCGCCTCACGCTGGCTGGCTGGAGGCGGCGGCACATGCGACCGGATCAGATCCATCGCGGATTCCTGGAAACTGCCGACCGCCTCACCCGTAGCCGGATCGCGGTCTATGCGGCCATGGGGAGGATCGGGGGTCTCGGCTGTGATCCCGGCGATCTCCAGTGCGCGGCTGTTGGCCCAGGCGGTATGACCATCGCTGGAGTAGAACAACACCGGGCGGTCGCTGATCACTTCGTCCAACAGGGTCTTGTTGGGTATGCCGCTGGGCGCAAATGCCGTGAGCTGCCAGCCGCCGCCGATGATCCACTCTCGATCCGCCATGGAAGATTTACATTCGCTGACCTTGTCGAGGTAGGTCTGCACCGTTGACGGCAGGATATCCAGGCTGCAATCGAAATAATCCAGGCCCGATGTGTAGGGATGCGCGTGCGCATCCTGGAAGCCGGGCAGAACCAGTCCCCCGGGTTGCAATATCACGGTAGTGTCCGGGCCGGTGAATGGCTCCGATTCTTCGTTACTGCCCACCATCACGATCTGGCCATCACGGATGGCCACAGCTTCTGCCCAGCGCTGATCAGGGTTCAGTGTATAAATTGAAGTGTCCCGGATGACGACATCGGCGAACGGCATTGCAGCAGCTGCTTCAACCGGTGCACTGGCCTCCTCACGCGGACCGCAGCCAGCCAGACAGACAAGAAACAGCAAGGCCATCAACTGGGAAAGCGTTCGGTTCATGCGGGTTCTCCGGGGGGCAAAAGGGGACGGCCCTTTTTTACCATATCAGCCAGCTTTGATGTTGAATTTCGCTTATGCTAGCGTTGATAATCCGTCTCAGGGGGACGCAGGAGATGCCGGAGAAACACGCAAAACACGTGCTAGCGTGGTGGCTTGGTTGCTGTGCCGCCTTGGCGTGGAGCCTGAATGTACAAGCTGAACAAATCCTCCTGTTCGATGATTTTTCCGGACCGGGACTCAACGCGGCAACCTGGGGTTTGGCCACCTGGACCATCGGCGACCGGACGCAATTCGGCAACACGCCCGTGTTCAACACCGAAGGGGTGGTGAATTTCATCTCGCTGCCCCTGGATACCTTTAACCCCAATCTGCCTGGGCAGCGCGTGCTGGGAACGGAAATTTATTCGCTGACGAATTTTGACAACACCGGGGGCGTGGAATACCTGGCGCGGGCGCGGCTGAACACCTCCCAGCCGGGTCTGGTTGCGGCTTTTTTCACCTACAACCAGAAGCGCCAGAAAGGCAGCTGGCTGTCGGATGAGATTGACTTCGAAGTATTGAGCAAGCAGTTGACCAGTCAGGTGCTGGTGACCAGCTGGAATGACTGGGGTGCGCCCGGCAGCACCTACCAGGACGGCACCCATCACCTCGGTGGGTACGTCTACCCCGCTGGCTACAACTGGCGGAACTGGAATGACTATGCCATGCGCTGGTACCCGGACCGGGTGGAATGGTACGTGAACGACGTCCTGGTTGAGAGCCATACCACCCCCGTTCCAGACCAGCCGCAACCTGCCCGCGCCAATCTCTGGGCCGGGGGAACAACCTGGCCGGATGCCTTTGACGCGTCGCTGGCGCCGGTAAGCAACCCCTCTCAAAACCGGCGCTTTACCTGGGACATTGATTACATCATGGTCACGCGCCTGGGTGGTGGTCCGGTCGATCCCGGTCCACCCGCTGCGCCCGCCAATCTTTCAGCCAGCGTGAATGGCGCCAATGTCAGCCTCGCCTGGACCGACGCGGCCAACAACGAAACGGGTTACAGGGTATACCGCGCCTGGAAGCCCAAGGGCAAGGCCAGCGCGGATTTCAAGGTGGTCGCTACGCTGGCGGCGGATGCAAAGGCTTACGTGGACACCGCCCCGAGCGGGCAGCACATTTACCGGGTAACGGCGTTCAATGCCGTTGCAGAGTCTGCACCCAGCAACAGTGTGACGGTTTCCGTCGGTCCATGAGTTAGTAGGTATTGCCGACGGGGTCAGCCGACGATCCCAGGGTTGAAGCGCTTTTCGCCGCAGGCCCCACCCTGGCAAAAGCCAGCTCCCAGAACCTCTCCGTGAGGGAACTGATGTTGTTACTTTCAACATTCATCAGCACCACGATACCGATGTTGTGGCTGGCCGACCAGGCGACATCCGCACGGTAACCGGATACCCAGCCACTGTGGTAGGCAATGTGCTCGTCACCCAGTTGAAACACGCGCCAACCCAGGCCGTAGTGCGCGTCGGTCAGGATTCGATTCCAGTCCTTGTGCTGCAGGCTTTGCGGAGTTCTCACCCTGGGCAGCACCACCATGTTGATTACTTCCGGCGATATGACCTGCGGGTTTGCTCCCAACTGCGCCATCACCCACTTGCTCATGTCGTCTATGCTGGCATTCACGCCGGCTGCGGGGGCCACGTTGTAGTAATTGGGCAGCACCTTCACGGTTTTCCACTTGCCTTTGCTCATGACGTGCGGCTGCGCACGGTTACGGTTGGCCATGAAGGCATCAAAACCAACCGACGCCGTGTACATGTCCAGGGGTTTGAAAATGCGCTGATTCAACAGCTTGGCATATGAGTTCGCGCCGACCTTTTCCACCACCGGCTGGATCAGGCTAAAGACGCTGTTCTGGTACGTGTAGCAATCGCCAGGTATGCAGGTCAGGGTCAGTTCCGCCATCCTTTGCTGGATTTCCGCCGCAGGCACACCCTCTTCAATCAGGTTGTCATAGGCATGGGATATCAACCCTGTGCTTTGCCCAAGCAAATTCTGAATGTGAATCTTGCTGGCATCACCCTTGATGTGAAACGCCGGCACGTACTCGGTAACCGGATCATCCAGTGACAGCGAACCTTCCTGCACCATCTGTGCGGTCAGTTCAGCGGCAAAGGTTTTCGAAACCGAGGCCAGCCGGAAAACGGTGTCGGTGTTAATGCGCTGCTTGCGGCTGGTATCGGTGAAACCGGCGATACCCATGCGAATCACGCTTTCCTTCGACACCACCGCATAGGCAGCACCGAGGATTTTCTCTGCCGCAACCTGTTGCCTGAACCAGCCTTCGAATTTATCGGCCAATGATTGCTGCGAGGGCGATATGGGTGCAGCCGGCGCGGTGGAGCAGGCGAGCAGCAGCGCGCCCATGATCACGCCTTTCATCTGGAGGTGATGCAACATGGCTGGGATTATAGTCTTACGCGCTCGGGCACGGCAAAGAACTATGTGGAGCCCGCGTCCGGACAGTCGATGGCGCAGCTGATCTGGTATATTGCCGGATTATCAGAATCACGACACCTGGTTATCGAATGAAAACCTCATCTGGACCTGCAGTGGAGATTCAAAGCCAAACGCGTGTGTCCATGGTAATCCCCGTGTTCAACGGGGGATCCGACCTGGAGAAATGCCTGGCTGCGATTGCCGCCTCGGTCTATCCCCTACTCGAGATCATTCTCGTGGACGACGGCTCCACCGACGGGATGACACACGCTGCGGCCATGCGGCACGGCGCGCGGGTAATCAGGCGTGAGCAAATGATGGGGCCAGCCAGTGCACGGAACCTGGGGGCCGGGGAAGCTCGCGGCGACATCATTTTTTTCACCGATGCCGATGTCCTTCTCGATCCGGTAGCCATCGCCATCGCGGTGCGAACACTGGATGCTGACCCCGAAGTCTGTGCCGTGTTTGGCAGTTACGATGATCAACCCGGGCATGCATCCTTCCTTTCGCAGTATCGCAACCTGTTTCATCACTGGGTACATCAAACAGGTAACGAGGAGGCGTTCACTTTCTGGACAGGCTGCGGAGCGATCCGGCGCGAAGTGTTGTTGCGGGTAGGCGGTTTCAGCGAAGACTATGAGCGTCCGAGCATCGAGGATATTGAACTGGGGGCGCGGCTGCGAGCGGCCGGACTCAGGATCCGGCTGGAAAAGAACATGCTCGGCCAGCACATGAAGCGCTGGCGGTTCTGGAACATGCTGAGGACGGATATTTTCCACCGTGGCATACCATGGATGAGACTGGTACTGCGTGAAGGCAAGGTGTCCAGCGACCTGAACCTGAGCCTGAGTTCAAGAATCGCCACGTTCCTGGCCGGTCTGTTCGGCTTGTCCCTGCTGGTTTTCCCGCTGACCGGGCAGCTTGCCGCTATTTGGCCGGCGCTGGCATTCCTGCTGGCTGGAGCGATCTGCGCGTGGTGCATCAGCCCTATCGGTAGCAGTGCAGGCTCTGTATTGAGCGCAGTTCTGGCCGTGTTGCTGCCGGTTGGCGCTTACTGGCTGGCACCCAGTCCCTGGGCCGTGGTGCCGCTGGGTATCATCCTGGCCATGATCTGGACCCAGCTGGCCTTTTACCGCTACCTTGTGCAAAAACGCAGCGGCGCGTTTGCCTTTGCCGTAGTACCCATGCAGGTGTTGTTTTTCCTGGGCTGCGTGGCCGCCGTCCCCCTTGGGATCATCATGCATCAGTTTGGGCGGATGACTTCGCCAGTGAAAAAATATGCGGACGGGCCATTACCATGAGACCAAATCGAATGCTTGTGACAACGAGTGAGCCCGGGCTCAACGGCCCATGCTGGAAATCAGTGCTGCTGGCAGTGCTGGTCTGCACCCTGCTGCCAGGCCATGTCATGGCAGACTCCAGCTCAAACTCAACCTCAGGCCCAACCTCAAGTCCAGACTTGACTGCGGCCGGGGCACAGCCCAAAGATGAAGATGTCCCGGCTGCCACGAAGTCCGAAGACCAGGATGACGTGGTTTTCCAATTACCGCAGATCATCGTTGAGGGCAAAAGGCCCGAGGCACCGCCGTCCCTGATCGTGCGCAAGCTGGACATTGAGGACTTCGTCGCCACCAATTCCCACACCGTGGGCGAGGCGTTGATCTACGTGCCTGGGGTAAACGTGCAAGTTGGGGGGACTTCGGGTGACGCGCGGGCCTGGATTCGCGGCTATCGGGATCGCGACGTACTGGTGTTATTTGACGGCATTCCGGTGGCATCCGGATTTGAGGGCACGATTGACCTTAACGAGATTGCCGTGCAACGGGTTGCCTCCATCGACGTGATCAAGAGTGCGCCCTCGGTCATTTATGGCACCAACGCGGTAGGCGGTGTTATCTCCGTGGTTCCCGAGACCGGTGTCAGCGGATCTTTTCTCGATGGCACCCTGGAGCTCGGTTCTGATGATGCGCGGTTTGCGCATGCCAGCGGCGGGGGCGGGAACGGCAATGTCAGTTTCGCGCTGTCGGCGCAATACCAGTCGGCGGATGACTATTCCCTGTCCGGTGACTACACGCCCGAGGTCAGCCAGCCGGCGGGTGACCGCATCAACAGCGACTACGAACGCAGCAGCGTATTTTTTCAGCTCGACGCACTGGAGTCCCCGCTGGGACACACCTCGTTTTTTTACAACCTGGCGAACGGACACAAAGGCCTGCCAATTGAATCGGACATCGAGGATCCGGATTATCAACGCCTGACGGACTCAAAGCGGCAAACAGTGGGCCTGTCCAACCAATTCAGCGTGATACCTCTTTCACTGAAGCTCTACTACAACTCCTACGACAGCGAACTGACCACCTACAGTGACCCGGAGTACAGCGAGATTGATGACGTGGAATCCAACGAGGACTACTCGTACGGGGGCAATCTGTATTCCACGCTTGAGACATCGAACACCAATACCCTGGTCCTCAGCACCGGCGCGCAGACCGACGTTTTCACAGGCGAGGGCCAGTTGGAAGATGGCAACAAGGCCGAGCTGACGACGTACACGCTGGCGGCAGAAAACGAGTACTGGATTACGCAGCAGTTGTCGGTGGCCGCGGGCGGAATTTTCGCCTACTTCGATCAAACCCAACTGGACCAGTCAACCAGCAAGTTCAACCCCCAAATCGCCATGGGCTGGCAGGCCACTCCCCGGATGTCACTGCATGCCTCGGTCGCACAGCGCACCCGCTTCCCGAAACTGCGCGAATTATACCGGCGGCGTTACGGTAACCCCGATCTGGACCCCCAGACTTCCGTTAATTCCGAGCTTGGCGTCTTGTTCCAGTACGGCGGTGGCTGGACCACGGACTTTGCCGTGTTCCACAGCAACATAGACGGTTTGATCGAACGGGCAAACCGCCGCGCGCTCTATACCAACTTCGAGCCGGTCACTATTGATGGCATCGAGACGGCAACCAGCGGCTGGATTGGCGACGCGTTCTATACCCGTTTTGCCTATACCTATGTCAACGCCACGGAAGATCTGCCCGAAGGTGGCAGCCGCCAACTGCGCAGCCGGCCCAGGCACACCGCCATTGCAGAGCTGCGTTATCTTTTCCCGGCGCAGGTGACTGTTTCCCTCAGCGGTATTTATGTCTCCGGACTATACGACCTGGATCCCGACGGACTCTATACACGCTTGCCGGGTTACTTCGTTGCCACGGCCAAAGCAACCTGGGCGTTTACGGATCACTATGAAGCCTACGTGGCCCTGTCCAACCTCGGCGACACCGACTACATGCAACGCTTGGGCGACCCGCGGGAAGGCCGCCGGCTGATGGTGGGAGTCAATTGGGAATTCTGAACCTGAACCCAATCCCTGATCCCTGCTATTTCTGCTTGCGCCTTACCCTGGCCTTGTTGTTAACCATAGACCCTGTGTTGTCGCTGGCGGCGAGTGATGCCCCGGCCGGATGTGCGCCGCTTGCAGGAAAAACCATCCGCTGGATTGTGCCGACGCAGCCAGGCGGCGGATACGATGCTTATTCGAGGTTACTGCAACCTTTCCTCGAGCGACTGCTGGACGCTCGCCTGTTTATCGATAACCAGCCCGATGCGGGTGGCATTGTTGCCGCCGTGGCCATTCGCGATGCTATAGCGGATGGAACCACACTCGGACTCATCAATGCTTCCGGTTTGCTCGCAGCGCATGCCATTGAAGGTCAGCTTGCACCCGATCCCACCACCGATTTCACCCTGCTTGGACAGGTTGTCAGCAATCACATGGTCGTGTTCAGCGGCCGGGATTCCGGCCTGAAGGACATCCATGACTTGCTGCGGGTAGCGCAGTCCCGCCCGATTGTGGTCGGTGTGCGCGACGCGGGCTCCTCCAGTTTCTTCGCGGTACCGGTTGTGGCGGACCTGCTTGGCATCGATTACGCGCTGGTCAGCGGCTACGTTGGCAGTTCCGCACGTACCCTGGCGCTGATGCGCGGTGAGATTGACATCATGCTGGCCAGTTTGGATACCGTGATTGGGCAGGTGCAGTCGGGAGAGCTCATTCCGCTGCTGCAGTTGACTGCATCGGCGCAAAGTGGCCTGGATATACCCCAGCTTGGTGGCCCTGAAGGGTTCGCAAGTCAGCGGGCCGTCGCTACCGGCAGAACGCCGGCGCAAGCAGAACAATGGGCCAATGACCTGGCTACCATTATGAGCGCAGGGCGCCTGGTGGTCGCTCCCGCGCAGCTGCCTCACCAGATTGCGACATGCCTGGAAAATTCGCTGAGGCAGATCCTCCAGAGTGATGAGCTTGTGGCTGCCGCACAGCGGGCGCAGTTGGGCATTGATTACCAGGACAGCGCAGCGGCGTACCAGGGTTTGCTGGCAGGCTCCCGGGGAGTGGAACAGTTCCATGACCTTATCCAGGCCGCCATCGAACAGGCGCGGGAGTAGAAGCGCAAGACATGGACACATCAGTGCTCTCCGCTGCCCATGAAGGGCTCAGCCTGGTGCTGTCCTGGCCGTACATCCTGTATCCGCTGGCCGGCACTTTGCTGGCGATGGTGTTCTCGGCCAGCCCGGGTTTGAACAGTTCCAGCCTGATGGCGCTCGCCATTCCAGTGACCTACGCCTGGGACCCGCTGGCCGTGATGCTGCTGTTTGGCGCCTTTGTAGGCGGCGCCACTTTCATGGGTTCCATGACCGCCATCCTGTTCAACATTCCGGGCAAGGCGCAAAACGCCGTGACCCTGCTGGACGGTTATCCCATGACGGAGCAGGGCCGGGCGCGAACCGCCATCGGTTGCGCTGCTGCTGCGTCTGCACTGGGATCCACCTTTGGTATTTTCATCCTGATAGCGCTGATTCCATTGATGCGCCAGGCGGCCATCGCCCTGGGCCCCGCGGAGTACCTGATGCTGGCGATCTGGGGGCTGACCATGCTGGCCGCGCTGACCGGCAATTCCCTGCTTAAAGGGCTGGCTGCGGCCGGCATCGGGCTGGCGCTGGCAATGATCGGTTACGACCCGCGCACGGCTGAATTGCGCTTCACCTTCGGCCTGGATTACCTGCGCGATGGACTCAGCCTGGTGCCGGTATTCCTGGGGCTGTTCACCCTCGCCGAAGTGATCGACCTGATCGCCAGCGGTCGTGAAACGGTGTCAGGCCGGCCCAAGACGCGGGAGCTTGGCGGCAGTGTCAGCGAAGGTGTGCTGTCGGTGTTCCGGCATTTTGGCCTGTTCCTGCGCAGTTCGATTATTGGCACCGTGATCGGCGCCGTGCCGGGTATTGGCAGCATGGTGGCGGGATTCATCGCCTACGGCCATGCCAGCCATTCAGCCCGTGACCGTTCACAGTTTGGCCGCGGCGACATTCGCGGGGTGCTGGCGCCGGAAGCCGCGATCGATGCCAAGGATGGGGGCGCGCTGATTCCGACACTGGCCCTGGGCATACCCGGCGGTACCGGCACCGCGGTGCTGCTCGGAGCACTCACTTTGCACGGCCTGACACCGGGCAAGGAAATGCTCACCACGAACCTCGTGTTGGTGTTCGTGTTGATCTGGTCCTTGTTCCTGTCCAATTGGATCACTTCCCTGTTGGGCCTGGCCCTGGTCAACCCGATGGCACGCCTGAGCGCGATCCGGACTTCGCGCCTGGTTCCAGTCATCCTGGTGCTGGCGGTGCTGGGTGCATTGCAATATCGCGGCATGATGGCCGACGTGATCTGTGCGGCACTTTTCGGGCTGCTCGGTTACCTGATGAAACGCCTGGACTGGTCGCGCATTCCGCTGGTCATTGCACTCTCCCTGGCGCCCCTGTTCGAGACCAACCTGCACCTTACCCTGCGGCTGCAGGAGCTGGGGCGTATCGACTTCTGGTCACGGCCGGTGGTCCTCGGACTGGTGGCGCTGACAATAGTTAACCTGATTCTGCCGGCCTTTCTGGGGCGGTTGCGGACGCTACGCGGGAACCGGCCGCGGTGAGAACATTCCGTCTTCCTCAGTGCAGTTGGTTGACCATTGCGTTTGCAGCGGGAGTGGCATTGATGCTGTGGGCTTCGTTCGGTCTCAGCCGCGCTTCGGCCTGGGTTCCGCAGTGGGTGTTGGCCATCACCCTGATTCTGCTGCTGCTTCAGTTGGCGCGAGAGCTGTTGGCTGCACTCAATACTTCGGCACAGACGCGGATGCAAGCTCCGGACGGACGGCGCAAAAGGGCCGTGGCCGCCCTGATTTGGCTGAGCATGCTGTTGCTGCTTACGTGGTTGCTTGGCACCGCTCCGGGCGGTGCATTGTTCTGCTGCGCCTGGCTGCGCTGGCACGCCAGCGAACCTTGGCCAGTGAGCCTGGCCATTGCAGCGGGTCTTGGTATCGCGCTATGGCTGCTGTTCACGGCATTCCTCGGTGTTGGCCTTTACCCCGGCGCACTCTGGCCGAACCTAGGCTGATTCTTCGGCAGCGGCCTGGTCGGAAAACGTTGAAGCGCTCACGCCAGGCGACGCCGGAGAGATTCGAGCAAGACGTTGCAGATGCGCACCAGCGTTGGCAAAGGATCAGAAAACCAGCCCCGGTTCAAAGGACAGGTAACGCGCGGGGTCCGGCCGAAATATTCTGACCTGAATGCACGCAGTAGCTGCGAAATTGAATCTTCTTTATAAGGTTTTGAGACAGCTTCTTTACCCCCGAAGCGGGCGCGCAACCAGGTTTTGCCCTGGTCCAAAGACTGACCCAACAAATGCAGGGCGTCCCGCAAGGGGTCCAGCAGCAACACACCCACAGGAAAAGCCGGGATCTCGCCCGCATCTCTTCCCTGCGCAAATCGCAGGTAGATCAAGGGCTCATTGACGCCCAGTTCAGTGCGGTACCAAAGGTTATGGCCGAAGCGTGGATTGATCTCCAACAGCTTCGGGACACCATCGCGTGCGTCCACGATTGTTTGCAGGGTCAGTGCCCCCCAGATGCCAAGCTCCCGCATCAGTGCTCTAACTTCTGCTACAAAGGGTACGTCGTTCGTGGTCTCGGCGGCGGCACTCGGGGTGCGCATTCCCACCCGCCGATAGCGGTGAACCCGGGGTGAGAACAGCGACACGATCTCAAATTCAGGACTGACCATCAGGTAGTAGTTACGCTTAGCCAGCGCTGGAACGTATTCCTGCAACAGGGGCCTGGGTTGGTCGGCGCTGAGTACCTTGAATCCCGCTTCGAGCTCCTCCAGGTCACTCGCCCACCGGATGTTGACGCCGTGAGCGTTGCAACGCGGTTTGAGCACCCAGGGAGATTCAATGCTGGCCGCAGCGGTACGCAACTCATCGACGGTTGCAGGAATATGGGTCGCGGGAATGGGAAACCCGACCTTTTGTGCAGCCTGCAGGGTCAGGCCCTTGTCCAGGATGCGGGTGAGAGCAGCATACCCGGGCACGACCGTGACGATGCCTTGCGCGCCGAAGCGTGCTTTGTTCTTGGCAAAAACGAAAACCTCGGCATCATACGAAGGGAAAATGGTATCGATTTTTTCCCTCGCACAGATCGCTTCAATGCGCTGGATATACGCTTCCTCATTTGGGGTGTTATCGGCCTCGATACGTCCGGCGCGCCAGTCTGCTGAACAATCGGGCACGGTATAGCGCTTGCTGACGTGCCGCGACCAGGCTGAAAGGCCGGCCCAGCGCCGGAAAACATTACCCTCGCTCACTGTGATCACAATCCGGTCGGACACATGACGTAGGCAACGCAGCATTAAATAGGCCTGCTCATCTTGAGCATTGGTGATGAGCAAGTTCATGCGCGAGGTTGGATGGTGGCCAGGAAAACGTCTCAAAGGAAAAATAGTTTCAGATCACGCAAGGCCTGGCGGTACTGCAGGTAGGTATCAAGTCCGCCTTCCAACAACCGCCTGAACATGGCCAGACGGCGCACATAGTAAACGTCGACCCGTTGAATCTGCAGGGGGTCGGGCTGCGTCAGATTCCGGCCAAGCCGCGTTGTGCAAGCGCGGCGGTAATGCAGTTTTGCAGCTGCGCAGACGCTCGGGTTCGTGCAGCCGAAAGGATAGGCGAAGGATTCAACCGGTAATTGCAACATCTGCTGCAGGTTTTCCCTGGATTCACTGAGCTCGCGTTCGCACGCATGGGGATCCACTTTCGTGAGGTCGGGATGGTTCATGGTGTGCGAACCGATCTCGGCACTGCAGTCGGCCAGTTCTGCCAGCTGCGTCCAGCCCATCAGGTCACGATCAATGTAACGGTTAGCATTCCGGGCTTGCGCCGCATTCAGCCCAACGAGGCCGGCAATGATGAATGCGGTACAACGGAATCCAAACGATTGCATTATGGGCAGCGCCTGGTCCAGGACACTAAGGTAGCCGTCATCGAAAGTTAGCACTACCCCACTGGTTGGAAAACAGCCGGTCCGCTCGTAGTGCCCGAATGCATCTGCGAGGCTGATGCCGACCAGGCCATGCGATGTCAACGCCTCCATTTGCCGGTGGAAAAGGTCCGGCGCAGTAGAAATCACCGAGCGCCGCGTGTCGATCCCGTGGTAGGTCAGGACCAGCAGCCTGTTACCGCCCGTCATGCTGCCGCTTCTCGAGCTCCTTCCGCCATTCTTCTTTTACCTCGCCCAAGTCCACGTTCATCTGGTCTGAATATCGCAAACCGAGATTAGACAAGAGGTCCGGCATGTTGATCGACAGGTAGCGCGCGGGGGTCGATCCGGCATTGAAGTGCTGGTGATACCAGTAGGTGGGCGGCACGAAGAGAGTGCCCGCCTTCCAGTCTACGCGCTGTTTCTTGTGATACCTGCCACCTGGCCAGGCCAGCGTATAGCCCTCTCCTGACAGCAGGAGAAAGGTCGAATCGTTGCTGTGGCGGTGTGCTTTCTTGTGCGCCCTGGGGGGTATCTCCGAGGCATGCGCACTGAGCATGCTGTTTCCTGCCATCGCCCAGTGCATCACGCGGTTACCGCGGCCACGCAAATCCACCTTGCCAGTTTCTGATCGCAGAATATCAGCGACGAGATTGGTCGTGATCCAGTCATCTGCAGTGCGTTCGCTGCGGTCATGATAGTCCGGCGCAGCGTCGTAGCGGTCCGTGAACGCAAAGGAGTTTTCATTGATGAAACGCTCGCTATTCAGCGCATTGAGCATGAAAGGGAAACTGGTGATCGCAATCAGCCGGACCGGATTATCACTGTCGTTAAAGTGCTGGTGGCGGACATTGAGCGGAATGGAGAACAGGGCGCCTTCCTGCCACTCAAAG
>Ga0315278_10001943_pt1 | contig 18270 bp, 13 predicted proteins | sample YL17G06_0_MG_FD_203880 | JGI IMG/M metagenome (GOLD analysis project Ga0315278, IMG submission 203880) | Sediment microbial communities from Yellowstone Lake, YNP, Wyoming, USA - YL17G06_0 | ecosystem: Environmental > Aquatic > Freshwater > Lake > Sediment | place: USA: Wyoming | collected... | reverse complement strand
AATGGTTCGCCCGGTCCATGGGAGTGTATGACAGGATAATTGGGGATTCCGGGGCAACAGCGTTGATGAAAACCTTCAATTTCACATTGTCGGATTTGCGGCAAGGTCGTTATTCGATCGTTGAAGCGCGCGACGCGAATATTACATTGGCCAAAGAGAGCGCAGAGGCGAAGTCGGCCATAGTTAATAAGGATGTTGCCTTTACCGCTTTGTATGACCGGGTCCAGATCATCCAGTTATGCTGTTACTATATATTAAAGGAGTCCCCGGAAAAATATGAGGAACTGGGGCTGCCCATTATCGATAACGAGATCGGGGCCTTGATCACGATGGTAAAGGATTCCAGCATCACAAAAGATATGGTGAAGGATTCCAGTATCACAAAAGACATGGTAAAGGATTCAAGTATTACCAAGAGAAAAAACAAATCAGCAACTAAAAAGGAGAAATAACCCATGAATCGGAAAAAAGAAACAAACTGGATTACGGGTCTTATTCCCGGACCGGGAGTAACGCGGGATGGGGCCGTTGGCAAAGACGGCGTCATCGTATTAACCGATGATAAAGGAAAGATATACCGCAGTTCGGATAACGGCAAAAAATGGCAGATCATCGATAGTAAACTTGGCGACTGGTTCCACCTTTTCGGCGTGGATACGGACGGCAGCGGGCGATTTGTGATTGTAGGCCGGGGCCGCGTTATTTTGTCCTCCACGGACAATGGCTTAACCTGGGCGCTTGTTCAAGGAAAAAGCAGCGATAAATCGATTTATAAGGTGGCATTCGGGACTAATAACCTGGTGATTGCCGCGGATGAGGAAATTGGGTATCATGTGAGCAGGGACGGCGGTTTGACCTGGACACATAACCAGGATAAAAAGTTAAGGGCCTTGCGGGCCCTCGAGTTCCTGGACGGCGCCTTCTATGCCGGTTCGCCTTCGGCGATATGGCGCAGCGTCGACGGCGTTGCCTGGAACCACTTGAATAGCCAATCCAGCGGCGCACGCGCATTTGCATATAACGAGCAAACCGATACCCTTTTTGCCGTGGGGCATACCATAAGCAGAAGCACGGATGTAGGAAAAAATTGGGAGCAGGTATTTGACTTGAAACCGTTATATGGCGCCGATGCCAATATCATGGGCGTCGCCTGTTTTGAGGATTATGTCGTTTGCACCGGTGGGGATATGCTGGCATTGATCTCCAAAGACAATGGGGCAACCTGGGGTCAGTTGGGGTCTTACCCTGCGAAAGGGGGGTTCCTGGGATTGCTGCAAACAAATGAGAGAATTATCGGCGCAGGAACGTTTGAAAATGACGGCGAACCGGTCTGTTTTATAGAGAAAGAAACCATCAAAGAATTGAATGTAACGCCGTCAGAGCCGATTCCAGCGCCGGCCCCGACGCCTACGCCTGCACCAACACCTACACCGACGCCCACGCCGGCGCCTGCACCGACGCCGACGCCGAAACCCACTCCTACGCCGACTCCGGTTCCAACAGGGACATTGAACCGGCAGTTAGCCGATAAGTTTGATGCAATTGCCGCTATTTATGTTGAGATTGCCGATTTATTAAGAACCCCCTCTGCGGCACGCGGCGCGTGCATCCCATCTGTAGAACCGTAACGGAAGATTTAACTTCGTAACAGCATCAGGCACGGAACCCCAGGGCATTGGTCAAACAAAAGTTTTTCAGGGGTCCAGGGAACCTCGCCCTCCGTGAGGGCTTTTTTCAAAAAGGTTCCCTGGTTTCTTGATGCATAAAAGAAAGTGCTTTTTACATTGCCTGGCGCCCAAGTACTATTCTGGGGCTGAATAATTTTTACAAGTTATCTTGCAGTTAGACCAATCGGGGAGTGTTTACAAAATAGAAAGTTATCAAAAGTATTCAACAATTTGAATGAAAAATCCAATGTTTTGGATTAAAATATTCGATGTATTCCTAAAATCCTTATGGAAAGATGTTTAAGCCATTGGTATTAATATTGCTCTATATATTTTCAATTGTGGCTAAAGAGGAGGACAATATGGATAAAAAAAAGTCAGAGGAAAACAGTAAAATGTTAAGGCAAGAAAAGGTAGAAAAACTAAAATTAGTATTTAGTGGGATTCAAACGATTGGAATTATACTCCTTGTGATCTCAGTTTTCTTGGCTTATAGATCTAACATAGATGCCAATAAATGGAAAAGGTATGATACCGCATCTGATTTATTGAGAAGGTTTGAACAATTCGAAAATTTCAGCTATAAATTGAAAAATTATTTTAAAGAACTGTATGGAAATTATCCAAAAAATTACACACCTTTGTCAATCGATGATTATAAAAAAATAGATGAACAAGATGGTATAGTAAAAATTAATGGTACAGACTATGATGCTCCTCTTATAAGAAAAAATTTGCTTGGGATTTATAATTATTTTGAGGATGTTGCGTATGCATATAATAAAGGCTTGGCAGACAAAGAACTCATAGATAAGTCCCTTAAACACCTTATTCTAAGAATAGATAGAATCTTTTCAAATTATAGAGAGGCTGTAAAATGTAGATATGAGGGTAAACAAATAGATAGCTGGCCACCATTTACTGAGTTAATGGACAAGTGGAAAAATAAAGATTAATTTACTTATTTAAGAAGGGTTCATTTGACGGTCAAATGGCGATTTATCCCTGCAAATTACTAAACGTAACAATGTAAGGTGCGGGCGCCGCCCGCTTTCGAGAAAACGTCGTTCTGCCCCAGCGCCACGGGGTTTTGAGCCGGATTAAGCTCATAGAGTTAAATCTTCCGGTACAGTCCTACAAATTGGTCCCCCGCGCCGCGGGGTCCTTGATGCCATACTTTTTCATCAACTTCCCGATATATTGACGGGTGATCTTTAACGCCCGCGCCGCCCTCTGCTGATTCCAATCATTCTCTTGCAGCGCATTGTAAACCATTGCCCGCTCCAGGTTCTCCCGGGCGGCAATCAACCCCACCCCGGCGCCGGGGGATGCCGAAGGTAACGCCGGGAGGCGTTCGTTCCCGGTTCCCATATTAAAATCGGGATAATATGTAATCATTCGCTTCACCGTGGACTCCAACTCCCTGATATTGCCCGTCCAGGTCCGGCCTTCCAATCGCCGCATAATTTGCTGGAATTCGCTTTCGTCTTTGACCGGGAACTTGTACTTCTCCAGGAAATGTCGAGCCAATAACGGGATATCTTCCGCCCGCTCCCCCAACGACGGCACATCGATAGTTAAATCCTGGATCCTGAAAAATAAGTCCTCCCGGAATGCACCCACCTGTATTAATGCCTTCAAATCTTTATTGGTGGCGCATATTAAACGAAAATCCACTTTCACCATATTGGTTTCCCCCAGTCGGCGGATCTCGTTCTCCTGCAAAACCCGCAGTAGTTTCGCTTGCAAAGTCAGGGGAAGGTCCGCGATTTCATCCAGGAAAAGCGTACCCTGGTTCGCTGCTTCGATAAGCCCTATTTTGCTCTCTACGGCCCCGGTAAAAGCGCCCTTTTTATAGCCGAACAATTCGGCTTCCAGGAGATTCTCCGGTATTGCCGCGGCATTCACCGGCACGAACGGTTTCCCGGCCCTCTTGCTTAACAGGTGTACGCCGCGGGCCGCCAGGTCTTTGCCGCTGCCGCTTTCACCCCGGATTAACAAGCCAAAATCTACTTTACTTACTTTAAGTATCTGCTCCTTCAACCGCTTCATGGACGGGGACTCCCCAATAAGCCAACTCAACTTGCGGTTCACTTTGAAATCGTTTTCATAATATTTATGTATCAGCGAGGCAAATTTTTTTAAAAGCTCAGGGTTGCGTTCCTGGAAATCATAATCGTAATAATCTTCCTTTAAAAACCCCAACAACAGGAAACCGAAAAGTGTATCGGAAAGCCTCCAAAAAAGGACTTTGGTGTCCCGGTAATAATAAAAGGCTTTTTCACTGCTCTTAAACGACCGCTTGATATCTTCCGGGGTGAGATTAAGGTTTTCCAGGTCATGACGGGCGCGCGCCATGATCTCGCCGGTGATTTCCTTAAACCTGGTTTCAGTGGAAAAACGAAACACGGGCGTCTTATTTTCATTTTCATAAATCACCAATTGCACGCGGTCCACGGGAACGACTTTTTTTAATTCCTTCACCAGGCTGTTAAAGAAATCCCCTGGCATCTTCCAATGGACATAATCGCCCACCAGGTCCGCGCTGCGAAACACATCGTAAACGGAATCTTTCTCCTCCAGGCGGTTTTTATAGTCGATCACAACGGGAGAAAGCTTTCGTTTATTCCTTAAGAAAAAATAATACATGTCCATGAAAATATTTTTCTCGCCGTCATCGAGGTCCACACGGTCAACGGTTTCACTTTCACTGCGTTTCCCTTTCCCCAGCCGGTCAGTGAAATAGATATAATAATATTCATAGAAATGGTAATTCCTGGTTTTCCCGCTCAATTGCATGGACAGGGATTTGAGGAGTTCCAGCAGGCCGGGTTTTCCAGGGGCGCCGGCCAATATCGATAGGGAAAGTATTTCAAACCGGAGCAAGCGGGATTCGATGCGCCCGATCATATCACTTACCCCGGCGGCGAAATCGGCCTGACGGGACGATCGCCCCTCTTTGGGCATCAACATATCGAATAGAGGAAAAAGGATTTCCTGGTCATGGGTCATTTGCCCCCGGTATTTCCCGGGGAAGGCCGAAGGAAGCAACAAATACTCTTTGTACGTAGACAACGCCCCCTGGAATAAATAAGCGAGTTTCAAATTCAACAACCGGCACTCGATGACGCCGGCGGCGTTCTTCCTGTCTTCAAAAAGGTCCAGGGCCTTTTGCAGGTACTCGCGCGCGCCGGGTTCATTGTGCTTCAAATATTCCAGGTGGGCTATATTGATATAATCGATGGCCGCGGCGTCCAGGGATTTCCGCTCTTTATCATAGGCCAATATGGTCTTTAAGCAAGCTTTGGTTTCCAGCCAGTTCCCCTTGATCTTGTTTATTTCCACCAGGTTGGATTCGGCCAGCATGACGCCGTTCCGATTCTTCCGGTTTTGAAATATTTTCAAGGCTTTTCGATACCATGCTTCCGCCTGGCCGAAATCATCGCGGGAGAAATAGAGATTGCCCAGGTCCACGGCTATATAGGCGGAAAGCAGGCGAAAATTTTTCATCTCGCTTTTGATGAACAGGTTCTTGTACGATTTTTCCGCTTCCGCGAATTCTTTTTTTTGGCGCAGCAGTTTGGCCCATTGGCTGAGGGCGTCGATCTCATCCCCCAGGTACTTTTTCTCACCCAGGTAAGCCGCGGCTTCAGCCAATAAATGCCCGGCTTTCTCATAATCGCCTTGATATATATACCGGTCGCTCAACTTAACGTTGGCCAGGTGAACATACAGGGGATTTTTTATTTTTTTTAAATACCGGTCCGCGGTTCTTACCTCGGAAATTTTTTCAAAATATATATAATTGAGATAATTGAATTCATCCTGCCACGGTTCGCCGATGTCTGCCTTTATTTCTTCCAACAGCGCGTGCATCCGGGGATGATCCTTTTCCACCCGGTACACCTGGGCCAGTTTCAATTTCAAGTAAACCGGGTCATTCTCCATATGGGTATGGATCAAAGTCGCGGCAAAATTTGTTTCGCCTTGCTTTATCGCAATCTCCACCAGGCGCCGGAGGGTTTCGCCGCTACTTTCCGCTTCCTTTTCCAGGAAACCGGGGCGTCCCGCCAGGAGCGCCTTGACGCCGGCAAAGTCTATTTCATCATGCCCGCCCGGGAGATACTTTGTTAACAGGTTGTTCAACTCTTTTACTTGACCGGTCATTATGGCTAGCTTCAGCCTGGCGTTAAATATCCCCGCTGTTTCCCGTATCCCCGGGGCGCCGGCTGTTTCCAGGTAAGAACGCAGGTTAGCGATCTCTTCTTCCAGGGTTAAGGGGATTTCAGCGCCGGGTTTGTCGAAACGCAAATAATCCCGTAAAAGATTGCCGGGGGTTTCGTTTAATTCCAGGTCGAATTCCACCCGGCCGGCGCCGCTTCCGTTTCCGCTCCCGGTATTAGGCGTAGGCGCGGGCGCGGGGGTATCGAACACGATCAAAATGATATTGGCAATCCCGGAGGAATGGACCAGGTAATTGATAAACTCCGCGTCTTCTTTGGATTTTAAACGGTCCATCAGCAAGACAAAGGATTTGAAAGACGATTTTTTTAGAAAAAGGTCCAGGCGCTGGATGACGGAAACCGGGTCGTTTTCGTTTCCTTTACTCTCGGATTCGGAGATGATTCGCGCAAGACAACGGGGCAGGTCGTCGTTGAACGATTGATTGCCAAGGTCTACAAAAAAAATATCTTCGGCGACATAGTTTCGATACAAATGGCGTCTAATAATTTTTTCAAGGACCGGGTCCGCGGTCCTGATTCTTATTTTAATATTGGCGTCATTCTTCAACTCGTCGATGGGGTAAGCATTTAAAAGGGTCGAGGCGAATTCATCGTACCTGTAGACATACGCCTGCCGGGGGAGGAACGAATATTTCCCGGCCAGGCGGTGAAAGAGTTCCGTATAGTTTTTCTCATTCAGTTCTCGCAAATATTTGTTTTCTTGAAAACAGGCCAGCAGGTGTTTTAGTTCGACGGGTAAAGGCGTTATCGGCAGGCGAATGGGGAATTTAACGGAGAAGCTCCTTTGCCGGTCGGGATACGGGTCCGGGAGCAGTTGAAAGCGGCTGAAATCGATAAAATCCCACTCCATTGCCTTTGCCATATTCCAGAGGGCCAGGGCCTGGACAAAGGCCCGCTCCACCGATTCCCTGTCCGGATTATCCGGCGTATCGCGCATGTCCCGCAGCCCGGGCGCGCCTTCTTCTTCTCCTTCAGCGCCGGCGTCAAGCCACAGGTCGATCCGGAAATGGTTATAGTTATAATAGGCAACGGTCCGGAAAAGATTGGAATGGAGGTTGGCCATCATCTCCACCTGCTGTAAATTGCCCTCTGAGAAAGGGAGGCTTAATTTTTTTAAGGATAACGGCGGATTAAATGGGGTATCCACGGGGTTGTTTAAACGGCGCGCTTCCGTTTAATTTCTTCGTAGATATCGACAATATTCCGGTAGCCCTGGTTAACGCGCAATATCTCCTCCGCCGCCCTTTTAGCGGAAACATAATCTTCCTGTGATTTATAGGTAACCACCAGTTCATACTTGACGGCAAGATATTCCTCGTTTTTCCTGCCCGGGGCTTCCAGGGCGCGTTCAAACCAACTGACCGCCTCCCCGAACATGCCTTTCTCCCGGAAACACAAACCCAACAAACCGGAGGAGTCGAAAAACTTTGCCGGGTGCCTGGAGGAGATAAGGAATTCATGGATGGCCTCTTCCAGCAGGCCCATTTCTTTATAGGCAATCCCCAGGTTATACCTGGTATCGTAGTCTTCATGCCCGATTTTCTCATCGACGCCTTTTTTGAACTCGTCGAAAATTTCCATCATATTTTTTTCAATGGTGGAGGTGCGCTGTTTTTCCACTTCTTTCAGCCAGAAAGCAATGGCCTCCAGTTCGCCGATGGAATTTTTCTCCAATTCGAAAAAAGGTTCTTCCAGGAACAGGGCTTCGCCTTCCAGTAAATCTTCTTCGGCTTCGAAAGCCATTTCTGCGCCGCCGATTTCCTTAAAAGGCGATTCGGCTTCCTCTTCGCCCCCGGCCCCCTCCCCGTTATAATTCATTATGCTGTCCAGGTCCAGGTCCTCTATTCCTGAAGAAGAACGTGAATCGCTCAAGTCGCCGCTTTTCTCCCTGCGGCTTACCGAAGGCGATTGGATAAGCAGTTCTTTATCGACTTCCGCCTCGGGGAGTTCATTTTCATCGGCGGGTTCCTCGACTTCGATTTCAAAATCCATCACGTCCTGACCGGCGCCGGTTTCCCCTTTTTTTGCCTTGATATACGTCGGAGGTTCGAGATTGCCCGGCTGCAGGCCGACTTTCGAATCCGTATACTCCTGGAACGATTGGCTCTCCTCGGAAATAGAACTTTCGATTTGAAAAGGGGCGTCGAAATCCAATTCGTCGCCCAGCGGCGGTTGGCCGTCATCCGTGGGCGTGCGCAGTTCCATGTCCGCCAGCGGTTCAAAATGCGGCATTTCCATCACCAGCGGCTCTTCCGCGTCTTCGGGTCCACGGCGGGGCGGGAAAATAAACTCCGTATGTTCCCTATGCCTGTCGTCCGCTTCCTCATGCCGGGGCCCCGGGGACATCATATCCACTTCCAGGTCAAGGAAATCCCCTTCCGGTTCGACGGGTTTGGCCGCCCCGGCTTTTGCCCTGCCCAACCGGTCCATTCTTGCCGCTAAGTCTTTATTACCCGGGTATATTTTTTTCAATCCCACGGCTAATTTTTCAGCCTCATTCAAATACCCGTCATTGATATAGAAATCCAATTCCGACAGGTAAGTGGATAAGCTTTTGGAAAGTTCTTTTCGTTTCTGGGCGCCGGCGGCGGCGGCAGCGGCGGCGGCGGCAGGGGCGGGGGCAGCGGGGACGCGGGCGGCAGTAGAAGGTGTAGTCGCGGGAAGGCTTTGATCTTCGGAAAGAAGCAGCATGTCCGCATCGGAAGAAGCGCGTCCTTTCATTTCCATATCGTCATGGATATCGCCGTCGCCCAGGAACCCCAGTTCTTCCGCCAATTCTTCTTTCTGGAAATCGATATCGATACTGGTCTTTTCTTCGCCGGAGATTTCCAGTATTTTATCATCATCGGGTTTTAGAATGGTTAATTTATCGAACAGTTCGGTATATTCATCGCGCATGCCCAGTTCTTTATACATATCCAGGAGCGCTTTGCCTTCCTCCACCGCGGCCTGGGTTTTACCCAGGGCCTCGCAAACCTCGAATAATTTTTTCCGGAGTTCGATATTGCGGGGAAAAACGGTTTTTGCTTTTAACAGGATATTGACGGCTTTCTCATAATCGCTGACCTTCAAGGCGTCATTGGCCACCCTCAGGTTGAAACTGACGAATTCGCCTTCCCGCTCACCGGCTTCTTCTTCTTCCATTTCTTTAGTGGACTGGCCGGTTAATCGTTCCAATTGTTCTTCATAGGCATAAGGGGTATCCGATAATTGGATCAATTCTTCCAGGATACCTTTCATTTCCTCTTTCAAACGTTTTTTTTCATAGACGGGAAGTAGGGATTCATATAATGCGATCAAATTATTGGTTTTACCGCTTAACTTGAATACCGAAGCTAATTTGTTCAGGGCGGGCAAATAGGAATTATTCGTGGCGATAATGAAACGGAGCAGCGAGGCGGCTTCTTCGAATTTATTATCTTTGATATTTTTTTCCACCACGGGAAGAAATAATTGATAGGTTTTATCAAACTCTTCTCTTTGCAAATAGACTTTTCCCAGCCTCATAATCACTTCGGTTTCCCCGGGATCAACCTCGGCGATCTTTATAAAGATTTTTTCGGCCTCCCCCATCCTATTTTTTTTCAGGTACAATTCACCCAGGAGTTTTAATAAATTGATATTTTGATACAACTCGGCCCCGAGACCGGCCAGCAGTTCGATGGCTTTATCGTCGGCATTCTGGGCGATATAACAGGCGAGCAATTTTTCAATTAATTTGGGGTGTTTTACCCTATTAAGGATATTTAACAGGATTTCTTCCGCCCGGGGGTACTCCTTTTTATTTATTAAAATATCGGCTGAAGCGGCGTACTCTTCAATGGCATTATCTTTCATGCCCTCTTTCAGGTAATTATCCGCCAGGAGGGTGCGCATTTTGATGTTATAGCGGTCGAATTCCAGTATTTTTTTGTACATGCCCAGGGCTTTTTTCTGGTTATTCTGCCGCTTGCATTCTTCGGCCATATCCAGGTAAATTTGTTTGGCTTCCATGACCAGGCCCTGTTTGGTATAGAGGTCGGCCAGTTTAAAAGAAGCCTCTTCATAATTGGGATCGATGCGGGTAATCCGCTTATACATGGCGATGGCCTTGGCATAGAACCCTTCTTTCAGGTAGTAATCGGCAATCCGGTCAAATTGTTCGATGGCGCTGCGGTTATTGTTTTGCCTGATGTATAAATCGCCGACAATGCGCCTGACTTCAAGGTCATCCGGTTTAAGGGCAATAATTTGCAGGTATTCTTTGATGGCGGCGTCGGTCTTCCCTTGCCGGAACAGTTTATTGGCGTTTTTTAAAAGCGCCAACCGTTTATCTGTTGCCATTTGTCTCTCCCCCTGTTTTCTACCTTCGCCCCCTCACAACTCCTTCCAGGCGCCGGAAATGTCGAAACTTTTCCGGTGAAAATCGGTCATTCCCTTTAGCGAGACTGCATGGATATGTTCCCTGGTGGCATAGCCTTTATTTTTTTGGAACCGGTATTCGGGGAAGAACCGTGAAAAGGAGATTAACAATTGATCCCTGAACACTTTGGCTATAATGGAAGCCGCGGCGATGGACAGGCTTTTGTTGTCCCCTTTGATAATACCTTCACCTTCGACGCCTAAAAAATCCGGCCTCATCCCGTCCAGCAAAATATAACCGGGGGGGACTTGCAAACTTTTTACCGCCATTTTTATCGCTCTTTTGGTGGCTTCAAGGATATTGCAGTCATCGATTTCATCGTTCCAGCACCAGCCGATGGAATAGGCCAGGGCATTTTCGTAAATATATTCGGACAATGCCAGCCGTTTTTTATGGTCCAATTTTTTGGAATCATTTATTTGGTAGTTCAGCTTGCACGGGTCAAGGATAACCGCCCCGGCCACCACCGGGCCGAATATGGCGCCCCTGCCGACTTCGTCGATTCCGCAGATGTATTCGTAATTTTTTTCCTGTAACCGTTCTTCTATGTCATAATTACAGTAATTGCGCATTACCGGAATTCTCTTAACCGGGCCGCCTTGCCTTTGAGTTCCCTCAGGTAATACAATTTTGCTCTTCTCACTTTCGAATGTTTTTTCACTTCGATGCCCTGAACCAATTTGGAATTCAAGGGAAAGATTCTTTCAACCGCGATCCCGAAGGAGGTTTTTCTTACGGTAATGGTTTTTGAGACGCCCGAATTTTTAATGGCAATGACCGTACCTTCGAAAACCTGGATGCGTTCTTTACCGCCTTCGATAACCCTGTAAGATACCCTCAAGACATCCCCGGGTTTTATTTCAGGAAGGTCCTTCCTGACTTCGGAAAAGTAACTCAAATCCCGAATAACTGCCGATTTTGCTACTTTTTCTTTTGTTTTTTTCTTGTCTTCTTTTTCTTTTACTGCTGCTGCTGTTTGTTTAGCGGGCGCTTTGGCCCCGCTTTTTTCGCTTTTTTCTTCAACCGGTTCCGCTGTGATCGCTTCATTCTTTTGTTCTTCGCTGTTCTCAGCATTCGCCTCTTTTTTTTCTTCAGCCATGGTACGTTCTCCTACGTAAAATAATAAATCTAGTACAGCTTCCTATTGTACTATTTTTCCTCTCAATTTTCAATACTATTTAAATTTTTTAAACGGGCGGCTTACTGAAAGCTGTATAACCGACTGATTTCTTCGGGCCAGAGATTTTCATCGATTGTTTCCAGGATCAGCGGTATATCATCCAGTCGGGGGTCCTGCATAATCATTTTAAACGTCTCCCAGCCCAGCAAACCCATGCCCAGGTTATGATGACGGTCGATCCGGCTGCCCAACCCGGATTTGGCATCATTCAAATGCATCCCCTTGAGGTACTTAAAACCCACGATATGGGCAAACTGCTCCATGGTTTTTTCATAGGCTTCGGGCGTCCGGAGGTCGTAACCCGCGGTAAAAGTATGGCAGGTATCCAGGCACACACCGATACGGCTTTTGTCTTCCACCATCTCGATCAAAGTCCCCAGGTGTTCGAACCGGTAGCCCACGCTGCCGCCCTGGCCCGAAGTGTTTTCGATCACCGCCGTCACTCCCTCGGACTCAGCCAGCGCCATATCGATGCCTTCAGCGATCAGCTTTAAACAATCTTCATCGGTCATCATTTTCTTATGAGTTCCCGGGTGGAAGTTCAGGTATTTCAAGCCCAGTTGGCCGCAGCGTTTCATTTCATCGCGAAAGGCGGCGCGGGATTTGTCCAGGGCGTCTTTCTCAGGGGCGCCCAGGTTGATCAGGTAGGTATCGTGGGGCAGGATATGGTCTACCGAATAACCCTCCCGGCGACAACACTCTTTGAATTTTTCGATTTCTTCTTCGGTCAGGGGTTTGGCTTGCCACTGCCGTTGGTTTTTGGTAAACAGGGCAAAGGCTTTGGCCCCGATCTTTTTGGCGTTCAACGGGGCATTGAACACGCCGTTGGATGCGCTCACATGTGCGCCCACATATTTCATGGTTGACCTCTCATTTGTGTCATTTTTAATTCCAGGGGTTCAATTATACCACAAACCCACCCACTCCGCTTAACGCTCTCGTTTTTTTCCCGAACAGGAGGTTGAATTTTATCTTGTTTTCGGTTATATTAGGGATATGATAATCAAAAAACAAACTGGAAAAACCGGGAAAGAAGGGAAAAAAGAAGGGAAAATAGAAGGAAAACTTGAAACAGCCAAACGAATGCTGAGCGACGGCCTTTCTATAGAAAACATCATCAAATATACCGGGCTCAAAGAGAAATACCTAAAAGAACTGACCCACTGAAATGTGATGCTGTTACGATTTTACGTTCCCTATTCTTTTTATTTAAGGATTATGGTATATTCGGATTCTGAATAATAGGAGTTTTAAAATGATAAGAATATTGATCCTTCTTTTAATTGCGTTTGTCTGCGGTTCCATCGGCGCCAGCCTGGCCGGCGCCTCTAAAAAGGGCTGCCTTACCAGCATTGTGCTGGGTTTCATCGGCGCCCTGATCGGCAGTTGGCTCAGCGATAAACTACATATCGGGGATTTATTCTATTTTAGAGGTATCCCCGTGCTGTGGTCCATTATCGGTTCAGCCCTGTTCGTGGCGGTCATTAACCTGATCTCAGGCGGAAATTCAAGAAGATAAAACTTTTAGCCGCGGACCAACACAGACCAATAGGGAGAAAAACAGGAATTAGAAAGCAGTAAAGTCTGAAAAAATCTTGACAATTCCAGTATTTCCATATATTATTTTTTTTAATGGTGAAACAAAATTACCTGGACATTTATCCCACTGCCGGCATTGCCCAAAAATTGAACGCCGAAAATCTCGAAGAAGAATCGGCGCTGAAACGACTGCTGGCAGATGTTGTCACCTACATAAAAACAGCCGAAGAGGATAATGTAAAATTTCTTCATGAACAGAGCCGGGGACAACTCACTTCCAAAGATACGGCCCAATTCTTCAGGGGCCATGAGCGGACCCGGAATAACCGGGTAATCCTCCAATACCTGGTGACTTTTCTTACGAAGCTCCCCATGAAAGAAGACCTCGAGGGCAAAATAGTGAACCCCTTCGAACAATTAAAATCCTTTACCCTTTACAATGTCAATCTCCTGAAAGACCCGGATGTCGTCTCGATCATATTGGCGGAACACGAACGGCTGGGACTGTTAAATGAGACCAACGCCTGGTATTACCGGGGACAAATTAACAAGAATTATAAACAAATCCTGGAAGTGGCGGAAAGCGCCAGGACAGTCTCCAGGGAAGGGTATTGTAAATTATTCGAAGCCCTGCAGCGTCTTTGTCTCTTCTGGTTCTCCGTTCGCAATGAAGATATCAAGCGGGTCAGAAAAAGCGACATCTATATTTACCGGCTAACCCGCATACTAATGAAACGGAACGGCTGCCCGGATTCCTGAAAAAGAATTAGCCGCGAAGAACGCGAAGATACGCGAAGTAGGGGTGAATCCCCGTGTTCATCCGTGTATTGTCTTCGTTACCGGTGGTCAAGGCCCCACTGGTGGTCCCAAAGGAAACAATCTCCGGGATACCAATCACGCCCCTGCCCCCTTCCCATCTCCTTCGCGCCCCTTCGCATTTAAAGGGTGTCCCGCCGGGACCTTAGCGGCTTAGAAAATTAAGGACTTGACAAAAGAAACGTTTTTCTTTAAAACTATACCATGCGATTAAAAAATAAAATTTTGCCAATCTTAGTCGGTATATTTTCCCTGCTGCTCTCAACGTTATATTTACCGGGCAAAGAGAAGCCGGATAAAACGCTTCACTTCGCAACCCCCCTCCCCTTCGAGTTCACTTACGACCCTGTCGAAGGGAATTATATCAACCTCCAGGCCCTTTTCCAGGCTGTCTATTCGACGCTTTTCAAACTGGACCAGTCCCTGCGACCTTACCCATTCCTATTGGAAAAATATACCCGCAGCGGGAAAACCGTTATATTCGAACTAAAAAAAGACGCCAAATTTTCCGACGGTTCGGATATCACGTCCACGGATGTAGTCCAGTCTATCGAGGCCGGCATGAGGCATACGTCCTACCCTAACCCGGTTTACAAAATGATCGAAGGGGGCGAAGACCTGTTCCAGGGTAAAACAACCCACTGCTCCGGCATTAAAACCATCGACGCAAAACATTTCCGGATCATACTGGAAAACGAAAACGCCGAATTCAGCTATTATTTTACTTCTTCCATTATGTCCATCCTGCCCGGGAACCGCAACCGCGATAAAGACAAACTACTTTTTTCCGGTCCTTTTCAAGTGGTCAAGCAGGAATTAAAGAAAGACCAGGTTATTCTCACGCTAAAAAAAAATCCCTGGTATACCGGCGACAAACCCAAACTGGATACCCTTTTTATCCATATTTACCAGGAAGATACCGATTTCCAGAAAGCCATCCTGAGGGGAGACCCGGATCTATTCCTTTACAATAACCGCCAACAAATGCCTGAAAGTAGGTACAAGTACAATTATTTTAAAACCCCTATTTTCGGCGGTTTCTATCTTAAACCCAATCCTAAAAGCGGCCCCTTCAAAGACAAACAATTAAGAACTTTTTTCAAATATTTTGTCCGGTCCGAGGATGTCGCCAGGAGCGAAAACTGGGTGTTGACAATCCCGGTGGATCTGGTACTACCTTATAACATGACCGGCTATTTCGTTTTCAACCCCATCCCGCGGCTGGATTTCAAACCATTCGCCCCCACCGCTCAGGTGACCATCAAATGCGTCAACCCCAGGTTCGGCATCCGGGAAGAGTTGTTTGCCCTGCTAAAAAAGAAATTAAAAAAGTATAACATTTCCCTGGACCTCCAGTGGGATTCGATGCCCGATATACACCAGATGGAAAGAATAGGCGCGCTGGATCTGACCTCCCTTTATTATATCGCGGATGTTCCCCTCTCTTCCTATTTTTACGAAACTCTTTTTATACCCGGGCACGAATTGAATCTATTCGGGTATGAGGCGCCCGAAGCCCTTGAACTACTGGATACTTACCGCAAAGAGACGGATGAAATCAAAAAACTGAAAATCCTCGCCCGCCTGGAAGAGATTGCGCAAGAGGAGGCGATTTTAATCCCCCTGTTTAACCCGCTGTCCCTCCTGGGTTATAAAAATGATGTAAAAAATGTAACCATCGACAAATTTTTGAATATAAACTTCGAGGATATAGATGTTAAAAATAAATAAAGGCATAAAGGCAAAGTTGATCATCAGCCTGGTGGCCACCACCCTGGGGGTGCTGGTGCTGTATTCCATCGCCCTGGACAGGTCCCTGAAAAACTATTCCAGGAAGGAATCGGAAAAGACCATCCTGTTCCTGGGCCGGAACGTTTCGATCCTGCTGCAAAAAGCGCTGTTCAACCAGGATTACGGTGAAATAAAAAACATCGCCCGGTCCATTATCCTGGAAAACTTCGATTTCCTTATTATCTATGATAATATTACCGCGAATACGGCTTTCCTGGAAGATAAGCAGGACATCACCCGGTCTTTCAATATGGCTAAGATGTTTGAAAACAAATCAGCCTTTGAAAAAACAAGCATCGCTATCGGTGGAGAGAATTACACCCGCTATTTATTCCCCGTCACCTTGCCCGGTCTGTCCAAACCCCTGGGGTTCCTGGTTATCGGGATGTCCGAAGGGAGAATCGAGTCTCAACTGAAGCAAATTACCTACCGGTTGGGCATCATCAGTATTCTCCTGTTTTTGACCCTTACCGGGATCATCTACCTGCTGTCCGATAAAATTGTAAAACCCCTCAAGGAATTAAACCGAAATATCGGGAAATTTGCCTCCGGCGATTTAACTGTCCGTTCCAACATTAAGACCGGGGATGAAATCGGCGACCTTTCGGAAAATTTCAACAGGATGGCGGACAAGATTAATGAGCAGATACTATCCATCGAAGAATACAGTAAAAACCTTGAAAGGATGGTGGAGGAACGAACGGAAGAACTACTGGCCGCCCTTGATAACATCAAGGAAAAGGATAAAAAATTGAACCAGGCGGAAAAGATCAACAGCCTGAATTCCGTGGTCTCCGCCATTGCGCATGAGATCAATAACCCGCTGGCCATTATTTCCGGGAACATACAATTGATCGACGCCAAAATTGCCGATGAACCGCTGAAAAAGAAATTGGATGTGGCCCAGGCGGCTATCCAGCGGATTGCCACCCTGATCGACGAGATTAATTTTTTCTCCGCCATCAAAAATTTGCAAGTCGAATCCCTGGCTTTTTCCCTTCTACTATCCGATGCAGTGAATAAAATCGTACCGGGAAATGTAAAAATGAATATCGACCGGAGCGAAACCGATAAAATCACCTCGAACCGTTATTTACTCACCCTCTGCCTGGAAAATATTATACAGAATTCCGTCGACCGATTCCAGGATAGGAATATTCAAGGTGAAATCCGGGTGAATTACTTCAAAGACCCTTACTATTTCGTGGTGGAAATTATCGATAATGGGGGGGGCGTCGAAGACCCCGCCAGGGTTTTCGATCCTTTTTACACCACTTCCCTTCAGAAGAAAGGGTTGGGCTTAACGTTTGTTTTTCATGCGGTCCAGGCGATGAACGGGGAGATCGCCGTGGAAAACGAGCAAAACGGCGCAAAAGTAACATTGAAAATCCCCGTGTTAAATCTAGCCGAAGAAGATTAGCCCACGAATTACACGAATTACACGAATTATTTTTGTCCACGGAATAGCGATTACACGTAACGGCGATTTACACAGATTGTTTTTTCCGCTCTTCTTGTTTTTTCTCACCCTCTCACCCTCTCACCTTCTCACCTTCTCACCTTCTGACCTTCTATCTTTTCCTCATACTTCATCATTCACCAATTAGAGTTCCTATCCGCTATAGACTTGTTACCCTGTGGTTGGGGCAGCTTGTTCTGCGCTGGTGGTTGTAGGGGGTGGGATATTATCCTTTTTACGTTTCCTTTTTTTGTAGCCTTTTGAATAGACTTTGATTCCTAATTTTTCGAGTAATTGGGGGTGGGCTTTCAGGGCTGTGCGGCAAATAGCGCGGAAGCGTTTGGCGTAGGTATCCAATTCTTTAATAACTGCATTTCTTTCTTCGACGGCATTTTGGGCGGCGCCCAATTTGATTTTATGCGCCCGGTAGGCGGCGTCGACTTCCGTTATTTTGCTTTCATTTTGCATAAACATCTCCGCCGTTATTCCGAAGGAATCCAATGCAGCCATTGCATCTTCATCGCCGGCCGTGGTTTGATAGAAAGCGAAGGCTTGTTTTATCCAATCGGCAATGCTTCGGGGGCGCTTCCCAAAGGCGCTGAGTTCTTTCAGTTTACCCTTATCTTTCTCAAAGGATATTCTTAAGAATTTTAAATGCTGTTGATATATTTCATTGGCCGCATTGTATACTTTTTCGAATTTCTTTCTTGACCGGAATTGCTGGCCATGCAGTTTGATTTGCAGGTTTTCCAGCTTAAATGCGTTTCTGCAAAGGGATAATCCGAATTCATATTGCTGTTCATCTACATTAAAGGTCGCCAGGAGGGTGTTGATTTCTTCGTCCTCTTGGGCGTTTTGAAACATTAGCCGCGAGGTTTCCAATAGATAACCGACGGTTGCTCTCTTATGCGCCATTTTTATCTCCTTCTATGTTGTAAATTGTGTGTACTTATCGCTTTCCAGGGTAATTGACTGCTTTCCAAAGTGTGCTCACCTGTTCCCAAACTGTGCTCACTGCTTTCCAGGGTGTGCTCACCTGTTCCCAAACTGTGCTCACTACTTTCCAAACTGTGCTCACTTGTTTCCAGAGTGTGCTCACCACTTTCCAAAGTGTGCTCACCTGTTCCCAGAGTGTGCTCACCTCTTTCCAAACTGTGCTCACCTGTTCCCGA
>Ga0315278_10001941_pt1 | contig 18276 bp, 19 predicted proteins | sample YL17G06_0_MG_FD_203880 | JGI IMG/M metagenome (GOLD analysis project Ga0315278, IMG submission 203880) | Sediment microbial communities from Yellowstone Lake, YNP, Wyoming, USA - YL17G06_0 | ecosystem: Environmental > Aquatic > Freshwater > Lake > Sediment | place: USA: Wyoming | collected... | reverse complement strand
CATCGACGAGCTTCTCGGCGCGATCCTGCTGCAGGCGGAGGTGCTCGAACTGAAGGCGCCCCGGAACGCGCCGGCGAAGGGGATCGTCATCGAGTCGCGCCTCGACAAGGGCAAGGGCCCGGTGGCGACAATCCTCGTGCATTCGGGAACGCTGAAGCGCGGCGACGTCGTGCTGGCGGGAGCGGTGTTCGGCCGCGTGCGCGCGATGACCGACGAAGCCGGCAAGAGCGTCGCCAGCGCCGGGCCCGCGATCCCGGTGGAGATCCAGGGCCTGTCCGATGTGCCGCTGGCGGGCGAGGAGGTGCTCGTCCTGGGCGACGAGCGCAAGGCGCGCGAGATCGCATTGTTCCGCCAGGGCAAGTTCCGCGACGTCAAGCTGGCGAAGCAGCAGGCGGCGAAGCTCGAGAACATGTTCGACCAGATGGCCGAGGACGCGATCAAGACGCTGGCGCTGATCGTGAAGGCCGACGTTCAGGGCAGCTACGAGGCGCTGACCCAGGCATTGACCAAGCTGTCGACCGAAGAGGTCAAGGTCAACATCGTCCACGCCGGTGTTGGCGGCATCACCGAGTCGGACGTCAACCTGGCGCTGGCGTCGAAGGCGGTGATCGTCGGCTTCAACACGCGTGCCGACGTCGCCGCTCGCAAGCTCGCCGAAGGCAGCGGCGTCGACATCCGCTATTACAACATCATCTACGAGGCGGTGGACGAGGTGAAGGCCGCGCTGTCGGGCATGCTTGCGCCGGAGAAGAAGGAGAGCCGGCTGGGATTGGTCGAGGTGCGCGAGGTCTACAAGATTTCCAAGGTCGGCACCGTGGCCGGCTGCTATGTGCTCGACGGCCTGGTGCGCCGCGGCTCGCGCGTGCGCGTCCTGCGCAACAACGTGGTGATCCACGACGGCGAGCTCGATTCGCTGAAGCGATTCAAGGACGACGTGCGCGAAGTGAAAGGCGGCTTCGAGTGCGGTTTGTCGGTGAAGAACTTCAACGACATCGAGAAGGGCGACCAGCTCGAGGCCTACGAGATAGTGGAAGTGTCGCGGACGCTTTGAACGTGGAACGCGTCACCGGACGCGTGCCGCAGGTGTAGCCCGGGTTGAGCCGTAGGCGAAACCCGGGTGGTTCTCCAAGCGGGGACTTGCCCCGGGTTTCGCGTCGCTCAACCCGGGCTACGTGTTCCGCCCGTCGTTTCCCTCCAGGGACAATCACTCGTGAAAAGACATTCCCAGCGCGCCGAGCGCGTCGCCGACCAGATCCAGCGCGAACTGGCGGGGCTGCTGCGCGATGAAATCAAGGATCCGCGCGTGGGCCGGATCACCGTCACCGCAGTCGAGGTGTCGGCCGACCTGTCGCACGCGAAGGTGTTCTTCACCCACCTCGCCGGACGCGAGCATGCGGAGGAGGCCGTGCACGCACTGCAACACACGGCCGGCTTTCTGCGCACCGAACTTTCGCACCGCCTCCAGCTGTACTCGGTGCCGCAGCTGCATTTCGCGTACGACGACTCGATCGAATCGGGCATGCGCCTGTCGCAGCTGATCGACGACGCGGTTGCCGCGGACCGCAAGCCACCCTCCTGATGCCTGCCCCCCACGTCCGGCTTCCGCGGCGGCGGGTGGACGGGGTGCTGTTGCTCGACAAGCCGCCGGGCCGGTCGTCGAACGCCGCGCTGCAACAGGCGAAGCGACTGTACGCCGCCGAAAAGGCGGGCCATGCCGGCACCCTGGATCCCCTCGCGTCGGGCCTCTTGCCGATCTGCTTCGGCGAGGCGACCAAGTTCGCGCAGTCGCTGCTCGATGCGCGCAAGGCCTACATCGCGACGCTGCGCTTCGGGATCACCACGGCAACCGGCGATGCCGAGGGCGACGTCGTCGCGGAAGGCCCGGCGACCATTGCCCGCGCGGATTTCGAGCGGGTCCTGCCGCGCTTCGTCGGCGCCGTCACGCAGGTGCCGCCACGGCACGCCGCGCTCAAGTTCCAGGGTCGCAACTACTACGAATACGCGCGCGCCGGGATCGAGATTCCGCGGGTGGCGCGCGGGATCGAGATCGACGAGATTGTCGTGCTCGAGTGGGCGCCGCCGCTGGCGACGCTGCGCGTGGCCTGCGGCAAGGGAACGTACATCCGCGTGCTCGCCGAGGACCTTGCCGCGGCGGTCGGCAGTTGCGCGCACCTTGCGGCATTGCGCCGGATCGCCGCCGGGCCGTTTTCGCTCGATCGTGCCGTCACGCTCGACGCGCTCGAGGCGATGGACGCGGCAGCCCGCGATGCCCTGCTCCTGCCCGCCGATTCGCCGCTCGACGGTGTTCCGCGGCTCGACGTCGATACCCTGGTCGAGGTGGCCCTGATGCAGGGTCAGGTCGCTCCCGCCGGGCAGACATCGGCTGGCCGGTACCGGTGCTACGGGCCGCGGCAGCGGTTTCTGGGCCTGGTTGAAATCCTGGACGGGTCGGTGCGTCCGCTGCGCCTCGTGCGAACGGACTCCGCAGTCTGGCCGTGAGCGTGCGGGCGAGGCCGGGCGCCGGATCACCGGCCGTGCCGGCTGGCGAACGCGCAGATTAGCGCTTGAATCCTAAGCATATTTCGAGCTATAATTTTAGACTTTGCTACTGCAAACCAATTCACCGCGAGAAGGACCACAGCAATGCCAGTGACCGTGCACGACAAGGCGAAAGTGATCTCCGATTACCAGCGTGGCAAGGGCGACACCGGATCGCCGGAAGTGCAAGTCGCGCTGCTGACCGCCCGCATCAACGGCCTCAGCGACCATTTCAAGGGCAACACCAAGGACCACCACTCGCGGCGCGGGTTGCTGCGCATGGTGTCGCGGCGGCGCAAGCTGCTCGACTATCTCAAGTCGCGCAACGCGGAAAGCTACCGCACGCTGATCGACAAGCTCGGGCTGCGCAAGTAAGAGCTTGTCCGTGGATAAGACGCGCTTGCGCCGGAGCCGGATTGGGCGCAAATCAGTCGCCACGGGAAGCACCATGGCAAGCAGGCCGGATGTTGCGAACGCCGCCGCCGCGCGGGCGCGGCAATCGGGCGGGGCGTTGATGCGCCGCCAGGAAACCCGCGCAATTCCAGTACCGCCGCCCGGCCCTGTCTGAACTCAACCGCGATGGCCGCGCCGAAACAGCGCGGCCATCGTCATTTTCGGAATCCGAGGACAACGTGAACCCCATCAAGAAATCGATACCGTACGGCCGCCACACCCTGACACTCGAGACCGGTGAGATCGCCCGCCAGGCAGGCGGCGCGGTGCTGGTCAGCCTGGACGACACCGTGGTGCTGGTCACCGCCGTGGCCCGCCGGGAGGCGAAACCCGGGCAGGATTTCTTTCCGCTTACCGTCGATTACCAGGAGAAGACCTATGCAGCGGGCAAGATCCCCGGCGGTTTCTTCAAGCGCGAGGGCCGCCCGTCGGAAAAGGAAACGCTGACATCGCGGTTGATCGACCGCCCGATCCGCCCGCTCTTCCCGGACGGCTTCTACAACGAGGTCCAGGTCATCGCGACCGTCATGTCGGTCGATCCCGAGATCGATCCCGACATTCCGGCAATGATCGGCGCTTCGGCCGCGCTGGCGCTGTCCGGCGTTCCGTTCAACGGCCCGATCGGTGCCGCCCGGGTCGGGTACATCGATGGCCAGTACGTCCTCAATCCGAGCAAGACCGAGCTTACGACGGCGCAACTCAATCTCGTGGTCGCCGGCACCGAAGCCGCGGTGCTGATGGTCGAATCGGAAGCCGACGAGTTGCCGGAAGAGGTGATGCTGGGCGCGGTCGTTTTCGGCCACCAGCAGCAGCAGTCGGTGATCAACCTGATCGACGAGCTGGTGGAAGAGGGCGGCAAGCCGCTGTGGGACTGGCAGCCGCCGGCGAAGGACCAGGCGATGATCGACCAGGTCACTGCCGTCGCCGAAGGCGCGCTGCGCGAAGCATATGCGCTGCGCCAGAAGCAGGCCCGGCAGCAGCGGCTCAAGGAAATCGCGGCGAAAGTCGAGGCGGAGTGCATTCCTGCGAATGCCTCGCCCGACTATTCGAACCACGTCAGGAATTTCATGTTCGAGCTGGAAGCGAAGATCGTCCGCAACCAGATCCTCTCGGGCGAGCCGCGCATCGATGGTCGCGATACCCGCACCGTGCGACCGATCACGATCCGTACCGGGGTGCTGGCGCGCACCCACGGCTCCGCGCTGTTCACCCGGGGCGAAACGCAGGCGCTGGTCGTGGCCACGCTCGGCACCGCGCGCGATCAGCAGCGGATCGACGCGCTGATGGGCGAGTACACCGAGCGCTTCATGCTCCACTACAACATGCCCCCCTACGCCACCGGCGAAACCGGCCGCGTCGGCACCCCGAAGCGTCGCGAAATCGGGCACGGCCGCCTTGCCAAGCGCGCGCTGCTCGCCGTGCTGCCGACCGCCGAAGACTTTTCGTATTCGATGCGTGTGGTGTCGGAGATCACCGAGTCCAACGGCTCATCGTCGATGGCCTCGGTCTGCGGCGGCAGTCTCGCGCTGATGGACGCCGGCGTGCCGACCAAGGCGCACGTCGCCGGCATCGCGATGGGACTCATCAAGGACGGCGCGCGCTTTGCCGTGCTGACCGACATTCTGGGCGACGAGGACCACCTGGGCGACATGGACTTCAAGGTGGCGGGCACCGACCGCGGCGTCACCGCACTGCAGATGGACATCAAGATCCAGGGCATCACCAAGGAAATCATGGCGGTGGCGCTGGCGCAGGCGCGCGAAGGCCGGATGCACATCCTGCACCTGATGCAGGGGGCGTTGCCGCACGCGCGCACGGAAGTTTCGCAGCATGCGCCGCGGATGATGACGTTCAAGATCAATCCGGAGAAGATCCGCGACGTGATCGGCAAGGGCGGGGCGGTGATTCGTGCGCTGACCGAAGAGACCGGCACCACGATCGACATCCAGGACGACGGCACCGTGACGATTGCGTCGGTGAACGCCGACGCGTGCAACGTGGCCAGGAAGCGCATCGAGGACATCACCGCCGAAGTGGAAGTGGGGCGGATCTACGAAGGCACCGTGCTGCGCCTGCTCGACTTTGGCGCGATCGTCCAGGTATTGCCCGGCAAGGACGGCCTGCTCCACATCTCGCAGATCGCCAAGGAGCGCGTGAACCTGGTGTCCGACTACGTGAAGGAAGGCCAGATCGTTCGCGTCAAGGTGCTGGAAGCCGACGACAAGGGTCGGCTGCGCCTGTCGATGAAGGCGGCGGCCGAAGATGTCGCCGCCCCGGCGGCGCCGCAGGCCGCGCCGACGGAGCCGACGCCGGCCGCATAGGCTGCACGCGACGGCAGGAATCGGGGCGCCTCCGGGCGCCCCGTTCTTTTGTGAAAGAATGCCGCCAACGCGACCATCGTCGCCTGGTGGAGATAGGTCATGAAGGATTCCGGTACACGCACCGAGCGCGACAGCTTCGGCCCGATCGAAGTCCCGGCCGGTCGGCTGTGGGGAGCGCAGACGCAGCGCTCGCTCGAGCACTTCCGGATCTCCACCGAAAAAATGCCTGCGACGCTGATTCGTGCGTTGCTGATCGTCAAGCGCGCCGCGGCGCGCGTCAACGCCGGGCTTGGTACGCTGCCGCCGGTGACCGCGGAGGCGATTGCCAGCGCGGCCGACGAAGCGCTCGCCGGAGACCATGCCGGCGAATTTCCGCTCGCGGTCTGGCAGACGGGCTCGGGGACGCAGACCAACATGAACGTCAACGAGGTGCTCGCGAACCGCGCTTCCGAGATCCTCGGCGGCCCGCGCGGCGACGGTCGCCGCGTGCATCCGAACGACGACGTGAATCGCAGCCAATCGTCGAACGACGTGTTTCCCACCGCGATGAATGTCGCGACTGTCGAAGCGGTGACCCGCGATCTCCTTCCGGCGCTGCACGCGCTGCACGCGACGCTGAACGCCAAAGCCGAGACCTTCGCGGACATCGTGAAAATCGGCCGCACGCACCTGCAGGACGCGACGCCGTTGACGCTGGGCCAGGAGTTTTCCGGTTACGTGGCGCAGCTTGCGCATGCCAGGCGCCACATCGAGGCCGCGCTGCCGCACCTGCTGGAACTTGCCATCGGCGGCACCGCAGTGGGAACCGGGCTCAATGCGCCGCCGCAATTCGGCGCCGGCACGGCGGCGGAAATCGCGGCGTATACCGGGCTCGCGTTCGTCGCCGCGCCCAACCGGTTCGAGGCACTGGCGGCGCACGACGGGCTCGTCCACCTGCACGGCGCGCTGAAAGGGCTGGCCGCGGCGCTGGCGAAGATCGCCAATGACATCCGATGGCTTGCGAGCGGGCCGCGTGCCGGGCTGGGCGAGATCACGATCCCCGAGAACGAGCCGGGAAGTTCGATCATGCCGGGCAAGGTCAATCCGACGCAGTGCGAGGCGTTGACGATGGTTGCGGCGCAGGTCATGGGCAACGACGTCGCGGTGACCATCGGCGGCGCCTCGGGCAACCTCGAGCTCAACGTCTACAAACCGCTGATCATCCACAACGTGCTGCAGAGCATCCGTCTGCTCGCCGATGGCATGCGCAGCTTCGATGCGCACTGCGCGCGCGGCATCGAACCGGACCGCGAACGCATCGCGGACCTGGTCGGGCGCTCGCTGATGCTGGTGACCGCGCTGAGCCCGCATATCGGGTACGACAAGGCTGCCGAGATCGCGAAAAAAGCGCATCGCGACGGCACGACGCTCAGGACCGCTGCGCTCGCGCTCGGCTACATCACCGGCGAGCAGTTCGACGCCATGGTCAGGCCCGAGCGGATGGCGCAGCCGCCGGCGTGACGCGGCTCCGTCAGCGGGTCCGGGCCCCGCTTCGCTGCGGAAGGAGCAGGATGGCGTCGCGGTTCGACCACGAGAAGCACTTCGCGGCAGCTTCCTGCCAAGGCAGCCACGCGTGCCGCAGATGCTCGCGCGGTGCAACGGTGACCGGCACCGGCGCCGGCACCTCGAGGGCGAACACGTGCTCGGTGTTGTGAGTGGTCCCGGCGGGATAGCGGTGCCGCCACTGCGGGAAGATTTCGTAGACGTTCGTGCATTGCCAGTCGACGAGGCCGCCGAGCGCACGCGCATCGATGCCGGTTTCTTCGCGCAGCTCGCGCACCGCGGTCTCGATCAGCGTTTCGCCCGGTTCCTGACTGCCGGTGACCGATTGCCAGTGATCGGGAAAGTCGGCCCGCTCGATGAGGAGGACCCGCAGGTCGTGGGTGTAGACCAGAACGAGCGTTGAGATCGGGATTTTTCGACCCGTTCGAGGCCGCGTCATCGCAACCGCGCTGGAGAATCGTGCTGTCGGGTCAGCTGACGAAGACCCAGAACGGCTTGTGCCGCTCGCGCCAGTAATCGGACGCCTCGGCGAGGATGTCTTCCAACGTGGTCCAGTCGACGCCATGCGCCTTGCGGAAGGCGCCCGAGTGCGACAGCGCGATCACGCATCCGTGCGAACCCAGCCAGGCTTCGTCCTCCACGGAATCGGCGAGCGCATCCCAGTTGTTGCCGAAGTGGTCGGGCAACGCGAGACCCTTCGCCAGCGCCGCGAGCAGTTCCGCCTTGGTGCCGGCGTTCCTGAAGTCCGCCGCGTGGAACCGTAACTTGGCGGCCGTCGCGGCCGCGGTGAGCGCGTGCGCATCACCCTTCCACGCGTGCACGCCGGCCAATTCCAGGTCATGCAGATCGGGAAGCTTCATTCGAGGATTCTCCTGAACGTCCGGTAATGGTCGTCGCTGTAATAGCACGCGTCGGGTGCGCTCTGCACACCCCCGCAAACGATGCGCCGTGCGCCACGGCCTTTCACGCCCGGCGTGGGTACCGTGTACTCATGATAATAGCCGCGTGCCCGGGCCGGCAGGATCCGTTCGCGATTGCCGAACACCACGCCGTCGCGGCTGTACCGGAACGGACCGCCCGTCCGGATCAAGGCGTTGACCGCGCCCACCTCCCTGGGCAGATCGGCCAGCGCGACCGCCACCAATTCGTCCGGCGTCGACCGGGCTTGCGCCGTCGGCACGAACGCGAACGCCGCAAACGCGATTGCGGTGACGAGGCGCGGGATGCGGGCCACCGCGTCGCCCCTCACGCGACCTTGATCGCATCCGATGCGCGCACGCGAATGTGCAGATCGCGGAGCTGCTGTTCGGTTACCGCGCTCGGCGCGTCGACCAGCAGGTCCTGGCCGCGCTGCGTCTTCGGGAACGCGATCACGTCGCGAATCGATTCGGCGCCGGCCATCAGCGTCACCATGCGGTCGAGGCCGAACGCGATTCCGCCGTGCGGCGGGGCACCGTACTGCAGCGCGTCGAGCAGAAAGCCGAACTTCTTTTGCTGGTCCTCGGGGCTGATCCTCAGCGCATCGAATACCCTGGCCTGCACGTCCTGCTGGTGGATCCGCACCGAGCCGCCGCCGATCTCCCAGCCGTTCAGGACGACGTCGTACGCCTTTGCGATCGCGCGGCCCGGGTCGGTGGCGAGGAGCGCATCGTGCCCGTCCTTCGGCGCGGTGAATGGATGGTGGCGCGCCGCCCAGGTTTTCGCTTCGTCGTCGTATTCGAACATCGGGAAGTCGACGACCCACAAGGGCTTCCACCCGGCCTGCGCCAGGCCGCGGTCGTGGCCGACCTTGGCGCGCAGCGCGCCCAGCGCGTCGTTGACGGTCTTTTCCTTGCCCGCGCCGAAGAAAATCAGGTCGCCGGTGGCGGCCCCGGTGCGCTCGACGATCGCGCCCAGCGTGTCGGGCGTGAGGAACTTGACGACCGGGGACTGCAGCCCTTCCTCGTTCGGCTTGGTCGCATCGTTGACCTTGATGTAGGCGAGGCCCTTCGCGCCATAGATCGTGACGAAGCTCGCGTAGTCGTCGATCTCCTTGCGCGAGAGCGTGCCGCCGCCGGGAACGCACAGCGCGGCAACGCGCCCGCCGGGCAGATCGGCGGCAGCGCGGAACACCGTGAAATCGACGGCCTTCATGAGGTCGGTGAGTTCGGTCAGCTTGAGCGGCACCCGCAGGTCCGGCTTGTCGGAGCCGTAGTCGCGCATCGCGTCGGCGAACGTCATGACCGGGAACGGATTCGGCAGGTCGACGCCGAGCGCCTCCGCGAACATCGTGCGCACGAGCCCTTCCATGATCTCGCGGATCTCGAGTTCGGACAGGAACGACGTCTCGATGTCGATCTGCGTGAACTCGGGCTGGCGGTCGGCGCGCAGGTCCTCGTCGCGAAAGCATTTGCAGATCTGGTAGTAGCGGTCGAAGCCGGCCATCATCAGCATCTGCTTGAACAGTTGCGGCGACTGCGGCAGCGCATAGAACTGGCCAGGGTGAATCCGCGACGGCACCAGGAATTCACGCGCGCCTTCGGGCGTGGACTTGTAGAGCGTGGGGGTTTCGATGTCGATGAAGCCCAGCGCGTCGAGGTACTTGCGCGCCGCCATCGCGGCGCGGTAGCGGAGCATCAGATTCTTCTGCATCTGGGGCCGCCGCAGGTCGAGCACGCGGTTTTCCAGCCGCACGGTCTCCGACAGGTTCTCGTCGTCGAGCTGGAACGGCGGGGTGAGCGCCGAGTTCAGGATTGCGATCTCATGCGCCAGCACCTCGATTTCGCCCGACACCAGGTTGGGGTTCACGGTGCCTTCGGGGCGCGGCCGCACGCGGCCGGTGACCCTGACGACGAATTCGTTGCGGAGGTTTTCGGCGACGGCGAACGTCGCGGCGCGGTCGGGGTCGCAGACGATCTGGACCAGGCCTTCGCGGTCGCGCAGGTCGATGAAGATGACGCCGCCGTGGTCGCGGCGGCGGTGGACCCAGCCCATCAGCGTTACGGTCTGTCCAAGGTGGCTGCGGTTGATGCGGCCGCAATAGTCGGTACGTTTCAAGGGGTTCTCCGGGAAGCGCAAGGTTCGGTGGTCGGCATGGGAACGGGTCGCGGCGGGCAGGCCGACTGCTCCGGCGCGCGGCGCACGCCGGTCAGCCGAGGCTGCCCGATCAATTTCGGGGGTGCGCCGCGGTGTCGGCGGCGGGCGGGGTGGTTGGCTGGGTCAGGACGGCAGCGGCAGCCGATTGCGGTACCGCAGCGCGGGCGCGGGATGCGGCCCGATGCCGCGGCGCCACGACACCCATCGAGATGATGTACTTGAGCGCTTCGTCCACGGACATGTCGAGTTCCCGGACATTTTCTTTCGGAACCATCACAAAATAGCCGCCGGTCGGGTTCGGCGTCGTCGGGACGTAAACGCTGACGTGCTCGCCGGACAGATGGCTGGCGACCGCGTCCGCAGGCGTGCCGGTCAGGAACGCGATTGTCCAGCAACCCGGACGCGGGAACTCGACGAGAAGCGCCTTGCGAAACGCGTTCCCCGTTTCGGACAGCAGCGTGTCGCTGACCTGCTTCACCGACGAGTAGATCGACTTCACGAACGGGATGCGTCCCAGCAAGCTCTCCCAGAGCAGGATCAGGCGCGCGCCGAGAAAATTGGCGGCGATGACGCCGGTGAGCAGCAGGATCGCGAAGCTCATCAGCACTCCGAGGCCGGGGATGTGGAATCCGACGAGCCGCTCCGGACGCAGGGCCTCCGGAACGAGCAGCAGTGTCTGGTCCAGCGTCGTCACGAGCCAATTGATCACGTAAAACGTGATGCCGAGCGGCACCCAGACGAGCAGGCCGGCGATCAGGTAGCGCTTCATCGTGACGGGCTTGAGCACGGGGTCGCCCGCGAGTTACGAACTGGCGGGGCCGGTACCCGCGGCCGGTGTCGCAGGCTTTGCGGGCGCTGCAGCTTCGGCCTTGGTCTCGGTCTTGGTCTCGGATTTCGACTCCGCAGGCTTGGCGTCGCCACCGTCGGACTTCGCGGCGGGCTTTGCGCCTGCGCCCTTGAAATCGGTGGCATACCAGCCGCTGCCCTTGAGCTGAAAGCCCGCCGCCGACATCAGCTTGACCAGCGCTCCCTTGTTGCATGACGGGCAGGCGAGGAGAGGCGGATCGGAAAATTTCTGCAGCGCCTCGAGTTCGTGGCCACAGGACGAGCAACGGTATTCGTAGATCGGCATGACAAACCTCGGAGATTGCGCGCGACGCGCGCAAAAGCGCTTGATTAAAAACGAATATTATACCTCATCCCGCCCGGCATCCCGGCGCTCGCCTTGCGGTCGTGCCCATTCCGTTTCAACCCCTTAGATGGCGGCGCTCCGGCGTCGTATAAAGGGGGAAAAGTGCTTTATGCTTGTCATCTGTCATCGAATTGGCCTGAGGCGCGGGGCATGGGTGGGTATTGGATCTGGTGGATCGTGGCGGCGGCGCTGGTTGGCACCGAACTTGTCACCGGAACTTTCTACCTGTTGGCGATCGGTCTCGCGGCCGCCCTCGGTGGCGTGGCGGCGTGGCTCGGCGCCGGATTGCCGCTCCAGTTCCTGATTGCCGGCGGCTTGGGCGTCGCGCTGACGATCGCGGCGCACCAGTGGCGGAAGCGGCAGGCGCCCGGCGAGCCGCAGACCTCCCTCGATGTCGGCCACGCCGTGCAGGTTGAGACCTGGAATGCCGACGGCACCGCCCGCGTCGCGTACCGCGGTGCCCTGTGGGATGCCGAACTCGCGACCCTCGACACGCCGCGCGCGAACACGCTTTACATCGTCGCCACCCGCGGGTCGGTGCTCGTCCTGTCCGATCGCCGGCCCGCCGTTTGAACGCTGCCCAACTGGAGTACCTCGCGATGTGGATGGGATCGTCGCTCGTCACGCTCGCACTGTTCGTCGTCGCCGTCATTGTCGTCATCAAGTCGATCCGCGTCGTACCGCAGCAGCACGCGATCGTCATCGAACGGCTGGGACGCTTCTACGCGGTATTGCAGCCGGGGCTCAATTTCGTCATTCCGTTCGTCGATCGCGTCGCGTACCGGCACGACCTGCGCGAAATCCCCTTCGACGTGCCGAGCCAGATCTGCATCACCAAGGACAACACGCAGCTGCAGGTCGACGGCGTCCTCTATTTCCAGGTGACCGACCCGCGGCTCGCGTCCTACGGCTCGAGCAATTTCATGGTGGCGATCACCCAGCTCGCGCAGACCACGTTGCGCAGCGTGATCGGGCGCATGGAACTCGACCGGACGTTCGAGGAGCGCGAGCACATCAACGGGCTCGTCGTCGCGGCCCTCGACCTGGCGGCCGCGAACTGGGGCGTCAAGGTGCTGCGCTACGAAATCAAGGATCTGACGCCGCCGAAGGAGATTCTGCACGCGATGCAGGCGCAGATCACCGCCGAGCGCGAGAAGCGCGCGGTGATCGCGACCTCCGAGGGAAAACAGCAGGAGCAGATCAACCTGGCCGCCGGCGCGCGCGCCGCGGCGATCGCGAAATCCGAAGGCGAAAAGCAGGCCGAGATCAATCAGGCGCAGGGCCACGCCTCCGCGCTGCTCGCGATCGCCGAAGCCAACGCGAGTGCGATCCGGCAGGTGGCCGACGCCATCAATTCGCCGGGCGGCATCAACGCGGTCAACCTCAAGGTGGCCGAGGAGTACGTCGCGGCCTTCGCCAATCTCGCGAAGACCGGCACCACGCTGATCGTGCCGTCGAACCTGTCGGACGTCGCGAGCCTCGTCACCTCGGTGACAACCATGTTCAAGGCGCAGCCGAAGTAGGCGGCGCCCGGCCCGCACAGAGAGCGAAACGGAGAGGCATATCCCATGCAATTGAATGGAAATTCTTTCGTCGTCACCGGCGGCGCGTCGGGCCTGGGCGCCGCGGTGGCACAGATGGTCGTGGCTGCCGGCGGCCGCGTGGTGATCGCCGATGTGAAGGAAGCGGAAGGGCAGGCGCTCGCGCGCGAGCTCGGCGCCGCCGCGAGATTCGCACGGACCGATGTCACCGACGAGGCGAGCGCCGGGGCGGTGGTCGCGGCGGCGGTCGACGGCTTCGGCGGTCTGCAGGGTCTCGTCAACTGCGCGGGCATCGCGCACGGTGAAAAGATCATCGGCAAGGAAGGACCGCACGCGCTGGCGAGCTTCGCGCGCGCGATCAACATCAACCTGATCGGTTCGTTCAACCTGACGCGCTTTGCGGCGGACGCGATGGCGAAGGGCGCGCCGAACGCCGAGGGCGAGCGCGGTGTGATCGTCTACACTGCGTCGGTCGCCGCGTTCGACGGCCAGATCGGGCAGGCTGCCTACTCGGCATCAAAGGCAGGCTTGGTCGGCATGACGCTGCCGATTGCGCGCGAACTCGCCCGCTATGGAATCAGGGTGATGACGATCGCACCGGGAATTTTCGAAACGCCGATGATGGGGCAGATCCCGCCCGATATCGCCCTGGCGCTGGGCAAGATGGTGCCCTTCCCGCCGCGGCTGGGCCGGCCCGCCGAGTTCGCTTCGCTGGTGCGCGAGATCGTCACCAACGTCATGCTGAACGGCGAAGTGATCCGCCTCGACGGGGCGATCCGCATGGCGCCGAAGTGACGCGCCGGGATCGCGAGGTGTCGGACGAGTTGCGTCGCTTGCGTAGCCCGCGTTGAGCGACAGCGAAACCCGGGTGGGCGCGGCAATGACCCCGCCGTCGTTCAAAGGCACGATTGCCCCGGGTTTCGCTGTCGCTCAACCCGGGCTACCCGACGATGTGATCCTCGGTGTGAAGGAATCCGCGAGGACTCAGTCGCGTCGGATCAGCGCGAACGCCGCGGCAATCATCGCGACGAAGAACACGAACGTCCACGAGGGAATCGCCAGCCCGAGGAAGACCCAGGCGCTTTCGGCGCACTCGCCACTGCCCTTGAACACCTTGGTCAGCACGTCGGTCAGCGGCAGCGTCTCGAGCATGTAATTGAGACCCATGCCGCAGGCCGGCACTTCGCCCTTGGGCAGCGACTGGATCCACACGTGCCGCGCCGCGGTGACGATGCCGAATGCGCCGATGACGAACGTGAGCCCGGCATAGACGGCGGCGCCCGTCCGGCCCGGACCGTGCAATCCCGCGATCAGGAAGACGATGCCGATCGCGATCACCGCGATCCGCTGCAGCGCGCACAGCGGGCAGGGGTCGAGTCCCAAGCCATATTGCAGCCACAGCGCCCACCCCATCAGTCCGGCGCAGACCAGCGCCCCCAGGAAATAGGCTGGCCGCCGCGGCGGCAGCAGGATCAGCGCCAGCGACGTGGCGCCGATGGTCATGACGAGCATCCGGTAGCTGGTCTGCGCCAGCGACGGGTTCGCGCCGAGCCATGTGAACAGAAGTTCCTGGCCCAGCAGCGCCAGCGTCATGGCGAGACCGACCCACGGCCAGGGAATTGCGGTGTATTTCATCATTGTCGTGATTGCTCCAGAGCCTGGTCGAGGTCCCACAGAATGTCGTCCGGCGACTCGAGCCCGACCGACAGGCGGATCATTTCGGGTGTCACGCCCGCGGCCCGCTGCTCGTCTTCGTTGAGCTGCCGATGCGTCGTCGATGCCGGATGGATCACCAGCGATTTCGCGTCGCCGACGTTGGCGAGATGGCTCAGGAACTGCACGGCCTCGATGAATCGCTCGCCGGCCTTCGCGCCGCTGTGCTTCCCGCCTTTGATGCCGAACGTGAGTATGCCGCCGGCGCCGCGGGGCAGGTACCGCTGCGCAACGCTTGCGTAGCGATCGCCCTCGAGCAATGGATAGCGCACCCATTCGACCAGCGGATGCGCGGCGAGATGCCGCGCGACGGCAAGCGCCGAGTCGCAGTGGCGCGGCATCCGCAGGTGCAGGGTTTCGATGCCCTGCAGCAGCAGGAAAGCGCTGAACGGCGACAAGGTCGGGCCGAGCGTGCGCATCGTCTCCATTCGCGCCTTCATCGTGAATCCGAAGTCGCCGAAGGTCTCGAAGAACCGTACCCCGTGGTAGCCGCGCGATGGCTCCGTCATCTGCGGGAAGTTGCCGTTGTCCCAGGGAAACTTGCCCGACTCGACGACAACGCCGCCCATCGTGGTTCCGTGGCCGCCGAGATACTTGGTGACCGAGTGGATGACGATGTCGGCGCCGTGTTCGAACGGGCGGCACAGATAGGGCGATGCGAGCGTATTGTCGATCACGAGCGGAATTCCCGCGGCGTGCGCGACCTCGGCGAGTCCCGCGATGTCGCAGACGTTGAGCTGCGGATTGCCGATCGTTTCGGCGTAGAGCGCCTTGGTATTGGCCTTCAGCGCCCGGCGGAACGCTTCGGGATCGTCGGCATCGACGAAGGTCGCCTCGATCCCGAACTGCGCAAAAGTCACCGCGAGCTGCGAATAGGTGCCGCCGTACAGGGTGCTCGACGCGACGACATGGTCGCCGTTGCGGCAGAGCGTGAGCAGGGCGAGCATCTGCGCGGCCATTCCGGTCGCGGCCGCGAGCGCGGCGCGGCCGCCTTCCAGCGCTGCCACCCGCTCTTCGAGTGCGGCAACGGTCGGATTGGAAATCCGCGAATAGACGTTGCCGAACGTCTGCAAATTGAACAGGCTCGCCGCATGGTCGGCGCTGTCGAAGACGAACGAAGTCGTCTGGTAGATCGGCAGCGCGCGCGCGCCGGTCGCCGCGTCCGGAATCTGCCCGGCGTGCAGGCACAGCGTGTCGAAGCCGAACTTGCGGTCCCGCATGGGAGAAGGGGCGTCAGCCTTTGCCGGTGGCCCGCTTCGCGGAGATCACGCCGGTATTCACGCCTGCCCAGTTGAGCCCGCCGAGAATGCGCGCGTGCTCGATCTTGACGCAGTGGTCGACGACGACGTCGAGCCCCGCGTCAAGCGCGATCTGCGCCGCCTCGTCGTTGCGGATCCCGAGTTGCATCCAGAGCACGCTGGCGGCCTTCGCGACGGCCTCGCGTGCGATGGGCACCATCTCGCCCGGTTTGCGGAAGCAGTCGACGATGTCGACCGCATCGGGAATTGCCGCGACGCTCGGGTAACACTTTTCGCCGAGCACCTCGGGGTAATTCGGGTTGACCGGGATGATCCTGTAGCCATGTTCCTGCATGTACTTGGCCGCGAAATAGCTTGGCCGGTGCCAGTGCGCCGACAGCCCGACGACCGCGATGACGCGGGACCGGGTCAGGATCCGGCGCAGGCCCGCGATGTCGTCGACGATCGCCATTTTTCGCAGCAACCTCATCATGGTTCTCGATCCCCGCGATGGCGCATGGTGCCGGCCATGCGCAATGTGCGATGGAATGCGGAAGTTTAGCCGAAGTGCATTCCCGCGTGACCGCAAAGTGTTCGACAGAGGGGAATATCGATCGACCGCCGCATTCGGCCGCCGGCAAGGGCGAACGGCACCGATCGCCGGCGGCCGGTGGCGCCAAGGCGCTCAGAGCGTCGCGAGCCATTCTCCCAGCGCGCGCGCGGGTCTTTCCCATTGGCGCTCGAGCATCAACATATGCGCAAGGCCGGGCACGATCACGGGATCGACGCCGTGGTGCCGCGCCGTGGCGCGCACCTCGTCCGGCGTGCAGATCCGGTCGCCCTCGGCGCCCATCACCATCACCGGCACGCCGCCGCGCTCGGGCAGTTGCCAGTGCAGCCGCAGCGCAAGGTCGAGCAGCACGCGCGGCGACTCGGCACCTAGGTGCCGCGCGGCTTCGGCGAGGATTTCCGGCGCCACGTCCTTGCTGAAATAGAACGGCTGCAGGGCTCCCAGCATCTTGCCGGAAAGCCGCGATGGATCGAGTTGGGCCATCTGCATCAGGTAGTCGGGCCGCTCGGTCGCCAGCCGTGCCGCCATGGTCATCAGTCCGGCGGGGGGAATCGGCGCGATCAGCGCTGCCGCCCGCACCGGGCGCGTGGCGAGCAGGCGCTCGACAATGGCGGCGCCCATCGAGTGCCCGATCAGAACCGGCGCGGCGGAGAGCTGCGCAATGACCCGTTCGACATCACTCGCATAGTCGTCGAGCCCCGCGACAAACAGGCTCCCATGCCCGCCGGACCCGCCATGACCGCGCAGCGACAGGGCGTGCGCCGCATATCCCTGCGCCGCGAACCACGGCAGGAAGTGCGGCTCCCAGCACCACGCGTCGCAGTAGCCGCCGTGGACGAACAGCAGCGGCGGCTTGCGGCCGTTACCCCCGTTCTTCCCGCTCGCGCGTGCAGGTACCCGGGAGCGGACTTCGATGCGCAATTCGGTGGGAAGCATGCGGGTACGGTCGGTGGTCCGCGGCGGAATCAGGGCTGGGCGCGCATGCTACGATTTGCGCGTGCTCCCATGTCAGTCGCCGTGGAAAAGTCTGCCATTCTGCCAGAACCGCGCCCATTGCCGGTGTACGACGCGAATTGCCGCCGCTGCGGGCGGCTTGCCGCGTTCCTCGCCGGGGTGCGGCAAGCGCATCCAGCCTACTTCTGCCGGCCGGTGCCGCCGTTCGGTGCCGCCGACGCAAGGCTTCTCATCGTCGGCCTCGCGCCGGGGCTTCACGGCGCCAATGCCAGCGGCCGGCCATTCACGGGCGACCATGCCGGGATCCTGCTCTACCAGACCCTCCACGCGCACGGCTATGCCTCGCAGCCGGAAGGGACATCGCGCGAGGACGGCCTCACGCTCCGTGGCTGCCGCATCACCAACGCGGTGAAATGCCTGCCGCCGGGGAACAAGCCGATGCCCGCCGAGATTCGCGAGTGCAATGGCTACCTCGCCGCCGATCTCGCGACGGTGCCGGCCGGCGGTGCGATCCTCGCGCTGGGCCGCATCGCGCACGAAGCGTCGCTGAAGGCGCTGGGCCGCGGCGGGGGCGGGTTCGCACATGGCGCGCGGCACGAGGTCGACCGGGGCATTGTCCTGTTCGACAGCTATCACTGCAGCCGCTACAACACCAACACCCGGCGCCTGACGACGGCGATGTTCCTGGCCGTGTTTGACGACATCGCGCGCCATCTCGCGGCCGGCGGCGTCGCCGGCGTCGCCGGGCGTAGCCGGTAGCGCGTTGCTCGGCTGCCGTCCTGCCATGCCTGCGTCAGGCGATCCGTCCGATGCTGCCCCGGAAGAGACGCCGGCATTCGACGCGCGCGAGCTGATTGCATCGCTGCCGCACCGGCCGGGTGTGTACCGGATGCAGGACGCCGCGGGCGACACGCTCTACGTCGGCAAGGCGCGCGACCTCAGGAAGCGGGTCGCAAGCTATTTCCGGAAGAGCGCGCACGCAACACGGATCGCGCTGATGATCGCGCAGGTGGCGACGGTCGAAACCACCGTCGTTCGCTCCGAAGGCGAGGCGCTGTTGCTGGAGAACAACCTGATCAAGGCGCTCGAGCCCCGCTACAACATCCTGTTCCGCGATGACAAGAGCTATCCGTACGTC
>Ga0315278_10001938_pt1 | contig 18287 bp, 18 predicted proteins | sample YL17G06_0_MG_FD_203880 | JGI IMG/M metagenome (GOLD analysis project Ga0315278, IMG submission 203880) | Sediment microbial communities from Yellowstone Lake, YNP, Wyoming, USA - YL17G06_0 | ecosystem: Environmental > Aquatic > Freshwater > Lake > Sediment | place: USA: Wyoming | collected... | reverse complement strand
GCCAGAAGGCGGCCGATCGAGGCGCAAAGCGCAGCCATAGCTCGGGCTATGGCGAGCATTGGCAACGACGAGCGGGCGTCTTCTGGCGTGATGAGCGGGCATGACTCTCAGCCTCTCAGTACTTGACGCTGCAGCCGTAGGGCGTGGTGCTGGCGATGCTCACCGGCTTGCCGGCGAGCGCTTCGGTCAGCGCGGCGCGGACGTAGTTGTTCGCGGTCTTCGCGTCGGCCGGGTTCGCCGAGCGCTTGTCGTCGATCGCCCCGGCGTAGACGATCTTGCCGGCGGGGTCGACGACGAACATGTGCGGCGTCGTCTTCGCTGCATAGGCGCGGCCGGTGGCGCTGGTCGCGTCGAGCAGCGTGGCGGCCGGCGCCGCACCCTGCGCGCGCATCCAGCCGCCCATCTCGGCGGGACTCTTGTACTCGGAATGGCTCTGGTTGGTCGAGTTCACCGCGAGCCACACCACCTCTTTCGCGCCCCATTCCTTCTGCAGCCGCTGCATGTTGCCGCCGTCGTAGTGCTTGCGCACGAACGGGCACTCGGGGTTGGTCCATTCGAGGACGACGTACTTGCCGCGATAATCGGCGAGCGTCACCGCCTTGCCCGCGGTGTCGGTGATGGTGAACGCAGGCGCGGCCACGCCGGGGGTCGCGGCCAGTGCCGCATGGACCGCGACCAGCGTCATCGCGGCAATCATCGAACTCACTGCGCGGTTCTGCATGATGACCTCCTTTCGTCAGAGCGTTGCCAGCGCGTCGAGCACCGTCTGCCGTTGCAGGACTTCCGGCAGCAGCAGGGGCTCCTTGCCCGGGCGATAGAGAACATACACCGGAACACCGTTGCGACCCAGGGCCGCGAGCGCCCGCGTGATGTCGGCATCGCGGCGCGTCCAGTCGGCGCGCACCAATGCGACATTCCTGCCGGCAAATCCCGCGCGCACGTCGTCGGTGTTGAGCACCAGCCGCTTGTTGACCTGACAGGTCACGCACCACGCGGCCGTGAAATCGACGAATACCGCACGCCCGGCGCCGGTGAGTTCCGTGACCTTGGCCGGCGTGAACGCGATCCAGCCCGCGCCGTCCGCGGCGGCGGCCTGCGCGCGCGGTACGCCGCCCCCCTCCGGCGCGAACAGCGGCCAGGCGATCACGGCCGTCCCCGCCACCGCGGCGACACCAACGATGCCCCACGGGCGCGCGCCGCCGCTGCGCAGGATCCGCCACGCCCACAGCGCGAAACCGACGCCGAGCAGCACCGCCATGAGCCTAAGCACCGCATCGTTGTCGCGCTGCGAACCCAGCACCCACGCGAGCCAGATCACCGTCGCATAGAGCGGGAACGCGAGCAGTTGCTTGAAGCGGATCAACCACGGCCCCGAGCGCGGCAGCCGCGCCCGCCAACCCGGAAACCACGCCAGCAGCACGTACGGCAGGGCCATCCCCACTCCGAGCGCGGCAAACACCAGCAGCGTGATCGCCGCCGAGCCCGACAGCGCGTAGCCCAGCGCCGCGCCCATGAACGGCGCGGTGCACGGCGACGCGATCACGACGACGAGCACGCCGGAACCGAAGGCATCGAGCGCGCGGTTCTGCGACGTCCATCCGGCCACGCTCGCGGGCGCCAGCTGGCCGAACTCGAACACGCCGGACAGGTTGAGCGCCAGCACGAAGAACAGGATCGCCAGTGCGGTCACCACCGCCGGCGACTGCAGCTGGAACCCCCACCCGAGCTGCTCGCCCGCCGCGCGCAGCGCCGACAGCAGCAGGCCAAGCGCGACGAACGTCAGCACCACGCCGCCGGCGAAGGCGACGGCTTCCCGCCGCAGCGCCGCCCGGCTGTCGTGATGCGTGGCAAAGCCCAGCACCTTGATCGACAGCACCGGGAATACGCAGGGCATCAGGTTGAGAATGACGCCACCCAGCAACGCGAACAGCAATGCCGCCGCGAGCGTCAGGTGGCCGGCGGCGGGTGGCGCCGCCGCCACGAGATTGAGCGCCGGTGCGGCGGCGAGCGCAGGCTTCGCGCCGGCGGTCACGCTGCCGCCGAGCGGGACATCGATGGACACCGCGCGCGCATTCGGCCCGAAGCCGTTGGCCGCGGTGACGACCCCGGCGACGCGCGTGAATTCGCCGGCGAGATCGCTCGCCACCGGCAGCGTCAGGATGGTGGCATCGCCGTCGCGCGTCCGTTTCTGTGCGCCCGACGGCTCGATGCGGGCTTCGGCATACGGGAAGAAATGCAGGTCGCCGGGATCGGGCGCCGATGCCGCCGGCGGGGTGAGGCGCAAGGCGATCTGCGCGCCGCTGCCCTGCGCGCTCACCTGCCAGCCGGCCAGCGGCCGCGGCAGCGCCGCGCGCGCCGCGGCCATCGCGGGACCCCAGCGCGGGTCCGCGTCCGCGCTGCCGCGCACGGGAAGCTCGAGCGTGAGGTCGACGCCCTCCGGGATGCAGATCTCCTTGCAGACGAGCCAGTCGGCCCGTGCGGCGAACTGCGCCGTGGCGCCAGGGGCGAGGCCGGGGGCCGGCTGCAACTGCGCCAGCAGCAGCACCTCGCCGTCGTAACCGAAATTCGCGAGCGGTCCGACCGGCAGCAGATGTGGCGCCGGCCATTCGATGGGTCCCGCTTCGACCCCTGCCGGAAGCTTCCACGCGAGCGTCGTCGGCAAGCCGGAGTCGCCGGGGTTCTGCCAGTACGTGTGCCAGCCCGTTTCCATCCTGAGCCGCAGCGCGACCGTCAGCGGCTCGCCCGGGACGAGCGCGGTCTTGGCGGCGACCAGTTCGGCTTCGACGTGCGGCGTCTTGACCGGGGCGCCGGGGGCGGACCCCGCGATTGCCGCTGCCGCGACGAATGCCAGCTGCCTTACCACGGCAGCGCGGACGAAGCGACGAAGGCAGGCGAGGCAGTTTCGAGTCATCGGCTATGGGCGCAGGCAGGGCGGCGCAGGACACGCGGTGGACCGGCGCGCGCATGGTTGGTGCCGGCAATCCGGGATTGGTTCCCCACCGGGCCTTGCGACCCCCGTATAATTCTACCGGGACAATGGGTCATGGGGTCATGCCGGCGTCTGCCCGGCACCAGGCCCCTGCGCGACGCCTGCCGCTCCGGCGGGCGGCACCCGGCCCCTCACACTCCCGCACCCCGCTCCCTCCGTGGAAGCCTTCCTCATCTCGACCGCCGTCGTCGCGCTCGGCGAAATCGGCGACAAGACGCAGCTGCTGGCGCTGGTCCTGGCGGCGCGCTTCCGCCGGCCGGTGCCGATCATCGCCGGAATACTCGTCGCGACGCTCGCCAACCATGCGCTGGCCGGCATGATGGGGGGCATGGTGCGCGCGATCGTTCCGCCCGACCTCTTGCGCTGGCTGGTCGCGCTGTCGTTCTTCGCGGTCGCGCTGTGGGCGCTGAAGCCCGACAGGCTCGACGACGACGACGCGCCGCCGGCCGCGACCCGCTGGGGCGTCTTCGGCATCACCGTCGCGGCGTTCTTCGCGGCCGAAATGGGCGACAAGACGCAGGTCGCGACGATCGTGCTCGCCGCCAAATTCCCGTCGCTCGTCGCCGTGGTGCTGGGAACGACGCTCGGCATGCTGCTCGCCAACATCCCGGTGGTGCTGCTCGGCAATGCCACGTCGGCGAAGATCCCGTTCAAGGCGGTGCGGATCGCCGCGGCGGCGCTGTTCGCGGCGCTCGGCGTCTACGCGCTCGTCGCCTTCGAGCTGCCGGAAGGGTAACGCGGGCGGCGAAGCCGGGGAACCGCAGCCTCCGCTTCCGGCTCAGCCGCCGGTGAGCGTCAGCAGGATGTCGGCATACCAGGCGCAGTTGAGCCCCAGCGCCTCATCGAGCTTCAGGTCGCGCGTGCCGACGTCCAGCCGCGCCGAGTGGACGCCGAGCAGCATCCACGGCAGGTCCCCTCGCAGCGGCTGCGGCCCGGCGACGCGCATGACGACCGGCGCTCCGCTGGTCCCGCGGTGGGTGCGTGCGTCGGTGAGGAAGTAGCCCTGGCCCTTGAAGCGGAGGCTGAACGAAGACGCGAGGACCGCGTGGCGCACCACCGGCATGTGGTGCAGCGTGTCGTGAAAGCCGAGCGGAAACCCGACGACCAGCAGCGCCGTGCCGACTTCGACGCGATCGTGCGGGCCGGCAAGGTGCTCGGGCGCGAACGCACGGTAAAGCGCCTTTTCGGGCAGCGCGGAGCGTTCGATCTCGATCGCCGCCACGTCGATCTCTCCGGCGCTGTCCCGGCCCTGGCGCCAGATGTTCCTGCCGTTGCGGTACAGCGGAATCGAGAATCCGGTGGACAGGGCGAGGTTGCCCGCGTCGGTGTGCAGCTCGATTTCGATGCGGTCCGGGAAATGCCCGGTCGGTGTGTCGACGAGCACGTGGCGGCTCGTCACCAGGAACAGCCGTTCGTCGCGCGCGAAGAAGAAGCCGCTGGCGTTCGTCAGCTGCCGCGCCTGATCGAACGTGGCGACGCGCGCAGCGGTGAGCAGGATGGACTCGATCATCGGTCAGGGCCGGGCCGGCGCTGCAGCCCGACCCGGCAGCAGGCTGGCACGGGCAGAAACGCAACGGTACCGCACCGTAATTGCCAGGTAGCGGCGGGATTGCGGGCGATCACGGACGCTCAGAGGCTGAGAGTTTTTCGAGCGTGCCCGAGCAGCGCGCCAGAAGGCGGCCGATCGAGGCGCAAAGCGCAGCCATAACTCGGGCTATGGCGAGCATTGGCAACGACGAGCGGGCGTCTTCTGGCGTGATGAGCGGGCATGATCGAAAGACTCTCAGCCTCTCAGGCCGTGATCGGCAACGCGAGTTTCGGGATCGCCGCGGCAATCACCGCCAGCGCTGCGCCGCGGGGGAACCCGCTGCGATAGGCAAGCACGATCCGGCGTGAGGGCGCCGGGCCGGCGAAGTCGATCGCCTTGACGAGAGATGTCGCGTATTTCGGCGTCAGCGCCGTTGCCGGCAGCACCGAGATCCCCATGCCGGAGGTCACCATGTTGCGGATGGTCTCCAGCGAGTTGCCTTCCTTGCCGGGCGTCACCGGGCGCACGAACTCCTGGCAGCTGTCCTGGACCTGGTCGCGAAAGCAGTGGCCGACGGCGAGCAGCAGCAGGTTCTCCGCGGCGAGCTCGTCGGCGCGAATGGCGCGCCGCCGCGCCCACGGGTGCCGCGCCGGGACGATTACCCGAAAGTTCTCGCTGTACAGCGGCATCACGGCGATGCCCGGCGCAGCGTAGGGTAGCGCCACGATCGCCGCGTCGATCGCCCCCGCGCGCAGCATGCCGTCGAGGTTCGCGGTCAGGTTCTCCTCGATGTCGAGCGGCATCCGCGGCGCCGACTTGCCGAGCGCCGTGATGAGTTCAGGCAGGAGGTAGGGCGCCACGGTGTGGATGACGCCGAGCCGCAGCGGCCCTTCCAGCGGATTCCTGGCCTGCGCGGCCACGGTCTTCACCCGCGCGGCCTCCTCCAGCGCGCGCCGCGCCTGCGCCACGATTTCCTCGCCGATCGGCGTCACCAGGACTTCGCCCTTGCCGCGCTCGAAGATCTGCGCGCCGAGCTCGTCCTCGAGGTTCTTCACCGCGGCGGAAAGGCTCGGCTGGCTCACGAAGGAGCGCTCCGCGGCGCGGCCGAAATGCCGCTCGGCGGCGACGGCGACGATGTATCGGAGCTCGGTCAAGGTCATGGCAATCCGGTTCCGGAACGGCGCGATAGGAGGCGCCTATCGCGCCGATTCTAACAAAGTATTGGAACGGCAGCCCCGGCAAACCTATGCTCCGTCCTGTCGCTTCCACCGCGATCGATCCGATCGCAACCGAACCCGCACAGGAGCCATGCCATGCTGCAGAACCACGAAGGCCAGCGCATCCCCGCCGTCACTTTCCGTGTCCGCCAGGACAACGAGTGGAAGTCCGTGACCACCGGCGACCTCTTCGCCGGCAGGACCGTCGTCGTCTTTTCGCTGCCCGGCGCGTTCACGCCGACCTGCTCGTCCACCCACCTGCCGCGCTACGACGAGCTGGCTCCGGCCTTCTTCGCCAGCGGCGTCGATGCGATTCTCTGCGTCTCGGTCAACGACACGTTCGTGATGAACGAATGGGCGCGCGATCAGGAGGCCGCCAACGTCACCCTCGTGCCCGACGGCAACGGCGAGTTCACGGCCGGCATGGGCATGCTCGTCGACAAGGCCGATCTCGGCTTCGGCAAGCGCTCGTGGCGCTACTCGATGCTGGTGAAGGACGGCGTGGTCGAGAGGATGTTCATCGAGCCCGAAAAGGCGGGCGACCCGTTCGAGGTGTCGGACGCCGACACGATGCTCGCGTACGTCAATCCGGGCGCGAAGAAGCCGGACCAGGTCGCGATCTTCACCCGCGACGGCTGCGCGTTCTGCGCCAGGGCCAAGTCGCTGCTCGCGGAGCTGGGCTACGACTACGCCGAGATCCCGCTGCCCCACACCCGGCGCAGCCGCATCGTTGGCGCGGTGACCGGGCAGCAGACCGTGCCGCAGGTGTTCGTCAACGGCCGGCACATCGGCGGGCTCGAAGCGCTCGAGCGCTGGTCGCGCAAGGCTGCGTAACGTTGCGATCCCGGGATGGACCAGGCGCCCGCGCGCTACCCCGGCACGCCGCGCAGGCCGGCGACGATGAAGAGCGCCATGCTCGCGCCCATGCACACGTACCCCAGCAGGTTGAGCCGGTGCGCCCCCTTCTCCGCCACGACGCCGCGCGCCCGCAGGGCCGAGGCGGCAACGGAGAGGCCCGCGCCGAGCAGGGCCAGCGCGACCACGACCGGCCGGCTGAGGAGCACTTCCATCGCTGCTGCGCCGTGACCGGCGGAACCCGCGCGGTCAGCTCCGGTTCGCGCGCTTGAGGTAGGCGTCGACGAAATCCGCGGCGGCCTTGCTGCCGCGCGAGAACGAGCGCATCGCCTCCGCGTGCAGGATCGAGAGCGCCTCGCGCTTGATCTCGTTCGCACGGTCGTTCTCGACGATGTCGGAGAGCCGGCGCGGCCGCGGCAGGTCGACTTCGACGACCGCGCGCACCTGCGTCGGGATGTTGGACATGATGAGGAGCCGGTCGGCGAGGAACACGGCCTCGTCGATGTCCGTCGTCACGAAGAAATTGGTGCGGCGGTACTCGTCATACAGGCGCGAGTAGTACTCCCACATCAGCTCCTTCGTCATCGCGTCGAGGCCGCGGAACGGCTCGTCGAGGATCATCACCTTCGGATTGTTGATCATCGCGCGCGCGAGCTCCGCCCGGCGCTGCATGCCGCCCGAGAGCTGCCCGGGGTACTTGCCGCGGAAGTCCTGCAGGCCGACCTTGGCGAGCAGGAATTCCGCGAGGTCGAGCGTGTCCTTGGTGACCTCGCCGCGCGCGCGGGGGCCGTAGAGGATGTTGTCCCACGTGGTCATCCACGGGAAGAGGGCGGACTCCTGGAACACGACCAGGCGGTCCCGGTTCGGGCCGGTGATCGGCGCGCCGTTCAGCTGGATCGTGCCGGCGCTCGGCTTCTCGAATCCGGCGAGCAGCCTGATGAGGGTGCTCTTGCCGCAGCCGGACGGGCCGATCATGACCGTGAGCTTCCCGCGTTCGATCGTGAACGAGCAGTCGCGCACGACGTCCTTGTGCAGCTCGGGCGTCCCGTAACTCCGGGTCACCTGCGAAACGACGATCTCGCCGGCGTCGACGTCCGGCCGCGGGGCCCCGGCCTGGCTCACGCTGCCCATCCCGTCATCTCACCCGCAGCCACGGGGTCACGCGGGTGCCGAGCGAGCGCAGGAGCTCGCTCGACACGAAGCCGGCGATGCCGATCGAGATCATGCCGACCACGATCTGCTCGTAGGAGCCGCCGACGTAGGAACTCCAGATGAAAAAGCCGAGCCCGCCGCCGCCGCCGCCCGACTGGCTGCCGCCGCCGGAGATCATCTCGGCGGCGACCACCACCTCCCAGGTGATGCCCATCCCGACCGCGGAACCGACCACGATCGAGGGGAGCGTGCCCGGCAGGATCACGCGGCGGAAGATGTCCCAGCTCGAGGAGCCCATCGACTGCGCCGACTGGAAGTAGCGGACGTCGATCGATCTCGCCCCGCCCAGCACGTTGATCACGATGGTGTAGAACGCCCCGAGGAAGGTCACGAACGCAATCGACAGCTCCTGGGTCGGCCAGAAGATGATCGAGGCCGGCACCCAGGCGAGCGGCGGGATGGGACGCAGCATCTCGAACGTGGGGAAGCCGATGCCATAGGCCGTCCGGCTCACCGCGAGCGCGAGGCCGAACGGGATGCCGATCAGCATCGCGGCGGTGAAGCCGGCCAGCACCCGGAAGATGCTCATGTACCAGCTCTGCCAGTAGCCCGCCGAGGCGAGCACGATCCCCCACGCCTTGAGGACCGCGGTGGGGGCGGGCACCGCACCGATCCACGGCAGGTAATCCTTCTTGAACCCCAGCGCGCCCAGCGCCTCGCGCACGGGCGCGAAGACGTCCGCGCCGAGCCATTGCCGGGAGCGGGAACCGATTTCCCACAGGACCAGGAACACGACGATCGAGACAAGCCCGCGAACGATCGACCGGCCCAACAGGATGTTCTTCGCGCGCGACATCGCCTAGGCCTCCCGCCGGGCCGCCCCAAGGGAGGCCTTGCTCCCCCTCGGGGGGCAGCGAACGCAGTGAGCGTGGGGGTACAAGGCCTCCCGCCGGGCCGCCCCAAGGGAGGCCTTGCTCCCCCTCGGGGGGCAGCGAACGCAGTGAGCGTGGGGGTACATCATCCCTCCTTCTCGCCGGCCTGGAACGCCTTGAGCGCTTCCTCGTGCACCGCCTCGCTCGTTTCTTCGATGAGTTCGCGAAAGCGCCGCGACGTGAGCACGCTGTAGTCGCGCGGGTGCGCAATGTCCACGGTGAGCACCTTCTTCGGCTTGCAGGGCCGCGTCGTCATGATCGCCACCTTGTGGCCGAGGAAGATCGCCTCCTCGAGGTCGTGGGTGATGAAGAAGATCGTGACCTTGTTCTTGTAGTAGATCTCGAGGAGCGCCTCGTGCATGACGCTCTTGGTGAGCGAGTCGAGCGCGCGGTAGGGCTCGTCGAGCAGCAGCACCCTGGGGTCGTTCATGAGGGCGCGCACGATCTCGACGCGCCGGCGCATCCCCGAGGACACCTCGCCCGGGTAGTTGTGCTCGACGCCCGACAGACCGGCGTCGGCCATCATCGCGCGGCCCTTGTTCGCCGCATCCCTGCGCGACAGCTTCCCCTGCATCAGCGGGCCGAACACGACGTTCTCGAGGTTCGTCTTCCACGGGAAGAGCGCGCCGTTCTGGAACACCACGATGCGGTCGGGCCCCGGCTCCGCCTTCGGCTTCTCGGCGCTGCACAGCACCTCGCCGTCGAGGAGGATACGGCCGGAGGTGATCTCGTGAAAGCCGGCGATCGCGTTGAGGAGGGTCGTCTTGCCGCAGCCCGACGGGCCGACGATCATGCAGATCTCCCCCGCACCGATGTCGAGCGTGCAGTGATCGACGGCCATCACCGCCGCGCCGTCGGGATCGTAGATCTTGACGACGTTGTCGATCAGGATGCTGCCCCGGGAGAGCGGGGCGCCGCCGGCGACCCCGGGTTGCGTGCCCACGCTCAGCCCCCGGACAGCGCGAGCTCGCGCACGCGCCACTGCATCAGGTAGTCGCCGGCGACGCGCACCAGCGCGCTCGTGACGTACCCGACGACGCCCAGCGTGATCATCCCGATCACGATGGTCGGGTAGCGCACCATCATGTAGGAGGTGTTGATCACGTAGCCGAGCCCGAACTGCCCGGACACCATCTCGGCCGCCACGAGCGAGAACCACGACACGCCGATCGAGATCTGCAGCCCGGTGAAGATGAACGGCAGCGCCCCCGGCACGATGACGTGGCGGAACACCTGCCACTTGCTCGCGCCGAGGCAGTTCGCGGCGCGGGTATAGGACTCGTCGATCGACTCGACCCCGAGCATGGTATTGAGCGCGGTGGCGAAGAACGACGCGAGGAAGGCGAGGTAAATCACCGCCGACTCGGTGGCGACGAACATCACGATGGCGAGCGGCACCCAGGCGAGGATCGGGATCGGCCGCAGCATCTCGAAGATCGGGAACGCGTACTCCTTGAACTTGCGCGACCAGCCGAGAAAGAGCCCGAGCGGCACTCCAAGCAGCGTGGCGAGGAAGAACGCCTGCGCCACGCGCCAGATCGAGACGAGGATGTGGTGGTAGTACTCCGGAGTGTAGAAGGACAGCCCGTAGGTCGGGTTCGGCGATATCCACTCCTTGAACACGGTCGTGATGCCCGGCATCTCGCGAAAGCGCGGCAGCTTCCAGACTTCGACCGACAGGTACCAGAAGCTGATGAAGAGCCCGAAACCGATGAGCATCAGGTACGGTCGCGGACTGCTGATCCAGCGCGACAGCCGGTACATCGTGAGACCGAGGGCCGACATCTCCTCGGTGAGCGGCTGTCCGGTGAGCCGCCGCACCTGCGCGAGAAGATCAGGGAGCTGGAACTCCTGCTGGATCATGGCGGCGAAGCGGTCCATGACCGCGCCGCCCGCCACGCGGTCGGCCTCGAGGATCGCGACCAGCTTCTCGGTGTTGATCGCGATCACCTCGGACGGGTCGCGTGCCGTGGCGGTGGCAAGGCGTTTGGTGTGGCCGAGCAGGAGCCCCGCCCAGCCGAACACGCCGCCGCGCGCCATCCGCTTCAGCGGGTCCTGGGCGGTGATCTCCTCGGTGAAGATGTGCTCGATCCGGCCGGACACCGTGACGTAGATGTCGTCGGCTTCCTCACCGGCGGTGTAGATCGCCTCGCCGGCGTCATAGCGCGCGCGCCGGCCGAGCGCGGCGATCTTGCGCAGCAGCTCTTCCGGCGCCTCGCGGAACGGCGTGGCGAGGCGCAGGATCTCCAGATCGCTGTCGGTGGCAGCCCCGCCCGGGGGCTGGCTCGTGGTGGCGTCGGACATCGGCTGGCGGCCTTTCGCGGATACGCAACGCTGGGCTCCCGGGTCCATCCCGGGGGCGCTCGAGTGGAGCTACGGAGCGCCGATCCGCCTTGCGGACGGGCGCGCCGGCCGGTCTACTTCGGCGCGGATGCGTCCGGCAGCGCCACCACGTCGCCGATAGGCGCCTTCAGCCCGCGCCCCTTCAGTACCTGCTCGGTGAACTCGGGCATCACCGCCTCCGGGCGCAGCTTCTCGGTGTTGATGCTCTTGATCGAGTAGAGGAACGCCGAGGCCTTGTCGATCAGCGCGCGCGCGTCGGGCGTGAAGGTGTAGGGCAGGAGCACGCGCGTCTTCATTCCGCCCTCGGTCGCGGGATAGCTGCCGTAGAGCGAATACCACAGCGCCCGCTCGGGAAAGCCCGTCGTCTGCTCCTTGGCCATCCTGATGACCTCGGCGGCGTTGTTCTCGTCGGCGAGGAAGAGCTGCGCGTCGAGCTCGGCCTCCAGCCACGCCTTGACCACGTCGGGGCGCTGGTTGATGAGATCGGCGCGCATCGCGAGGAACCCGCCGTCGTTCTCGTTCACGCTCGCGCCCGAGGCGACGCGCCGCGCGAGGCCTTCCTGCACCAGCCGGGAGGCGGTCGGTTCCCAGATCACCGCCGCGTCGATCTTCCCGGCACGGAAGTTCGAGGTGATCACCTCGATGTTCTGGTTGAGGTACTCCTTGGGCGTGACGTTCTCCTTCTTGAACGTCGCCTGCGCGAAGCGGTCGGTGCAGCTGCCCTTGGGCACGGCCACGATCTTGCCGTCCAGCCACTTGATGGCCGCCGTCGCGTCCGCGAACTTGGGCGCATCGTTCCGCGCGAGGAAGATGTTGCACTGGTCGAAGCCGAGCCCGACGGTCGCGACCAGGCGGATGTCGGCGGTCTCGGTCTTGGTGGTGGACACGATCGCCGGCATGTCGCCCATGTAGCCGATGTGCTGCTTGCCGGCCAGCATGTTGTTGACGATGATGGCGCCCTGCAGCCCGATCTGGAACTCGACCTCGGAGCCTTTCGGCAGGTACTTCTCGTAGAACTTCTTGCCGCGCATCACCAGGCCGGACCAGCTCTCGGTGTAGTACGGCTGGTACCCGATCACCAGCTTGACCGGCGTTCCGGGCTTGCCGTAATCGAGGTCGGCGGCACGCGCCGGGCCGGTCATCGCGACACAGGGCACGAGCGCGGCAAGCGCCCAGACGAACAGCAACCTTCCTCTCATAGCGTCCTCCTTTGATGGACTCATTTGCGACCACATCGGGTACAGCTTTCTGCGGCGTGCAGCCTCTTGTTCTGGCGGACGGCAACCCGGGCTCAGGCCGCTTCCTGCATCAGTTCGCTCCGGATGCCGCGAGGTACCGGGTGATGAGCGACGACAGCCTGCGCATCACAAGGTAACCCGAAGCGGGGTCCGATTCCAGTACGGCCAGCGCGTCGCGCCCGTTGATCCGCAGCAGCACCGAACCTTCGAGCGCTTTGGCGCTGGCGATCCGGCGCGGCTGGCTGTCGAGCAGTGCGGCCCAGCCGAACACCTCGCCCTTGCGCAGCATGAACCCCGCCGGCGTGGTCCGCTCGTCCCGGCCGATCCGGAACTCGACCCGGCCCGAGTCGAGCACGAAGAAGTCGTCGGCCGGGTCGCCGACATTGTAGACGACCGCGCCCGGCCCGTATTCCTCGCGCTTCGCCAGCGCCGCGAGTTGCGCGAGCGTGGCCTCGGACGCGCCGGCGAAGAGTTCCCCGACGTCGAGCGCGCTCTTCGATTCCACGTACACCGCCGCGCCCTCGATCGTGAGGTCGTAGCGCTCCAGCGGCGCCTCGGCGAGCCCGATCGGCGCGCCGGTCGTGATGTCCCACTGCCACAGGTGCATGTGGCAGGTGAGGGTCGCGCCGTCGTAGAGGCCCTCGCACAGCGCGACGTCCTGGTGCGGGCAGACGGCCTGGTAGGCGAAGCAGCCGTCGCCCGCCCGCGCGACCAGCAGCTTCATGCCGCCCTCGGCCTCGCATTCCTTCATGCCATTGGCCGGGATGTCGCCCAGCTGGCATACGAAACGTCGCGTCATCCCGGGTCAGGTCCCTGGTGTACTGCTTCGCATATAGGGGCACTCATCAACCGCGCCTTTCGCGCCCCAGCTTCGTTGCTCGTCGTTGTGTGGTGCCCGCCACACCGCCTCCTCGCGCCTCGCTGGAGCGCGAAACGCATCGGTTTCTGAGTGCCCGTACATGCGAAGCAGCACACTAGCTGAATTTGTCGTAGCGGATGTTGTCGGCCGTGAGCTTGGCCTCCAACAGCAGGAAGCGGATTGTCGCATCGACCGCCGGCGGCGGGCCGGCGACGTACGCGCGCACGCTCTGGAATTTGCCCTGCATCCCGCGCTTGGCGACCTCGTGCACCAGCCCGCGCTCGAACCGGAGCCCGGCGTGCGCGGCGGCCACCGAGGACGGCACGTCCTCGTCCGACAGCGCGACGGTGACCTCCAGATGGCCGGGGAACTCGCGCTGGAACGCCGCCAGCTCCTCGAGATAGAACGCGTCCTTCAGGGTGCGGATGCCGAAGTACACGTCCCCGCGATACTGCCCGAAGTAGCCCTCCTGACAGCCCCGGGAGAGAATCGACATGATGCCCGCGATGCCGCTGCCGCCCGCAATGCACAGGATGTTCTTGCCGATGCCCGGATAGAAGGTCGCCTTGCCGAGCGGGCCGATCAGGCTGACCTCGGTCCCCTCCGCCGCGCCGGCGAAGAGCCAGTCGGAGAAGGCGCCGCCCGGCTTCTTCTTCACGACGAAGGCGAGGCGGCGCGCCTGACGATCGAAGTTGACCATCGAGTAGCCGCGGTAGCCGGGGACGGCAGGCACCGCCATCGCCATGAACTGTCCGGCGTCGAAGTCGACCGGCTGCAGGAGGGCGACCTCGAAGGCGGCCACATCCTGCGTCAGCATGCGCGCGTTCGTGATGGTGCCGGCGAGCGGCTCGGCCGTGCACGCGCCGGGATCCATCGCGTACACGAACGCGGCGACTTCGATCGTGGCGTCGCCGGCGGCGGCGCACTGGCACATCAGGAATTCGTCGTGCCCCTTGAGGTATTTCTTGCCCGGGGCCTGCGGCCATCCGTCCTCGATCCGGCCGTCGACCAGCCGCGCCTTGCACGTCCCGCACGTCCCGGTGCCGCACTCGTACGGAAGGTCGACGCGCGAGCGCAGCCCGGCGTACAGGATCTTCTCCCCGGGAGCGGCCTCGAACTCGTAGGCCCGGTTCCGGGCGTTCAGTTGTACGCGCACTGGCTCATTCCGCGATGCCCGTGTCAGAAGGGGATGTGGTAGCCGTAGCCCATCAGGCGAGTGTCGAGCCGCACGTTGCGGCGGAGCAGCTTCGGGCCGTCACCGTTGAGCTTGACCGTGTCGTGGAAGTGCCCGACCGCGAAAAGCTCGGTCGCGCCGCCGTCGAGCCCGGTGCGGAACACCTGCACCGCACTGACGACGTCCGCCTGCGCTTTCGCTTCGTCGAACGCCACGGTGTAGACCGTCGCGTGACGGGTGATGGGGGAGTGGTCGCTGTTGTGCTTCGGCAGGTTGCCGAGGAGCGTCTCGATCCCGCCCCGGTCGTGGTCCAGCCACGTCATGTCCTTCTTGATCTCCGGGCTGTACGTGGTGATGCTGTAGCGGAACCCCGGGTCGCAGAGGCCGAGAAAGCCTTTCCAGTCCTTCGCGTCGAGCGCGAGGCAGGTCCTGTAAACCAGTTCCTCCACCGCGTGACGCTGCTCGTGCATGGCCATGAGTTCTCCTTACGCGACGGCGCGCGCCGCCGCCGCCGGCTTGCCTTCGTGGAACGGGTCGTGCGCGGGGCGCCCCATGCGCCGGCTCCACTCGGCGTAGTAGTGACGCATGCCGACCTCGTCGTGGATGGTGCTGTTCTCCTCGCGGCCCTGGAGCACCCAGCGCGCATCGGTGCCGTGCTTCATCGCGATGCCCTGGCCGTGCACGGCCAGCAGATCCTCGTGCAGGTTGCGGCCGAACGGCCCCCAGATCATGTTGTGGTCGAAGATGCGCTTCGTGCGCTCTTCCGGCGTGTCGCGCTTCAGGCCGAGGCCGCGGAACTCGATGACCACCTTGTCGGGCCCCAGCGGGACCACGGTGTCCATGCGCATCACCGATGTGCGCAGGTTGTAGGTCATCCCCGGGAAGACGTCGATCAGGATCCAGCCGCCGGGTGCCAGGCCCGGCCAGCCGATGCGGTCGGTGCCGCTCTGGTAGGCGTCGTACTTGATGCTCATCGAGCCGACCGAGGCATGGCCGTTCCGGTAGCCCGTGTACTTCCGGTCGAAGTAGCCCGGCTGCATCATGCCGGTGATGCGATTGAAGTAGTGCAGGAAGTCGTGGTAGAACTCGCTGTTCGTGTCGTGCCACAGCTTGAAGTTGGTGTCCACGACGGCCTTGTGGAAGTGGAACACCTCCATCGGCTCCTGCATGTTCGGCTCGAGCATGTCGAGCGCCGGGCCGATGAACTCCCGCAGCGTGGGTCCCGCGTCGTCGAGATTCACCCACACGAAACCGCCGAAGGCGATGTCGCACTTCACCTCGCGCAGGCTCGCGTCGGCCTTGCAGAAACGATCCTGGTAGCCCTGCTCGGCGCGCGAGATGTCCACGCAGGCGCCCTGCGCGTCGAACGACCATTGATGGAAAATGCAGGTCATGCGCTTCGCATTGCCCGACGGATCGTAGAGGATGGCGTTGCCGCGGTGCGGACAGATGTTGTAGAAGGCCCGCACTTTCCTGTCCTCGCCGCGCACGATGATCAGCGGCGCACCGGTCGGGTGGGTGAAGAGGCGGTAGTCATGGACGTTCGGGACCTCCGACTCGTGGCACGCGATGATCCAGCAAGGCTTGAAGACCTTTTCCTTCTCTTCCTCGAAGAGCTGCGGGTCGCTGTAGATTCGCGCGTCCACATAATGTGACGTTGGAAACCGGGGCCGTGCCGCCCATTCAGCCGCGTTTTTCGCCATGGTGCCTCCTCCCGTAGAGCTGGATGATTCTGAACAGCAGTCGCACGGTCCGTGCCGCTCGCTCGCGATGCGCTAACTGCCTCATTTGAACTCAGGTGCAGTTGGTCATGCAGCGCACCGCCTGGGTGTCCGGCCGGTCGTCCACGATGAAACCGTTGCGGTTCGGCATCTGCACCTTGGGCAGCGAGCTCTGGTCCATCACCGCGTCGGCCGGGATGAGGCCGTTCAGGTTGAGGAGGTAGGCCGAGAGCGCGTAGACCTCGTTCGTCGTCAGCGTCATCGGCTTGTCCATCGGCATCGCGCGGCGGATGTAGTCGAACAGGATCGGCGCGTACGGATACATGCTGCCCGGCGTCAGCACCCGCACGTTCGTGGTGAACGAGCCGATGCCGCCGACCATCGTGCCGTAAACCGGCCCGCCCTTCGCGTCCGCCCCGTGACAGGCGGTGCACTGCACGTCGTAGAGCTTCTTGCCCTCGGCGACGGTCCCGCGTCCGGGCGGCAGGCCCAATCCGTCCGGAGTGCGAATGTCGACGTTCCACGGCGCGATGTCCGCCTCGGCGATCGGCTGGCCGAACGCGACGTCGGGGCGTGACTGCTTCGCGGAGGTAGCGGGCGGCATCTGCGCGCAGCCGACGACCACGGCGGCGGCGGCGAGACCGAACAGCAGGCTAGGCGATCGCATTTTTCACCTCCCCGGTGGAGCTGACCGACCATGGATGGACGGCGTTGTTATGCTGGACGAACCCGACGATCGCGCGCACCTTCTGGATGTCGGCGACCGTCGGCTGCACGTAGCCCGTGGAGTCGACCGCCCGGCTCCCGATCTTGGCCGGACCGCCATCCCATTTCCACGCGTAGCGGAAGCGGGTGAGGCACTTGTCCAGCACCGGCTCCTCGAGCCGGGCTTCCCGCCAGGTCTTTCCGCCGTCCACCGTGACGTCGACCGCGGTGATCGTGCCGTTGCCCGACCAGGCGAAGCCCTGGATCTCGTACATGCCCGGCCCGGTCAGCTTCTGGCCGCCGGAGGGCCGCGTGATCACCGACTTGCACTCCATGACCATGCTGAACTGGCGCCACTTGCCGTCCGGCATCGGGTCGGTGTAGCGCGCCGTCTCGCTGCGGAAATGCCACGGCTGGTCGCCCACCTTGATCCGCCGCAGCCACTTCACCGAGACGTTGCCTTCCCATCCCGGGACGAAGGCCCGCAACGGATAACCGTTCTCCGGACGCAGCATCTCGCCGTTCGACCCGTACACGAGCAGGACGTCGTTGAGCGACTTGTCCAGCGGCACCGAGCGCGTGTGGCTCGAGCCGTCGGCACCCTCGAACAGCAGCCACTTGGCGCCAGCCTGCACGCCGGCCTCGTCGAGCAGCCACGACAGCGGGACCCCGGTCCATTGCGCGCCGGACAGCAGCCCGTGGGTCTGCTGGACGGTGGTCGATGCGTTCTTCAGCCAATCGGTGAGACCGTTCCCGGAGCATTCCATGAAGTGGAACTTCGAGACGGCCGGATACCGCATCAGGCTTTCCATGGAAAAGACGAGGGGTTGCCGGACCATCCCGTGAATGACGAGCTTGTGCGTCGCCGGATCGATGTCCGGGGTGCCCGCGTGGTGCCGCTCGTACATGAGCCCGTTCGGCGTGATGATGCCGAGCTGGTCCTGCAAAGGCGTCATGCTCCAGTCGGACCAGTTCTGGCGATTCTTCAGGATGTCGGTGCGCCGCCGCGCCACCTCCTTCTCGAACTTGGAGGGCATGCCGTAGGCGGCGGCCTCGATCGGCCGTCCCATCTCCTGCTCGCTGGCGGGGATGGCGAGCGGCGCGCCGCGCGCGGCTGAAGCCATGCCGCCCGCAGCGATCGCGCCGCCGGCGATCGCGGCGCTCCTGCGCAGGAAGCGGCGACGGTCCTGCAACTCCAGCTGCGCGTCTTCTTCCTTGGTCAACAGGGCGCGCTTCGGAGCCGTACGCAATCGGGATTCGGATGACATGCCTTGCCTCCTTTGGTGGTGAACTGCTGCGGACACCCTGTGCCGAGCCTGGCCGCTTCCGGTCCGTCGTTCGCGCGGACGTTCGCGAAAGTATCGCACGATCCATGCCATGCAGAGCGGCCTGCCAAGCCTCTGTTTCGCTATCGTTTTCATGGGCAATGGCCGCGCAGTGACCCGGACCGTGTTTCACCGCGAAACGCCCGCGTTGCCACGCGTTCCCGCACGGCGCGCCGTTCCGGCACAGGCGGTGGCCGGTTCGCGATGGGTGCTGCCCGCCAGCAAGCATCGACGCCCATCCGGCGGCAC
>Ga0315278_10001935_pt1 | contig 18306 bp, 9 predicted proteins | sample YL17G06_0_MG_FD_203880 | JGI IMG/M metagenome (GOLD analysis project Ga0315278, IMG submission 203880) | Sediment microbial communities from Yellowstone Lake, YNP, Wyoming, USA - YL17G06_0 | ecosystem: Environmental > Aquatic > Freshwater > Lake > Sediment | place: USA: Wyoming | collected... | reverse complement strand
ACGCCCTGCGCGAGAGCGAGGAACGGTACCGCAACCTGTTCAACCGGATGACCGAGGGATTTGCGCTGCACGAAATCCTGTGCGACGACAAGGGCACGCCTGTTGACTATCGGTTCCTCGACATCAACCCGGCGTTCGAGACCCTGACCGGGCTCAAGCGCGAGAAAGTGGTCGGCAGAACCCACAACGAGGTCATGCCAGGCGACGACCCGCACTGGGTTGCGACCTGCGGTGCCGTTGCCCTCACGGGCGAGCCGCAGCACTTCGAGAACTATTCCCGGGCGCTCAAGCGGCAGTACGAGGTGTTTGCGTATCGTCCGGCGATGCGCCAGTTTGCCGTCCTGTTCAGGGACGTTACCGAGCGCCGGGAGGCAGAGAAGGGAATGGAAGCAGCCCTGCGCGACAAGAGCGTGCTCCTCCAGGAACTGTACCACAGGGTCAAGAACAACATGCATCTGATCGTCTCGATGCTGAACCTGCAGTCCGTGAAGCTTGCCAATCCGGTTGCGGCACGGGCATTCAAGGACACGCAGGACAGGATCCTCTCCATGGCTCTTGTCCACGAGAAACTGTACCGGAGCGGGAACCTGTCGGAGATAGACCTGAAGGACTACCTGCAGGATCTCCTGCAGCTCCTGTCGAGAAGCTGCCAGGGCGAGCATCCCACCGTCGCGGTAGTCTCGAGCCTGGAGCCGGTGCAGGTGTCCATTGACTCGGCGATCCCCTGCGGCCTGATCGTCAGCGAGCTGGTGACGAATGCGTTCAAGCACGCGTTCCCCGTTGGCCGGAACGGGATCGTCACCGTGCGGATGAGGCCGGCGGGCAACGAGGGCATCGAGCTGCTCATTGCCGACGACGGCACGGGGCTGCCCAAGGGATTCGACTTCCGCACCAGCGACTCGCTCGGCCTTCAGTCCGTGATCGCCCTGGTCGAGCACCAGCTCTCCGGCCGGATGGAGCGTGGTGCCGGCACAGGCACCACGTTCCGCATCGTCTTCAAGGAACCTCGCCAGAAAGCCAGGCTTTGACATGAACTCACCCAGGAAGAAAGCTATGATAGTCGAGGACGAGGCGCTCTCCGTCATGTCGCTCCGAATTGTGCTGCGGAATCTCGGCTATGACGTGGTCGAGCCCGCATCGAGCGGCGAGAAGGCGCTCGAGATCGTCGAGCGCGAGAAGCCGGATGTGGTGCTCATGGATGTCCTGCTCAGCGGCGAGCTGACCGGCATCGAGACCGTCGTCCGCATGAGGCAGCGGCATGACGCGCCCGTGATCTTCATGACGGGGTACCGTGACGAGGAGACAACCAGGAGCATTGACCGCATCGAGCGGGCAACCTGCCTGTTCAAGCCGTTCACGGCCGACGACGTCGCGCGCGCAGTCAACGAAGCGCTGGGCCGGGGAGTTCTGGATTGCGGATCCTAGATTCCGGATCCCGGATACCGCTGCGAACGACATGCAGCGGAGATTCCCACACGAAGGCCACGAAAGCCACGAAGGGGATGTTTTGTTTGTTCGCAGAGCTGCATATCCAACAGTCAACATCGAACGGATTTCGTGGTCGCCAGAAGGGAACCCCATCCTTCTTCGCTGCCTCTTACTGCTTCCAGTCAGCGGAGCTTCCGGGTTCTGTGCTTTCTTGTTCTTGTTCGTGTCTTGGCTGGCGTCTGCTATCTGCTCATGGCAGTCCCGCCTCATTGGCGCGGATCCCGCCATGGCGTGGATGACCTTCGTGGTGAGTCCAATGCGGAGATTCTCTCCCAAAGCCACGGGGACGCGGAAGCTGCTAGTATGGTGTTACATACATAGGCGCACAAAATACCGTGCATAGTATGCCCCAGTACAAGGCGGAGTGAAGAGGCGATGCCGAAGCATCGGCGATGAGCCCCAACGCAGTAACGGGGCATAAGATGCACGGCCCGTAGGGGGTGGGTGCGTCACTGCGGCGCGGTGCTGCGTTCCCTACGCGTGGCCGTATGCTCGATACGGCCACGCGTATGCGCCTTGCCCCGCATCCACATTGACGCAATAGTTTTGTACACTTATGTATGTAACACCACACTAGGCGATCGGAGTGGAGGCCGGCCCGTGGTCGCTGCCGCCTCGGAGCCGCAGCACCAGTTTCACCGCCTCCATCAGCCACAGCGGCAGCGAGGACAGGCCAAGGAGCAGCAGCGCTTCAGTGGCCGAGGGCATCTGCGTCTTGAATACGGGCTGCAGGAACGGCAGCCAGACCACGCACACCTGCAGCGCGAGCGACACCAGGGCCGCCGCGACGAGCTTCGTGTTGGACCATACGCCCAGGGTGAACAGGGAAAGCACCTGGTTCCGGCAGTTGAACGCATGGAACAGTTGCGAGCAGGAAAGCACGATGAATGCGGCCGTGCGGGCTCGGACAATGTTGTCACGGAAGATGACAAAGGCGGCAAGGCTGCAGGCGGCAATGAACGCGCCCTGCATCAGCATCAGCAGCACCCGGTGTGCAGAGATCACCGGCTCGGCCGGATCGCGGGGTGGTCGGCGCATGATCCGCGGATCGGGCGGATCAACGCCCAGCGCCAGCGCGGGCAAGCCGTCGGTCACCAGGTTCACCCACAGGATGTGGATCGGCAGCAGCGGCGCCGGCAACCCGGCCAGCGAGGCGCCCAGCATGACCATGATCTCGCCCGCATTGCAGGACAGGAGATAGTGGACGAACTTCCGGATGTTGTCATAGATGCCGCGGCCCTCCTCGACTGCCGAGACGATCGAGGCGAAGTTGTCGTCCGTGACGATCATGTCCGCGACTTCCTTGGTGACATCGGTGCCGGTGATGCCCATGGCGACACCGATGTCCGCCTCCTTCACCGCAGGGGCGTCGTTCACGCCGTCACCCGTCATGGCGACGACATCGCCCCGTGCCCGCCAGGCCTTTACGATGCGGTGCTTGTGCTCGGGCGTGACACGGGCATAGACGACCGTGCGGACGACCTGCTGTGCAAGCGCCTGGTCGGCCATGCGGTCGAGCTCCGAGCCGGTGAGGGCAACTGAGTCGGCAGCAAAGAAACCGAGGTCGCACGCGATGGCAACGGCGGTGTCCCTGTGGTCTCCGGTGATCATGACGGTAGCGATGCCGGCCTGCTTGCACTGGGCAACTGCGGAGCGGGCCTCGTCCCGAGGCGGATCCATCATGGCAACCAGGCCCGCGAACACGAGGTGCGTCTCGACCTCGGCCGGGCTGAAGGATGTGGCGGAAGGATCAAGCGAGCGGTAGGCCACGGCCAGCACGCGCAACGCCTGCCGTGCCAGCTCGTTGTTCGCGGCAAGGATGGCGGCACGGCCCTCGTCGGCCAGGGGCTGCTCCTTGCCGCGCGCCAGCACACGCGTGCAATCGGCAAGCATGACATCCGGGGCACCCTTGACATAGGCGACGCGGATGCCGTTCCGGTCACGCACCATGGTCATCTTCTTGCGCACTGAGTCGAACGGGACTTCGGCGACGAGAGGCGCCATGCGGCCAAGGGTGTCGCGCGAGATGCCCGCCTTGGCCGCGGCGGTGAGAAGCGCTCCCTCGGTCGGATCGCCAAGGATTGTCCATGTTCCTTCGCGCTGTTCGAGCTGTGCGGCGTTGCAGAGCACGCCACATTCGAGCGCGGCGATGAGGTCAGGCTCGTCCTTGGGCAGGACGTTGACGCCGCCGGTCATGAAGACGCCTGTCGGTTCGTAGCCTGCGCCCGTCACGCGGTACAGGCAGCCGCCCGCGAACACGGCCTGGACAGTCATCTCGTTGCGGGTGAGGGTGCCGGTCTTGTCCGTGCAGATGACCGTCGCGCAGCCGAGAGTCTCGACCGAGGGCAGCTTCCGGATCAGTGCGTGGCGTTTCACCATCCGCTGGACGCCGAGCGCAAGGGCAATCGTCACGACCGCGGGCATTCCCTCGGGTATCGCGGCGACGGCGAGGCTCACCGCCGTCATGAACACATCCAACAGTTTCCCGCCGTGCAACCATCCGAGAGCGAACACCAGCGCGACGAGTGCGAAACAGACATAGACGATCCACGCGCCGAACTGAGCGAGCTTCCGTTGAAGAGGCGTCTCATGCTGCTCGATAGCCTGGATCATGCCTGCAATCCTGCCCAGCTCGGTGGCCATGCCCGTCTGCGTCACGAGGGCCGTGGCCTTGCCCAACGCCACGGACGTGCCCATGTAGACCATGTTTACCCGGTCGCCCAGGGGGACATCGGCCGAGTCAAGGCGAGCGCTGGCCTTTGCCCCTGGCACCGATTCGCCGGTGAGACTGGCCTCCTGGACGGTGAAGTTGGCGCTGAGCGAGACGAGCCGCGCATCGGCAGGGACATGGTCTCCCGCCTCGATCTCGACGATGTCGCCTGGTACCAGGTCGTGTGCCGGCAGCAGCAGGCGCCGTCCGGCGCGCAGGGCCTTTGCTTGGGGCGCTGCAAGGCGCTTCAGGGCCGCAAGCGCCTTTTCCGCCCGGTATTCCTGGATGAAGCCCAGCACTGCGTTCAGCACGACAATCGCCACGATTGCCACCGCATCAACCCACTCGCGGAGGAGGCCGGATACGAGCGCGGCGCCGATCAGCACCCAGATGATCAGACTCCTGAACTGCCCGAGGAAGATGGTCCAGGGGCCGGTCGTCTTCTTTTCCGTCAGGGCGTTCGGGCCGTAGTGCAGCAAGCGCGCGCGGGCATCGGCGTCGGCCAGTCCGCACTGGATCTCGACGCCAAGCTGCCGTGCGACCTCGCCTGCTTCCATCGTGTGCGCATTCGTCACCATTGGACTAGTGTAGCCAAAGGCACGGGGTGTGTCAAGGGGCAGGGAGCCCCCCCTGAAATTCCGATATAAGGCTCTGAGACCCCCACGAGCTTGCCTCGTGGGTGAATCGGCTGCATTGCCGACAGCGTCGTCCGTTCCGTCCGCCCCTCGATTGCTGGTCCAAGCGGCTCGTCCTTGATGCATGACAGCGGACGCAAGTTGTATCCTGCGCGTCGTTTTTCAACGATGGTTGTGAACCGCATGGTGCATGCTGGTTCTCGCAACAAGCTGGCAGTGAGAGCCTTAGCCTGTTTCGGGGCTGATGGTACGCGGATTGCATTGCCGAAACACGGTTACCATTTTCATTGTGAGTGTTTAACAAGGGAGACAGAGATGAAAGGCAACGAGAAAATCATCGGGAAACTCAACAGCCTGCTCGCCGACGAGGAACGCCACATTGACTGGCTCGAGGCCCAGTTCGAGCAGATCAAGCAGGTAGGCATCCAGAACTATCTCATTGAACAAGTTGACTGACCCGCGCACACCCCATCATCCAGGAAATCAAATGGAGATCGTCATGACAAAGATCCTTGAAATCTACAAATGCAACGCCTGCGGCAACATCGTCGAGGTGATCCACGCAGGCACCGCGCCGCTGATTTGCTGCGGCGAACCGATGGTCATGCTGACGGAGAACACGACCGATGCGTCCAAGGAGAAGCATGTGCCGATTGTCTCAAAGACCACCACGGGCTTCAAGGTGATGGTCGGCAGCGTGCCCCATCCGATGGAGGAGACACACTACATCGAGTGGATCGAGCTTATCGCGGACGGCATGGCCTATCGCCGGTTCCTGAAGCCGGGGGTGAAGCCTGAGGCCGAGTTTATCGTCGCCGCCACCGTCGTCTCGGCGCGCGAGCACTGCAACATCCATGGCCTGTGGCGGGCGTGACATGCAGACTGCGCCTGTCCGGCTCATATGTCCAGTACTGTGTTAGCCCTGATCCTTGCTGGAGGCGAAGGCACCCGGCTCCATCCGCTGACGCGTGACCGGGCAAAGCCGGTCGTGCCGTTCGGCGGCCGGTATCGCGTCATTGATTTTGTCCTGAGCAACATGGTGAACTCGGGCATCATGCGGATCTTCGTGCTTACCCAGTGCAAGTCGCAGAGCCTGACGGAGCATCTGATGCACACCTGGTCGTTCAGCAGCGTGCCGAGGCGTCAGTTTGTCTTCCCGGTGCCCGCCCAGATGCGGACGGGCACGTCATGGTACGACGGCACCGCCGATGCGCCTTCGCAGGCGCATCGGTGCGGGCAGGGAACGACCCACGCCGCAAGGGCGTGGGGGTCTGCCGCCGGATTTGGGTAGTGCACCACAGTTGACTCCCTGACGCAACAAGCGTATAATAGAGCAGGCATTATGACGAACCACCGCACCTCAGGCGACAGGTATTCGGGCGTCCCTCCGCCGGCGCAGCCGGCCGGCATTCCCGCGGACGTCTGCAGCCGCCTTGCCGATGCGGACAGGATGATGAGCCTGGGCAGGCTTGTTGCCGGGATTGCCCATGAGATCAACAATCCCAGCAGCTTCATCACCATCAATGTGCAGGTCCTGAAGGACTTGTATGCCGGGCTTCTTCCGGAGCTTGATGCACGCCACGACGAGCAGGGCGACTTTCCTGTGGCGGGCCTTATGTACTCGCAGGCCAGGACCGACATTGTCCATCTGCTAGACGGCATAGAAACGGGAGCGCTCCGCATCAAGGACACCATCCACTGGCTCCAGGACTACTCGAGGCCCACCTCGGCCGGGGTGGTCACCACCGTGAACCTGAACGATGTGGTGCGTGCCGCGGGGCAACTGCTGCACACGTTTGTGCGGCGGTCGACACACCGGTTCGACACTGGGTATGCAGACTCGCTGCCCGCGCTCGCAGGCGATTTCCAGCGCCTGGTCCAGGTGGTCATTGCCCTGATCCAGAACGCCTGCGAGGCGCTGCCGGACCGTGACCGGGCGGTTCGGATCCGGACGCACCATGACCAGGCCGCCCACATGGCCACACTGGTGGTCGAGGACGAAGGCGTCGGCATAGCCGCGGAGGACATTGCGCGCGTCTTCGATCCGTTCTTCACCACGAAGCAGGAGCGCGGATGCCTTGGGCTCGGCCTGTATGCGGCGCGGCAGATCCTTGCGTACCACCACGCCCTCATCTCCTGCCAGTCCCTGCCTGGCGAGGGCACGACTGTCACCGTGCAGTTCCCGCTGCCGCCTGCACACCACTCACCCCAGGCGCGTCCATGAGCATGAGCATCACCCTCCATCCGACGCAGCCCATCTACCTTGTGGATGACGAATCCGCCGCGCGCGAGAGCATGGAGATCCTCCTGCGTTCAGCAGGCCTCGGGAACACTGTCCCGATGGCCGATCCGCGCGAGATGATGGCCGCGCTCGAGCGACAGCGGGCCAGTGTTGTCCTGCTCGACCTGGGCATGCCCCATGTCTCCGGCGAATCCCTGCTTCAGCGGATCGCGTCGGACTATCCCGACATTCCCATCATCGTGGTTACGGGCACCGACACGGTTGACACGGCGGTGTTCTGCATGCGGCACGGCGCGTTCGACTATCTGGTCAAGCCGCTCGATGCCGAGCGGCTGCTGTCGTCCGTGCGCCGCGCCCTCGAGCGGCAGTTGCTCGAGGAGGAGAACCGGCGCGTCCGCGAGAAGCTGTTGTCGCCCGTGCTCGACCATCCCGAGCATTTCGCGCACATTGTCACGTGCAGCCCGGCGCTGGCCGCCATCTTCCAGTATGTCGAGGCGATTGCCAGCCTCTCCCATCCCGTGCTGATCACCGGCGAGACGGGCGTGGGCAAGGAATTGGTTGCCCGCGCCATCCATACCGCCAGCGGGCGCCAGGGCGATCTCGTTTCCGTCAATGTGGCCGGGCTGGACGACACGATGTTCTCCGACACCCTGTTCGGCCACGTGAAAGGCGCATTCACCAGCGCGGACAAGGCGCGCAACGGCCTTATCCTCACCGCCCAGGGCGGCACCTTGGTCCTCGACGAGATCGGCGACCTGAGCATACAGTCGCAGGTGAAGCTCCTCCGCGTCCTCCAGGAGGGCGAATTCCTCGCCGCAGGCTCCGACGTGCCGAGGAAGACTGATGCGCGCATCATTGCAACCACCAACGCGGACCTTGGCGAGCTGCAGGCTGCCGGCAAGTTCAGGAAGGACTTGTACTACCGGCTGAGCGCAAACCGCATCTGCGTGCCGCCGCTGCGGCAGAGGCGCGAGGACATTCCCCTGCTGGCGAACCACTTCCTGGCCGAGTTCGCCAAGGAGCAGAACATCCCGAAGCCCGTGATGCCGGCGGCATTCCTCTCGATGCTCGAGGCCCACGACCTCGCGGGCAATGTCCGCGAGCTGCGCTCGATGATGCTGGATGCCGTCACGAGGAAGAAGATGGGCAAGCCGGCGTTCCAGGCGGCCGACGATGCCGCCGGCACTGCCCGTGCCGAACCGGACGGGACATCTGCGGACCGCATTGTGTTCCCGTCCGCACTCCCCACTCCACGGCAGGTGGTCGAGGATCTCGTGGCGGAGGCAATGCGCCGTGCGGACGGCAAGCAGTCCGCGGCCGCGCGCCTGCTGGGCATCAGCCAGCAGGCAATCGCCAAGAGGCTGAAACGCACGAAGGGCGCTGACGATCCCGACTCGGAGTAGCATCTGTTCGACACACGGCGACGGCGATTCCCGTTGTATGTTCCTCGCTCCGAAAGTCCCCCTTAGTAAAGGGCGAAGCAGGGGGTTGTTCCTCTTCTCTTCACCAATGGAGGCTGATCCTCCCTGCCTCTTTTTCACAACTTGCTGACCATCAGCCACAACATCGGTTGTGGGCGGTCGCTTGCGTGGGACACAAAAGGCCGATGATTTCTATGCTGGCACACCTTGTGCTTCTTAAGACGCGGTTTTCAGATGCGACATACGTACATAGACAAGTCAAAGGGTTTTTGCGGTCTCGCAAGGCGTCCGGATGAACATCCTTCTTATCCACGCCAAGGTGTTCATCGGCATCGAGACTCCGGACGAGAACTGCCTGGCCGAATGCCGCAAGGTGCAGAACGGGAACCGCGCAGGAACAGGCGTTCCGCTGACGTGCCCGCGTGATTGTGATATAACGGTGCGTAAATATTCCTTTTGCGTTGGGGAGCCGAACACATGCGGTTGACTATCTGGTCCATATTGGACTAAGGAGCATGGCATGAGCAAACGAGATTACCCTGGACATCTGTATGACAATGGGCCGTTGACGGCGCGCCGCTGGTTCACTGCGTGGATGGCGGCGTGGGCAATCGGCTTGGCCGCCATCGGCGCGCATGGCGATGTCGCCGTCAAAGTGGTTGACGGGAGCGGCAACGACATGAGCAACGGGTTCCGCTGGCTGCTTGAGGAAGACAATACAACGCTGACCGTTCCCGGCGTGCAGACGAACGACAGCATCTCGCTGGTCATCCACGAAAGCCATGCGCCGGTTGTGGCGACGAACAGCAGCGTGGGCAGTCTGGCGGTGATAGCCGTGGCCAATCCCAGCAACCGGTACGTGGTATCAGTGATGGCGGATGGGTACTCGGTGGGTGGACGGACCATTGCCGCGGGGCAGACAAATGTGGTCGTGGTCCTGAACAAGCATCCGCTGCCTACGGCGCAGATCTCGGTGTTCGTGTTCAACGACAACAATGCGATCAACAACGTGGCTGATGCCACGGAAGAGGGTCTTGCAGGCTTCCACATTGTGCTCGCGGACGTCATGGGCGGGCCGATCATGGCGGACGTGTTCGGCAATCCGCTGGGAACGACTTACACGACCAACTCCCTCGGCGATTTCATCACGGATGCCGAAGGAAACCACGTGGTGAACCAGATGGGCAGCGGGAATATCATCACGGACGCCAAAGGCGAGGCGCTGATCAAGTTCCTCCCCATGGGCAAGTTCGGTGTCAAGGCGATCCCGCCCACGGGCAGCAGTTGGGCCAACGGCCATGCTTCGGCGCATGTCAACGGCATGTGGCACCAGACCGCCACGATCGAGGGCACGCCCACCATAGACGCCTGGGTGGCGGCGAACGAGCCGCAAATATTTCTCGAGGGATTTGGCGTGGGATCGTATCACGTCCTGTTTGGCTTCGTGGATCCTCAGAAAACGGTGTGGGGCACCAATCCGCCCCCTGCTTCAGCCGACAACGTCACACTCACGGGCACGAACATCTTCAATCATTTCGGGCGGCCGCCGAGCAACCAGTTGTTCGCGGTCGGGCCGTCGGTGGGAGAGGCGTGGGTGGGCCTGAACGAGGTCGGCGCGCTGAACGCGGCGGGTCGTGGCCTGTATGCGGCGCCGTGCAATCCGGACGGATCGTTCGAGATCACCAACGTGCCCCCGGGCACGTACCAGTTGGTGACCTGGGACACGCCGCTCGACGCCCTGTTCGGCTTCAACACGGTCATAGTGACAAGCTCGGTGTCGGGCGTGCAGAATCTCGGGAGCGTCCTTTCCTACCGCTGGTTTGGCACGTTCGAGGGAAGTGTGTTCTACGACGCCAACACCAACGGATTCAAGGATCCGGGCGAGCCAGGAATCGCGTCGCAGGTGGTCAACCTGCGCTTCCGCGACGGCACGGTCTACATGTCGACGATGACTGATGCGGGCGGCGACTATGGCATGACAGAGGTGTTCCCGTTCTTCAAATGGCTGGTGGCGGAGGTGGACTATGGCCGCTACAAGCCGAGCGGGATGACCGCGGTCGTCGACGAAGGCGGCTTCATCCTGCCGGACAACGGCTGGACGATGCCGTCGGAAGGCGTGCGGAACCCGCAGCCGCAGTACGAGACCGATCCGGCGACCGGGGTGGTGCTTACGAACGGGCTGGGCGCGCCTATTCCCGTCATCAACCCCAACACAGGCAACAACCTGAGCAAGACGGAGACCGGGCCGTTCCCGCTCCTGCTCGAGGCGATGCAATTATACCTTAATCAGAACAACCGGATAGACTGGGGCAAGACCGAATATCCCGCAGGCGAGAATGGAGGCATCGCCGGCATCGCGTTCTACAGCACGACGCGAGCGGAGGAGGATCCGCGCAATGCCACGGGCGAGCCATGGGAATCGGGCATACCGCGTGTCGAGGTGGTCCTGTACCGGGATGCGAACGGCGACAAGATCATTGACGACCTGGACGGCAGTGGTGGCGTCACGCTCGCGGACGTTGACAACCATCCCCTGGGCTGGGCCGGTGGGACGGGCAAGGGGCCCGAGGACATTGACCGCAACAGCAACGGGACGAACGATCCGGGCGACGCCCTCCAGATTGTCTGGACCGACAGCACGGACGACAACAAGCCCTCCGGCTCGATCCAGTTGAACCCACCAGTGGTCCTGGGCAAGCCGATCATAGGCAGCGACAACTACAGCACATGGAACCAGATCAGGCCGGGGGTGTTCGATGGCGGGTATGCGTTCACCTCGTACTTTCCCGGCGGCATGGCCAACACGACCAATGAAGCCGATGGCCTGCCGGTTGGGATGTACATTGTCCAGGCCAACACGCCACCCGGCTACGAGATCCAGAAGGAAGAGAGCATGAACGTCGTCTTCGGCGACGCCTACCAGCCCAGCAAGCTGGCACTGTCGCCGGAATGCGTGGGGACTACGAACAACGGCGACCCGCTGCATGTCGTGCCGCCGTATCTATCACTGTTCCCCGGCCAGCAGGTTCCCGCGCCCTTTGCGGGCGAGACGAGGCCGCTGGCGGACATGAAGTGGGTGCGTGTGGCCGGCGGCAGGAATGCCGCGGCGGACTTCCACATGTACACCGAGGTGCCCAAGGCGACGCGGGTGGTCGGCTTTGTGCTGAACGACCTTACGGCCGAGTTCAACGCCTTCAGCCCGATCTTCGGCGAGAAAGGGTCGCCCGGCTGGCTGCCCATCTCCATCCGCGACTGGGCCGACAACGAGGTAGCCCATATCTACTCGGACGAGTTCGGCACCTACAACGCCCTGGTCCCCTCGACGTACAGCGTCGCGATTCCCGCACCAAGCGGCGTGTCGCCGAACATGCTGACGATTGTCCTGAACGACCCGACGATGGCCGACCCGACCGATCCCACGGGCCGTCGCCGGATACCCGATCCTTTCTACAACCCGAATTTCAGCACGACTCCCTGGACGCTGCACTATTACCCTGCTACAGTGCTGTACGCGGACACGCCGATCGTCCCCATCGCCGGCTTTGTGGGCTATCCGAACAACCAGCTCGATGTCGAGCCGCCCGACAAGACACCCGTCATCCTGTCCGTTACGAACGAGACCGCCGGATTTGTCGGCCCATATGTGACGAGCACGTCACAGGTGGTTGCCATCACGGCCATGGGGCCGACGCCAGTGCCCGATCCGGCCATGCCCTTTGGCAGTTCGAGCATGATTGTACGCGACTATGGATTCGGCACAAACGCGGGAACGGTGACGCTCGAAGGCTTGCCCCTGACGATCGTCTCGTGGAGCAGCAATGTCGTCAAGGTCACACTTCCCGCGTCCGTGTTTGTCGGCACGGAAGGCAGGCTGATGGTTGCGCGCGGCGACAGCGGCCTTTCCTCGCCGATCGGCGTCACGCTCACCTATGGCACGAGCACAAACCATGTGTGGCAGGTGGTGCCGCGTGCGCCCACAATCCTCGATCCCTTGCCCGATCCGATCCAGGAAGCCATTGATGCCGCACTGCCAGGCGACTTGATCCTGGTCGGCTCCGGAGTCTACAACGAGAATCCCATCCTCTACAAGCCAGTGCGCGTGCAGGGCGCAGGCGCGGCATCACTGGTGTATGCCAATCCAACGCCGCCCACCCGCCTGGCGGCCTGGCATGCAAAGGTGCTCAGTATTCTTGGCACCGACCCGTTTGCCACCAGCGACAACCCGGGCTTCACCGTGTTTGGCACGAACAGCACCAGCTTCACTGAAGCACCGTCCCGTATTGACGGCTTCACGGTGCGCGGCTCGATTGCCGGCGGCGGCATCCAGGTGTACATGTTTGCCCACAACCTGCGCATCGGCAACAACCGGCTTGACGGCAACCAGGGCACGTTCTGCGGCGGCATCTCGATAGGCCAGTTGGACAATGCGGGCACAGTGTTCGACAACCACGACGTGACCGTCCAGGGCAACCAGATACTCAAGAATGGCGGCGTCAACGGCGCAGGCGGTGTGGCAATCTACGCCGGTGCCACCGGATATCGCATCCTCGACAACCTTATCCTCGGCAACTTCTGCCGCGGCAACGGCGGCGGCATTGGCCACGAGGGTGTGAGCACCGGCGGCCTGATTGCCCGGAACGTCATCCGCAACAACGAAGTGTTCCATGGGACAGCGGTTGGCGGCGATGGTGGCGGCATATTCATCGGCGGCGAGGCAGTGCCGGCCGGCGGCAACACCGGCTCGGGCTCGGTGACCATCAACGGCAACCTGATCCAGGGCAACCTTGCCGGCTCGGGCAACGGCGGTGGCATCTGCCTCAACGGCGTCAACGGCGCCGACGTCCAAGCCAGCGCGAATCCGGCCAACTGGTACACCGTGGACATCTTCAACAACATCGTTGTCAACAATGTCGCGGGCTACGCTGCAGGCGGCATCTCGCTTGCCGACGTCACGCGCGGGCGGATCATCCACAACACCGTGGCCAACAACGACAGCGCTGCAACGTCGAAGTCAGCATTCCCGACCGGCTCGACCAACTCGACGCCGCAGGGAGCTGGAATTGTCTCGCACCCGCACAACGCCACGCTTGCAGCAGCGTCGGGCCAGGCATACTCGGACCCGACCCTCTACGACAACATTGTGTGGCGGAACCGGTCGTTCTACTTCGATGGCATTGCACAGGTTCTCGTGCCCGATCCGGGCACATTGTATCGCGACATCGATTCGCCCTCCGGAATGCCGCTTGACCCGCGGAACTGCATCCTCACGAGTGCCACGGGATTCGATCCCTCGAACTTGGCGACCAACCCGCTGTTCGCTGCGGGCTACACCAATGTGCTCTCGGCTGCGGCCACCGTTGACGAGGCAGGCAACAACATCAATGTCCGCTTCGAGCCAACTGGGATGCAGGGGAACTGTCACATTGCCAGCACGTCGCCGGCAGTGGATGCCGCCGAATCGGGCTTCCTTGGCCTGTTCCCAGTCCTGCACGGCGACTGCGACACCGAGTACCGCCCCTATGGCTCAAATCCCGACATCGGTGCCGACGAGCACACCGCGGCGACGGTCGTTGCGACCAACGACACATACGCAGCAGCCGAAGACACAGTGCTTATCGTCGCCACCCCGGGAGTGCTGACCAACGACGCGGGGCCGGGCGCGCTCCAGGCAGTCTTGGAGACCAGCCCGGCGAACGGGACACTGACATTAAGCGGCAGCGGCTCGCTGGTCTACCGGCCAGCAACTAATTTCAACGGGACGGACATCTTCACCTATCGTGCCAGGTCTGGCGTGGAGCGGAGCAGGCCGGCGGAAGTGGTCCTGGCGGTGCAGCCGGCGAACGATGTTCCCGTTGCATTCGACGATGCCTGCAATGTCAACGGCGGCTTGCCGTTGGCCGTTGCTGCTCCCGGTGTGCTGGCCAACGACACCGATGTGGACGGCGATCCGCTCACTGCGGTCTTAATCGCAACCACGGACAACGGCGTTCTCCTTCTTAATGCCGACGGCTCGTTCACCTATACGCCCGATCCGGGCTTCGAGGGGATAGACACCTTCTACTATATGGCACACGACGGCGTGACCAACAGCAACCTGGCGGTTGTCACACTCACAGTCACCATCCCGCTGCCGGACTTCGTGGTGACGGAGATCAGCCTCGTGCCGCAAGTGGTCACCAACGGCGGCACGTATACGGCCTACGTGAAAGTCAGGAACCAGGGCCAGACCAACGGTGTTGGCGGCGGGCTGTCAATATGGCGTGACAGTCCGGGCGCCAACGTGCCGCCAGGCACGCCTGAGGATGCCTTTGCCGCGCTGGGCGCACTCGCCGTAGGCGGCTCGACCACGGTGGTCTTCTCTGCGCTCAGTGCGCCGGCCATTCCCACGCCCGGTGCGGACCAGTATATGCCCACGTTCCGCGCATTTGCCGACCCGGCCAACAATGTTGCCGAGTTCAACGAGATCAACAACCAGCTCACACAGGCATACCACGTGGTGCGCTACGCGGGGAATCCGCCCGCGCAGCACGCAGTGACGAACGGCTCCTTCGTTGCCCAGGACGAGGTGACGATATGGAACCTTGTCGCCCTCCAAATGGTCAAGACAAACGCGCAGATGGCGCCCGTGGCATCGCGCACGCTGGCAATGATGCACGGCGCGGTATACGACGCCGTCAACGCCATCGACATGACGCGCAGCCCCTACCGCTCGCTGGCGCGGATGTGGGAGCCCTGCTCGCGCGAGGCGGCGGTTGCGGCTGCCGCGCACACTGTCCTGGCAGGCACGTACACATCGCAGGTGGCATATCTTGGCATTGCGCTGTCCAACTCGCTCGCCGCAGTGCCCGACGGCGTGGCGAAGACGAACGGGATTGCCCTCGGCATGGACATTGGCCAGCAGATGCTTGCCTGGCGCGCCGACGACATGATGACAATGATGATGACCAACTACACAGCCGGTATCAATCCCGGCGACTGGCGGCCTACGCCGCCAGCGTATCTGCCGCCAATGATGCCGCACTGGGGCATGGCCACGCCCTTCGCCATGATGGACGGCATGCAGTTCCGCCCGCCGGAGCCGCCGGCGCTTGACGGCACCGCATATGCCACCGCGTTCGACGAGGTCAAGGCCGTCGGCGCCGTGGCCAGCACGAACCGCACGCGGGCACAGACACAGGCAGTGACGTTCTGGACCGACATGCCTGGCACCGTGACAACTGCGGGCCGGTGGAACCAGATTGCGCGTTATGCCGCCGCGCAGCGGACAAACTCCCTGTCGGACAACGCCCGGTTGTTCGCGCTGCTGAACATAGGCCTGGCCGACGCCGGCATCGCGGCCTGGGACGCAAAGTACTGCTATAACCGGTGGCGGCCCATTGCGGCAATACGCGAGGCGGCCGCGGATGGCAATCTCTCGACTGTCGCGGACACGAACTGGACGCCGCTGATTACCACGCCCGCGTTCCCGGAATATGTCTCGGCGCACAGCACGTTCAGCGCGGCCGGTGCGGCGGTACTCTCGAGCTTCTTCGGCACCGACTCGATGGTTATTGCAGTCAGCGACTACATGAATCCAATGATGCAGCGGTTCTACGGCAGCTTCAGCGGGGCCGCCGACGAGGCGGGCGCCGAACGCGTATGGGGCGGCATCCACTTCAGTTATGGCAATCAGCAGGGGCTTGCAACGGGCTATGCCCTTGGCCAGTATATCGCCTCGAGTTTCTTCCACCACTCGATGTACCCGCCTGACACCGACGGGATTGACACCGATGGCGACGGCAACGTGAGCAACGATGTCAACTACATCCATCTGGCGGCCGGCGACGGCTTCGTGAAGATGGCCGACAGCAACGAGCTGTACTGCTTCGGCTTCTCCGACCAGACGCTCACCGCGCTTGCCCATGGCGGCATGGATGCCTCGCACACGGCGCCAGCGATGGTGATGAAGAACGGCATGCTGAAGGCCGAGGCATGCGCGCCAACAATCGTCCTCAAGGAGGGGCAGCACGTCTATCTCGATCTCTCGAACGTGGGCATGCTGATGCGGCCCGACCTGTTCGACCCGCATACAGTCCACTTCCACGGCTTCCCGAACGCCGCGCCGATATTCGACGGCGAGCCCATGGCGTCCGTCTCGATCAACATGGGCTCGACCTTCCGCTATTACTACGAGATCGTCGAGCCGGGCACGTTCATGTACCACTGCCATGTCGAGGCGACCGAGCACATGGAGATGGGCATGCTGGGCAACCTCTGTGTCCTGCCCAAGCAGAACAACCTTCCCGACGGGACGAACCTGAACGGATTCATCCATCACAAGGGCTACAAGTACGCATACAACGATGGCGACGGCTCGACGCATTACGATGTTGACTGCCCAATCCAGTTGACGGGCTTTGACCGGAACTTCCACGAGCAGCACATTGCCGTACAGCCCTTGCCGTTCTCCGAGCTCAAGGAATCGTATCCGATGATCAACGGCCGGGGCTATCCTGACACGATCAACACAAACCCGATCTACAACGCCTCGGCCGACAACTACTCGCAGAAGGTGAACTCATTGGTCAGGGCGGCCCAGGGCCGGAAAATACTGCTGCGCGTCTCGAACCTCTCGATTGCCGACTTCCACACGCTCACCGTGTTGGGCATCCCGATGCAGGTGGTCGGCAAGGATGCCCGGCTGCTCCGCGGCACCACCGGCAAGAACCTCTACTACAAGACCACCTCGATCACCCTCGGCGGCGGCGAAAGCTACGACCTCCTGCTCGACACCGCTGGCGTAGCGCCGGGAACCTACTTCATCTACAACACCCGGCTGAACCACCTGAGCAACGACCTGGAAGACTATGGCGGCATGATGACGGAGATCGTTATCGAGTAAGCCCATGACCTGCAGCGACACGAACATCCTAATGGAGAACTGAGATGACCATGTATTCATTGAACCCGGGCACAATGCGGTTGGCTGCGCTGCTGGCGCTCCTGTCGTCCGGTGCCGGGACAGTTCACGCCGCATTGATGATGCATATGATTGACGGCATTAGCAACACTGTCATCAACTTGGCCGCCAAGGACGGTTATATAAGCACCGCAGACGGCAACAGCATCTGTTTCTGGGGCTTGGCACATGAGGCCGGCACCGTCCAGTATCCCGCGCCGACGATCATCGCCGCCCAAGGAGCCGCGCTGCAGGTGAACCTCGCCAATCAGTTGAACGTTCCGGTATCGCTGGTGTTTCCGGGCCAGGTCGGTGTGGTTGCAACCGGTGGTGTGCCTGGCATGATCACCCGCGAGGCGCCCGCCAGCGGCGGCACGGTGTCCTACTCGTTCACTGCGCGTCAGCCGGGCACCTATCTCTACCACAGCGGCACACGCCCCGACTTGCAGATCGAGATGGGCATTGTTGGCGCGCTCGTCATCCGCCCCACAAACAGCATGGGCGCGGTCGTCGAGATGCAGGCTTATGCCCACACCAACACCATGTTCGACCAGGAATTCCTGTTCCTGTTGACCGAGATGGACGAGACCATCCACGACCTGGTCGAGCAGGGCCGCATGGCCGAGGTGGACACGACGCGGTGGTGGCCGGTCTACTGGTTCATAAACGGCCGCACAGGGCCGGACACCATGCTGGATGCCAATGTGTCCTGGCTGCCCACACAGCCATACAACTGCACGCCCATGTTCCATCCCGGGGAGAAGGTGCTGATGCGGGTGATTGGCGGCGGCCGCGATCCCCATCCCTTCCACCATCACGGGAACAACACCACCATCGTTGCCCGTAACGGCCGGATGCTGGAAAGCACGCCT
>Ga0315278_10001933_pt1 | contig 18314 bp, 20 predicted proteins | sample YL17G06_0_MG_FD_203880 | JGI IMG/M metagenome (GOLD analysis project Ga0315278, IMG submission 203880) | Sediment microbial communities from Yellowstone Lake, YNP, Wyoming, USA - YL17G06_0 | ecosystem: Environmental > Aquatic > Freshwater > Lake > Sediment | place: USA: Wyoming | collected... | reverse complement strand
GCTGCTTTGGGGGTGGGTGGGATGGCGCTTAGCTCGCGAAGAAGAGGAGCTAAGACTTCGGAGGATATCGAGTGGCTTGGCGTAGTGCTGTTTACTGTTAGAAAAAACGCATGCTATAGTCCCACGCTGATTGTGCGGCATTGATCGCGCAGGATCACGTTTCACGTTTCACGAGGTTCACGATGCCTGAAGTTCCCGTTAAGCTCTACATGGATAAGCTATTGAAAGAATGTCATAGTATGACACGTCAGCTTGTGCTTTTGTCTGGCCCTGTCAAAGAGAAAGCCTTACGCGCGATGGCGGATCGATTAGCGGCTGACGAAGAAAAGATTCTGGCAGCGAACGAGAAGGATGTGGACGCGGTCGGGAAGTCCTTCGAGGCCGACGTCATCAAAGACCGGATGAAAGCCGCCGTGGCCCGCTTGCGCATGACGGCGGACGATATCAAGGAGATGGTTGATCGACTCCGCATGATCGCGGACCTGCCTGATCCCGTCGGTGCAGTCACCTCACGATGGGAACGGCCGGACGGATTGCAAGTCAGCCGTGTGCGCGTCCCGATCGGCGTGATTGGGGTTGTGTCAGAGCTGAGCCCGCTCATTACGGTGGAGTCGATCGCCCTCTGTTTCAAATCGGGCAACCTCTGTGTGTTTCGTGGCGCGCCGGAGTGGGGCCTGACGCAGCAGGCGATCGGGACAGGACTGCGCGAAGCCGCGGAACAGAACGGGGTGCCGGCTGGCGCATGGGTCATCATCGAACGTCCGGAAAAAGAGGTGGCGGTCGAGCTGATTCGGTCCGGCAAATGCCTCGACGCGATTATCCCGCGTGGTGGGGCTGGCCTCCGCAAAGCCGTGGTTGAACAGGCGAAGATGCCGGTGCTCTGCAACGACGGGGGGCTCACGCATATGTATGTGGATGCCGACACCGATATGCCGATGGCTCAAAACGTGGCGATTAGTTCCAAAGTGCAGAAGGCCATTGCTTCGAACTCGCTCGACACGCTGCTCGTGCAACAGGTGATTGGGCGACAGTTCTTGCCCCCGCTGGTTAACCGCATGCTCGAAGAATTTAAGATCGAGGTACGGGCCTGTCCGAAGACTATGGCCCTCATGGGGCAAATGGCGATGACTGGACATGCCTCGATCATCCCGGCAAAGGAGGAGGATTGGCACACCCAATTCCAGGGGCCCGTGTTGGCCGTCAAAATGGTTGCGAACCTGGACGAGGCTTTGGCGCACATTGTGGCGCATGGACCCTGTCTCACCGCCGTCATCGCGACCACGAGCTATGAGTCGGCCCTGCGGTTCACGCGTGAAGTAGATGCCAGCGCGGTATTCGTCAATGCGTCGTCCCGGCTCAATGCCGGTGATAGCTACGGGATGGGCGCCGATATCGGGCTCAGTGGCTCGCGTCTCCATGCCAAGGGTCCGATCGGCCTTGAGCAATTGACCTGCGAAAAGTATGTCGCCTTTGGCTCGGGCCAGCTGCGTTACCCGCATCCGGTGCCGGAGACGTATTTTGACGCGATCATGCTCAAAAGGCCGTAGCTCGTGAAACGTGCGTCGTGAAGCGTATGTCGTCGAGAGGGACGTGTGCATCGTGATACGAGAGACGAGATACGAGATACGAACGACGCTTCACGCGCTAAAAGCCCACCTTGCAGGATGGGGCCTTCGGCAGTTCACGTCGGACGAAGCCTATTTTAAGTGGCAGCGGGAGACCCTCTCGTCTGCGGAACTCACAACATTACATCGGCAGGTGGAGCAGAAGCGTCACGGATCGTCTGCCGAAGAGGCCGCGTTCTATGATGCCACCGCCCATCCACACATCCTGCCGGTCCTCTATAGCCAACGGTACGACTATTATCTGGCTATCGGCTCACGGGTGGCAGATCGCATCGGTGAAGCCCGGTCGATTCTGGATGTGGGCTGCGGCGTCGGCCTCCTTACGACGTTCTATGCGAGTCAGTATCCCGACAAGACTTTCGTCGGGATCGATCGCTCACCTATCTCGATCGCACGCGCGCAAGAACAGGCGAAGGCACTTGGCCTGACCAACGTGCGGTTCGAATGTCTCGACCTCGACCACACGTCTCCCGCTCGCTCCTTTGATTTGATCCTTGCCACGCATGCCCTCGTGCAAGCTGAAAAGGATCCGGGCATTCCCAGTCGCAGTTGGAACACGTTCGAGCGTGCCAGCGAGAGTCAGCTGCAAGCAGACTTTGAGCGGCGAACGGGGATCGACACCAGGCTCGATCTCTTGATCGCCCTGCTCTCTGCACATGGGCGCATGATCGTGTTTGAGAAAATCCGCCAGTTGGCAAGACGAGTTCCATTGCAGCGAGCCTTGGCTGCAAGAAATCTTGGCCTGATCGAGCAGCCGGAATTGATTCGATACCGTCTAGTCGAAGAAATTGCCGATGATGGACCCTTCTATCTGTTGGGGAGGGGAAAGTCGCATCAGCTTCACTGGAATGAATCGCCGGAGCCGGACGAAGGCCGTCCGTTAGATCGAGGTAAGCTCAAAACCAGTTTAACCGATCCGGACGCCCCGCTCTATGAGAACCATTGGCCTTCCGCGCAGCGCGTCTGGGAACAGCTTCACGAGAAGCACCTCTTCAAAGAGACCACGCGCCAGGAGCCAGACGGCCGCCAGTTGCACGTCGAACTTGGTAAGGCAGAGGAGGGGGTCTATCTGTATTGTGCCAACACCTTGGATCAACGCCAGTTAGTGCTTGTTGAACCAGCCCGCACGGTCATACTGGAATCTTACTATCAGGAGATTGCAAGCAGCGCGCTCTAGCAGGATGCTGAAAAATTCCGCCAGCATCCATGGACCGTGACGCACGAAGCGCAAAATATGCGAGAAAGGCGCGATGCGATGTTCTGGGTTCGAAGTTCCGGAAACCTCAAGCCTTCATCCGTCTCGCTCGTCTCGCCTGTCTCGCGCGTCTATCCTACGGGACGGTCTTTCTATTGTGCCACAATAGTTGGTCACTGCCCTGATAGATCTTTTTATAGGAAGCCCACCCGTTTACTTTTTTCTTCGATAGGTGCAAGCTTGTACCGGTCACATTCTTTTCCTATTCACCTGGGATCCGGCCACGTGATGGATACCAGCCCACTGTCACCCCCTCTCCCTTCCGTGCTCATTGTGGACGATGAGCCGGACATCTGTATGGGCCTTAGCGATTTCCTGAAACACAACGGGTATGTGGTTCGCATTGTGCAGACCGGACGGGATGCCCTGCGCGAAGTCGAAAGGGGACAGATTGAGGTCGTGATTTTGGATCTTGGGTTGCCGGATCTGAGCGGCTTGGATGTCCTTCGAGGAATAAAGAAATTGGACCCTCTTCTCCCGGTCATTATGCTCACTGCATCCACAGAAGAGAAGCATACGGTGGAGGCTCTCCACCTTGGCGCCTTCACCTACCTGACCAAACCCTACAACTCGTATGAACTCAGATTCGCGCTCCGTCAAATCGCTGATGCGCAGAGGTTGGCGTCCCAGGTGGTCCGTGTCGAGGGTGATTTGAGTGTCAGTGAAGAACGGTTCCGAACCGTGGTTGGGACCACCCCCGACGCGGTGGTACTGGCCGATCGCCACGGAACCATTAATTTGTGGAATCAGGCTGCCGCGCGACTCTTTGGCTACACCGAGAAGGAAGTGATCGGTCAGCCGCTCACGTTGCTGATGCCAGATCGATATAGGGAGGCGCATCAAGCAGGAATGAGGCGGCTAGAGACTACCGGCGAGACCAGGGTCATGGGGAGGACGGTCGAGCTCTATGGCTTGAGAAAAAACGGCACCGAATTCCCGTTGGAACTTTCCGTCGGAATGGGAAAGAGCCCCGACGGGGTATTTTACAGTGGAATCATTCGTGACATCACGAGGCGAATGCAAGCCGAGGAAGCCCAACGACAGGCTGAGGCGCGCTACCGAAGCGTCGTCGAGAATGCGGTGGAGGGTATCTTCCAGACGACACCGGATGGGCGGTTCCTGATGGCCAATCCAAGTCTGGCGCATATGCTGCACTATGACTCCCCTGACGCGCTGGTCTCGACCATCACCGATATCGGCCGCCAGCTCTATACCGACCCCAAGAAGCGGGAGGAGATCCGAACGTTGCTGAGCAAGACCGGCATCGTCCGGGCATTTGAAACAGAGCTTACGTGCCGGGATGGTGATATGATCACGGTGTCGGTGACGGAGCGGGCGGTGCGAGATCAGCAGGGGACCGTGGTCCACTATGAAGGGACGATCCAGGATATTAGTGAGCGGAAGCGATTGGCTGCCGAGCTCCTCGAAGAAATCAAAGTTGCGGAGGTGACCCGTGCGCTTGGAGATATTGGCCACGATGTCAAGAACATGCTGATGCCGGTGCTCACTGGTGGTGACCTCCTACGGGAGGAAGTACAGGAGATCCTGAGCCGTTTGGCCGCAAGGGGGGAGGGAGCGGAGGTCGAAGCAAGCCGGAAGGTGAGCGATGAGCTGATCGAGATGATCGTCAATAACGCTCGCCGCATCCAGGATCGTGTAAGGGAGCTTGCCGATGCGGTGAAGGGGGTGACGACGGCACCAGAATTTATGCCCTGCCGGGTCTCGACGTGTCTGGCCGACGTGTTCACCTCGCTACACCGGTACGCAGCAGAGAAAGCTGTCGCATTGTATGCCGAAGGTCTTGAATCGTTGCCGGTCATCCAGGCGGATGAGCGCCGCCTGTTCAATGCTTTCTACAACGTGATCGATAACGCCATTCCTGAAGTCCCTCCCGGTGGATCCGTGACGGTGCGTGGACAGGTCGATGTCGGAGCGGACGAGCTCGTCATCTCCGTTGCAGACACGGGGAGAGGGATGCCCCCTGACCTGCGGGACTCGCTGTTTACCATGCAGGCTGTCAGTCGAAAAGCTGGTGGAACGGGGCTTGGTACCAAAATCGTGAAGGATGTGGTGGCCGCCCACAAAGGATCGATTAGAGTCGAAAGCGAACTAGGAGTCGGTACGACGATCCACATTCGTCTCCCACTCAACGGAGTCCGATAACGAGTCGTGAGAAGGGCGGCGATCCAGCCAATCTGCGGTCTTTTTGTTTCCTGTCCCGATTTCGCGCACATTGTCGAACCCGGCAGTGCCCTGGCCGTCACCTATCTCTTTGTGACGAATACGTGTGATCCGCGCCAGTTGGTCGTCGTCGAATCGGACGATGTGGGAGTCCTACTAACAAGAACGTGTTGGCGGGGCGCTGTCGAGAACAGCGGGTGAGCCGATGTCATTCAGGAGCGAGGGTCTCCTGTGCGAGTGCCATTCTTGATGGCAAGCACGATGAGGCCCTTGTCGCGAATCGCATAGATAATCCGATAATCGCCCTCGCGAACCCGATAGAGATGGTCCTCGCCTTCGAGCGTTTTTACATCAGGGGGTCGAGGCTGATTCCGGATGGCATGGAGCCATTTGGCGAGGGCCTTCCGGAGCGGTTTGTCAAGTGCTCTGAGTTGTTGCTCGGCAGGAGGGGAAAGAAAAATTGTGGAGAGCATTATAATGTAATATCAGATTCCCAATTCTTTCAGGATAACATCAAGCGACTGGGCGCCCTTCTTGTTCGCCTGAGCCAACGCGGCTCGGGCATCGACGAGATCGATCCGATCTTCCAGGTCTTCCAGGAGTCGCAGATCTTCAATGGGCACCACGGCCGCGACCGCGCGGCCACGTCGGCGCAAGAGAACGCGTTCTTTTCCAAACGCTGCGCGATTGATCGCATCGGCAAATCCATCTCGTTCCTTCTTCCCCTCTGGATTCCCCATGGCTCCCCTCCGTTTGCATAGTCCTGTCAGACGGACAGATCGTTCGGATAGTGCAAGCTGTACAATGGGGAGGAGGCGAAGTCAATCGAGGAGGGAGCTTCAGATCCCCTATTCCTTTTTTTTTGCAATTGGGGTATGAAGAGGGGGCGGCGAGTGCGTCGCGGTACCAGCGTAGTATTCACCCATTCATCAGAGGAGAGACAAAATGGCTAAGGGCATGACACAGAAGAAAACGACCAAGAAGAAACCCGCCACGACGGTGAAGGAAAAGCGCGCCGCCAAAATCGCCAAGAAGAAGAAGTAATGCAGTCTGCGTTTCAGTCGTTCTGACCGAAGCAGCACCCACTGCACCCATCGACGTGCGGAAGCAGCAAGCTGCGCACGTTGGTGGTTGCGCTCTGGGGCCTTGATGCCTCCCAGCTCGTGATCAGTCTGCACCGCCGCCATCTCGTTCGCTCATCCCATACGAGGTTATCCGTCACGCTCGGCGGGTCAGCGATCAGTCGCCATTCTTGACCCCGGCGCAGCTTGCGCTAAGCCAGTGGCCCTTCATGTCCACGTGAACCTTTCCCTCGGCGCCTCCTTGTACCATGTCGATGCTAGCCAGGATGCTTTCAGGCGTCTTGGCCTCCATGGTCATCTTCGAGGTGGAGCTACGTGGCGCTGGGCATGTCTTCTCAAGCACGAGTCTGTTTGCGGACTTCGTGATGACCTTTTGCGTGCATTGATCCTCGCCCTCTGACTTCTTGATTATGCGGTCCTCATCCAGGTCCTTTTGCGTTATGCAACTCGGGTAGACGCGTGTCGAGGGTTTTCCCGCACGTGCTTGCATCATCGCTTCGATCTTGGCGCGCTGTTCCGGCGACATCTTCGCGAGCATATCGGGTGGAGCAGGCATGCCGGTCGTCAGAGTGGTTATGGTCATTTCCCAGGCGCCGGGTTTGGCGTTGAAAGAGTCGGCGAGCGCGTATGATGCCATGAGCGGGATGATCGGACCCGGAATGAGCCCAAGGGCCATCGTCAGCAGGAACAATCCGAGCGCGCACGTCATTCTGGTCATGTTCGCTCCCTCTCCAATGGTAGGTGTCAGGGTGAGTACGGTACGAGAGTCCCTATCCGATGACAGTCCTGCTGCTGATCCCACGTTCTTCGAACGTCACGAGTGCGCTGGGGTGACCAGTCTCAGCAAGGATCATGTTTCGACAATACTGCCTTAAATGCTGAACCCTGTTTTTGAGACCGTCACAGGTGAGACTCCGGCTTCCTTCAGCTTGTCTCCCAGGCCGGATGACAAGAGAGCCTGTTGAAGGCTCTCGGCAGTCTGATCGAGGAGAAAGTCGAGCCCGAGGACCACGTAATGGAGGGGGTGACCATGCGGCCCATCGACACGGAAGACATGCGCGCGGCTGGTTCCTTCCTCGAAGTCGGTGATGTGGTGTTTGGGAAACTGCTGGCGCAGGTAGAGGCGGATCACGTCAAACTTGTCTAGATTGCTCACGTGTCTTGTTTGTACCTTTCCCGATATATCTTGTTCAAAAGCCACCAGGGCTGGTTTCCTCTTCGGTGCCCAAGAGGAGGATCAGAAAACACATTATACGCCTTCAGCCTTTCCGAAGTCAGGAGGTCAGAACCAGTCCTGGTAGTCTCCCCCGTTCACTAGAAAAGGCTCCCGATGATTAATCTATCTTGGGTGAGGCCCCCGTTATCGTTTCTTAGGAGGATTGGGTGTAACCCTCTTGACGAGTTGGATGCCGCGGGAGCGGGCGTCGCGAAGGATGGCCTGCCGGATCTCAGCGGGGAGGGCTTCCGGTGGATGGACGCCCAATAGTGTGCGCGGGAAATGCTTCACAAAGAGCGCCGCCATTTCCGCCGTTGCCCATGCGATCGGTGAGCAGAGCTGTCCACGCCGCCGGAGCAGAGAAAGACTCGGCACCGTTGCGTCCCACCGGACGATCCTGGGCTGGTCGTGTTTCATTCCCTCTACGACCACCGCGGCGGCAAATCGCGCATTATGGAGAATGCCTCGATGGAGCAATTGATGCACCGTGCCTGGCGTCGGGGTTCTGGGGAACTGTGATGGCACCAGCCCCCGCGACTTTCGCAGTTTCCCCTGCCGATACCATCGCCGTAGTTGTTCAATGTCCGCCCCGCCGATCTTGGCATCCATCTCCCGCAACGGGATCACATGCGGCACCGTGACCACCTCATCCTGAGCCGCCAGCAGCACAGCCACAGGCCCAATCGGTGCCGGGAATCGAAAGATCTCATGGCCGCTGAATCGTTGGCCCAGCCTGAAATGGCCTTGGCGATAGAGGCGTGGCTGCGAGACCGCTTCATCGAAGGCGACTTCTGCTGACCATTGTGAGACAGGACTGTCGCTTTCCGTTGCTTCATACAGCCGGACCTGAACCGTCTCTACGGTGTCGAGCAGGTCTGCGCTGGCAGCGATGAGGAGGTTCGTGAGGCCCGGCGCGACACCAGCCGTGATCACCGCCGTTCGTCGGAAGTCGTGGAAGCCTATCTCAAAACGGAGCTGTTCTGCTCGAAACGGACTCTCGGTCAGATGGGCGGCCATGTCGAGATAGTGGGTACGCAGGAGGAGCGCGGCGCGAAGGATGATCTTATTGAAGACCGCAGGACAGGCGTTGATCAGCAGCTGAGCCCCGCGAGCCGCCGTGACAATGCTCCGTAAATTTCGTGCGTTGACCTCGTGCACGGGAATAGGGGAGGCCTTGCCCAAAAAGCGTCGCGCTCGTTCCGGATCACGATCCCCACAGGAGATACGATGTCCCTGTCGTGCCAACAGTTGTGCCAGCAATGAACCTGTTGCGCCCACTCCGAGTACGAAGATCCTCATCGGGGCGGCACCCTACCGCAGTTGAAGAAGTTGCAGATCACGGTTTCGAGTGGATCTATCGTGGTGAGAGGCAATCAGGTAGGTATGGGCCAAGGTGCGAGGTGTGATCACGCAATGAAGCAGGCCAACTTCCTGTCGACAATCATATCTGAATACATCAATGGTGACCGCTCTTGCACAGCTCACTATGGTGGCCAGCATTCGCCCTACCCCCCACGTAGAAATGGTTCGCTCTTGTTTTTCAGGTGACGCCTTGGTCACTGCTTCCGATACACGTTCAGCCCGACTTTTTCTTCGCGGTCAGGAATGGTCACATTTCCCTCCGTTGAGGCGATGATGATGGTCTTCCCTGAAGCGGAGGGTCCGAACTCTTTGGACAGATCCACCTTGATCGTCAACATGGTCCCTTCGACGGTCATCTCCACGTTCTTCATGATGGTGGCCTTTCTGTGATGGATGAAGCGTAAGTACGCCATGCCCGAATAATGGTGCAACCTGTACCTCGGGCTGGGGAGGAAGTCAATCGACGGAAGAGCCTGATGCAGTGCCAAGGTTCGGCCATTCCAGCCGGCGTGGGACCTCGCGAGTGGTCGGCTCTCAAAATAGGGATGCAGACCCCGTTGTTTCCTCTTCTTGACCTTTCACCCTCCAGCAAACACGGGCCGAAAACCGGCGTGAGTCAGGATGCGGGCGACTGTCTCTCGTTGGTCACCCTGAATCTCGATCCGTCCCTCCTTCACCGTGCCCCCGGCCCCACAGGCTTGCTGCATCTTCTTGGCGAGTTGCTCTTTTTCCGCCAGACTGATGCCGAGAAAACCCGTGACGACCGTCACGGTCTTGCCGCCGCGGTGTGCGGTCTGGCGAATGATATCCACGCGCCCACGGTTCTTTTTTGGTGTGGCTGGTATCGCGTGAGTCAGGGCGGGGTTCTCAGCACCCTGATGCGTGTTTGGAACCGATGGTAGTTCGACATTCTTCAGGGCTGCGAAAGGACTGATCCAGACGATTGGCTCACCACTCGTGGGAATGCGTTTCTTCTCTTTCATCGCCGTCCTCGAGTCAATGCCCAAACGGGGCTGAAGCGCCTTTCACGATCGTCAATGCAATGTGCACGGTCTTTTCTCCATCCGCCATCCAAATCTGTCCCTCTTGAATGGTGCATTGCAGCTGCATGCTGGGCTGAGCAAGCTGAGCCAATGTGCGGCTCCCGTCCAGTGGGAGATTCATCACGGCCAGATTATTTAACCGCTCAAGTGTAGCCAGGTTTTTCTCCCACCACTGGTCAGCACCACGACCGCCATAGGTGTAGATGCAGACCTGTTTTGCGCGACCGCAGGCCTGGCGAATGGTTTTCTCATCTGGCTGGCCCACCTCGATCCAGAGGTCGATGGCGCCCGTTAAATCCTTCTGCCAGAGCGCGGGCTCCTCTTCGCTGCTCAGCCCTCGGCCGAACGACAAGGCCTCGTGCGAGTGCAGCGCAAAGGCCAGCAGCCGCACCATCATACGCTCGTCGGTTTCAGATGGATGGCGCGCCAGGGTCAGTGTATGGTTCTCATAGTACTGGCGGTCCATGTCGGAGATATGCAAGGTCGCTTTGAAAATGGTGGAGTTCGAGGCCATAGAGTTGTGGTTCCTTGATTTCAGAAAGATTCAGATGGTTGGAGCCGGCAGCCTTCGCTCACACGTCTTTATACGCGATATACCACCCTTCGACCCGCTCCCGCGCCCAGGGTGTTTTCCGGAGAAACGTGAGGCTGGATTTCACGCTGGGGTTGTGGAGGAAGCAGCGGATCGGGACCCGACGCCCCATCTCGGCCCACCCATACCGCTCGACCAGTTCCTTGATGATGGTCTCCAGCGTGATCCCGTACAACGGATCGCGGGGATGAGAAATACTCATGATCGTATGGCGAATGACATGGGGCTGATGGCCGAAGATTAAAGGCTGATAGCCGTATAGCATATAGCACGAACAAGGAGCCACTGGTCTATGGCTCAAGCTCATGGTTGGAAAACGTGAGGGCTTGATGAGCAGCGCGTCTGGCTGATAGTAAAAGCGCGAGACAGCGGGAAGAGCGAGAAAGGCGAGATGTGAAGAGCGTGGATTTTCACCTTACTCCGGAAACGAGATACGCTTCACGAGACTCAATGGCGGCGCGCGCAGTGGGAGGCTACGTCAGCTCGTTTCTAAGGATGGGAGAGGAGCGAGCGGAGGAGGAGGAGGAGGAGCATCATCATCCAAGGAGAGGCGATCCCGCTGCGGAAACCGCCATCCCTTCTGTGCTAACATGGCCAAGTTGTCTTCAGATCGCCGGTCTGGCCGGACCCGGCGAAGAGTGCATCTACAGGCCGTAGTCCGTTCATTGTTTAGGTTGCAATCATGCCGTTGATTCCTGAGCCGCTACAACACCGCCTCGTTCAGCTTCGCCGCGTGCTCCACGAGTATCCGGAACTAAGTGGGCAGGAAGCCAACACCGCCGCTGTGATCTGCAAATTTCTCGATGGGCTGGCTATCAAGTATCGAGCCCAGGTCGCTGGTCACGGAGTCATCGCCGACATTCCAGGACGCACCGGAGTGCCCTGCGTTGTCTTGCGTGCCGATACGGACGCGCTGCCGATTCAGGAAGATACCGGCTTGGAATTCGCGTCGGTCCACGATGGTGTTATGCACGCCTGTGGCCATGATGGGCACACCACCATGCTGCTCGGCGCGGCCGCGCTTCTCTCCGAAGAGAAAGACCTGCCGGCTCCCGTGCGATTGATTTTTCAACCGGCAGAGGAAAAAGGCACTGGCGCACTGGCCATGATCAAGGCAGGGGCGCTGGAGGGTGCGGGCATGATTTTCGGCGGCCATCTCGACCGTCACTATCACCCGGGGGCCATCGTCGTGTCCGAGGGTGCCGTCAATGCGTCGTCGGATAATTTTACGATTGAGATTATCGGCCAAGGCGCGCACGGAGCCCGTCCCCATGAAAGCATCGACGCCGTCGTTGTCGGGAGTCTCATGATCATGGCGCTGCAAACGATCGTCTCGCGCGAGGTCGATCCGGCCCGTCCATCAGTCGTGTCTGTGGGGCAGTTCCACGCGGGGACCGCGCCCAACGTCATCGCAGGACAGGCCAGGCTGGCCGGCACCGTCCGGGCGCAGGATCCCTCTGTCCGGCAACAACTCCTCTCCTCCATCCGCCGGATTGCCGAATCGATCGCCCAACTGCATGGTGCCAAGATTCAGGTCACCGTGAATGAAGGTACGCCGCCGCTTATCAATACGCCTGAAATGGCCAGCCTGGCGCGCCGCGCGGCAGTCACGGCGGTGGGGGAGGCCAATGTGTTGCCGCTCAAGACGGCCAACATGGGAGCGGAGGATTTCAGCTACTACATGGAAAGTGTTCCAGGGGCTTATGTCCGGTTCGGCAGTCAGGTCCCTGGCAAGGAAGGTTTTCCCGCGCACTCCAGCAAGTTTGATTTTGACGAAGAGGCCTTGTCCGTCGGCGCGGCCTATTACCAGGCTATTGCCAAGATCGCCGGCCAGCAGCTCAGCGACCAAACGCCCCGTTCCTGACCTAGAATGCTGAGGAAAAACCATTTTGATACGCTGGAACTTCGATGGTCAGCACGTCTGGGGTAAGAGGAGAACACCCCACGCAGGATGCTCAAAAAGGCCGTCCAGCAAGGCCGCAGCGAGTGAAGGGCCGAGGCGTACCTTCTGGGGTACGTTGAGCGTCTGAACGATGCGAGAACGCCGCTGGCGGTTTTTTCAGCATCCTGCTAGCGCAGAGGGCTGTCATGATTCGGATCAGAGAAGCCCGTGAAGAAGATATCGGCCAGATCCGCGAGATCTTTCTCGCTGTCTATGGCGCCGACTATCCCCATCATGAGGTGTATGACGAACTCTGGCTGAAGCGCTCCGTCTTCACCGACGACGCGCTGATTCTCGTCGCCGTAGAGACCGACAGCGGTCGGGTGATCGGCACGGCCTCCGTGCTCTTCGACTTTGGGGCCCATTCCGATCTCGTCGGAGAATTCGGCCGCCTCGCCGTCCATCCGGACTATCGCCGGTTACAGGTCGGCAAGCTGCTCATGGACAAGCGGCTCGAAGCCATTCAGAACCGCTTGCACGTCGGCCTGGTCGTTGCGCGCACCGTGCATCCCTATGCCCAGCGGATCAGCCTCGCGCAGGGGTTCATCCCCACCGGCTTTCTGCCGCTGAAGCATTTCTTCCATCACCGCGAGAGCTTTGCCCTGCTAGCCCGGTATTTCGGCGACGCGCTGGCCTTGCGTCGCAACAATCCGCGGATCATTCCAGAGGCCTATGCCTTAGCCAATCTCGTGATGAGCCACCCGCCGCTCACGCCGGATTTCATCGTCGACGAAGATTCCGCGCCCTATCCAGCCGGAGGAGACTACACCATCGAACAGCTGCAGGCCGAAGGTTATCCGGCTCTGCTGCGCATCGAGCGGGGGCGGGTACGCAACCGGGAAATCTTCGGCCCCATGCGGTTGGATTATGGATTCTTTAAACTCCAGGCGCGGCAAACCAGTTACTTCCTGGCCCGATCAGTCGGCCACATCGTCGGGGCTGTCGGCTACACGATGGATCTGGTCGAGCATACCGTCCGCGTGTTTGAGTTGATCGCCCTGGCCGACGACGTCGTGCGATTTCTTCTCTCCGAGTTGGAACGGAAGTGTCGGGAGGAGATGGGGATTGAATACATCGAGATCGACGTCAGCGCCTATGCCCCCAGGATGCAGCGCACACTCTTGGAGCTGAACTTTCTGCCGGTCGCCTATGTCCCGGCCATGGTTTTTTATCAAGTGGAACGGTTGGACATCGTGAAGATGGTGCGGCTGAACAAACTCCAAGACTTGGGGCCTCTCGCGCTGACCGAACCGGTGCAGGCCGTTGCCGACGTCGTGATGCGCGGCTTTTCCACCTGTGTGATTGCGCCGCGCATGGCACGGGCGATCAAGGAGATTCCGTTGTTTCATGGGATGAACACCGAACAGGCGATCAGGCTCGCTGGAGTCTGCACGGTTCGAGAAGTGCGGGCTGGCGAGCGCCTTTTCGCCGAGCATGATCCAGCGGACCGTCTCTACATCGTGCTGCAGGGGCAAGTTGCCATTAGCTGCGGAACCCCTTCGGTCACAATCGGGACCGTCCGCACCAGGGAAACTTGTGGAGAAGTCTCGCTCCTCTCGGCCAGGCCCCACTCCGCCGCGGCAACGGCCGAGGGGCATGTGGAGGCTGCCGAACTGCTCCAGCGCGATCTGGTCGATCTCATTCGCCGCCGCCCCGACATCGGCGTCATCATCTACCGCAATCTGGCGATCGGACTGGGCGACAAGCTCTTACGCTCCGGCAATTCAAAGCGAGAGCAAGGGCTGGCCGAGTCGGAAGTGCTGTATCTGACATCCGAAGCCACCCCAGCGAAAAATTAGCCACCGGATCAACTCACCTCGCGACTCTCGTCGTTCGTGAAGTGTAAGCGAGCCAGGCGAGACGTGCACGACAGGTGTGACTCGCACAGCGGGAGATAATTCAGTTTACCTCCCGCAGAGGAGGGAAGAGCATGAGCGATCTTGGGAGGTGGATAGGCGGGTGGACTGGAAGTCTCCGGCCGATGTCTCGCAGCATCTTGCCAGGGTGGTGCCGCGACTCTTTCTGAAATCCACCTGCGACCGCGATCTGGTGGTCGTTGCGGCCAAGAAAGTGATCGCCCAGCAGGAGCCCGCTATCACGAAGGCGCTGGAGCAATGAGCACGCCCGCACCCTGGCCTGAATGGTACCAGCCTTGAGCTGCTGCCACAAAAAAATAGCAACCGCATCAGCTCACCTCGCGCATCTCGTCTGAAAAAAAGAGCCTATAGCGTATGGCTTATGGCCGATAGCATGACTATAGAACGATCACAGAATTGCCTTTGTCTGTGCCATAAGCCATTCGCTATCAGCTCCGCTCCCCAACGAGAGACGCTTTCAGTTCCTACCATCAGCTATCAGCCATTCGCCAATAGCTCTTGCTCCCGAACCCTCGCCGCTCGCCTTCCCGGACGCCATCAACTTTGTATCCCTGGGGTTGATCAGTTGGGCTTGGCTATGGATTGGGGGCTTCGGGCACAGGTTGAGGAGTGTGCGGAGGGTGCCGTGGAATGCAGCCGGACACGAGACCGGCAACGACGAGGAATGCCACAACGAGAGCAGATATACGACGCATCATCGTTATCCTCCTGTGTTCGCACATCACGCGATTACGACTTCTGAGGTAGCGCCACGCGCTGAAGCACGGTCATGGGACCGTGCTTCCGCAGCATGGCAAGCTGCGCAGCGTCTTTCACCAATAGCGCCCCGGCGAAGCCAAGCGCATTGATCGAGATGCCCTCGAAATATTCTTCCGACCGGGGCACCAGCAACAGCCACTGCCGAGTCACGAGCAGGTTATACGGAGCCGGGGTCGTCTCAACGGACAACCCCACTGCGCGGAGTAGCGAGTGATAGCATGAAAGCAACGACGAGGCGCCGTCCCTACATGGGTTGATCCATTCTGGATCCATCGGGGCATAGGCATGCAAGAACGGCAAGCCTGGCACCGTCCCAGTGGTGTCGGCCATCTTCACGGAGCCTAATAGTGGCTCGATCGGCAGTCGGGGTTTGGTGGAAGCGGGAAGGGGGATCAGTTGGAGATGTTTGTGACGCTGACTGGCCCCGGCTGCTGGTCCGGCGTTATAGAAGCCCAGTCCGTCGATCTCGGCGAGGCAGATCAGCAGCGCCGCGCAATCCTCTCGGGTGAGTAGCGCCTCTTGAGGCTCGAACGAACGCGTGACGATCAAAAGATGATGATCGACCACGTTGAACTTGTTCAGCAAGGCAACATGGGTCGGGGAGATCTCTGTCACGAACAGGTCGGGATCGTACGGCAGGAAGGGATTGGCGCTTGGCTGCATGGCCGTTGCGAGCGTTTTCATAGCGAGGGCTGCCATGACCCGCACCTGAAATGCCACGCCTCCCTGCTCGATCACCTCCGGCGTCGTAGAGATGGAAAGGATTGACCTTCGGTCACGGGCATGGGCCGTTCGTTCAAGCAGGATGGGCCACAGGGTGCCGGGCCTGAGGAGGGGGTTGGGGTGATACATATGAATGGAAAGAGTACGGCAAGGGAAAGGGGAAAAGCGAGAGGCGAGATAAGTCACTTATTCCGGTAGTAGATCATCAACGATCAGCAATCACGCGGCGGGTCCTGTCGTCGACCAGCCCAGCCGGTTTCCTACGCTGCCCGGTGTGGGGTCCCGCTGCAGGCGGCTGGGCTCCCACGTCGACGCCACCCGCGAAGGAGACTGATCTCAAAGCCCTTGGGGGGGAAGGGGATACAGGCGAACCTGAAAGGAGCATTCATAGTTTGACGTGCATACGTTGGGATCGATCCAGGCCACCAAAATGAACGGTGTAAAATCTTCAGTGGAGAGAAAAATCGGGATATTCTACTTTCCTGACGCCTCGTCTGCGCGTGGCGGTTGGCTAGTTCGCCTTGTTGTGTGCTGACGACACCGAACGGCGGCGGATAGGCTGGTCGTGGCTAGACCACTTGCTCACAGGGGAGGATGAATACATGAACATGGTCATGCTGACCCTTCCCCTGTTCCGCTTTAAAGCGCGTGAACCCATCGATGAGACGGTAGGCAAGCTGTTCCGATACCGCGGTGAGGACTATACTGTTGGCGCCCGGTGACAGGAAGAACTGCACGGTGGGTCCGGTCTCCCCCCTGCCGGCTACATTGTGCAGCTCAGTAAATGCGCTGACTTCATATTCTTTCAGTAGGACATGGATGTGTTCCGCAATCGACTGATGAAAGACGATCAGCAGCATTTTCATAGAAAGTTCTCCTGTGCAATGGCGGGAGGGGTTGTCACGGAAGCTGACGATTGTTCAGTTTGCGACTCTGCCCATTCTATAAGGTAGAGGCGACAAAAAGACAAGGGTGAGCAACCGGGGACATTCTACTTGTCAGGTGCTTCCTCCGCACGCGGTCTTGAGAGGACAGCCTTGAAGATAGTTCACAGCGCATTGGGCATCTCGGAAGGGGAGGCGTCTCTGCCGAGACCGGGGTGAGCGGGATTCTTCGGGAGCGTTTTATCACCGACCAGTAGGTTGCAGAGAGTCGGCAGACCTGCCCTCACAAGCTATCGTCCGAAGTAATCCGGATGCCTGGATCGAGTTGCACCGGCAATGGGATGTTCGATTGACAGCGGTCCGTAGCATCCCGTAGGCTAAATACGAAGGAGGGTTTATCATGTCAATTCTTCTTGCTCTCTTTCTCGCCATCGCAGTCCTCACTCCAGCGCAAGCCGTGGAAACTTCTCAACCGACCGCAGTCTCTGCGGTCAAGGCTGATGTGCTGTATTGGGAAGGTGAGGAGGTCATCGTGAAAGAGGTTTCAGGTCGTGAACTGCGCCTGCGTGTGACCACTGAGACGAAAATCGAAGGAGTGGCCGGAGGGCGATTGAAAACTGGCGACAAGATTGCTGCGCAGGTGAACTCCGATGGGCGTGCGCTCTCCATCACGTTGCAGATTCCCGACAGTGGGGTTGGCGTCATCCCGCCCGGTTCACGCTAACCAGGGATGCATCCGGGGGCCGGGTAGCGATCAGTGTCAGCTTTCCTGATCTATCCAGGGATTTGATCGCGGCCTCACGTTTGAGTGCTGCGCTTTTGGTGTCCTGATATTCGGTAAACCGTACCCGCAACGGCCTGCGGTGTTTCGTGTACTTTGCACCTCTGCCCGTTCTGTGCTCTTCCAACCGCCGCTCCATGTCATTTGTGATGCCGGTGTATAGACTGTTATCCGAGCACTCCAAGATGTAGACGATCCACTTCATTCGGGTGATTCCACTTTGTCAAAAGAGACCAGCCGCTAAGGGTCACGAACAGTGACGGCGGCGTCCGCGCACTGGCGCATCGATGCCGCGGTGATCCTTGGGCGCATCTCCGTGCAACGGTAGTGGGTGACGGTGGCCTCATCACTTCGCAATCGTGATGCTGGGGACTCCGACGCGAGGCACCTCGGTGACGGTCATCTGGAACAACAGATACAACAATTGGAAGGCCTCGCGGTTCCAGCGTGCCGACGGTCCCGTGGTGTTCACGGCGTAATGTTTTCCATGGGACTTAATCGACAGGTCGGCTTCCGAGGGAGCTCCATCCGACAGCACGAGCTCCATGGTGTGGTCGGGATTTTCGTAGAACGGTGGTGTCCGTGGATCACTCTCGACGTGGTACTCAGGGTCTTCTTCCAGCGATCGACCCAGAAAGTTGAGAATGGTATTGAAGCTCCGCAGCCGGAAATCTCCCTTGAGGGGGTATTCCCCTCCGACCTGTCCCGGGCGGATGTCAAAGGAGACGTCGTTGAGATGTCCTTCCTCCGTTTCGTCGATCAACAGGGCCCGTTCTTCGGGTGAGAGCGTGTTGGGGTCATAGTTGGTGATGAGAATTCGTCCCGTGATTTGTTTTCGCAGGTTGTAGGTGTTGTCTTTCTGACTGTAGGTCACGAGATACTCTTTCTGTAACGCCTGGAAGCCTTCGGCTGTGACTGCGTTGGCGGGAATCGTCCAGGTCCGATTGTAGACGAGCGGTTCGGCATGGAGCTGGTTCGCGTCCTGAATAGCC
>Ga0315278_10001932_pt1 | contig 18323 bp, 8 predicted proteins | sample YL17G06_0_MG_FD_203880 | JGI IMG/M metagenome (GOLD analysis project Ga0315278, IMG submission 203880) | Sediment microbial communities from Yellowstone Lake, YNP, Wyoming, USA - YL17G06_0 | ecosystem: Environmental > Aquatic > Freshwater > Lake > Sediment | place: USA: Wyoming | collected... | reverse complement strand
TCAGCAGGTCCCCAATTCGAACGTGTTGAATTTCTTCCCCGGTGATGGTGGTTTCGATGTCCTGCACCGCCGTCCGACCATAATCCTGCCCGCCGATTTTGGAAAGGATTTGCCTGGCCAGGTCACTGTTACCGTTTTTAACCAGCCACCGGGGACTTTCGGGAATCAGCAGCGAACCAATGAAAAAGATAATCGACGGAACAGTGACGGCCGTAAACATCCATCGCCAGCCGTATTGACCGTTCCATGACTGGCGAATCATCTCTGCGGTGGCATTGTCGGGGACCTTTTCGGCGATAAGCATATTGACCACCTGTGCGGCCAATATCCCAATCACAATCGTCAACTGGTTAATTGCCACAAGCCGTCCCCGCATGTGAGCCGGAGAAACCTCGGCGATATACATCGGCGACAGGTTTGAAGCCATTCCAATTGCCACGCCGCCGGCGATGCGCCAGACCACGAACCACAAAAAACTCGAGGCCCAGCCGGTCAGAATCGAAGAGAGCGCAAACAGCAACGCGGAGGATAACAGCAGTCTTTTACGTCCAAACATATCGCTCAAAACGCCCGCAAACAATGAACCCAGAAGACAGCCCAGCAATGCGCAACTATTGGCCCAGCCGCTGAGAGCTTCACTGTTTAACTGAAAGTATTTTTCAAAAAATGGTTTGGCTCCTCCGATAACGACCCAGTCATAACCGAACAGGAGGCCTCCCATTGCGGCTACAAGGCATATCAACCAGACGAAGCCCATATTGTATTGTCCGGATTTTATAGACATGGTATTTTGCGTTTGTTCCATCCTGATTTTCCTGTCTTGTTATTTTCTGACATCGTCAATCGCCTTGAACATTGCCAAGATGTTCCGGGTCGGCACGTCACTCTGGATATTGTGGATACTGTTGAAGACATAACCGCTGTTGGCGGCAAAAATGTCAATTCGTTCACGCACTTCTTTATATACCTCTTCGGGCGTTCCAAAAGGCAGGGTTTTCTGGGTATCGACGCCGCCGCCCCAAAAAACCAGCTGGTTGCCGAACTCGTTTTTTAATTGTCGCGGGTCCATTCCCTCCGCCGAGCACTGAACCGGATTGAGCACGTCAAATCCGGCGTCAATCAAGTCCGGAATCAGTGGATAAATGCCGCCGCAGGAGTGGATGAAAATCTTCCAGCTTGTCAATTTATGTATCCTGTCATTGATGGCTTTCTGAAAGGGCTTGTACAGGTCGCGATAGGCCTGAGGAGAGATAAACGGCCCACGCTGTGTGCCGAAGTCCGTCCCGCTGACAAAAACGACCTGCACTTTGTCGCCGACGGCCTTAGCCAGCTTCTCGATATTTTTAAGTCCTATTTCACACTGTTTCTCAAAGATCTTATAGACATAATCACGTCGCATAGCCGTCGAGATATACCATTCCTCCACATCTCGGATTCCCTTTGGATTTTTAGCCCACGGAACGGGAACCAGGGCAATGTCGCCAAACGCCAGGCCGGGGAATGTCATATAAATCCCGTAGTCGGTGTTGTTGTAGTAATAGTTGACTTCGCGGACAAAATGGGCGATATCCGCATCGCTCAGTTCTCCGAATTCTTCGCAGTTGTCCAGGTAATTCAATTTTTCATCATCAATGGGCTCCTGCCTGCGAATAGAATCCCAGAAAAAACTATTTTTGGGCATTTTGGCGCTGGGGCCGACAGAAGTATCTCCCTGCGGATGCATTAATAAATCACCATTGGTATCGGCTGTGTAGTTGAAATCTTTCGGAACAAGCACTTCTGTTCCGTCTATCGGCATCGTAAAAGATTTCCACTCGTCATGGCTGATACCGAACATATCTTTACGCGGGTGAACGCCGACGACATCAAGACCGATGGCTTTGCGGAGCTGTTCATCGATTTCTCCGAGCATCTGGTAGGGTTCTGTCACCTTGACCCGCCATGTTTTATCACCAAGGATGGCCTGTCGCAGACGATGAACAGCGCAAACACCCATTCCTGTTTGCCCGCCCGCTCCGAAATCAACGCAAACACGATCGACCGGCCTGAAGTTGATTGCCGCATCCAGACGCTGCCTCGAAGTTAACGATAGACGCTCGTTTGCACGCCCTTTTTCTTCACGTAAAAGCTCAATCTTGGGCGGTTTATTGTCTTTTAATCGCTCTATCCGTCTCAATGACTTCACTTGGCTGCTCCAGGGAAACCTGCTATTGCCTCTTCTAATCTCAGCGTAAAGGGCCTCAATCGGCACTTCTACCGATATTATATCATTATCGGAATAGTAACCTCTACTCCATTTTCGGCTTAAATTACGCCATTTTGTGAGCCGGGTTGCTTCGCAGATTACTTCGCCTCAATCTGGTTTCCTCTTTTAAAGTCATATTGGTCGTCAATCATCAACATCAATTAATTGAATAAAATCGTGTGGCTGAAGCCGGCATAGCCACTTTTCTGCTGCGGTCAACCACTGAGTCGGGCCTGATCACAGTGCAGGCAACGGCTTCAACATTGAGCAGTGACACCGCTACTATTACCAGCCGATAAAATAATGGCTGTGCAAATATGCTCACAACTTATTCTTTAACACTTATTAGAAACTGGGGTCTCGTTTATCAACAGTTACGCCAGGCCAATCATCTGTCCTGAACAAAGATGCCGGCAGGCCTGCTTTGTTAAAAAGATTAGGTTCATCCGTATTGCTCCAGGCAAATCTGACAGCAACGGGCTGTTTGACCTTATCGCTCGACACCACAACCGTATTACCATCAATAACAGCTTTGGCCTCGACAAATTTCCTGTCACTGCCTGCGATTGTGAAACAGGTCAATCTTGTTCCTTTAATCATCAGCCCGCCATCGCTGTAATTAAAGAAAATACGAATTTTGTCATCTTCCACTCGCATTGATTTGTAAAGCGGGCCGGAATAGACAATATCGTGACCGTAGGTTTTGGCAAGTGCCCAGAGCGCCAGTCTTTTGCCTACGTCCTGCTTATTTTTGGGGTGCACATCGCTCAGGTTGCCGATATCCGACGTGACTGCCATACCGGTATTGGGAACCGAAAGAGCCATAAGCTGTGCTTCACACAATTCGGCACACTCAAAAGGTTTGTACCAACTGTTAAATGGGGCTATCTGAACATAATAAAACGGGAAATCGCCCTGCTTCCAAACGGTACGCCAATTGTTAATCAGAGCAGGGAAAAGCTTGCGGTATTGAAAAGCTCGCTCGCAATTAGATTCCCCCTGATACCATACAACTCCGCGTATGCCGTAAGGAATCAACGGCGTAACCATGCCATTGTAGAGTACAGTGGGCTTGTTGGGATTTTGACCTTTCAACTCAGGCTTTGTGCCGGGGTCTATACTGACTTTATAAAGCCAGTCGCCGGCAAGAGAAATGTCTTTTTCAGCAGAACCACCGGCCGGGTAGAGTTTTAGCTGGTTTGCAGCACCGTAAATTCCTCCCTGCCCGCCACTATCAAAAACCCTGACTGCGATTACATTTTTTTCAGAGCTGATTAACGAGGAGGGGATTCTATACTCTCGATTGGCGTTCCAACTGTTAGTTTGCCCCACCTCTTTTCCATTTACCCACGTAGTGTCTTTATCGTCTATCGGGCCTAAGTCAAGAATTAACTCCTTTCCAACCCAAGCCGATGGAATTGTGACGTTTTTTCTGAACCAGACCACCCCATCCAGCCAAAGACCGGTACTTTCCCATGTTTGCGGAAGCTGCATTGTTTTCCAGCCCTGTTCATTCATATCAGGATTCATCCATCCCGCTTTTTCGCCGGGGTCAGATGCGTTTAATCTTTTGAACCACTGTTCCTGTTCCTGCTCAGATTTCCTTATCTCCTCTGGAGAATAGTTCTGCGGTATTTTTTTTGCTATTGGCTCAAAATCAGGGTCCAACAAAAGCGTTTCTTTGCTCATCCATGCTTCAGCGGGAGTGCCGCCCCAGGCCACCTGAATCAGGCCTATCGGTACATTTAAATCTTTATGTATCTCCCGCCCGAAAAAATAACCAGCCGCGGAAAATCCTGCCCAATCACCCTGCGAGGAGATATTCTCCGGCGAGCATAAATACCATTTACCATCGGTCTGTCTTACAGGCTCAGCAGAGATTATGCGTTTAAAGCGAAAGAGTCTGATGTTCGGATAATTGGCCGCCTTGATTTCCTGTTCCGAATTGTCAACCGCGCCGATACCCATTTCCATATTCGATTGACCGGCGCAAATCCAGACCTCTCCGACCATTACATTTTTCAAAATGACAGTATTTTCGCCCTTTATTGTAATTGTGTGTGGTCCACCAGCCTGGGGCGTTTTAAGATTAATCGTCCACGTGCCCTGCTGGTCGGCCTTTGCAGTAACCGGCGAAGTCAACCAGGACACTTGCACAACGACTGCCTCGCCGGGATTTGACCAACCCCAAATCGGCACATCTGTGTTCTGCTGCAAAACCATATCGTCTCCAATTATCGACGGCAGCCGCACATCAGCCAATAAAGGTGAAACAGCAATCAACAGGAGATAACAACAAGTTTTGAAAAATGTTGTTTTTTTCATATACAGGTCCTCTCTGTTAAACCTTGAAATTCCTTAGCTTGTCAAAATAACATTAATGAAGTTTTTTATGTGTTAACGGCCATACGCACGATCTGTCGTAATCTCTGATGCATGTGTCTATTCCTCTCAAAACTTTGATAGATGCATTAGTTCGTCCTGAATGGTGAAGCGGGCAGGCCTTCTTTGTTTATCAGATTAGGAGTTGCCTGTTCATGCCATGCGAATCTAACTACTATGGGGTTGAGTACCTTCGGATTCGAAACTATCACGGTATTCACATCAATCTCTGCATTTGCCTTGACAAATCTGCCATCTTCACCTGCGATCTCGAACCAGGTCAAAGCATGGCCATCACGGGAAGCCAACCCACTTCCCACATGATCAAAATATAATCTCACCTTATTCGCCTCGATGCTCATTGATCTATACAGCGGGCCTGAATAAACTAATTTCTGTTGCCCATATACTTTTGCTAACGCAATAAGCGCCAGCCGCTTTCCCACATCCTGTTTGTTTGGCGGATGAATGTCGTTGATATCGGTAATGTCCGTCGTTACTACCATACCCGTATGCGGCAGCGACAGTGCTGTTCGCTGAGCGTTCCAGATTCCGGGAAGATATTCCGTTGTCATCTTTTTGCCCCAATCCTGTTTGGTATAGGCAAATGGGGCAAGCTGAACAAAATAAAAAGGTAGATCGTCTCTATTCCAGGCCTGTCGCCAGCCCTGGATCAATGCTTTCATTTTATGATAATACAGCATTTTGTCATCTTGAGTGCAGTTAGACTCGCCCTGGTACCAGATTACACCCCTGATTGCAAAAGGCGTGACCGGATAGATCATGGCATTGAAAAGACTCGTCGGCTTCCAGTTATCTTTCAGCAGGTGTTCCGGCAAAGGGCGGTTCTCCTGCCGAGCTAAAGTCATCGCATCAGCATACTCTATGTTTGCCTGACGGACCTTTTGATATATGTCCCGTAATTCCGCAACAGCAGCAAAACCCTGTTCAGACGTCCAGGGCTCAATGAACGTCCTGCCCCATGAAGCGGTAATTAGTCCAACCGGCACATCGAGTTGTTTGTGAATCTCTCGACCGAAAAAATATGCGGTTGCCGAGAAGTCTCCTGCCGTATCAGGTTTGCAGACATGCCACCGACCTTCAATGTCATCTACAGAAACACCAGAAGATTTTTGCGGCACCTCAAAAAGTCTCATCCGCGGATAATTCGCTTCCCTGATTTCCTTCTCATGGTTTACTGCGCCGGGAGTCCATTCGGAAGGCTTCAGCGGCATCCACATGTTCGATTGGCCTGAACCGAACCAGACCTCTCCAACCAACACATCATTCAGCACTATCTCATTCTTAGCCTTGATGCAAATCGTATAAGGTCCGCCTGCAGAAGGTGTCTCCAGTTTTGCCGTCCATTTACCCTGTTTATCTGCTTTGCTGTGAACCGTTGCCCCTTCCCAGGATGCCTTTATTTGAATCTCCTCAAATGGTGATGCCTGACCCCATATAGGCACAGCGGCCTGCTGCTGTAACACCATCCCATCGCCAAAAATACCCGCAATGCGTACATCTCCCAGCGATATTGACTGTGCAATGAATAATATGCAAAAACCAAATATAAACCATGGTCCTATACGCATTTTTTCTGACTTCTTTTCTTCTACTCGCATCGTTTTGACTCCGTACTTTTAAGCCTGTAATTTTCTATCATCTCAGAAAGTTTTTTGACCGTTACGGCATATTCAGCTTTATCAGCAACATTGACGTTTTCCTATAGTTCTTTGCTGTAGTCGTATATTTCCTCCGCTACAACTTTATTATTATCCTCGCAGTCCTGCTATTCAATATACCGATAGCGGTCGGCGGAAGGTCTGGTTTCATATACTGCTATCTGTGACCGTGATGCTTGCGAAAGTCCAGCGGTAAGGTTCCTGTTCGCTGCTTGAAATATCGGGCGATATGACCGGCATCCCTGTACCCCAAATCCAAAGCAATCTCTAATATGGACAAATCGGTTTCAAGCAGCATCTTGCTGGCAAGCTCAATACGGACTCGTTTGACCTCATCGTGGACAGAACGTCCCAACGCCTTAATAAATCTGTCATACAAACTACGTCTGTTGACACTTAAAGCGTCAGCTATATCATCGATTTGAAGCGGTTCTTTCGCATTCTCACGAATAAACCTGATTGCCTGGTTGACCAACTCGTCCTCTACCGCCATTATGTCGGTTGATTGCCTTGTCACAATCCTGCTTGGGCGAACAATCACTGTCTGTGGCGACTCCTCTTTACCTGCCATAATCCTGTCAAGCAACTCAGCGGCTAAAAAGCCCGCGGTCTCTACATTTAATGCCACACTCGACAGCGGCGGATTGGAGATATCACACACCTGGTCGTCGTTATCAACTCCAATAACGGCTACCTCACAGGGCACATTTATTTTTGCTATCTCGCAGATTTCAGTAATTTGTTGGCCGCGGTCATCGTTACACGCCATCACTGCCGCGGGTTTGGGCAGCCCCTTCAACCATTCGGCGATAACCGCCTGCTCTTTTTCCCATGAACGGGCCTCAAGGGATTTGGGCTGTTTGTAAAAACAGGTCTTGAAACCTGCCTCTGCTATGCGGCTGCTGAAACTTTCACCTCTCTGGCGGGACCAAAACATATCGTCAAAACCGCAATACCCGAAATTGCGAAATCCGCGTTCGAGAAAATACTCCGCCGCCATTTTGCCGATTTCAGCGTCATTTGTTATTATGTTGTTTTGAAGAGGGTCAGGCGGCCTTACAGCGACCGAAATAAATAACGGGACATCCCAGCTTGCCAGCTCTTTGACGTTTTCAAAGTCACGCGTTATTATTCCGGTAGGATTCCAGCTTCTGATATGTGCCAATTCGTCACGTTTTCTCCCATGTTGTCTGTAAAAAAGGCCTGTTCGATAAAAAACCCAGGGGCCGCGCATCCGAGAATATCTGGTGATTCCGCGAACAAGCTCTCTCCCATAAGTCCGCGAGCTTTCTATCAGTAATGCTACTCGTGACAATGATTTCATATTATCGATTATATCGGCGACTCCCTTCCTGAACAACCCCAGTTCACAGCATTACACGGCGGTCAGGCCTTGGACAATATCCACCGAATAATACGGGCTGCTCCCTAAAAAAAGACGTTATGCGGTAACGAAGATTACAAAAACGCCAAATTTAATTAAAAAACACGCTTTTTCCGTTTTGGGCCGGCTAAAAAATACGTTTTCGGGCAAGACAACGCCCTTTCCTAAAATGGCGAATAATTATCGTAAAATGGCGTTCTTTTTAAGACGCTATTTTGAGATAATCATGTTACGTGGTGGTCTATAAGGCCGTTGTATGGTCTTTGGGTTGCCGCTGTTGTGAATTGATTGGTGAAAGTCGAATTGTGTTAATTTGACGTGTTTCGAAACAGATGCAACATAAGAGAGTGTATCTGTTGAGAACGAAAAGGTGTTTTTGACTTGTTGTCAAAAACATCGGGACCAAGAGAGTAGTTGAAAAGTAGAAGGAGGAGTAAGAATGAGCAAAAAACTAATTATTTTAATTTCTATTTGTACCATGTGTCTGTTTGGCGGCATGGTACAGGCCGCTCCGTTTGGCAACGGCGATTTTGAAACCGGTGTCCTTTCGCCGTGGTGGGGCTGGGGAGATGGAGGCAGTGTTACGATTGTGCCTACGGGCGGTGTTGGCGGCAGCCAGGGCGCACTAATAACGAATTTTGGCGGCACATATAGTACGACACTTGGCCAGGATATCGACTGGAGTGCTGGCGCCTCTATCGATGGTAAAATAAGTTTACAGTATCGAGCCGATAGCTGGGGCGGCGCAGGCGTGGCTGTCAAATGGTTTGATTCCGGTTGGGCCAATATAGGCTGGGCGTGGGCACAGATGTATGCTGGCAATGGTACCGATACCGGCTGGCAGCCGTTTACTGCATCTTCGGCCGTGCCAGGCTCTGCAGGAACATGGATTGCTCCGGCAGGAACGGCATACGCTGAAATCAGGGTAGAGCAATGGTCCTGGGGTGATGTTTATGTTGACAATGTCGTACTTACGCCCGAGCCGGCCACAATGATTCTGCTTGGAATCGGTGGATTGGTCGCGCTTCGCAGGAAGCACGCTTAGAAAAATCCTGACGAATGTCGATTTTTCAAGTTTACTGGACGTAAGATGTGAAATAACTTGAGGGGGGGGCCTGACAGTTTGGCCCCCCTTAGGCAATATATGAGGGGTAGAACCCTCAGGAGTATGGGCGTACGTTTTGAGAACCCGCACCTAAAGGGATTTTATGACCTCCGGGGCGTTAGTATGGTATCGTATTAAACTATCTTAATTATTGATTTGTCTCGTGGGTTGGAGGTTGTATGAAAAGGGCAGAAAAGAACGTTTATATGAGTAGAATACTGGTTCTTGCATTCGTGATGGCTATATTGGGTATAGGAGGCGAGAGGGTCTGTTTTGGTCTCGCCAATGAAAGTCCGTGGCCTTTGCCTACGGTTTGGTGGGCCGGGGCTAAAGTCGGGGAACCCAACTATTGGATGGACCCCTGCAACTGGAGTACGGGTGCAGTGCCGGATATTAACCAGAGAGGTGTGGGCCATCAGTTCACTACCCCTCCTAATGGAGTAGGCGAACCCCCTGTCTATACGGGTGAGCCGAACATTGTCATCATCAGGGCCGGAGAGGTAGCCGAATGCAACTATATGATGTGGGGCGGCCAGCAATCGTACGCAAATCTGGTTATCCAGGGAACGCTCAATATGGGCAGTGGGCCCGGCACCGTCTTCGGTCTGCGAATCTGCTCATGGACAAATTGGAATAGAAACAAAGTCATCGTTGATGGCGGAAAACTGAATGTCAACGGCGATACCGACCAGAGCTATATGATAGTTCCCAGCGGAGATGTTAATATCATCGGGCAGATAGGCATGGGAGTTGCCTCGGCATGGAGCGACCAGTATTATCTGACAATTCGTGATGGTAACGTCCGGGCCGGGGACATTGTGATGGCGAATGCCGGTGTAGTGGGTGGACCGCTTATAGATATAAACGGCACAGGTCAACTGGTCGTAACCGGTAATCTGATAGATCGTTTGAGCGGATACAAAAGCAATGGCTGGATTACAGCTTACGGCGGAGACCCGAACCACGTGGTTACTATTACGCTTGACGCCAACGGGAATACCGTAGTTAAGGCAGGGCTCTTCAATGCATCAAAGGCGAAAATCGTCGATCCGAACAATGGATTTACGGTGCCATGGGAAGATCCGAATAATCCGGGGTACGGCCCAACGCTGAGATGGCTGGCCGGAACCGGGGCCACGGCGCACAGGGTGTATTTCGGGACTTCCTTCACAACTGTTAATGAAGCTAACGAATCTTCGCCCCAGTATAAGGGCCAGAAGTCTCTTGCGACATTGTATCACACAATACCTTTGACAGAGGTTAATTTGGGCAGAAGTTACTACTGGCGCATCGACGAGGTCGTTGGCGGAAGCCCTGTGAAAGGCGATGTCTGGCAATTTTCAATTCCAAATTACAGGGTTGTTGATGAATTTCATACATATCCGTCTGATACCGAGTTATGGAACGTATGGATGGACGGTGCCGTGAATGGGACAGGCGGATTTGTTTACCTCGAGACGACGACTGTCCATGAGGGCACTAGCGCCAATTTAAATTACAATAATGCCTCTCCACCTTATATTTCAGAGGCCAACATGATTTGTTCAGCCAAGCCGGGCTGCCCCAACGACTGGACCGCTGCGGGAGTCAAACTTTTAACCCTTTCGCTGCACGGCAACACCTCTTTTGCGGAAAAGGTTTACGTGATGCTGGAGTCGAATGGAGGTGCTCAAAAAGGCGTTGTTTACTATTCAGAACCGAATGAGCTTAGACAGGGGTCATGGGAATGGTACCGTTTCTTAGCAATTGACCTTGCCCAGTTCAGTGCACAAGGAGTTGATTTGAAAAATGTCTCAAGGATGACTATCGGTGTAGGCAACAAGGCCAGCCCGACGGCAGGCGGTTCGGGCTCTCTTTATGTGGATACTATTCGACTTCAGCCGCCTATATGGCTGGATAGGAGCGGCGATGCCGATATTGATAATGACGGTGTGGTTAATATGAACGACCTTGACGCACTTGCAAACGCCTGGCTTATGAGCAGCACCGTGGTTACCGCCTCAGCTCCGACGACCGGGCCTGTGCTCTGGTATAAATTTGACGAGGGAACAGACTATTTTGCGAACGATTCATCCGGCAACTCTTACACGGGTAATCTAAACCTGCCAAACTGGGGCGGAGCGGGCAGCGGCTTTGACAGCAGCAACTGCATCAATCTTAACAATGACACCTTTGTTGAGGCACCTATCGGGGCGTTCGACTCCAACTGGGCAAAAGAGAGCACTGTTTCGCTGTGGATAAAAGACCCCGGGCAAACCGACGATGACAGCACGCTCTTTCAAGCCAACACCCCCTCTGCTGATATGCAAGTCTGGGTAGGCTCTACCGGCGCCTTTTCTTGGCAGTGTGGTTATGACTCGAACACGAGTTGGAACAATGACCTGCTTTTCGGCCAGTATTACCTCTACAGTAATCCGGCCCATCCATTGAACAGGTGGGTGCACTACGCATTTGTCAAGAGCGCCAGCGGCCGTTATATGAGAATCTATCAGGATGGCAAGATTGTGGCCGAAAATACCAATGTTCCCGGCGATTCTTTGGCTGCCCCAGACTACTTCAGCATCGGCGCCTGGAGATATTCCGTCGAATCAGGCGGCTTCTATGACGGACTGATGGACGATTTCCGCATATACAACTATGCTTTGTCGCCCAGTGAAGTTCTGAGCTTGGCCATCGCCGGCGGGACCGTAACAAGTCCTATGACACAGCCATTGTTGACACCCGCGAATATAGTGCCGGACAACATAGTTAATTTCAAGGACTATGCCGTAATGGCGGATAAATGGCGCCAGGCAGCCCTGTTTCCGTAATTGAAGGCGATAACCTTATCATCGTCTCACGGCCCCGACTTTCAGATGTCGGGGCCGTGAGACAACTATTTCGGATGGTATGTAACGTGGTTTGGCTGGGATGCGGAGTGTTGTCTTAAACACGGAGTGTTTTTGTTATGAAAAAGAAAGGCGTTATGCTCAGGTCGAGAGGGTTTACTCTCGTAGAGTTGCTGGTGGTAATTGCCATCATTGCGCTGTTGATGGCAGTACTACTTCCGGGGCTTTCCAGAGCGAGAATCCAGGCAAGGACAGTCGTCTGCAAATCAGGTCTGAAGCAATGGAGTATGATGCTGACGATGTATGCCCAAGACAACAGTGGCAAGCTTCTTATTGGCTGGAACGGCGGTCAGATGTGGATGGTGGACCTTATGCGGTACTACCAAGGGGAAAAAAACATCCTTCTGTGCCCATTGGCGACAAAGTTACGGAGCAAATTCCCCCCAACCTTCCTTTTTAGTACCACTGAAGACCAAACGTTTCTGGCCTGGGGCAAGTTCGGGGAGAATGGTTACTTCACACCGCCTTGGGGGAAGACTGGGCAGTACGGCAGCTACGGGATAAACGCCTGGCTTCACAATGCTTTGGATACGGGCGTTACCGGAACTTACGATACCCCCCAAGGTGACCGTAAAAACTATTGGAGAACCATCGATGTCAAAAATGCTTACCTCGTGCCGGCGTTCGGTGATTGTATGTGGGATGGCGCTGAACCGAGGGAAAACGACAATCCGCCGCCGTCCAGAGGAGTACAGGGTTCTGATATGACTGTGTTCTGTTTGGACCGCCATAATGGGGGTCCCCAGATGGCTTTCATGGATGGGTCGGTCAGAAAGGTGGGGCTCAGGGAATTGTGGAAGCTCAAATGGCATCGATATTATAATACTAAAGTGAAACCGCCGACGTGGCCGGCCTGGATGATAGGATATAAAGATTACAAGATTGCCGAATGATTCTTTGAGTTGCCGATTAGAAACACGAGGCCGGTGCGGAAACCGGCCTTTTTTAAGATATAGTCAATCAATAAGTTGCAACTAGGGGTAATAGAAAAGGGTGATATTTTGTGGATGACGCGACAAACACAGAGGTGTAGTTTTGTCTTCGTTTTGATGTTTACTCTGAGCTTCGCGGGGTATGCGACAGGGGTGAGCACCGATTACGACGGTAGCGGGGTGGTAAATTTCTCCGACTATGCGCGGCTGGCAGATGCATGGCTGACCGAGGCAGGCGGGTCCGGGTTTAATGAGATATACGACCTTAACGACAACGGAGTAATAGATTTAGCCGACCTCAAGCTTTTTGCACAGGACTGGCTCGGCAGCGGCAGTTATATATCTCCCGATACAAACAGGATGCAGTTGAGTTTTAACGCCGGCTGGAAGTTTTATAAAGGGACTGTTTCCGCCGACGCTGCTTCAGGTTCTTCTTATGATGATTCTTCATGGCTGACCGTGAATGTACCGCACAACCCGCCGAAAACCGGCCAGTCGGGTATCGACCCGGCACGTCCGTGCTGGAATGACACGGGCGGCTATCATTACGAAGGCGTGTCCTGGTACCGCAAGCACTTTACTCTTGATAATTCATACCAGGGCGGGAAGATATTTATTGAGTTTGAAGCAATCAACACCCGTGCCGATGTGTGGGTGAACGGTACACTAATTCCAACTACACCCCACTATGGCGGTTATCTGCCGTTTACCATTGATATGACCAATTATGTCAGTTTCGGAGGGGCTGATAACGTCATCGCCGTAAAAGCGGACAACACCGATGACGCCAATACCCCCATAGGACACTCAACCTGGTTCAACTGGGGCGGCATTTACAGGGACGCCTGGCTGCATATTACCGACAAACTTCACGTTACAGACGCGGTTTATGCCAATACTGTCGCTGGCGGAGGCATCTTCGTCACATATCCTTCCGTAAGTGAATCGCAGGCCCAGGTTCAGGTAAAGACCCACATTAAAAACGAATATGGTACAGCCAAAACCTGCACGCTAAAAACATATATAGTTGACTCCAACAATACCATCGTTGCTCAGATGAGTAATACTCAGAGTATCTCTGCGGGAAGCAGCTATACCTTTACGCAATCGACCACGGTGACATCCCCCCGCCTGTGGCATCCCGACCATCCGAATTTTTACACCGTTTATACGGAGGTTTACGACGATAGCATCGCCGTTGAAACTTACCAGACCCGTATTGGTATCAGACGAATCAATTTCTCTCACAATAACGGGTTTGAGATTAACGGCCAGCGTCTGATTTTTACAGGCGCCAACAGAATGCAGGATTACCCATACCTCGGCTACGCTATGTCGAATTCCGAGCAGATCCGCGACGCGGTCAAACTAAGAGAGGCGGGATTCCAGTTCATTCGCACTTCACAGTATCCGCAGGACCCCGCTTTCCTTAATGCCTGCGACGAGCTGGGGATGATGGTTTTGGACCCAATACCAGGTTTCCAGTATTTTGGCGGCTCGACTTTTCAAAGTCGTTCCTATCAAAATATGAGAGATATGATTCGACGTGACAGAAATCACCCGTGTGTAATTGCCTGGGAGCTGTCGCTTAATGAGACATGGTGGACTGGCGGAATATGGAACAGTTATTCAGCCACAGCGGTAAGCATAGGCCATGCTGAGTATCCCGGCGACCAGTGTTTCGTGGCAGGATGGAAGGATATTGGTGTCTGGGGTGAGGCGGCTTTGTACGATATAGCCCTTCGCAACCCGGACCATAACCCCAGCGCTTGGGATTACACCGGGCCGCTTCCTCTGATAATGAACGAGTATGGCCACTGGCGGTATGGAGGGAGCAATAGTACAAGTGACGTGGACCGCGCTGACGGCGAAGCTGCGATGCTTGTACAGGCCCGTAACCATTTAGAATCGCTGAACAACAACCGCGGTGTCACATTATATACCCCCAGCGGGGACGCGCTTTGGGCCGGGATTGATTTGGCCTGCTATCCGTCGGGTGTTCTGGATAACTTCCGTATCCCGAAGTTCTCTTATTACTTTTATCGAAGCCAGCGGGACCCGAACCTGGTGATTTCGGGACTGGACTCCGGCCCTATGGTCTTTATAGCCAATTACTGGACTGCCGGCTCGCCCAGAGACGTTAATGTCTTCAGCAATTGTGAGCAGGTTAAGCTCTATCGCAATGGGAATCTTCTGGCAACGCAGGGACCTGATATGGACGTAAATACCGTTCATCTGCCGCACCCGCCTTTTACATTCAGGAGTGTGACCTTCCAGTCCGGTGAATTAAAGGCCGAAGGTTATATCGGGGGGCAGCTGGCTGCGACGCATATTGTAAAAACTCCGGGCAGTGCGACATCGCTTGATATCAGCTTCGATTTGAACGAGCTTAAGGTCGGCGGCGACATTACGTTTGTGTATGTGTCGGTTTTAGACGCCAACGGGACGGTAGTACCAACCCCTGCGAAATCGATTACGCTGGCTGTTGTCAGCGGCCCGGCCACGTTGGCCAGTCCTGGCACGGTTTCGTCTGAAGCCGGTATCGCCACCTTCCTGCTCCGCTCGACCACTACGCCGGGTTTGATTACCGTAACCGCCACAACCTCCGGTCTTGCATCAGACAGTGCCTTTATCACAAACCAGTAGATATCTGTTGCAGGATTTTGTCAGAGAAAAAAGCAACATTTTTGTGTTTGTGCAAGGCATTCTAATGGCAGGGAAGTTGGTTTACTTAATAGTTTTAACTTGTTTGGTGTCCTTCGGTGGCGTTGTGGATGCCCAGGCACAGCAACTTTACATCGAGTATTTTACAGGCGAAGGTGATGTAAACCTCGTCGGCTGGACGGGTGCCTATGATGCCAGCGGCAGTGACGGTGGAGTAGTTGGCGGGTTTTGCTGGGTCTGGCACAAGGGTAATTGCGGCAACATCATCTACACGCATGAGTACACTGTGGACACGTCGACTTATTCAAATATAGTTTTTGGATTTGACCTCCGCAGGCATTCATACTACAGCACGACACCAGAGGTCAGCATTGCTGTAGAAGTTGGAGGTACGTGGTATGTTTCCAAAACGGTCTCTGTTGAAACTACCATGACATTTCAGGGCAAAACGCTTGCTTATAATCCTTCGAAGGATAATTGGGATACACTCAACATCGCTTCGCTCAGCAGAGGCACAACTGCCGTCTCTAACCTGTCAGGCAATATCACTGGCTTTGGTCTGTACTCAAACAGCCGGAATGTCGGCTCAGATTGCACCGCTGAGTGTGACAATTTCACCATCACCGGCTCAATGACTCACAAGTCAGCAGATTTCAACGGTGACGGAGTTGTCGATTTCCGTGACTATGCGGCTATGGCCGACGCCTGGCTGACCGAAGCAGGTTCGCCGGATTATAACGAGGTGTATGACCTCTATGATGATAATGTTATTGATATAGCTGACCTTGCCGTTTTCTCACAAAATTGGCTGCTGGGTTCAAAATATCGATACATTCCTGTGGAAACAAGCAGGGAGAAAAATAATTTTAACACCGATTGGAAATTTTATAAGGGCAGCCCGAGCGCTGCATTTGAACATGTTACCATGAACGAAGTTGGCACTACGCAGGGCTTCAATAACTGGTACTTTGCCACCAGCACCACCGCTACCGGCCCGCGTAATGCTTTGATGAGTTTATTCGGAACCACATGGAGATACATAAGCACTTCTACTTGTTATATTTATGACGGCCGTCCTAATACATCTTCACCGCCTCACAGATACAGAATAGATTTGAGCTGTGACAGCAATTCAACAGGTCCGCTGCCCAGACTTGAATGGGTATCGCCCCACGCTAATAATTCCAAAGTAGCTATTAGCGGCGCTGTTATGCCATACTGCAGTGTCAGCGGCCAAAAGGCAAGAATCCTGCAAAACGGCTCGCTTATCTGGGAAAGCTCCGCGCTGGATGCATGGAGCTGCCAGTATTTTGAAGTTGATATCGCAGACCTCAATAGCTGTGATATTATTACTTTTATGCCGTCCGCCCGTGCAGCCAATCTCAACTTTAGATGGATGTATCTGACCATTACAGAAAGCGGCGGCGATTCTAATGTCCCTGCGCAAAGCGCGTTCGATGACTCAGCGTGGCAAACCATTAATCTGCCTCACAGCACCGTAGTAGATAGTTTGTGGCCTGACTGGCCGACTTTCAGTTATAAAGGCCTGAACTGGTACCGAAAACATTTCAACATCGATGACAGGTTCATCGGCAAAAAGATATTTCTCGAACTTGAGGCGGGTAGTGTCGTCACACAAATCTGGCTTAACGGCACTCTAATGACATTCAACAATAGTGGCCAGACGACTCATTTTGGGGCGCATCTTCCCATTGTGGCAGACGTAACCGATTACATCAATTTTGGCCAAGTTCCAAATGTGATAGCTGTAAGGAACGATAATACATGGGACAGTGAAATACCCGGCGTTAGTGAGTACGGAGGTCTTTACAGGGATATCTGGCTGCATATAACCGACAAACTCCATGTTACCGATGCCGTCAATGCCAATATGGTTGGAGGCGGCGGTATATTTGTTACATATCCTTTTGTAAGCGCCTCGCAGGCCCGCGTGCAGGTGAAGACCCATGTCAAAAACGAGTATGCAGCAGCCAAAAGTTGTACAGTTAAAACGTACATAGTTGATACCAACAATATGGTTGTCGCACAAAGCTCGGACAATAACAATATCTCTGCGGGTTCCGATTGTACGTTTACCCAATTGATTACGGTGCTTGCCCCGCACCTCTGGCATCCGAGTCATCCATATCTTTACACTGTTTACACAGAAGTTTATGATGGAGTTAATCCCGTAGACAGTTACAAAACACGGATAGGCCTCAGATCGGTGGAATTTACAACATCAGGCGGCTTTAAGATTAACGGTGAGACTGTCAGATTCAGGGGAGCAAACCGATGCCAGGATTATCCTTACATTGGTTTTGCAATGGGCAATTTAGGACAACGTCAGGATGCCAAACTTCTTAAAGAGGCCGGATTTGAGTACGTACGAGCAGAACATGAACCTATGGATCCGGCTTTTATGGATGCCTGTGATGAGCTTGGCATCATGGTCCTGGCCTGTATTCCTGGGTCATTACATTTCGGAGGCGAGCTTTTTGCGCAGCGTTCTTACCAGACCAGCAGAGATTTAATACGTCGCGACAGAAATCATCCCTGTGTTATTGCATGGGAGTTATCTATAAACGAGACATGGTGGGATGACCCGAACTTTAGTCAGACAACGGTGAATATTGGTCATGCGGAGTATCCAGGTTCTTATATAGGCGGCTACAAAGACAGCGGGGCATGGGGAACCCCTGCTATTTATGATATATCTATAACAGGCGGGCCTGGTTTTTCCGTCGAAACCTATAATGGCACTCTGCCGGTTATTCAGCATGAGTATGGCCACTGGGAATACGGAGGATTGGGAAGCACAAGCGATGTCCATCGCGGTGATGGGCAAGCTGCTATGCTCGAGCAGGCCACAAACCATCAGCATAGTACACATGTGAAGTACAGCTATCCGCTTTCCAAAATGGCTGGAGCAGGGGTGTTCTGTTTTGCCGATTATCTCGCTTATCCATCAGGAATTGTAGATAAGTTCCGTCTGCCAAAATTATCGTACTATTTCTGGCAAAGCCAACGTGACCCAAATG
>Ga0315278_10001929_pt1 | contig 18328 bp, 18 predicted proteins | sample YL17G06_0_MG_FD_203880 | JGI IMG/M metagenome (GOLD analysis project Ga0315278, IMG submission 203880) | Sediment microbial communities from Yellowstone Lake, YNP, Wyoming, USA - YL17G06_0 | ecosystem: Environmental > Aquatic > Freshwater > Lake > Sediment | place: USA: Wyoming | collected... | reverse complement strand
TCACCTTGCCGTACAGCATTCGCGCCATTTCCATATCGGAACAGTATTTCGCCGCCCCGGTCACCTTCTCGATACCGTTCACATTGCGTTCAGATTTTCCAATATATTTGTATTCTTTTGTATCTCCCATGTGGCCAATCTCCCTGTTCCGAAATCCGTTGCGGTTGCTTATTTATTGCTGGCAGCAAGTACGGCTTTTACGATTTTATGATATCCGGTGCAGCGGCAGAGATTCCCTGACAAGGCATGACGGATATCTGTTTCAGTGGGGTTTTGGGTTTCATCTAGAAACGATTTGCTGGCCATGATCATGCCGGGTGTACAGTAGCCGCACTGAAAAGCGCCATTTTCCATAAAGGATTCCTGGACCGCATCCAATACTTCTCCGTTGGCCAGCCCTTCGATTGTCCGAATATTCTTTCCCTGCGCTTGGAGGGCAAGAATGATGCATGATTTAACGGCTTTTCCGTCTATCATTACCGTACACGCTCCACAGAGGCCTTCACCGCAGCCCTCTTTGGTTCCTGTCAAGCCCAGGGTGTCATGCAGGAATTTTTGTAGCGTGGTTCCTGGATGAATTTCAGCTTCGATATCTTCACCGTTAACGGTTAAGCTAAGAACTTCCATCTTAATCTCCTCTTCTGCCTGATCGGGAAATCACCCGGGTTTGAATCGGGGTCTGAATGGCCATTCTGCAAACCCGTTGACGCTGATTCAACAGGCACCGGCGCGCGCGGCAGCCATCTTGACCGATCTTCTTACCATGACCTTTGCGACCTCGCGCTTGTAGTCGGCGCTGCCGTTAATATCCGATGTCGGCTGACAATCTTCAAAAACGGCCTGAGCGGCCTTCTCAATGATAGGGTCGCTTATTTTCTGACATTTAACGCAATCCTCTGCATTTTTGTATCTGCGCGGGGAAGGGTCGATCGAGCCCAAAGCAATACGAATGTCCTTGCAGCGTCCTGGTACGGTATCATCCAGCGTCAGGTATGATGAAACGACAACAATCCCCAGATCGGTTGCACGCCGAGCGAATTTAATGTGGCTGCCTCCGCTTTTAGGCGCCTTTGCCGGGATACGGATTTGAGTCAAAATTTCATTTGGTTTTATAGAAGTCTCGAAGGAATCGACGATAAAGTCTTCCAGCAGGATCATGCGCTCCCCGTCTTGGCAGACGAGTGTTAATTCGGCTCCTAGCGCCATGAGACAGGGGGCCAGATCCGAGGCAGGGTCGGCGCTGCAAAGGTTGCCGCCAACCGTCCCCCAGTTTCGTACCGCGACGGACGCGAGATTAAGCTCCATTTCGGCCAGCATGGGGTATTTTTCTTTAACGATGTTGGATTGCTCCAGCGTCCTATGGGAGGTCAAGCTGCCGACGCACAAACCGGCTTCGCCATCATATCGAATATAGGATATATCGGAGAGACCTTTGATATCCACGAGGTAAGACGGCATGACCAGGTTTTGTTTCATCATGTTGACCAGGGTTTGGCCGCCGGACAGGACCTTGGCCTCTTCTCCGTATTGGGCAAGCAACGCGCATGCTTGCTTAACGTCCGAAGCAGCAACGTATTTAAAATCTTCCATAATCAATCATTCTCCTTACTTTAAGAATCCTTGGCGCATCTCATCGTATGAATTGCTGGCCTAAACTATTTATAGGGGATGTCTCCGTTGTTCTGCATCAAGGCCACCGAACGCTTTGTTTCGGCTGATTCGATAAATTACTGAGTGAGAAAGGCTTTAAGATGACTGACTCCCCTTATTGATGATGGTCTTGATGACTTGTCCCCATTCGCTTTTCGCTGGCTTGGCAGTCTCGTTGCGCTGAATGGTCGTCACGACCGACGGATCTTCGGCATTCAATTTGGCTGTGACCGCATCAACAAATTCCGCTCCCATTGTTTTCGCTTTTGATTTCAAAATCCGATCGCCGAAGGTCGCCAGCTTGCCGACGATGGTTACATCGGCTTCGTATAGCACCTCGGTTTCGTTGGGCGCCAGTTCCTTGAGTGCAATTTCGGTTTTCTGTCTGAACTGGCCTAGATTTCGGGTTTCTTTGCCGTGGCCGACAGTCCGGATCAGGGTGTACGGCACCGTCTCGGCAATAAGGGTTCGGACCTTGAAGTTGGCGGAAATAATTCCAACTTTGGTTTTGATGATGCTGTCATATTCATTTTCGCTTATGATCTCAACGCGTTCACATCCAGGAATGCAGGTTCCAACGGTCTGCGCATCCAGGAAAAAGCGGTACAGTTTCATTATGGGTGCATTAATGCGAAATGTCTCTTTAATTAGCATAATTGTTCCTCATTCTTTTTCCGTATGACCAAGGCGTCTAATGCCTTTACGCCCATTCCCTTTTCCAAAACAACGATCGGGTTGATATCAATCTCGGAAATCTCTTCTCTGAAGTCATCTGCCAGTCGCGACAATTTTTGCAGGACGTCAACCAAAGCTTCGATATCGCCACGTGCCCTGCTCCGTGATCCGTTTAAAATGGCATATCCTTTTGTCTCTTTTACCATTTCCTCGGCATCCGATTTCGATAATGGCGTGACACGCAAAGAGATATCCTTCAGCACTTCAACAAAGATGCCTCCCAAACCGAAAGCGAGGACAGGGCCGAATTGAGGATCTTGGGACATGCCAGCAATGATTTCAGTCCCGCCGGAGACCATTTCTTGGACGACGACCCCGTTGATTCTGGCTTCAGGGTTGTAACGATGTGCATTGATCATGATCTTCTCGTAAGAGGCGCCTACCTCTTCTCGGCTATTTATATTAAGGCTGATGATGTTTGCCTCAGTCTTGTGCAAAATGTCTGGCGAATCCACTTTGAGCACTACCGGAAATCCGATCTGTGCTGCAACCTTGATGGCCTCATCTTTGGAGTCGACCAGTATTTCTTTGGTAACGGGTATGCCGTAAAGGCTAAGCAAGAGCTTACTCTCGTGCTCACTCAGGCATGTATTACTTGAATTAAAAAGCTTCGCGGCATCACGTTTGGCGAATGGAAATTCTTGGGTGTTTATGGTTATAGGATCGGCTTTTTTCCTAAGCAACTGGTGATACTTTACCAACGATTTTACGGCAGCGGCACATCTGTCGGGGGACCTGAAGGATGTCACTACGCTGCCGGTTAGCGCTTTTACACCAGGATCGGACAAGCTCCCTGCAGCCCACCAGGCGACCACGGGTTTGTCACTCTCGGTCACGACCTCCAGCAACTGCTTCGCCCTATCGACGCTGGCCTGTCCGGCGACCATGGACATGTTTACCTGAATAATATCGAAATTCTCATCGGCGATAAAATAATTCAGACACCGCTTGAACAGCTCAGGATCGCTGAAAATCTGGCCGGTCAAGTCGAAAGGATTGGCGACCTGTCCAAAGGCGGACAGCTCCTTTGAAGCCGTTTCGATCGTCCTTTGCGAGGGTTCCGGAACGGTCAGGCATAGCTTGGTATAGTGGTCGGCCATGATGATCCCCGCACCTCCGGAGGTGCTCAGGATGCCGACCCGGCCGCCTCCGGGAATCCGCTTTTTGGAAAAAAGCGACGCGGTTTGAAACAACTCATCGTAATTCCGTACCCTGATAACCCCTTTCTGGTTCAAGACCGCCTCGACTACAGAATCGGCCCCTGTCATAGAACCCGTGTGGGATGAGGCAGCTTTCTTGCCGATGTCGGTCTCGCCTATCTTTAAAATAATAAGCGGCTTTCGATGAGCCAAGGCAAGTTCTGCGGCCTCGATGAACTTGGTGCCATCCTTGAAGCCTTCGATGACGCCGGCGATCACCGTTGTGTTAGCATCGGCTAAGACAAGATGTTTTATATAATCAGAGATGTCAAGGTCGGCCTCATTGCCGCTGGAAATGAAAAAGCTCAGTCCGATTCCAAGATCCTGGGCGCGATTGACCATCGATCCGCCCAAGGCGCCACTTTGAGAAATAAAACCGATATTGCCCGGCTTGAAAGAGTCTATTTCCAAAAATTGTGAGAATGAAAGCGCTATGCTGTCGATGAAATTAACAATGCCGATGCAATTGGGCCCGCAGATCCGGATGTTCTTTGATCTGGCGAGCTCCTTTAGCCGTTGTTGCGCCATCCTGCCTGAGTCGCCCATTTCTGCAAAACCGGAACTATACACAACGGCAGCGCCAACATGATTTGATGCGCATTCTTCCAAAACCGGGAGTACATGATTGAAAGGAACTGCGACCAACGCACAATCGATGGGGTTGGGGATATCTGAAACAGTCGGGTAGCATTTTATCCCGTTCAGGTCCGCATAATTCGGATTCACCAGCGCCAGTTCCCCCTTGTAGCCGTGCTTGACCAGGTATTTGAGCAAGCGGCCTCCAATTCGGGACTGGTCTTTTGAGACTCCGATGATTGCCACAGACCTGGGGGCGAGCAGTTTCGACAACTCAGAAGTCATTACGCAATCTCCAGCCTAAATTGATATGATCCGTCCAATTAATTCATTATGAATTGTATTCGGCAGTGATGTTTTTTAGTTGTTCCAAGCAGTAGGTGATCCGGGAGATGATCGATTCCACTCGGTCCAGGAAGCGTCGCAGACAGATGTAATCCCGCCGATCGGTATATGCCATCGCGTTGCGGGCCAGATCGCTAGGGATTAAGGGCGCGTCAAGAATTAGGGCGCGCGACCTGGATCTTTAATTCAATTGGTACCCCCGCAAATGAACAGAAGCCAACCCTATTATGATGATTCAGAATTGCAGAATAAATCCAAAAAGATCTGGCTTACGATAGCGAAGAGCAAATTTTATGCCTCACTCGAATCAAAAAAAATCCCTAAAAATATCAGCCGGTTCTCATTTTCTTCTTGACCCTTTTTAAATTAATGTATAATAAAGAAACAAAAACTTCGGGCCTCCGCACAGTTGATCATGAAAAATAGCGATCCCCAATTGTTCCCAGCCGCAAATCACTGTGATGCCATTGCCATTTACAGCCATGGAGGCATTGTATACTGTAATGATGCGTTTAATGGAATATATAAAATTTTAAGCAAGTTATATGGAAATCAATTTCTTCTGTTATTGGCGAGCGATGATCTCAGGCATGTCGATTCGAGAACTGGAATGTTACAAAAACAAGTACAATTGGGAGGTGGGCACGGAAAATGTATCATTACTGTATACAAATTAAATAAACTCGAATCAGATGACGCTGTCCTGATTATTATTTCGCCGCACAGGAAGGATTCGGAAGAGTATTTATTTTTTAACCCAGGCCAGACGGTCGACTTTGACAATTCCCCCAGAATGGAGCTGTCTTCCGCATTCTCCTTGTTGATTGGCGAAGACATTCATTTTAAGGCTGTTTTGCTGAAAGCTCAAAAATCCGCTTTGAGCGATTATCCGATATTGATTAGGGGCGAAAGCGGCACAGGAAAAGAAATCCTTGCGCAGACCATTCACCAGACTAGCCGCCGGCGGCAAAACAAGTTCGTCGATATTAACTGCGCCGCAATCCCCGACCAGCTTATCGACAGCGAGCTGTTTGGCTATGAAAAAGGTGCTTTTACCGGGGCATTACCAGGAGGTCGGCGCGGTTTGTTCGAAGAAGCAAACCTGGGGACGCTGTTCTTGGATGAAATTACCGACGCCTCCTTATCGACACAGGCAAAATTATTGAGAGTGCTGAACGAAGGGCATTTTAAAAGAGTGGGAAGCAGTAAAAATATCCTTGTTGACGTGCGAATTATCTCGGCGACGAATAAAAACCTGCCTCAGCTGATTGAGGACAAATGCTTTCGGCAGGACTTGAACTATAGATTGAACACCATCACCATTAATCTTCCCCCCTTGCGGGATCGCCGCGGAGATATTGAGCTTTTAGCAAAATATTTTCTAAAAAAGCACTCGACGAAAAAAGGACAGGCGCTGAGCTTTTCCACGAGAGTTCTCGAGCATCTTAACGCGTATCATTGGCCTGGAAACGTGCGGGAACTAAAAGGGGTAATAGATTACATGGTGACCATGGCAACGGGTCCTGTCATAAAGCAGAACCATTTCCCTGATTTTATGATTCCCCAGAAGGATATGGAGGAGGCGAGTTTCCTGATTCAGGATGCCCAATCCAAGAGTGATGACGAGTTTTATCTGCTGAATAAGGCAGTTGAGGCGGCAGAAAAAAGAATCATTTTGGAAGTGCTGGAAAAGGCAAAAAACAAATCCAAGGCCATCATGATGCTCGGCATCAGCCGGAGATCATTTTATACAAAACTTAAAAAATACAATATTATATAGGCGTCAATAAAAAGGTTCAGGAGAAACGAGCGGGTGGTTGAAGTCTCGTTTTTCTGGGGCTTCAATCTGGATTTCTGGTTATGGTCATTTCGCAGAACCGGTTTACGGGAAAAGCCGGCTGAGCAGCAGCGGAGCAACCTTGACAGGTTGCGCGCGTGGCGAGAGGCCGCCAACGCCGCCCCCGGGGCGTCAGATGGGGTTACGAAATCGACTCTATCAAATTCTTAAAGTGGAGAACTCTTCCGGCAGAAGTTTCCTAATCGTTAATCGGAAAAATCGTGGTGGACCAAAGAGGATAAAATGGCTGAAATTACCATTGTGGATACTAGCCCGCGGGATGGCCCCGTAGGCGTATCAAAAATAAAGACGGACGGAAAGGTGGCTTTGGCCAACAGCCTAATGGAATGCGGAATTACTAAGATCGATTGCGTTGCTTTCACGCATCCGCGCATTAGACCTGAATATTCTGACGCCGAGAAGGTGATCAGCACGATAGACAAAAGGCCTGGAGTCTCCATTATCGGGTTGGCACCCAATGAAATAGCTTGCCGCAGAGCCCTCAGCACCAATATTGACGAAATAGGCATTTTGATTTCCGTCAGCGAGGCTTTCAATAAGTCCGTTCTGGGGACCGGGGTCAATAAGACCCTTTACAAAACCGTGCCGGCCATCATCCAGCTATGTAAGGAAAAGAGTAAGAAAATCAGAGCGTATCTACTCTCCTCATTTTTCTGCCAGTTTGAGGGTAAAATTCCCGTCACCAACATTGTCGCCCTCACAAGCAAACTCTCCTTTCTGGGCGTCAACGAGATATCGTTGGTGGACACGGCCGGAATGGCGAACCCCAGGCAGGTGAAAGAGACTGTAAAAGCCCTATTGGATTTACAGCTTCCGACCCATTTTGCCGTACATTTTCACGACACCCACGGAATGGGCTTGGCCAACTGCCTTGCAGCCTTTGAATCCGGCATCCACATTTTCGACACTGCCATAGGAGGTTTAAGCGGCACGCCCTATGGCGCGCCGAATATGGAAGTCGGGTCATGGAATGTTCCTACCGAAGACCTCGTTTATATGTTTGACCAAATGGGCATTGATACCGGCATCAATATGGACGCTGTCAGGGAGTCAGCAAAATTGGCCCAGACTATTTCCGGTCGTGACTTGGCGGGCCACCTGATGAAGGCTAACACGGCCTTCCTACTCGAAAATTTTCCGACGGCATTAGCACTAAGCAAAGTATAATGCGGCGATGTAATTCGCACCGGTTAAGAGCAGTACTCTCCACCTGGCGGGAGCGCCAGCTCGAATCGTGAACTGCCCGGGTTTGGCTGCAGTTCCCGACACGGCTATGGTTTATTGGCTGCTTTCGGGCGAAGCGCGTAAACAGATCCCAATACTTTTCATATTAGTTTTAGATTATGAATGGAACTCTAATTTTTTCCGTTTCCTTTAATCTTTGATCTCTTTAAAATGTATAATAAATATACAATTAATGGCATTTTGATGGTTTTTTGTGTATTTATTTATACAGAAGCCGGTTATTGCCTTTCTGATTAGCAAATTTAATTTAAAATTACAGAATGTTAAGTATTACAAGATGCTGGCATCAGAATTGCTAATTCTGTGGTTAATCCAGGATATTTCTACAGCTTGTCCTCAATTAAGCGCTAAATCATTCTTGTTTGCACGTCTGTGGGCGAAAGATGCATCTGGTATCATTGTCTCCGCCGAGCTGCTTTCGGAAACTGCCCCAGACGCTGATTCCCATGGCGGATTTTAAGCACTTTTCCAATAATCACAGAAAACAGGAGAGAATCAATGGGAATTAGACCGCTAGGAGGAAGGACCCTCGAGGTCCTCAGCAAAGAGGATATTAGAAAAGTTCACGAAGCGGTAATCGATATTCTTAAGGACCCCGGGGTCAAGGTTCAACACGGCGACGCATTGGATTTGTTTCAAAAAGCCGGTGCAGAGGTCGACTCTAAAAAGCAAATCGTCCGGATCCCCGAGTTCCTGATCGAAAAAACCTTGAATCTAGCCCCCCGTTTCATAACTGTTTGCGGGAAAGAAAGCCAATTCGACTTTAAATCGTACAAAGGGGTCCACTACAGCGGCGGTCACGGGGCAACCTTTATCCGAGACATAGAAACCGGCAAACGCAGACCGTCTACGAAAAAAGATCTAGAGAACAACGTGCGGGTTCACGATGCTCTCGAGAACACCCACATGATCTACCCTGAAATATACCCCCAAGATGTTCCGGCGCATTCGCTGGACAGACACATTTCCCAAACATTGCTGAGCAACACCCGAAAACCGGTTATTGCCACGGCCTATGATGGTGCGGGTGCCAAAGACCTGATCAAGATGGGGATAGCCATTGCCGGCAGTGCCGAGGCATTAAGACAAAGACCCATGTTTACATGCAGTTTCGGCATGATCAGCCCCTTTGTTTTTGAACCTGCCAGAATTGATGCCTTAATTGAAATGTGCAGCTTCGGCATACCTTTTCAGATCTATACCATTCCAGGAGCAGGGACGTCTGCTCCCGTAACTCTTGCCGGTACGCTCGCGCTTTCCATTGCCGAACTGTTGTCGGGTCTTGTTCTGACTCAGCTTGTCAAGCCCGGCGCACCGGTGCGGCTGATGGGCTATGCAGGGTCTTCGGACATGAGATCGGGCGACTTTACTTTCGCTTCTCCGGAAAAGGCATTGATGGCAGCGGCTCTGGCCCAGATGCTTCAGTTTTACGGTGTCCCCAACGGGGTTCACGGGGCGACAACCCGATCCAACGCCTTGGATGCCCAGGTCGGATATGAGACCGGAATCTTAAATCTGTTTTCGGCTTTGTCTGGATCGGACCTCGTTATCGAGGCCACTTCTTCTGCTCTTGAAAATACGGAAACATCTTACCCGGAACAGGCGATCATCGGCGATGAAATCTGCAGCTTCATCAACAGGATTCTAAAAGGGATCGAGGTTAACAAAGAAACTCTGGCCGTGGATGTTATCAGGGAGGTCGGCGTTGGCGGGGAGTTTTTAACGCATCAGCACACGATGGCCTATTTCAAAAAGGAGCAATGGGAGGCGCATCTCGGAAACAGGGCCAGAAGGGAGCCCTGGGAAAAAGCAGGCTCGAAGGACATCCAGGCAAGGGCAAAAGAAAGACTCAATCAGATTCTGGCAACACCTAAACCCAAAATCCTTGAGCCCGATGTTCAGAAGAAGCTGCAGGAAATCGTCGACAAGGCCGATGCGCGGAAGAATTAGCAGAAACTATAATATCAATTTGGGGACATAGGTGAAAGCAATGTTCGATTATAAACAAATCGGAAGTGCGCTGATAGCTTGCGATCAGAATCAGGTCATGGAATTAATCAATAATGCACTGAATGAAAAAATTCCCGCCCAGGAGATAGTGAGCAAAGGCCTTATTGCCGGAATGGATGCCGTAGGCGAAAAAATGCAAAAGATGGAAATGTACATCCCGGAGGTTCTGGTCGCCGCGAAGATCATGACGGCGGCCTTAGAAGTTTTAAAGCCCAATTTGGGAGCGACAGGAATTAAGAGCCAAGGCACCGTCGTTATTGGAACCGTTAAGGGCGACCTGCATGACATTGGAAAAAACCTTGTCTCTTTGATGCTGAAAAGCTCCGGCATGAACGTCCACGATTTGGGGGTGAATGTTACACCTGAAAATTTTGTTCTGAAAGTAAAAGAACTTCAGCCTGATTTTTTGTGCCTTTCCGCGTTGCTGACCACGACCATGCCGATGATGAAAGCGACGGTTCAAGCTGTCAAGGAAAGCGGCCTCAGAGATAAAGTGAAGATAATGGTCGGGGGCGCGCCGGTTTCAAATGAATTTGCCAAGCAAATCGGTGCGGACGGCTATGCGGAAGATGCGGGAGTTGCCGTAAAAAGGATTAAAGAGTTGATGCCATCTGCGTAAGGAGGAAAGGGAGGTTTTATTGACTCACGATCATACCATGGAACATTTCAGGTCCTAGCGATGGGATCCCAAACTGGGCAATAGGTTAAAAAGAGATCACTGGGAAGAGAAAGGCGCTATGGACATACGGGCCAGGGCACGGGATGAGTATATGAGACTTAAAGAAAATAAGGATTCGAGTGGGATGCATGGCAGCTCTTCCAGACAACAATAGCAACAGAGTTGTTTTATTTGTAGCCTGACTCTGACAGTCAGGGATTCCAAAACCCACAGTAAAGGAGGTCGGCTATGTTCAGATTAAAGAGAGTAATTGTCCTGGTAGCAGTATTGCTTTTGGTGGGAGGGGGATTGAGCCCAAGTGCAATGGCGCAGGTACAAACCCTGAAAATTGGGGCGCTGGGGCCTTTTTCTGGGTCCGGGGCGACGTGGGGCGGTTACCTTCATAACCCCACCAAGATGTGGGCCGATGACGTCAATGCAGCCGGAGGGATAACTGTCGGTGGAGTAACTTACAAGTTTGATGTCGTTACCGGCGATGATAAATGGACCCCTAGCGAAGCATTGACCCAAACGCGGAGAATGGTCAATGAAGAAAAAGTTCAATTCATGGTCGGGCCAGTAACGGGTGGAACCAGCATGGCAATACAACAATTTTGTGAGGATAATAAGATTGTCTATTTTTCAGAGGCTGTCAGTCCTAATCTTGTGCCACAGTTTAAATATACCTTTACGGCTTACATTGGCGAACGTGACATCCCACATCTATTTCTGGTTGCGAAAAACTATTCTCCTGAAAGAAAAACCATCTACTCGATATGCCCTGACACATCTTCCGGTCACTGGTATTACGAGGCGGCTGTAAGAGTGGCCAAGAACATGGGGTACCAAATGCTGGGAGGGGATTTTTACGCTTATGGCGCCTCGGATTTCTATCCCTTGTTGACGAAGGCAAAAGAATCAAAGGCCCAGATCATATTTCTGTATGCTTTCGAGGGAGAGGGGGTAACTGTTTTGCAGCAGGCGCGTGAGTTAAAGATGGACGTTATTTACCTGACCCCGCTGCCCGTGGGTATCCCCTTGATGGTCAAGAATTCAAGCTGGGAGACACTAAATGGGATGACAAGTATTACCTACGATGGAACAGGACCGGCCTGGGAGGCTTTTTCCAAGAGATACAACGATAAATGGGGTGTTCCTCCTGAATTGGCTACATGTTTATATTCTGCTTGCGAAGCCTATGGACAGGCCATGAAAAATGCTAACAGCGCTGATAAGGAAAAGGTCATGCAGGCCCTGCGCGCACCGGATTTCAAGTTTGTTACGAAACCCTATGGGAAAGAAATAAGGTTTCATGGACAAGAGCTGCTTGGGTATAACACACAGCTAGGCACCGTTGTAGATATTACAGGTGTAAGGGATGCGAAACTGGCCAAGTTCCCTAAGGCTACAGAGGAGGAAGCCATGGCCATCACACTGAAGGCATGGGGAAAGTAGGATAAGAGATCATTATTCTCCTTCTCTTATGGGCTTCATAATCAATGAATGGTTGGGCGGGACGTTCTTGACGTCCCGCCCAATGTCACATGAGTGAGGGTTCCTTATGTGCAAAGGAGATTTGAAGCTGTGTTTTTCCAGGTATTGATTAACGGATTATTTCTGACCAGCATATTTTCAATAGTGGCTCTGGGTTTCGCAATTGTTTATGGTATTGCCCGCATCATGAATTGGGCCCATGGCGAGTTCTATATGCTTGGCGCCGTTGGGGTCTGGCTGTTTGGGAAACAACTTGGCCTTCCTTATATCCCGGCCGCACTCATCTCAATTGTGGTTGTCACGTTGATAGCAGTAGGCATAGAGCGTGCAATGTTTAGGCCCCTGAGGGGATTGCATCTACCCGGTTTTGTTGCCTCATACGGTCTTTCTCTTGTCCTTCAAGGCTTTGTTTTCATGGCTTTTAGGGGCCACCCAGAAAGTTTCCCCAAGGTGATAAACGATGTTTTGACAATCGGAACTTTCAATATTGGATGGCAGAGGGTAATCATAATTCCACTTGCAGGATTATGTTTGGTCTTCGTGTTCTGGTTCATGAATCGAACCAAGTACGGTATAGCAATACGTGCCGGGATACAGGATTCACAAGCTGCCCGCCTGTATGGCCTCAGGATGAATACTTTATGCACTGCTGCTATGGCCCTTGCTTCGGGCATGGCGGCCTTTGCCGGGGTCATGCTGGCACCATTGTTTGCAATTCAACCAGATATGGGGCTATTTGTGATGTGGAATGCCTGGATAGCAGTTTGTCTCGGTGGCCGAGGGAATTTGAGGGGCTGTTTGATGGTAACGGCCATTTTAGGATTCATGACCAGCTTCATCGAGACGTATATAGGTTCCTATTTTTCCCTGATTGCCGCAGCTGCATTTTTTCTCTTTGGATTGGCAGTTCGACCGAGAGGACTCTGGAAAGGCATGGAAGCATGAACATGATCGAAGGCAGATTTTCAGCAAAACTGTCGATGGCTATAGGAACGATTTGCCTGTTTAGCCTGATGTTCATTATCCAGAGCGCGTACTTGCGGCATATGATGATCGTCCTCCTCATGACCATCACACTCGCGGTCAGTTACCGCTTCATAACATTGTCCGGACAGTGGACCTTTGCGCATTACACGATGATGGGGGTGGGTGCCTATACTTCAGCCATTTTGTCAACCAAGATGGGTTATCCGGTCTGGATGACTTGGCCTACGGGGATTGTGATCACCTGTATCACAGCCTGCCTGCTCGGGCTCCTGATTGTGAGAACCAGACATGTGTACTTTTTCTTTGCTACATGGGCTTTTGCTTATGTTGTGGAAATCACGTGGAAGAAGCTATGGTTTCCGTTTGGGGGATTTGATGGAATACGCGGCATTCCCAGGCCGGGGTCTTGGTTTAACTCTGAAGCGCACTTTTATTACCTGATACTGGCTATAACGCTGGCTAGTCTTGCGGTATTGTATACGCTCGAAAAAAGCCGGTTTGGGCGCACGCTTATGTGCATCAATGAAAATGAAGATCTGGCAAGAAGCATCGGTTTTAATGCCTTCAAGTTCCGCATGCTCGCCTTTGTCATTGGGTCGGCTTTTTCCGGTCTCATTGGCTGTTTTTATGCCCATTATGCAGGGTTCATTGCTCCCGCCGACTTCGATTGGATGTTAAACTGGTTTATTGTCATTTATCTTATATCTGGAGGCACCAGAACTGTATTAGGCCCGATCATTGGAACACTTATTTTTGTTCCAGTGATGCAAATTTTAGCTGCATACCAAAACTTTATTTCGATCGGCATGGGTTTATATACAATATTTATTATCATGATAGCGAGTGACGGAATTGAAGGTCTTATAAGTCGTTTTCGCCATCCGGGTGAAGTTGGAGTGAGCCGTGCATTGCGTTGAAATTGAAAGTCTCTTCAAAAATTATGGCGGGTTGGCCGCTTTGAGTGATATTAGTTTTCACCTCGATGAGGGGGAAATATTGGCATTAATTGGCCCAAATGGTGCTGGAAAAACAACCTTGTTTAATGTAGTCACCGGATTTCTGCCCCCAAACGAAGGAACGATATCCTTTCTGGGCAAGGAGATAACTGGAAGGCGTCCACATGAAATCGCCAGGATGGGGATGACCAGGACTTTTCAGCTAAATATGCTGTTCTTGAGTCAGAGTGTCATAGAGAACATATTGCTCGGATTCCATCTGAATACGAGTGTGCCATATCTGAGTCTAAACACGCAGAATGCTCGCTCATCAATGAAACAAGATAGGGAAAGAGCCAATGAGATAATAGATTTTTTTGGACTAAATGAAATTCAGAATTTTCAGGCAGCGACACTGACTCACGGTCAACAGAGGATTTTGGGCATTGCAATAGCTTTGGCAACCAATCCCAAAGTACTGTTGTTAGATGAACCGGCAACGGGCTTGAGCGAGAAAGAACGAATCTTCTTGATCAAGAAGATTCGTCAACTTCGAGACAGAGGGATCAGCATCATGATAGTGGAGCATAACATGCGATTAGTCATGGGCATATCAGAGCGAATAGTGGTGTTGGACTTTGGAAAAAAGATTGCCGAAGGTTCACCCCACGAAATAGTAAAAAATCCTGATGTTATTAAGGCCTACCTAGGGGATAAATATGGCAATACTTGAAGTTAAAGATTTAGTTGTTCACTATGGTAGCGTTAGAGCGCTGAAGGGGATTTCTTTCGAGGTGGAAGAAGGAAGCATTACTACCATATTGGGCTCAAATGGTGCAGGGAAAAGCACCCTACTGAATACTATCGCAGGCCTTGTTTCAGCAAGCTCAGGCAAAATTTACTTCCGCGGGAAAATAATAAGTGACTCTATTGCCGAAAACAATATTCGCATGGGTCTATGTCTTGTGCCTGAAGGAAAGAGACTCTTCCCATATCTAACGGTAGTAGATAACTTGAAGATGGGCGCTTTTATCAGGAAGGATAAAAGGGAGATAGAAAAAGATATAGAGAGAATATTCGACAGGTTTCCGGTATTAAGGGGGAGGAAAAAATTTCAGGCTGGTGACTTGAGTGGAGGTGAGCAACAAATGCTGGCAGTTGCTCGAGGATTAATGGCAAAGCCCAAGCTGCTCATGCTGGATGAGCCCACAATGGGGATAGCTCCTATTATTGTGGGAAAAATCCTTGAAACTATTCAGGAGATTCGAGAAACCGGCGTAACCATCATTCTGGTGGAACAGAATATCAGTCATATTCTTGATACGGCTGACAAGGGCTTTGTTCTGGAGCAGGGAAGGCTTGTTTTGGAAGGGGATACTAAGGTCCTTATGAACAACGAACGGGTAAGAGAAGCCTATTTGGGAAAATAGGATTTCCATTCAATGGGCATACTCATAATTGTTTCATGTGGGTAGCCTGAATTCAAGTTTATCGCCAATGAGATAGATCATGGTGATCAGGTTTTCTTATGGTACGGTTATCTCCTGGCCTTGGCTTTGGCCGCTGGGATGAGGCTGTTGATTCCCTCAAGGATGCCGTTGTTAATCTTTGACGTAAACCATCTCAGGATTCCGTCCCAGTGACGTTTCATGGTATATGCGGCCTTTTTGATAGGTTCCAGACGGCTGTGGGCCGCCCAGAAGTAATACGTCTTCAGGAAGGTCTCTGCCTCTTGCAGCGGTTGGTTCCAGAATTCCTGGAAGTTTAAGCGGATGTGGTAGGCACGGGCCGTTTTCCGATTCAGCTTCTTGACCTGGAGAGTCTCCACGGTTGCTGCCTGATTCTCCTTGAGATTCTCGGGGTTTTTTTTAGCCAGATGTGGCGGGTTCTTTTCAACTCCGGACGACTCTGCTGCTCCTGACGTCGCACTTCATCCACTGCCTCATTGAGGATCTTTAGCACATAAAACTTGTCGAAGGTCAGGTGGGCTTCCGGAAAATGCTTCTCCAGGCCGCTGATGAAGGCCGGGGACATGTCGCAGCAAACCTCGCGGATATCAGAGGGATCACCATGATGTGCCTCCAAATCGGTCTTGAATCGCTCCAGGGTCGATGCATCGTGTTACGCGGTGTCAAATTCCGATGGAAGTTGAGTTTTGCAATTGGCTCGAAAGTCTATTATTATCGGTATCAACACCCGTTCTGAAGGAGGTATCCGCCGGCATGGATGCGACGTTCGACGCTTATCTGAAACCCACGGCGATCATCGATTCGGATCACCCGCGCATCGTCGTGTATGCACGGGCCGCCGTCGAGGACGCCGGAGAGGAACCGATTGCCAAAGCCGTCCGGCTCTACTATTGCGTGCGGGATGCCATCTGGTACGATCCGTATCTCCCGTTTGACAAGCCCGAACACTATCGCGCGAGCAGCGTACTCGAACGCGGCCGGGCGTTTTGCATCGGCAAGGCTACGCTGCTGTGCGCTCTCGGCAGGGCCTCCGGCATTCCCGCGCGGGTCGGCTTTGCGGATGTGCGCAATCACCTCGCCACCCGGCAGTTGCGCGAGTTCATGGGCTCGGATGTGTTTGTGTTTCACGGGTACACCGAGTTTTACCTGGAGGGCCGATGGGTGAAGGCCACTCCGGCCTTCAACATCGAGCTGTGCCGCAAACACCGGGTGGCACCGCTTGAATTCAACGGCCGCGCAGACTCGGTTTTTCATCCGTTCAATCAAGACAACAAACTCTTCATGGAATACGTGCAGGATCACGGCACATTTGCCGACATCCCCGTGGGGCGGATCGTTTCGGCCTGTGAGCACACCTACGGCAAGCAACGCGTCCGGCAATGGATCCAGGCGTACGAGGCGGCGGCCGGCGAATCCAGCCGGGATTTCGAACGCGAAGACGTGCTCGAGCACTAGCGCGGCGGGTGGAGCGGTATGAAAAAGATCCGGGTTGAAAAAGCGGTCGGGACGGTTCTGGCCCATGACGTCACCCGCATCGTCCCGGGGACGTCCAAAGGGGTCGCTTTCAAGAAAGGCCATGTGGTCCAAGAGCAAGACATCCCGGAGTTTCTGAAACTCGGGAAAAGGCATCTCTTCGTCCTGAAACTGACGCCCACCCGCCTGCATGAAGACGACGCTGCCGTGCGGATCGCCGCGGCCGTCTGCGGCCCGGGGCTGAGGTGGACCGAGCCCTGCGAGGGCAAGTCGAGCATTATCAGCCGGACGGAGGGACTGCTCAAGATCGACGTGCCGGCGCTGCTCCGGATCAACCGCTTGGGCCACCTGATCCTGTCCACACTCAAAAGCAATTTTCCCTGCCGCGCGGATCAGTTGGTCGCGGCGACGAGGATCATCCCCTTGACCATCCCGGTCAAACACGTCGAGCGGCTCGAGCAGATCGCGGCCCGGGCCAAACCGGTGCTGAGCGTCCGGCCCTTCCGGAGCCTCAAGACCGGCGCCGTGGTCACGGGCTCGGAGATCTTCGACGGGTTGATCGCGGATGAATTCGACCGCTGCGTCGGCGAGAAGATCCGCGGCTTCGGCTCGACCGTTGTCAAAAAGATCCTGGCTCCCGACGATGCCGGGCGAATTGCCGCGGCCATCGTCGAGCTCAAATCACTGGGGTGCGATCTGATCGTCACCACCGGCGGCCTGTCCGTCGACCCGGATGACGTCACCCGCAAAGGAGTGCTGAAGGCCGGGGCTCGGCTCCTGGTCTACGGTTCACCGGTTCTTCCGGGCGCCATGTTTCTTTACGCCGTTCTGGACGGCACCCCAATTCTCGGGCTTCCGGCCTGCGTCTATTACCATGCGTCCACCCTATTCGACCTGATTCTGCCCAGGGTTCTGGCCGGAGATGCCGTCACGCGCAACGAAATCGCGGCCATGGGCCATGGCGGGCTCTGTCTGAATTGCGACGTTTGCCGGTTTCCCGTTTGCCCGTTTGGAAAATAGCTTCACGCGGAGGTTTCCCATCAAACTCACCGAACGGGTCATCGCGATCAAGGGCGCCGGCGAGATGGCGAGCGCCGTGGCCTGGCGGCTCTACATGGCCAACCTCCGGTCCATTTTCATGATGGAAACCGCCATGCCCTTGGCCGTGCGGCGCGAGGTATCGTTCTGCGAGGCGGTTCACCGCGGGTCGAAGACAGTCGAAGGCGTGGAAGCGGTGAAGGCCGGAACCGCCGAAGATATCCCGCGCATGTGGAGCCTGGGGAAGGTCGCCGTCATCGTCGATCCGGAGTGGCAGACGCTAAACCAGATCAAACCGGATGTGGTCGTGGATGCCATCCTGGCCAAGCAGAATCTGGGCACGCGGAAAGATGACGCCCATCTGGTGATCGGTCTCGGACCCGGCTTTGTCGCCGGCGGGGACGTGCACCTGGTGATCGAAACCAACCGGGGCCACCATCTCGGACGCCTGATCTCTTCGGGTTCGGCTGAGCCCAACACGGGGATCCCCGGGCCGGTCGGCGGTGTTACCGTAGCGCGGGTGCTGAGAGCACCGGCTGCGGGAGAATTTCAATCGATCCGGAAAATCGGAGAAGCGGTCAGGAAGGGGGAGGTCATCGGCCGCGTCGGGGAGGCCGAGGTGGCCGCCGGAATCGACGGTGTTCTGCGAGGGCTCA
>Ga0315278_10001927_pt1 | contig 18332 bp, 42 predicted proteins | sample YL17G06_0_MG_FD_203880 | JGI IMG/M metagenome (GOLD analysis project Ga0315278, IMG submission 203880) | Sediment microbial communities from Yellowstone Lake, YNP, Wyoming, USA - YL17G06_0 | ecosystem: Environmental > Aquatic > Freshwater > Lake > Sediment | place: USA: Wyoming | collected... | reverse complement strand
CGCCATGTCACACCTCCCGGTGTTGTTCGTTTTCCCCTTGCGGCCCGGCGAGGAGTCGAACCTCGCTAACCCGTGATCTAGGCTACTAGAATATATCGGGCCGTATCTCTATCTCGCTTCCGTTCTCTTTCCCCTGCCCTTCCAATATAACCACCGGCTAGCGGCGGTCAAGGGGTCGAGCGGTCGATTCCCCACGACTCTTTAACCATCCGATCCAGATCGAAAACACTGTCCGGGATCGCCCCTTTCCGCCCCAAGAGATTCCGCGCCATGGCCGTGGTTCCGTTTGCGTACCAAACCGTAACGGTCCCGGAGCGCCGGATCGAAACCTGCAACACTCCGATCAAGGCCGCGACGAACGACGGCGGGACGATGACTTGAACCATACCGCGCTCGATCTCGTTGACGTTCATTCGGTCCCCCTCGGTTGCGGTCGTTGCCTCTCCCACCCAATCTAACCACCGGCTAGCGGCGGTCAAGGGGTCGAGCGGTCGATTTACCACCCGCGCACGACCTTCCGGTACTCATAGCGCGCGTGATCCGCCGTTTGGCCGCTCACCGCCTCATTCTCGCCCGCTGTCGTCATGGAGATCGCGCCCGCCTTGTTCCGCTTCATGAAACCGCCCGAGATCAAGGTGTCGAGTTCTTCCGTCGTGACACCATACTCTTTCAACGCTTCGAGGCGATACGCGCCGCCCTTCGTACCCCGGACCGTTCCGAGAATGACCCTCTGACGCTCGGAAAGCTCGGCCTTGGCCGGGAGTAGGGGCGCGAGCGCCACCGGGTTTACGCGGATCGTGGCGTACACCGGACGCCCGCCACCTTTGTGGCCCGTAATGACCGCGCCGTTTTCCGGGATCGGGTAATCCGCCCGGTCGTTGTCGACGGCGTTGCGTGGGTTAAACATGTTCGGACCACCCCACGATCCCCACTCGGTCCGGTACTCGCCCGTCTCCATGTTGACGACGGTCGCGAAAGCCTGGTATCCGTCGCCGCCCGCGCCGCTCAGGCTCGCCGTTTCGGCTGGCATGACGTCGATGCTTTTCCGCCCGTACCCCACGGAAGCGAGCGCCCTTTGAAGCGCCGCCGGAAGCTCTTTCACGTCCACCGCGATCCTGCCGTTGTCGAACGCCATGATCCCCACCTCCCCGGTTGCGTTGCTTGCCTACCCCCAATCTAACCACCGGCTAGCGACGGTCAAGGGGTGGGCCGGTCGATTCTGCCCATCTCGCCGGAGGGCTCTAGTTGCCCCGCTAACCGGCGAGCGCGCGGAGTACCCACCGGAGGGCCGCCGCGAGCTTTCCGGCCGCCCTGGTGCCGGTGGGGGCCTCGCCGCAACACCTTTTCAGCTTGCGGCCCGATCCGCACGGACAGGGATCGTTGCGCCCCGGTTTCATCTAGAGCGCCTCGTATTCGACCTTTGCGAACGTGACCCTCGCCCGTTGCAGGGACGTGTCGATTCCGAGAATCGTGTACACGTCGAGCATGGCAAGCTCGACCGCCAGACGCTTCGCCGCGTGATCCTTCGCCATGTGAAATTCTCCTTGTCGTGGGGTGGGTAGTCGGCCCGCCCGGTTCGATTCTACTCCCGGCCCGTCTCAACCTCGAACGTGGGGATCGCGACCATGTTCGGCGCGACCTTGTCTTTCACGAGCGCAACGACCTGTCGGTCCAAGTCGAGATCGAGCGTCAAGCGGCACACCTCGCGGAGCATATCCCTGGAAGCGTAGCAAACCACCCGGCAATCGTCGAAAATCCCCTTGCCCCGCTTGAACCCCAAACGATCCGCGTCCGGGCGGTCCAACAGGTCCATCAAGCGGCCGAACGGCACCATTTCGACGTCCCGCTTTCCCATGTTGCGCCCCTCCCGGTTGTTCTTCCCTTGCCCCAATGTAACCACCCGCACCGGGCGGTCAAGGGGTGGGGCGGTCGATTTCAGCCCTGCGCGGCCTCGCGCGTCCGGACCTCGGCGACGTGGGCGTTCCAACGGGCCTGGCGTGCGTCGTCCTCGGCGCGTCGGCGGTTGTCCTCGCGTGTCCGGGCCGCTTTCCACGCGGCGGCGCTTCGCGGGCTGGCGTCCACGCTGGCACGCCTCGCGGCGGCGAGCGCCCCGTTGCGGCTGTAATAGCCCTGGAACGTGCCGGTAGTCGTAACCTCGCGAGTCTTCCGGTTGAATGACCGGATCGTGTACAGCCGCTTGCCCTTGTACCCGTGCGATCCGTGGAACCGCTCGGAGGTCACAAAGAAACACCCGCCCGGACCGTCGAACGCATCGAGGCACACGCGGGAGTCGAAGAACCTCATAGAATCCTTGTCGAAGAAGTGACCCTTCGCGGCCTTCTTGATCTCTTCGGTCGTGTAGAATCTCATGCCGCACCTCCGGGGTTTTTCTTGCCTACCCCCAATCTAACCACCCGTGGCGAGCGGTCAAGGGGTGGGGCGGTCGATTTCCTACTTGGCGGGCTTGTCCTCCTCCTCGTCTTCCTCCTCCTCGTCGTCCTCGTCCTCCGGGATCGGGTTCTTCTCGCGCCACTCGTCGAAGATCGCGCCCTTCTCGCCCTCGTACCAGCCCAGAACCGTTTGTTCCAGGTAGCAAAAGATCGCGATTTGTTGCCGGTTGTCCGCCGTCGTCTCCATACCCGCGTTGTCGAGCGCCGCCTCGAAGTCGGAAGCGTACAGATACCACAGATCCCGAATCTCCCCGTTGTAGATCGGAGTCGCGCCGTCGATGATCTCGTGGATCGCGCCCCTGTCGTCGAGATCGTTCAGATCCGGGGCTTCGTCCGTATCCTCATCCCCGTTGCTATCCAGGTACGAAAGCGCCTCGTCTTTGACGCTATCACAAGCCGACTTGACCGTTTCGTCCAAGGTGTCGTTGATCTCAACGGTGCGCTTCATGTCGTGCCTCCCGGTTGTTCTTTCCGCCTTGCCCCAATGTAACGCCTGCTTTCAGGCTGTCAAGGGGTCAGTCGGGCGATTCTCAAAAGGACCGGGCCGAGCCTTCTCAGGCAATCGACCGACAGGTTATCCCATACCCACACGGCGGAACCCACGGCGGCCTCGCACACCTCGGAAGTTTCCAAGGTATCGACGATTACAGCCTCATCGTAAAGGCACCGTACCCATCGAACCATCTCCGCCTTTGTCATGACGCCCGCCTTCCCGGTTGTTCTTTCCGCCTTGCCCCAATGTAACCACCGGCTAGCGCCGGTCAAGGGGTGGCCCGGTCGATTCTCTAGTCGCCGTCCGCCCCTCGGCACATATCCGCCACGATCAAACCAAACCGCTCGCGGACCCTCCGCTCTTCGTTGGCCTTGCGGCACTCGTCTTCGAGCTTCGAGTACACCAGGAAACCGTCGTCGATCTCCCGGACGTTGCACAAGAAAGCGATCTGGTGCGCTATGAGACGCACCGCCGCGTCCTCGCGCGGATTCGGGCCGCCCTCGTTACCCGCCTCGTCGGCCGCCTTGACGAGCGCGCGGGCGATTGCCCGGACGTTGCACGCGCCCTCTTGGATCTCCAGTGCTTCCCGATGACGGTTCGCCATGACTCACACCTCCCGGTTGTTCGCTGTCCCTTGCCCCAATGTAACCACCGGCTAGTGGCTGTCAAGGGCTAAACGCACCACCCGTCCTCGGCACCCCCGAAAGAGTTGTAGGCACCCGTGCGCGGGGTGTGGATCTTGATCGCCGCGCCGCGTGGGTCACCGTTGAAATGGATCGACAGGCCGATCCGCTTGGCAAGCTCTTCGGCCTTGGCGCGGAGCTTGGCCTCGCGGCGCTCGTCGCGGAGCTTGGCCGCCTCGTCCTCTTTCCAAGTGCGCTCGTTCATGTAGCCGTTGCACTGGCGCGTGTTGATCGCGCGGAGCGCCCGCTCGATCTTCTCGAATTCCACGGTGTCCTCGACGGCGTTGAGAACCGCGAGCCGGATCTTGTTCTTTCGGACCGTATTGAACCCGTCACCCGTCGCCTCTTCCATGATCGTCAACGCGGTGCGAAGCGTCTCCATTGTGATCTTGGGCTCTTTCATGGCGTCCCTCCCCCGGTTGCGGTCGTTGCCTCTCCCGCCCAATGTAACCACCGGCTAGCGGCTGTCAAGTGGCGGAGTGGGGTGGGAAGTTTCCCGCCTCGTCGAATTCGTAATCGTTGGCCTCGATGGTTTCGATGATCGCCTCGTCTCCCGTCAAGTAGTCGTGTTCCCGTTCGAGGTCCCGGTAGATCTCCCGCGACAGGTCGAGCCGGATCTCTTCGAGGTCGCTTTCCAGGCGATCCGTTTCGTCCTCCGGAAATCCCACCGGCACGCGGAGATCGAGAGACACGCGGCACGTATGCTCATGGACGTGCATACCCGATCCCCGCGTCACCTGCGCCTCGGCGATCTCGACCTTGGGATCGTCCAAATCGAAATCCGCCGCGAGCGCGGGGAAGCGATCTTTCCGTTCCCGCACGAATTTCTTGATCCACTCCTCGTCGATCTGCCCGGTGAAGCTCGCGCCGTCGCCCTGCGAGTAGAAACCGGAAAACCGGATCTCGGCCCCGTCGATCCCCATCTTCTCGCGCAGGGATTCTTTCCACTCCTCATAGGCGAGATCGTACCACTCGAAAGCCTCGACGTTGGTGTAACGAAACTTGTCGAGCACCTTGGCCTTGGCCTTGTCGCTCAACTCCGCGAACGTGTAGAGCCTGGTAACGACTTCGCGCATGACGCTCACCTCCCGGTTGTTCGCTGTCCCTTGCCCCAATGTAACCACCGGTTGCGGGCTGTCAAGGGACCGGGTGATACTTACTCGCGCGCCTCTTCGCGGCGAGGTGCATCCGCCGCACGTCCTTCGCCCTCTGTAGGTCGCGCACGAGCTTTCTCAAGGCGTCTTTCCTCGCTTCCGAAAACGCCTCGGAGTACACACCTGCGATCTTGTAGTCCGTGGGTCGAATCGAACGACCCCACGTTTCACGCGCCGCCGCTTCCGCCTCGTCCCGGTAGCGCCTCTCGATCTTCGGGATCAACCGGTCCATCCGCTCGACAACCTTGTCGTGATCGGCATTCGTGAAACCGGGGAACTGCCGCCGCCCGTATTCGCGTGCCTTCCCGTACATGACCGCGCCGGACACGTTGACCGTACAGGAAATGCACCGATACTTGACCTGGCGCTCGTACCTCGGATCGTGCAGGTTCGTCCTCGCGTCCATCGGTGCCACCTCCCGGTTGTTCCGCCCTTGCCCCAATGTAACCACCGGTTTCAGGCTGTCAAGGGCTAGGGTGCGATTTCCTCGATGATCTTCGCCCTCTCGGCCTGGACGTCGGCGAGGAATTCAGCCCGCGCCTCTTTGACCGTGTAGTACAGGTACTTGCGACGTACCATGTACCCGTTGACCATCGCGGACAGTACCAGATACCCGTTACCCGCCCGCTCGACCGTGATCGTCATGTTGTCCTCCTCGGTTGCCTTCCCTTGCCCCAATGTAACCACCGGCTAGCGGCGGTCAAGTGCCTGTCTACCGGAAAAACTCGACGGTGCGGAGCCCTTCGATCTCCCGCACGGCGTCTTTGGCCTCGGCGCGGCTGTCCGCCCGAACGAACACCTCGACAGTCCGATCCGCGTTGACCGCGTGATACAGATTGGCGGGCATTCCCCAATACGCGCCGCCCGTGTCATAGCAACCGTCCACGAAGCGGAGACGGCGGAGGTGGAGCTTGCACGCGGGGCCGACGTTATAGTACGTGGCACCTTTGTACTCTTCCGTGGGAATTCGGTTCCCGCGACCCATCGGAGCACCGTACTTACTGGAAACATTTGTGATCCCCGGATACGCCATGGTCCACCTTCCCTCGGTTGCGGCCGTTCGCTGTCCCTTGCCCCAATGTAACCACCGGCTAGCGACGGTCAAGGGGTGGGCCGGTCGATTCTCCTAGAACCACTCCCGCCCGGACATGGACACCGCGAGCGTCCCGTCCGCCCGGACGTTCGCCTCACGACCGAAAAAGAACTTCATGAGACGGGCCTGGTTGCCCTTCTCGTCGTCGTCCGCCACCGGGGCCGTGGAAGTACGGGCCGGGGCCGGAACGGAGCTAGAAAGGCCACGCTCGCGCCGCCTGTCGGCGAGCGGCGGGTACTCCATGACGTTCCGGGGGTTCCACTCCCCCGCGCAGATGTAAGGTTCGTCCCCTTCCGTCTTCGTGTACGATACCGTGTCCTCGACTCGCCCTCTACGTCGGAGGTGTACCCCGTGGCACACGATAGCGACGATGGTAGCCGGAAGTGCGACAGCGCACCACATACAGATCCGGTGCCCGGTCGCGTCCTCGATCCCGTGTGTGGGGTACATATCGGTATCGATGCTTGTCGCCCCGCAACACTCGCAAGTGCCTATCATCGGAGTCTCCTCGGTTTGGGTGGGTAGTCGGCCCGCCTGGCTCCCAATGTAACGCTCGCTTTCAGGCTGTCAAGAGGCTAGCGCGAAAGCGCCTCGTACTCTTCCCACGTATCGTAACGGATGTAATCGTCGTGTTTCATCGGTCCGCACAACGTGTCGAATTGCGGGCGATCCCACAGATTCGGATGGTGGCACGGGTCCGAGTCGCTACGGGACGTCTCTTTGAACCCTCGCCGCTCCATCTCCATGACGAAAGCGGATTCGTTGTCGAACGTGAGCATCCCCCCTTCCAGGCCGCAAACCATGTACTTGAGCGGGGTGCCTACGTCCTCCGGGAAGAGCATCGCCTGGCCGCACCCGACGTCTTTCATCCAGTAGCCCGATCCGTCCGATCCGTACCACACGATCTCCAGAAGCGTGTTGTCCGACTTCCGAATGATCGCGTGCAGGTTGTTCATGCCGTCGAACCATCCGCCCGCCTTGACGAACGTCGTCACGATCTCAACCCGGAACCGGCTCACCAGGGCCGGGAGCGCCCGCTTGGCGAGCGCCAGATGGTACTCGACGAACGACTTGGGGACCATGCCGCCCAAAAGCGCGGACGTCTTCATTTCGTTGACGACCTCGACCGGAAGCGTGCCCTTCTCCCCGATGCTCATGTGGTCCTCCTCGGTTGTTCGTTTCCCCTGGCTGGGAATGTAACCACCGGTTTCAGGCTGTCAAGGCTACTCCGGGTCGATCTCGTCCGCCGCTTCCACAAGGTCCTCGATGACCTCGTCCTTCTCTTTCGACGTGAGGTCCTTCGGAGTTTCGAGCGCGGCGGCGGCGCGGCGGAGCAACGACGCGAGATCACGCGGTTTCATGGCTACACCGTCTCCGGGTCGATCTCGACGGCGACCATCCGATCCCCGTACTCGTCCAGGAGCTTCGCCAGATCGGACGCGAAGCGGACCGACGCCGACTCGTCGGTCATGCAGAACCGGACGCGCCCGCCGCGCGGGGTGCGGAGCACCGTGTTGTGCACCTTGGACCCGTCCGTAAGGGTTTGCTCTTCGTCGAGAAGATCGACGTGATCGAGATGATCCGTGTCCATGACCTTGAATCCGTCCATGTTGCCCTCCCGTTGTTCGCTGTCCCTGCTACCCAATGTAACCATGGGGTGCGGGCTGTCAAGCGGTCACTCGGCGCTTTTAAACTCTCGCCCGAAGATGGTAATGATCTTCTCGCCTAGCTCTTTGATGAACCCCTCCCGCTTGGTTTGCTTGACGTACCAGTCGGGTAGAACGTCCGGCTCGACGAGCAGCCCGACGAAACCCTCGATATGACAGTACCCGCGCACCGTCGCGAGTCCCCAGCCGTTGAACGTGATGAAGATCCGATCCCCGACGTCCGGGACGCTATCACTCGACCATTTCAACTTGGTCCCGTCTATCGTCGCTACACGAAACTCCTCGTCCATCTCGTCCGTGAGAATCGGTTTTGACGTCCAGTTTATTGCCATGGCACCCTCCTCGTTTGGTCGTTGCCCTGCCTAGCGAGAAATGTAACCATGGGGAAAAGTGAGTCAAGCCCCTTGACCCCCGAAAACCCGGTGTTACATTGGGGCAAGGCGGCCAGACTACCGCACAACAGGGAGGACGACATGTCATGCAGCGTGAAAGAGCTTCGAGAATTCCTGTCCGCTTTGAGGGAAGACGACGAGATCGGGATCGACGAGGGTGGATTGACGCTCATCGTCCCCGCGACCGACGAGGACGATCCCGAGAAGTGCGAAGACTTCGACGGAGTGTCCGCGATCTCCTACTTCGAGATCGGTGGTGTCGAGGCGGACGGCGATGACCACAACGAGCACCCCGGCGGGAAGACGGATCTCTACCACATAGAATGTGGAGGTGTCCCCGGCTGTCAGTGCGACACGTACCCCTTCCCTTGTTCAGCCGGATCGAAAGAGACTGTCGACGTGTACTGCGAGGGGTCGAAAGAGCGCGGACTGAAGAACGCCCGAGTCGTCAAAGGTCCGTGTCCGAAAGCCAAGTGAGGGGGAGCATCGTGGAGAAGAAACAGGAAGAAACCGGGATCGAGTTCCTTCGTCGGCTCGTCGAGGTGGCGAATTCCACGAATGAGGAGGTGTTCGACGATCTCTCGGTCGAGGAGACGATCAACCTCATTCGTGCCTGTTGGGATTCCGAGTTCGACATCTACGCAGACAATCTGTTGCCCGCCGAGAGGGCTTTCGCGGCGCGGACCGGTAAGCTGTCGAAGAAAGCCGTTGACCGGCTCAACAACCTTTACGAGGACTAAAAGACCGCGCAGCCTCTTGACACCCCGAAACCGATGGTTAGATTAGGGGTGTGAGGGAAACGCAACCAAGGAGGTCGAGATGAGATCCGAAATGAAGAGTGCCGGACGCGCAGCGGCGGCCGTTCCGTTCGAGAAGGTGGAGCTGTCGAAGACCCTGGAAGCCGTGGCGTTCGTCCAGGTGTGCCTGGGGTGCGCTTACGACTCTCTCAAGTCGGGTGAGGTCGAGGACAACCCCGAGCCGCGCATGGACCTGGAGGGGCTCGTGGAGGACATCAATCACGCTTGCGAGAAGCTCCAAAGGGAGATCCGCAAGCTCGACAGGAACACACGCTTGGCGCTCGACGTCGAGGTGGACCGCACCTGCGATCTCGTGCACCGCAACAGCCCGACGAGGTAGGAGGAGGACGTCATGACCGGTTTCAATTGGGCAGGGTTCCTCAGCGTAATCCCCGAGGACATCGCTCTCGTGGGCAACGCCAGGGGCAACATGAAGATCCTGGCGCGAGTCTTGGACGAGGGGTTCGAAGGCATGAAGCCGATCCCCGAGGCGCGCAAGCGGGTGCTCGTGAGGAGCATCGAGAAGTTCACCATGGCGGCGACCGAGCTGAAACTGCTCTTGGAGGCGTTCTCCGCCGACCTGGAGTGCCGCGAGGCCGGGATCAACCCCACGGGCAACGAGGGCTAAAAAGAGCCAAGTAGCCTCTTGACACCCCGCTAGGGGTGGTTACATTGGGGGTAGGCGGGATGACTACTCGCCGGCAACGACAAGGAGATCATCATGGAGCGTGAGACGGTCATGGTGCTGTTCAGAGTGGACAAGCACGGTGAGTTCAAGGGAAACGTGACAGCGGTGTTCCCCGAGATGGAGGGCAGCCCCGGCATGATGACCTGCTACGCTCACGTCGGGCAGCACTCGTCGTGCTCCCTGGGGTGGATGCGCGAGAAGACGCGCCCGGCCAAGCCCGAGGAGTACAAGAATCTCGCGAACGAGCTTCGCAGCATCGGGTACGACCTTGTGATCAAGCAGCGCCGCCCGTCGCGGTGCCGACTCGGTTAGCCCTTGACAGCCACACCCCGATGGTTACATTGGGGGTAGGCGAGAAGAACAACGGGAGGACATCATGGACGCGAGAATGAAGGTCGCGAACGAGCTGAAGAAGGAGATCCGGCGGGCCTTGGGGGGCTACCCCAAGGTGACGAAGGTCGAGGTTCTCGGCCTGGAGAACGAGGGGCTGATGATCGCGGTCCGGTACCACACGACGGACGTCGTGAAGCTGTACCTGAACAAGGCGGGTTACGCGGTCATGTCGGTCGTGGTGAATTCCGGCGGGTGGATCACGAAGACGACCGCCGACAGGATCAACGCGGTGCTCTTCCACCTGCGAACGGGGTTCGCCGTGCGGTTCACCTACAAGAGAAAGGCGTTCACGCCCGGAACCATGCCCCGACAGATGGGCGACAACCTGTACGACCAGAAGTTCACGCTCGTGGGGCAGGGGATCGAGATGCCCTTCGAAGACGGGATGACGTTCAAGCGGGGCCGGGACGGGTTCAAGCTCACGCACCCCGGCAAGGCCGCGCAGAAGAGGCTCGCGAAGGTCGTCGTCGCGAAGAGGTAGGAGGATACCATGGACACGTTCACCAAGGTTCGCAAGCAGATCGCGGAGCGCAAGGTTGTCGAGGTAAGCAAGGCGACGAGGGAGCAGCTCTCCAAGCGGCTCGCGAATCTCCGGGGGCAGGTCGAAACGCTCCGGGACGAGATCGAGGTCGACAACTGCGACACGCAGGAGGCGAGTGACACCCTGGGGACCATCCTCGACCTCATGATCGAGGCCGAGGGCTACCTGGACGCGGACGATCCCAACGCGGAGGGCTGATCATGGCAACGTTCAAGGTTCGGATCGGGGACAAGGAAACGCGGGTTCGGTTCAACCCGTTCGGCACCATGAAGCTCGACGCCGAGGGTGAGGTGTGGGTAGCAGACTTCATCGGGGGCTACCACAACTTCGATGGTCCGACAGGCGTTGCGGTCGCCCGCGCCGTCGAGAAGCTCTTCGGGAAGCGTTGCTTCTGGTTCGGCGGGTGCGATGACCTGTCGCACGGGCAGGTGTTCGAAGCCCTGCGCCCGACGAAGGGCAACAGCCACCCCGGCAACACCGCTCGCACCCCGACCGTCCGCCTGGACGTCGAGACGGTGTGAGGGATTGGCCCTTGACAGTCCCACTCCGATGGTTACATTGGGGGTAGGCAAGAAGAGAACCTGGAGGACTGAGATGCACCGCAGGAGCGAGTTCTACAAGAGGTACTATGCCCAGCTCGAAGGGGCAACGATTGTGGACGTGGACGGGGGCGCGGAGTTCCCCCGGTTCACCGTGCGAACCAAGGAGGGCGAGGAGTTCGTCATCGAGGTGTCGCGCGATGAGGAAGGCAACGGTCCGGGATTCTTGTTCGGGTTGCCGGTAGCGGGAGAGACAAAGGAGGACTGAGATGCCGAAGATCACCAACGTCGAGAAGGCCCAGAAGGACCAGGGAACGTGCCCCGGTTGCGGGGGCGAGATCAAGAAGGGCGATCCCTACAAGTGGATCAAGTTCCGGTTCGGCGGTCGCAAGGTCCGCTGCGCGTCGTGCAAGTTCAAGGATTCCGATCTCACGCAGTCGGAGTTCCTGTCGCAGGTCTACGATCTGAACGACCGGATCACAGGGCTGTCGGATCTGGACAACCTGGACGATCTCCAGTCCGAGGTCGAGGACATCGCGAGCGGGTACGAGACGCTCGCGGACGAGTGCTATGAGAAAAAGGAGAACATGCCCGAGGGACTCCAGCAGGGCAGCGTGGGCGAGATGCTCGAAGAGCGTTCGGACGGGTGCCGCGAGGTCGCGGACAACCTCCAGGGGATCGACTTCGACTTCTCGGACGACATCGCTCGCGAGGAGGCCCTGGAACAGCTCGACACCGACGACGTGCACCTGAAGGATCTCACCGAGGAGGTCGTGAAGCGGCTCCGCGAGGAGGCCCGGGAGGCTGTCGAGAGCCACCCCGACTCCGTGAACGAGGCAGCCTGGTACGAGGAGCTGTACGAAAGCTACGTCGAGGAGGGCCTGGACCCCGACGAGTTCGAGGAGAAGGTCGTCGAAGCCATCGACGAGAAGCGCCTGGAGAAGTTCCAGGAGTGCCTCGAAGAGGCGCAGCTCTACAGCTACGAGGGGCAGTAGAATCGACCGCCCTGGCCCTTGACTCCCCGACAACGATGGTTACATTGGGGATAGGAGAAGCGAGCCGACTACTCGCACTGAACAAGGAGAACGTCATGGACCTGAACAAGCTGATCGAGATCGTGGACGAGGGATACCCGGACGGGTTCGTGAAGCGGTGCTTCGACAACCCGAAGAAGGACCACGGGGACACCTTGGCGCTCTTCCTGGCCCGGGAGGTTGGCGACAACTTCGACCCCGAGGCGAGCGACAAGGAGCAGATCGAAGAGACGCTCCGCGTCGTGTTCAACGCCCGGCGCGAGCTGGACGCAGTGTGCGACGTGCTCACGGCGATCCGGTTCACGAAGACCGGGGTCGCAATCAGAAAAGAACGCCAGTAGGGTGGCTTAGAACCCTAACACGAAGACCGGCAACGCAGTGAGGTGACGCCATGAAGACGACAAAGACGACGAACGGTCTGAAGTCGATGAAGAAGATCGACAAGCAGATGGCCGCGCTGTCGAAGATGATCGACGAGGGATTCACGTTCGCGGCTGCGGTGCAGCTCTTCTCGATGAAGCGCACCGAGTACGAGAAGAAGCTCGTCAAGCTCGCGCAGAAGCAATCCGTCGAGGGCGAGCTGGAGGTGGACGACAACGCCTTCACCTCCCGCGCCGAGGGCGAGCCGGGCGGGTACGTCATGGCGTGGCTGTGGGTGCCCCTGGACGAAGACGAAGACTAGCCCTTGACAGTCACTCCAGAGTGGTTACATTAGGATCAGGAGGGACGAACAATGTCGACCGCCACCTACAAGATCCCGGCCGAGAACATCGGCAAGCTCCAGGGCCAGATCACGACCCTCAACAAGAAGGTGGAGAAGCTCCGCAAGAAGGGGCACGAGTTCGCTCTGGTCGAGTGCGAGGTCGACAACACCCCGATCATCGAGAAGGTGTCCTACACGGTCGAGGGCGGCGACACGATCAACCGCGATCAGGTCTACTTCCAGGTCACGATCACGGGCGAGGAGGTCATCGTCGCCGGCTGGAGGTTCGTGGCAACTCTCCAGCACGAGGAAGGAGGCACGATCATCCGCTCCGTCCCCGGCACCGTCGAGGAGGGTGAGCTGGAGAAGTACAGGGACGCCAAACCCCTCTGCGATCACTGTGGGTTCAACCGCCGCCGGAACGACACCTTCGTCCTCCGCAACGAGTTGACGCGGAAGCTGATACAGGTCGGCAGCTCGTGCCTGGAAGACTTCCTGGGCGTGGACGTACACGCCATGGCGACCATGGCCGAGCTGCTCGCGTCCCTGGGGATGATTGCGACCTCCCTGGGGGAGTGCGAGGGTGGGTACAGCTCCACGAGCTTCATCCCGCTCTCGACGTACCTCCCGTTCGTCGCCATGTCGATCCGCCTGGACGGCTGGCTGTCGAGAACCGCCGCCCGCGAGAGGGGTGGTCCGGGCTTCTCGACGGCGGACAGGTCGTTCAACCTGATGCTCGACCACTTCCACAAGCAGTCGCCCGAGACGCGCCCCTGTGACAACGACCACTCCGTCGCGGAGCTGACCCTGGAGTACCTGGCCGAGCACTTCGACACCATGGACGAGGCGGCCTTGAACGACTACCAGCACAACCTCAAGGTCACGTTCGTCGGCCAGGTCGTCAACCACAAGCTCGCGGGCCTCGCGGCCTCGATGATCAACTACCATGCCCGGCAGATCGCGGACGCCGAGGAGAAGAAGAACCACGCGGACTGCCAGTACGCCGGGGAGCTGAACAAGCGCACCGAGATGACCTTGACCTGCGTCTACACCCCGAAGGGTGGTCGCCCCGGCATGTTCAAGGACGCGCAGGGCAACGTCATCAAGGCGTGGAACGTGCCGCCCCGCGTCGAGGAGGGCAAGACCTACACGATCAAGTGCACCCCCGTGAAGCACGACGACTACAGGGGTGTGAAGTCGACGATGGTCAACAGGCTGGCGATTGTGATAGAGGGGGACGGTGGAGCATGACAACCCCGGAGAGATACCCAGCGTCCCTCACTGTGAATGATTGGGATCTGATCATGGAGGCCTTGCAAGACTACATTTGCAAGTGCCTGGAGTCGAAGATCGAGGTGCTCACCGAGATGAAGGAGCCGGATCGGCAGAAGAGCTACCTCGACGCATTCGATGGACTCGTCGAGCAGGCCAGGGACGTCAAAACGAGACTGCGGTCACAGCTCGCCGCCGAGATTCGGAAGGCCCATGAGTGAGTGTATAGGTTGCGGATTTTGTTGCCGCAAAAGTCCGTGCAGTTTCTACCAGCTCGAAGATTGGGCAGCGTGGCACGGGTGCCCGCACCTCTTGTGGGACGGCACTCGGTGGGTGTGCGGAAAGTACGTCGAAGAGCCCGATACGAAGGTGAAAGAGCGTATGAAATTCTATCTCGCATTCGGCGCGGGTTGCAACTGCAATTTGAACACGTATAGGCGCACTTGCCACGTCCCGACACCGGAGGAACTGAAGGATGAAAAAGCCCTGCTTGACCGACTCCACAAGACCAAGTGAGCCGGTCGTAAAGTCTCCCGGGGTCAATGTGCCCCCGGAATTCAAGGTCTTCATGATGCTCATGGCGCGGTCGTTCTCCGGGAGTGACTCCGTCTCCACGGCACTGAACCAACTGAGAAAACTCCTCACAGACAAGCACGGTCCCGAGTACGCAAATGCTTACGTGTACGAGCTAGCGCAAGCCTACGCTTCGAGGCGCTCGAAGTTCATGCAGGATTTCTGCGGTTAGCTCTTGACAGCCTCACTATAGTAGTTATATTCCCAAGTAGGAGAAGCGAGCTGACCCTCGCTGAACAAGGAGGACGAAACGATGAAGGTTTGCAACCGCTGCGGTGGGAAGCTGACGACGCTCTACATCCGGGATGCCTACACGGCCAAGGAGTGCTCCGAGAAGGGGCTCGATCCGAACGAGCCGACCGGCAAGGCCTGTTTCAACCCCGAGTGCCCGAAGCACCCGGACGTGAAGGCAGCCCTCGACGAGCTGCTGGATCTGTAGGAGGGCACTGTGGGAGAAATCAGATCGCAGCGAGAGAAGCTCCGGGACGAACTAACGCGGCAGCTCAACAGGGTGGGGATGGGGTTCGGTGACATGGGGCCGACCTGCGTCTGCTGCACCGAGGATCTCATGAAGGATGGTGTCGTGCGCCTCTACGACGAGTGGTGCTCGTACACCACGACGTTCGAGGACGCCATCGACCGGCTGCGGCAGCTCCCAAAAGGCACGGGAGACAACGCGGTCGACTACGAGAACTTCTGCGAGGCGTTCCGCACGGTGCCGAAAGAGGTGGACTGATGACCGCGAGTAGGACGAGGCTCGACCTCATGGATAGGTACAAGCGTCTCGCCAAGATGTACGACGAGCGCCACGATGTCGTGCTGCGCAAACAAGCATCCGACCACTGGCACGAGCTGGCAACAGACGCCGAGGCACGCAGGGCTCCGCAGTACCTAACCTGGAGCGGGAGGAAAGGCTGATGGAGAAGACGAACGAGATCCTGTGCCCCGAGTGCGACAAGATGATCGCGGTCAAGAGCAAGTCCCAGCCCATCGGTGAGTTCATCGAGTGGCTGCGGGGCGAGCGTGGGATCGTCCTCGCGGAGTACGACGAGGATCACTACGATGGGGAGTTCCTCCAAGCGGTCAACATCCGCATCGAGGATCTCCTCGCGGAATACTTCGGGATCGACCTGAAGAGGGTCGAGCAGGAGAGACGGATCATGCTCTCGAAGCTGCGCGACGAGCAGAAGGGGAACGGCTAGTGCCCCAAGCCATTCATCAGCCGGGCTGCTACTATAGACGCTACCTGCTCACCCCGTTCGTCCCGCCCGAAAGGGACAAGAGGGGCCGGTTCCGACCTGGAGGTCACGACTGCGGAGGAACGTTCGTGTGCCCCGGCTGCGGGCGCACGGTCGGGTGGTGCTACGGGTGCGATGACGAGCTTTTCGAGCTGTGTGACGACTGCTGGGGAAAGGCGAAGAAGGTGGGATGATGGACCTCAACGAGATCAGAAACAGGATCACGGATCTTCTGTACGGCACAACCCCCCCTCAAGGTAAGGTGTGGATCGCGATCCACGAGATCGAGGCCCAGTACAAGGCCGAGATCAAGCAGATCCAAGAGGAGCGGGACCTCGTCTTCGATGACCTCATGGCTTGCAAAACGCAGATCGAGGAAGCCCGGTCTGCGCTGGCGGCGGACGACAACGAGACGCTCGGCCAGGCCGCGGAGCACATCCTCGCCGCTGCGCGTGCGATGACGGCAGAGATCAGCCTCTCTCTGGAACTCGCCCAAAGAGAACTCAATTCTGCCATAGCGGGAATGCGTCTCCGGGAATCCCGAATCGAGGCGCTCCAGGCGGCAGCTCGACTCGGTGAGAAGGCACTAACCTCCCTGGAGGCCGAGAACGCACGGCTACGGGAAGAGCTAGGCGATGAGGACCCCGACGTCTACTACCGGTCATGTCCCCGATGCAAGGGAAGCGGACAGGCCTACGGAGTGCAGGGGGCGTCTCTCCCGGGGATCGAATGCTGCGTGACTCCGGGATACACGACCTGCCCCGAGTGCAGCGGCACCGGCAGACAAAGGAGGTGAACGATGATCCCGAGACGAAAGTACGGCAAGGACGTTCTGGACTGGAGGAAGCAGGCCAAGACCTGCCGCTATAGATCCAAGGAGATCTCGAAGAATCCGTGGTGCACGTTCTGTTGCGGACTCCAGAGGTGCACCTACGAACGTTGCCTGGAGATCATCAAGGCGGGCGTGGCGGTTCCCGGCGATGAGAAGGTCTAAACCATGAGCCGCAAGGAGAGCTTCGACCGGGACTCCTACCTCGGTCCCACCTGGGAGTGGATCTTCAAGCGGTACAAGAACCCGAAGCTCGCGGACTTCTTAACCGCCCGGATCGCCAAGGTCCACCGGGAGGGCTATGCGTGCACCAGCCACTTTCGCCTCGCGGAGGTGGGGAACGAGAAAGAGATGGAGGCCTACAAGGAGATCGCCGCCGAGGGCTGTTGAGGCAGCTTCGGACGTGAGTTCACGTTCACAGACCACGAAGACGGCGACAAGGTTCGAAGGTTCAGGTATGGCTTCAATTACGGGCACTAGGCAGGAACCCCGTCCCGACCTCCCACAGCAGCCCCTCTAAGGCCCTCGACCAAAAACCCGCACTCGGACAGCCTGAACGCCGGCAGGGCCCTAGAACGGCTCCGAGAGGGCTCAGAATTGATCGGGTTTTGACTTAGGTGGAACCCTTGGGACCACCTTCCACGGGCAGGTAGTCACCTCTTTCGTACACCGACGATCTTCATCCCGAAAGGAGCAGGTGGATCCCACAGGCTTGACGCACTTAGCCCGTATCCGGGGCGGGACTGTAATCGGGCGGGTTGCATCCTCTTCGCGGGTCATGCCCCCCATCATAGCGCTTTGCGATTTGGAGATGTAAAAAAGCTCCCGGCAGAGACAAGGAGAACCCCGCCGGGGGCCGTGAAGGAGCCTGGTTGACTAGACCAGGCCGTTTTCGGACGGGGCTTTCGCCCACTGCTCTTTGGGGGATTTCGACGAGGACCCCCGATTCCTCTGGGCCGGTTGTTGATTCCGACCCTTGCACTGCTCAATGTAACCACCTGGGAAACTCTGTCAAGAGGTTTTCTAGGAGTTCTTCGGAGAGGAGCCCGCCAAGTCATCCAGTGCCTTCTGGGGCAACCTCTCGTAGATCGCCTCCCGCACGAAGGTCACGAACTGCCCCAAAGCGTCGTCTGTCCGCCCCGTGGCGTCATCGATCATGAGGTCCAGTGGGGTACCCCGACGCGCCAAATTCGTCCCACTCAGACGGTCGAACTCTCGCACCAGCTCCGGTGTTGCTGCCGCTTCGTGCAGGCACCGCAAGAAGGCCGGGTCGTTGTAGAATGGTTTGCACATGCCTACCTCCCGACCGAGAGCAGCCCACGCGGGAGCACCGGGTTCCACATCTCGATCTCACCGATACCGTGACAGACCGTGCACTTGAAGTAGGTTGTGCGGGTCGTGGTCGCACTGAACCCGAGCTTCTTCTGCGCTTCTTTGATGGTGCACCCTGTTTCGAAGACCAGCTTATTCACGTATGAGATGCCGGGTGGGTTTCGTTTCGACCTTGCGTTCCAGTTCCAGAATCCAGCGAATAGATCCTCCTCGTAATCGATGCGCCCCACACCGTTGCACTCGAAGCAAACGCGACCATGGGTGTTGGGCAACTTGGCAGACGCTTGTACGGTGATCGCACGCTCTCTTTTGTCGTAGGAAACTCCGTCCTTGATCTCCTTGTCAGTGACATTCGGGAAGAACCGACCAGAGCCGTGGCAGGTGTAGCAGTCCTTCCCGTTCACCTTCCCCGTACCTGCACACCTTCGGCACTCGTACGAAACGATGCCGTGACCGATGCA
>Ga0315278_10001924_pt1 | contig 18337 bp, 12 predicted proteins | sample YL17G06_0_MG_FD_203880 | JGI IMG/M metagenome (GOLD analysis project Ga0315278, IMG submission 203880) | Sediment microbial communities from Yellowstone Lake, YNP, Wyoming, USA - YL17G06_0 | ecosystem: Environmental > Aquatic > Freshwater > Lake > Sediment | place: USA: Wyoming | collected... | reverse complement strand
AACTGGTGCAGCGGAAATTGGCCGCCGTGCAGGTCGGGTACATCCTGTCCGTATCGAGCTTTACACGGAATTCGAGTTGGCGCACCGTCAGGCTGCCGAGCCCGAAAGGTAGAGGATGACCGCTGTCCAAAACGGAAATCAGGGACCACGGGCGGGCGTTGGGATCGTCGCGGTTTTCCGGCGCGTCCCAATCCGAAATCAGGGTGCTGCCCAGAATCGGGCACGTAAACTCCGTTGCCGGCCAGCGCCCTTGGCCATCGCGCATCTGGTAGTTCCGCAAGAGAACGACGGGCACCTCCCCCTCCAGGCAAATGCTCCGCCAATCATCGACGGGCCGGGACGAGGGTATGTAGAGCTGGGAGCGGCAGGCTTTGCCATCAACCGTTTCGGCCGCCGGCTTGGCGATGCGGTACCCGCCCGGGGCGAAGGGAAAGAAGACGGCCCCGCCGCCACGATCGAAAACACAGTTGATCGCCGCCTGGATCGCATCCGTATCGTCCGTGATGCCGTCACCTTTGGCGCCGAAGTCAGCGACGATGACAAGGTTCTTATGGTTTCGCATCAAAATCTCTCCAATTGAAGACTGCAATTTGATCCTCACTTCGTTTCATCACTGCTCCCTCAACTCTTGCATGTGACACGTACCAGGGAGGCCGGTGGCAACGTGACGTTCGTGCCGGCAAATTCCGCCACGAACTCGGTGACCGGTTGCAGGATGGCCTCTGCCTTGATGCCGGTCGCCGCGGTAATGTTGTCGAGATTCTCCAGCGAGACCTCAGCGGATTCGTGCGGGCTGAAATTCACCAGGAAACCGTGAGTAGTGTTGTCGGCGCGAATGAAGTTCGCGTCCACCGTTGGGGCGGAGACTTCGAGCCGCACCACCTCGCCGGGTAATGCCGGGCGCAAGAGGTTGAAGACCTTGACGACATCGGAGTACCGCACCAAGCCGTCATGCAGGTGAATCATGCCCATGGTGTTGACGAGTCCGTAGTAGTGGGCCGATTCGTGCATCTCGCCCAGCCGGCAGAAGGCATTGGTGTACGCCGCCGCGTAGAGACAATGACGGATGTCGTTCGGCTCGTAGAAACCGGCATGGTCGTTGTGCCCGGCGCGCGTCCAGTAGTTCCACTCGGCAATGGCGATGGTGCGGTTTAAGCCGGCATCGCGAATGGTCTGGACCTGCCGCTGCAGGTTCCGCTCCTTCTCGCGCACCGTCTCGGCGACGCGCTGCAAACAAATATCGAATGGCCGGTCATACGCGAACGAATACCGGGTGACGGCCAGCACATCAAACAGATCAGCGGCCTGTTCAATGACGACGCTGCGCCACGGGCCGGCATGTTCTTTCCGCAGGCCCGAGCAATCACATTCGCCCATCGCCAGCATCTTCGCCTCGGGGTACGCCTGCCGGACCGGAGGCACGAACTCGCGCAACTGGGCGACGTACATCTCCGGAGTCATATGCCCGATCTCGTGCGTCGCCATGTTTTCGTTGCCGAACATGAAGTACGCTGCCGGGATGGCGAGGCCGCGCGACGCGTAGTAGTTCCGCACGTAGGCCGCCCATGCCGCGGCATCCTCGGGCGTGGCCGTGGGCGTGTTCAACGTGAGGAACGGCATGATGCCGCGCGCTGCGCACAGGTCAAGAAACTCGTCCGTGCCGAAATCGCAATGAATCTTGTATTTGAAGACCGGGTCGTCATCAACCGGCCGCCGATGCACCGGCCCGATGCCGTGTTCCCAATGGCACGTACAGGTCTGGCAACCACCGGGAAAGCGCAACGAGGCACACGGAAAGTGGTCAAACGACTCCAGCAATGCCGGGCTGACGTTCGGCGCCCCGACCGGTCGCGGGTGAACCTGATCAATGACCAACCGGCTCTCGCCCACAGCCGCAATGCCGAAGGTCGCGCTGCCACCCGTGCCTGGCGTCTTGATGATGCACGTGCGCCGGTGCCAGTGGGCCAGATCAAACACCATCTCCCCGCTGCTCTCCGGCGATGGTTGCTGACCGGCCAACGTCAAACTGACCTTGACGGTAACCGGTCGGTGTTGGGCGCGCGCCCACATCTCGACTTCAAATTCCTCGCCCGCGCGCACCTGCACGCCATGCTGGGTGATGAATGCCCGGTGGCCTTCCGCGTAGCAGTGAAGCAACTGCGCTTCCCGGCCGGACAGATACATGCCGGGTACAAGCTGACAACTGTATCCCGCCATGCAGCGATTACCCGGCTCCCATTCCGGCACCAACCCGGTCTGCGGATCCGCCGGACCGCTGACTTTCGGGTTCCGCAAGCGGTCCGAGAGCATGGCCGACACCGCCTTCTCATAGGCGTCGAGGCTGTTTGACAACACCTTTGCACTAGCACGGCCATAACTCCCGCCAATTGCTTGAACTGCAACTTTCATTGAGTGATTCCTTTCGATTGTGTTACACGGCAGGTGGTGACCTTGCCGTCCAGCCACGCGATGTCCACCTCGAAGCCGCCGCGCGCGCGCAGGCCTTGACGCTGCCAGTGGGCCACGCCTTCGGCAGGGCGGGAAGCAGATGAAGAAGGGGAATATTTGAGATTTGAGTAGCAGCATCTCGCACATGCCGGCGGTGATGCCGAAGTTCTCATCAATCTGCAATGCGCTGCGCGTTCTTGGCATCGATCCGGGCGACCAACGATTTCCGGGCGGCGGCAGCGAGGTGCGGCGTCCGGGTGCTGCCGATCTGCTGTCCCGGATAAACCGCGAACAGGTGCGACGTGTGGCGGTGCCCGTCATTCGGGTCGGCGATGTCCTCCATCCATTCCTGTAGCTGTCCCCATTTGCCGATCTGTGGAACCAGCAGCCGGTCGCGAAGTCCGGCGATCTTCTTCCCGTAGTCTTGGTCCAAGTCCAGCGCATCAGTGGCGGCAACGTAGTTGTTGAAAAGGTCCCAGATGATTTCCTGGCAGTAGCTAACGCCATCGACGTTTTCAGGTCCATGTTCCGGCGACCAGCCGTTGGGCACCACCAACGTGCCATTCGGCAATTCCTTCAGCCGGTCTTCCAAGAATTCGCACGTTTCCTTGATCACAGGGGAGGCAACCTTGCGGAGCAGCGCCTCGAGTTCGGGGTCCACCGTCTGGACGGCTTTACCCTTGCGCAGATCGGTCGGCAAGGCGTGCTGGTCGGCGGCGGATTTTCCACAATCCACGCTCATCCGGTTGAACAGGGCCTGATCGTCCTTGAGGTGCGCGGCTTTCAATTGGTCCCATGATTTCGCCGCGGCGTCCGCAAGCCGTTTTTCGATGAGACCGTGGGGATCATTTCCGCGATAGCGCCGGCTGTGATCCCCCACATAGTCCGTTCCGGCGGCAACCACAAGGAGGAGGCTGCTGCAATACTCCTTCACCTCCGCCAGCTTGTCAGCCGTCTCGACCGTCAGCTCGCCAAGCGTCTGATAGGAACCCATCTTCGAGTAATCGTCCGTCGAGATCTGACTTCCGGTCCAGAGATTGATCTCGCTCAGCACCATGCGTTCCTTTTCGACCCCGCCAAGGATCAACCCACCCAAGGTGCCGTTGCCGATCGGCAGGCCCTCGGTCATGGGCTTGGCACTGTCGGCCGCGGGCTGCTGATACCACAGGGTCAGCGGCCGGGCCGGTGGTGCGTTTTGCGCGTCCGCTTTTGCGGAAGCAATCACTCCCAATGCCACGAGAGCGCTGATCGTTTTAATTATTATTGTGTTATGCTGCATTGTGTTATGGATCTTTCGCGCTTCCGGAACAGAGAAGCACTTCTTCGCCTTTCTTAAGGTCGATCCGGCAAGTGCCGGGCGCACCCTTTTCCAATTTGAATGGGCGTCCGCCCTTGGCCCGGACTTCACCTTTGATGCCGGTAAGCACCAGGCACGGTTCACCGGCGAGGCTCTTGATGCGCACCCATTCCGTCACGCCGTTGCGGCGACTGGCTGAAACCAGAAACGCGCCCTCGGCCCGCAGATCGCGGAACTCGACGTCCTTCCACTCAGTGGGAACAGCCGGGAAGATGCGGATCGGACCGGACTCGTCCTTGGCCGGGTCGCTCCAGCTCTGAATGAGCATGTTCTGGACGATGTTCGCCATGCTCAATGATGACTCCAAACATGGCTTATCGAACCACATGCCGTTGGGAAACAAGTTGCCTTGCAGCGCCTTCAACCCGGCGAGCGCGTCATCGCCGCGCCCCAGCGCCGCGGCGATCGGCGCGGCATGGCTCTGGATCATGGCCGGCAATTTCATTTTACCGGGCACATTGATGCTGCCATACGATTTCTCGATCAACTCCCTTGCCCCCGCCTGGTCGATGTTCACCAGGTAGAGCGGATAGATCATCAGAAAATTGCCGAGATGTCGGTAACCGACAGGGTAACCGGCCTTGTCGCCCATCATGAAACCGTTCTCGTTCACCGGGAAAGCCACCAGCTTTTCCGCGACTTCTTTCCAGCGCGGAATCAGGGGATCGGCGATTCCCAGCCGCTTGCTCGCGTGCAGCAGGGCATGGCATCCCCACTTGAACAGGGCCAGGTCGAAATTGCAGTCCCTGAATTCGCCGAGCTCCGGCGAAAAGGTCTTCGGCAGGTGCAGTGTGCCATCCGCGCCCTCTTCCACCATGTGCAGATACATATTGATGCTGCGCCGCAGCAGCGGATAGAGCTTCTCGCGCAGCATGGCGTCATCCATGGAGTAGCGATACTGCCACCAGCAGTTGTGCAACGCCCACGGCAGGTTGCCGAGGAGATTGAAAGAGCGCTTGTCCTGGTCGCGATTCCCAATCATGTCGGCCGCCACCGCGTTCGGCAGATAGGCCGAGTCCTGCTGCCACTCCACCGGACGCACCGCCTTGACCAGCTCCGCGCGCCCCTGATGGAACCGGTTGAGCAGTTCCTCGCCCTGTTCCAGGCGGTTGGCCGCATAGACGGGCCAGTGGGCGCATTGGATATTCCAGTCGGTGGTCGTGTAGGACCACCGGCCGCCCTGGAACCAGATGCCGGGGCAGTCAACGTAGAAGCGACCGGCCCGGCTGGTGCAGCCGAAGCGATAGATCGTCTGCCAGTAGAGCGACTCCAGACTTTTGTCGGGAATCACGACGTAGCTCTGCTGGTAGTAACGATGCCACCAGGTGCGGTGAGATTTCATCCTGGCCATGTCGTCCAGCTTCACGAACCGATCCACATCCGCCACTGCGGTGCGGGCGGCCGTCGCCGCCGGGTAGCTGTGGGCGATACTCACCACCTTCACGCGTGTGCCGTTTTCAACCTGCTCGCGCCAGGCGGTGGCATACTGCCCGCCCACCATGAAATCCTGAACCCAGACGGACGTGTCGCGCTGATTATCGAGACGCCCTGGCGGATTGGGCTGATAGACCTTCAGAGTCCCGGCGTAGTGATCGCCATATCTTTTCGCAAACGCGGGGATCTCTTCCTTCGTCTTGGGATAGTCGTCATTGCGGGTGGATTCGCCCGGGGCCGGATGCCAGCTCCATCGGCAGCCTTGCTCGCCCTCCGACGGCGTGAGTTCGGTGACGATCGCCATATCTTCGGCGTGGGTGTAGTGGCGGAGCCGGATCTCGCCCTTGTCGGTCGTGATCACCCCGGTCAGCTCGGCGTTCCACAGGTCCTTGCGCCAGTTGCAGCCAGTCGGCTTGCCGACTGTTTCAAGGTAGAAATCCCCGATCATCAGGTGGGCGCGGCTGTAGCCGGCCCAGCCATAGGTGTCGTCGCGATGGTCCTGTACGTCGGCGCGAAACAGTTGCAGCCTGATCTTGCCACCTGTGGCGTAGAGCATAGACCCGACCATGGCGTTGCCGAAATGGGGCGCCTGCTTCCAGTTGGCCGGCAGCTTGTCGAAGGTCATGTCGTGCGGCCGCATGAAAGCCGGCCAGTTGATCTCTCCGGCGACGGAATCAGCTTTGGTCGCGGCGGCGGCTCCGAACAGCGATGCAAGGCAGAGGGCGGTAGCGACTGCGGGAACTCCGCCGATCGCCCGCAGCACGCTTAGGCTGACGCTGGTGATTGTGATTCTGTTCTTGTTTTTCATAGGTCTTAGTTTCTGTCGATGGCGGGTGAGGCGAGTGAGCGCAGTTGGGATTCCTCGATGCGGTGCTTTTTTGTAGCCATGTCGAGCGCGGACTGCCGCGTAAAGGTGGCCGGCTGGGTTGCATCGTAGTTGGGATTGGGCACCGGGAGTTGCGCCTGCATTTTCTTGAGCAGGCCGGAAAGCCGGTCGTCCATCGCCCGCACCTTGTCCGGCTGCTCCGCGGAGCGATCCTTCAATTCGTGAGGATCGGCGGCGAGGTCGTAGAGCAGGAAGCGCCCGGCCGAGTCGTTATAGAACCGAATGAGTTTCCAGTTGTCTTCGGTCAATACGGAGTTTGGGCCGGTGGCGTGAGTGTAGTGCGGGAAGTGAAACACCAACGGCCGCGCCGGTAGGTGTCCGGTCCCGCTCATCACCGGGAGGAGGCTGACGCCATCGGCGTGCTGCCGCGGCATGAGCGGCAGGCCGGCCGCGTCGAGGAACGTCGGATAGAAATCCATTCCGATTACGCGCTCGGCGCACGCCGAGCCGGGCTTGATGCGGGCTGGCCAGCGCATCACCAACGGCACGCGCATCCCGGCCTCGAATGGAAATGACTTGCCGCCCATCAGCGGGTAGTTGGATGTGACATCCAGATGGCCGGCGCCGCTCAACCCACCGTTGTCGGAGGTGAAGACGACCAAGGTGTTCTCGTCCAGCCCTGCGTCGCGCAGGGTCTGCAGGATGCGTCCGACGCTCTGGTCGAGGCTCTCGATCATGGCGGCATAAACGGGGTTGCGCTGGTCGGCTCGTGTTGGCGCCAATGAACCCCACCGCCTCTTCGGTCAACACGTCAGCTAGGTAGTCACCCGGTTTCAGGTTGGGCAGGTGTGCGAGACAATCCAGACTGGGATAGCTGTCACCCCAATGCCCTTTGGTCGAGCCGCCGGCCTTCGCCACCCGATAGCCTTTGGCTAATTGCCAGCCGCGTTCGTCGGGTTCGTACCCGGGAATTTCCCCGCAGTGCCACTTGCCGAAAAATGCCGTCGCGTAACCCGCCTCCGTCAACACGTCGCCCAAGGTGCGCTCACTGCGTGGCAGCGACAACCGCTGCAACGCCGCCAGGGTCTGACAGCCGGCCCCGCTCTGCCCCATGCGATGGAGAACGTCATCCGGCGCGCCCGGGCCCTGGAACACACAGGTCCGCCCGGTGCGCGCGGGATTCTTCCCGGAGTAGATCGCCCCGCGCGACGGAGCGCACACGCAGGCCGCCGCGTACGCCTGGGAGAACTGCATCCCGTCGCGCGCCAGCCGATCAATGTTCGGCGTGTGGTAGAAGCGGCTGCCCGCGTAACCGACATCTTTCCACCCCAGGTCATCCGCAAGGATGAAGACGATGTTGGGCCGTGGGCCCGCCCGTTTGACGGACTTGACCGCCATTCCTGCACACCCGCTCAACCCGACAGCCAGCGCTGCGGCACTGCTCTTCAAAAACTCACGTCTGGTCATAATGTATGGCCTCCCTGGGCGGCTAGTTCCTGTATCGGGTCTCATTTGAACGGTGCGGCGTCCACTGCGGGAAACTTCATCACGTCCGCATCACATTCCAACGCGATGACCGTCACGACTTTTTGCCGCGATGATTCCGGGACAGACAGTTCCAGTCCTTCCTTCGTCTGTTTCGCATCAACCTTGCCGCCGGTGAGCAGTCGCGCTCCCACCACTTTTGCCGCGACATTAGGCAATTTCAAAACGCCCGACTCCGGCCGCCGTGTTTTCCCGCCATTCGGCGGGTGTCGTGACCTTCCTGCCGGTTGAGGCAATAAGGGGATCTGGTAGCGGCACCTTGTCAGCGGCACTTAGCGCAGTAGTCATGAATAGTATCCCGGTGGTTGATAGAAGCCTCATACAAGTTCTTTTCCGTAGTTGGCGGCTATTCCGGTTCTCATGAATTCGTCACAGGCGTAGTCAGCCATACGAGAGTAGTCAGGGAATTCGTACGAGTCTATGGACTCAAGATCGTCCAGCACCCCCTTGACCACCTCGCCTTTTGATGTCGGGTCAAGCCGCGCCAAGAGATTCCCCCATTCGTCGGTTCGTTCCCATCGGCCGTTCCCGAGTTCTTTCCAGGCTGTGGCACGCGTTGTAGCGTTACAACCGCACCTGCGGAAATCGGAATCTCCGAAAGACCTGGCGACCCGTTCGGGGGCGCAATACTCAAGCGTGCGACGGACTAGTTCTCTGGATGTCATGGTTCCTTGGTGGTTGATTGTAACAGTTTAGTCTCGCTCTTCTCGTGGATCAAATACTTGCGGCTGTCTGCCCACCAGCGCTCGAAATCGGCGCTCAGACGTTTGACCAGTTCGGGGTGCCGGTCGGCAAGATTGTGTTCTTCCGCCGGGTCGGCCTTGCGATCATAGAGCGCCCAGTCGCCGCCGGGCGTCGCGGCGCGATGGAACTCCGGATGATCCGAGTAGCCGTTCCTGCTGGCCGTCTTCACACGCACGAGGTCGTAGTTTCCGCTCCGGACCATCGCGCCCTCATACTGATGCCCGTCGCGCATCCCGGGTTTCCACCGCGCCACGTGGGCGTAGAGGTTGCGCTCGGGCCAGGCGGGATCCTTCCCCGTGAGCAGTCCCCAGGCCGAGCGGCCCTCGACCTGGTCCTGCAGATTCCCGATCGAGGCGCCGGCGACCTCCGCCAGTGTGGGTAGTACGTCAATGTGGGCGCAGCTCTCCGTCACATCCCGCGGTTCGAGGACGCCCGGCAGGCGCCAGAACGCGTATGCCCGGGTTCCCCCCAGCCAAGCCGAGCCCTTGTCTCCCCGCATGCCGGCATTGAAGGCATCCACTCCGCAGGTGCCGCCGTTGTCGTTCATGACGAAGACCAGCGTGTTTTTCACGAGCCCCTTTTCCTCGAGGAAATCCATCAACCTGCCGAGGATCCAGTCCGTCTGCAGGACCTCGGCAAAGAAGTCCACGCGCTTCTCGTTCACCCCGAGGATTCCCTTCTTCTTTGCCGCCTCCACCTGCCTGCGCATCTCCTCCATGAAGCGATCTTGTGCCTGGAGCGGCTTGTGCGGATCGTAGGTCGCAAAGTAGCAAAAGAATGGTTTCTCCCGATCCTGCGCCATGAACTTCATCGCCTCCTCGGCGAACAAGGCGTCACGTACGCCTCTCATCTGGCGTTCCTTTCCATTGAAGAGAAACACCGGATCGACTGCCATCTGCTGCGCCGCGCCGTCGGCATCGTTTTTGGCGATCACGCCCACGTCGAAACCGCGGCACCACGGCACATGGCCCCCCGTGTCGCCGAGATGCCATTTGCCGAACATGCCGGTGGCGTAGCCCGCGGCGGAGAGCACGTTGGCTACGGTAGTGCGTGCCTCGTTCATCTGCTCCATGCCAAGGATCGTGTGGGTCACTCCTGAGTGGAGCTCGTGGGCGCCCGTCATCAGCGCGACGCGCGTCGGTGCGCACGTCGGGCTCACCATGAAATCCGTCATCCGGACGCTCTGCCGGTACAGGCGGTCGAAGTTCGGGATCTTGAACCACGGATGCCCGTGCGCGCTCACGTCGCCGTACCCCATGTCATCGACGACGATCATGAGAATGTTGGGCCGTTGGCCCGCCCGTTTCCCGGACTTGACCGCCATTCCTGCACACCCGCTCAACCCGACAGCCAACGCCGCGGCACTGCTCTTCACAAAATCACGTCTGGTCATTTTGTTTTCTCCTACTCATGCGCCTCGCGCAGGACAAACGTGGCGATCCTGCTCATATTCGATTCACCTATTCCCTTTCATTCCGACCTGCCGCGCCTCATCGAAGGAGATCAGTTTTTCCTTACCCGGTTCCCCCTGCTCGATCTTCCTGACCATCTCATCCCACTTTTTTCCTCCTTTGACAGTCTTGAGCCGGGGCAGAATCGCCTTGGCGTGACCGCCATATTTCGGCACCATCTCCATGATCATCTTCAGCTTGAACGAGTATTTTCCGGAATCGAGGTTAAGGGTATCCGGCAGGTAATAGAGTCCTTCTTTGATGTTGAGAGCCACCAGGATGTCAATGGCGGCCCCCCGCGCCCCTGGTTGTGATACGAGTGATAGGTCGGATCCTTGTCGTCAATGATGTGCTGCACCTTCTCGGCCACGAGGTGGAAGTCTTCGAGCGGCACTTCCGCCAGCAACCGCAATCCGCTCGTGCGCCCGCTCTGGCGCTTGTGGTCAGCCAGCTTCAACGCCGCCTGATACAAGAGTGTCTTATTGGTAACGTTGGTGACGAGCCCCGCCTTGAACGGAGTGGCGCACACGGCCACCGTACAAAGCCAGAACCAGTCCGGCGAGGGCACATTTGCCGTTGTTGTTGAACGTGTCCGGCATCGGATTATGAACACCGCAGGGCAATTCTCCCTTGCCCACGAACGACGCGAAGAAAGCATGGGTCTTCTCGATGGCTTGGGCGACCACAGGCTCTTGGACGCCGCATTTCCGCGCCAGCAGCAGACCCATGAGGCAGGTGAGGCTGGGTTGGTTGATCTGGCCATAGCCAGGAAGGCGGCCATTGCGGGCGACGGTCGCCATCCGGTGCGCCCACAACCCGCTTGCATCCTGCCCGCTGGCCAACGCGACGGCATACGCTTTGATGGCGGGCAGGACATACTTGTCACCGGTCATCAGGTAGTACTCGGAAAGCAACAGGCAGGTATAACCCCAGTACCAGCCGACATAGCCGGCATCGCGCTTGCCCTCGACAACGTCCATGAGAAATATATCGGGCTTGGCCCAGGCGCTCTGATGGATGGCATCGCGGACGTAATCAATGCACTTCTTCTCTCCGGTCGCCAGCAGCCCCAGCAAATTCACATGCAACGCGTCACCGGCAGCCTTTGGCTTGACGAGCCGTTCGGCGGTCTGCGCGATGAGGGCCTCAGTCTTGGGACTGTTATAGGGCGCCGTTGCGCTGTAGCTGCCAAGGACCTTGAGTTGCAGGTTGACCGTCTTCCCGCCTTTCAGCATGAGCGGCAGAATCCCCTTGGCCGCCTCGGTCTCCGCCTGGTCAATCGCGTCGGCGATCTCACGGCGCGCGTCAGTCTTGAACGCGATGCCGCCCGCGCCAATGATCACGTCGTTGGTCATCACCAGGCCGTCGGCCGGCGAGCCCTTCGCCACTTTTGAAATGCCGATGCTCGTCGCAGAGGGCACCCCCGACAAGCCGGTCGGGCCGAGTTGACGAGCGGCGGGCACGGCATGCACGCCTGTGGATGCCAGCACTGCGCTCAAGATAATGATCGGCATCATGGGTATTCGTGTGGCAGTCATTTCCCAACCTTCTTCTGCTTGTTATTCATGCTTGTTATTCAGCGCAACGATCTGCGCAGTCCATGTGTTGTTCTTCAGGCAATTGCTCCGGCGGCATTTCACCGGCTCGTCATCCGCGAAACCGGTTAGAACAAGCGCGCGCCCGCTCGCCAGCCAGCGGGTGGCAGTACTGCCGCCAGGCTTGTATCTCTTGAGCCCCCATGGTTCGAGCGTGATGATGCGCGCGCGCGGCAGCGAGGCGGTTTCCTCCGCCACCCGGCGTTCCCCGGGCGAAATGAAACCGCCAATGGGGATGCCGCCCTGCTGTATTCGCGCCATGATTTCCGCAATTCTGGCTGACCGTTCCACTTCGCTGATCTTCGTCGAGACGATGACCGGCACCAGACAGGGGTGGTCCAGCAGCGTCGCATCGCCATAGGCGGTCCACGTCGTTTCCGCCGGAAGCCGCGGATGCCGGAGTGCATACTGTTTCCGAAACCACTCCGGGTGGTCGTGGCGGAGCTGCCATCGGGCTGGATTGTCGGCGATGTAGTTCTCGAATGCGCGCAACATTTTGATATCAAGGGAGAGATAGTCGTAGAAGCCATCCTCCCACATCTTCAGTTCCGGCTCGTTCCTCAGTTTGCGCATGGCGTGCAACACGCGGCCCTCAACGCGCGAGACGTGAGTGCCGATCACGTACTTCGGCGCTCGACGGGCAATTGCCAGGCCGTGGAAATGGTCCGGCATGACAGCAGTCACGCCCAACTCGTAGGCCGGGTCTTCTTCGGCAATCTTCCGCCATGCATCCATCAACAGTTCGCCTGCTGGTTCCAAGAACACCTTCCCACGCTCAATTCGCGACAGCCATGGCTGCCGGTTCAGCGTGCCGAACGTGATAAAGTAGTACCCCTTGGCATGGTAGTCGTGTCCGCGTACTCGCACAGTGCCCATGTCTGCGTTCCCTGTTTCCTCAGCCGCCGCAAGCGGCGGCATTACCTAGCTCATAAGGGGCGCTTGCGCCCCGGTTCTTTGCGCCCCGGTTCTTTGCGCCCCGGTTCTTTGCGCCCCGGTTCTTTGCGCCCCGGTTCTTTGCGCCCCGGTTCTTTCGTTCTTCCTTCACTTCGCCTTCTCCTCACATTTCCCATCCTGCCCTACGGCATCGATCGACACCCCGTGATAAGCGCGGGCCAGTACGGCGATGTTGCGGTCGTCTCCCTGCAACTCGCTCACCGGGCGTGACAGGATTCCCTCCAGCGGGACAAGCCCGCCCCCGTTGCGCGGCACGGTGAAGCCGTAGAGCCCGATGCCCGCCTTGAGCGCCTCGGGCACAACCTCCGTCGCATCCTGCCCGTTCCATCGTGCCAGGCAGGTGATGAGGCGGGTGTGCGTGCCCACCATGGCCTTGACGGCATCCACACCCTTCATGCTGCCGCACTCGTTCATCAGCCAGTCCGTCTCCTTGTACATGTCCGAGTTGACCACATGCGGATGGGTCGTGTTGTTGCTGGTCAGCCAGATGATGCAATTCGGATTGGCCTCCTTGGCGGCTTTGCGGATCGCTTTCCAGCACCGGTCAATGGCCTTGCGGCTGTATTCGGTGTGCTTCGGCGACTTCTCAGTCAACACATCCTCCCCGGGAAACTCCCCACCCATGAGTTGCTTGTACAACTTCTTCTCGCACGCCAGCCACTTGTTGGTGGTGGACGCCCGATTCGGCATCCAGACCCAGTCGATCATGAACCCGTCAATGCCGGTCTTCGTCACGGCATCCTTGATGGATGCTGATAGATAGGCCAGATACTCGTCGGTGTAGGGTATATGATACGTGGTCGGCGCGCCATAGCTCAGATCGGGATGGTCTTTGCCCCATTTCGGATTGGAGGCGATGCAGAAATAGCCAAACACCTGCATCCCTTCCTTGTGACATAGTTTCACCACCTCGGTCAGGAAGTCATGCTTCAGCCCAGGTTGTTCGGGCACCACGCCGTTCTTGTACCAGGCATAGCCGTTGCAGGACACGCAGAAAGTCTGGATGACATTCGCGCCCATCGCCTTGTACCAGGCCACATGCGCGACCGGGTCGGCGCCGGCCCATGTGCCGGGCGCTGCGAACGGCTTGCGTTTCCTCCCAGTCGCCGCCCAATTGAAATCGAGGCAGTAGGCCTTGATTTCCTTATTGGCCGCAGGCGCGGCAGGTTTGACTGAAGCATTCTCCGCCCGGCCTGCCACGACAAGACCGGGAATCAACACGGCTGCAAAGAAGCTCTTTGCGTTCACAGTAGACTCCCATCTATTGTTATGGTGTTTCGTTGAGCAGCCGGCCGATTTCCGCCAGCACTGTTACGCTTGCATCCTGAAACTTCCCCTGTTTGTTCGGGCCAACGTTGAGCAGGAAGTTCGCGTTGCGGCTGTTCGCAGTGTGGAGTTCCTGGACGACACTGGCGGCGGTCTTCGGCCCTGTGCCATTGCAGAACCAACTGTTTTCCAGACACCAACACGTCTCACCGGGCGCTGTATTGTTTTCCGGGAAGTGGCGCGTTTCGGTGACCGCAAGATCAAGATAGGGCGTGCCCTTCTTCCCCCAGTCCCACCAGTTGCCGGAAGCGAGCAGACCGGGGCGCAGGCCACGCACAAAGGCCGTGGCTTCTTCTGCCGACATGATGTCCGGGTCGAGCCCGTCGTTCCAGATGTAGAAGACCTGTGGGAACTTCCCGACCAGCTCGGCGATTTGTTTCTCCTGAAACTCTATCTGCTCTTTCATCGAATGTGTCGCCGGGTCGCATTCCGGCGGCAGAACCTTGTACTCCTTGCCGAATCCCGGGCTCCGCCAGCAGTAGTAGAACCCCACCTTCAGCCCGCGGCTCGTGAACGACTTCACAAACTGCGCCACAAGGTCCTGCTGGTACGGGCACTGCGGGTTCATTACGTCGTAGGTCGTGTACTTGCTGTCCCACAGACAGAAGCCCGATACATGTTTGACTGTCAGCACGGCGTACTTCATCCCGGCTGTCTTGGCGGCATCCGCCCAGGCATCTGTATTGATCTTTCCGCCGGGATTAAAGTCCGCGGGACTGTGATAGCCCGCGACCCACTGGACATTCTTGAAGGTTTCCATGTTGAAATGGATGAACATGCCGAACTTCAGTTTCAGAAATTCCTGCTGCAACTCTTTCATTGACTTGATCTCTTGTTGGTGGTTACTGGTTTCAGCGGGCCGCCCGCCGGGAAAGTACTCGGCCAGGATGGCCTCGGCCGCATCACGGATGGCCGCGGCTGTCTTTTCATCGTATTCATTCCACTGCTTCGCGTGCTCGCGCTCGGTCCAGAAACCTTTTTCGCTGGGCTGTTTGCCCCACCACTTGAGGGCGAAGTCGCGGAATGCCTTATTGTCCGCGGGCACAAGGGACTTGTAGTGGAGAAGCGCGTCGTAGATCTTGGCTGACGGCATCAGCTTGGCATCCGCAACGGCCGCCTTCAAGGTGGCGGCGGCGTCCGGCGGCGTGCCCCAGAAGCACAGGAGCGGCGTAAGGTCCGCGCCCGCCGCCCGGGACAACCGCAAACTGAGTTCGTCATTGCTGTATCCGCGTCTTCCCTTGGAAACGTCTTTCTCGTCATCCTCGATCAAGGATTTCCAGAAGTTGCCCAGCGCCTTCCAGCCAAACAACCGCGCGATGTCCACAAACTTGGCGTGGCCCTTGAGCTGATAGGCCTTCTCGGCCGGAGCCATCGGCCGCTTTGCGGCGAAACTCAGGCTGGTCATCCATTGGATGGCAGTGGTGTCCAGAGTCTGATTCGTATTGCCGCCACCGAACGAGGAGCGGAATGCCTCGTCGAGGTCGCGGCCAAACATTCCGTTCCAGACCGCCACGTGCAGGAGATTAACTTCGGATTCGCTCTCGCCGCCGAACTTGGTGAAGAAAAAGCCGTGCCCCATTTCATGAAACACGTAATCTGGCGCGAACTTTGGCCCCCTGACCAGATAGTTGTCCGCGTACCCGCCGTAGTCCTTGTTCGGATCATATCCGTTGTTGCAGGTCGGGTATCCCGGAAAGAAGGCCGAACCGCGATTCTGCAAATCCACCTGCAGATACGCGACCTCCCGGCCCCATACGTTCGGCAAGCCCATCAGGTCGGTCGCCGCGTCCATGGCCTTGTCCCAGTCTTTCATCAGAGTCACCGGGTCATCGAGCTTGCGGATCCAGATCGCCGGCACCTGCATCAGGAACTTGTCGGACTGGAAATCCGCCCACGGCGCCTTGAGGTTCCGTTCGGTGTCGCGCCACTCGGCCTGAGAGGTCTTGTGATAACTCGTCGCCGAGAAGAACGGACTGCGCGCCGCGTTGCGGATGGTCACATCCACGACGCCCGCATCAGCTCCCAGGGGGACTTCAATGTAGATGCCGCCGCCCAGCGGGCTTGCCACCTTGACCTCGGCTCCGTTGATGGCATAGACCAGCGATACGCGATCAAGGCGTTTGACGTTTGGTTTCGCCTTGTGATCCCAGGAGTGTGCGCCTATCCGCACCTGGTAGCCCTTGCCAGCCAGTGCCGGCGGCACGGAGACCGTGACGACGGCCCCCGGCGGCGCGTAGGCGCCCGTTGGCCGCCGCGCGGGCAGGCTCTTCCCCTGAATATCATGCTTGAACGGCATGAGATAGCTCGCGTTGATCTTGACGGTGTACACCGCGGCCGGATCCGTCGGCGGCTCGACCGGGCCGGGAAAGTGCTCGGAACACCCAAACTTGAAACCTGCCAGGAGCTTTTCGTGCCGGACAATGTTTTCCGCCGTGTAGACATTGTCCATGATGGCCTGCATCACGTTGAAGATCGTCCAGTGAATGTCGTTGGCCGGCGGATTGCCCTTGCCGCGAGTGAACATCCTGCCCGAGACCCAGAGCGGGCCGTTCGCCTTGTCGTAGGCCGCCACGAGATCGCAGGCCGCCTTGATAATTGCGGCATTGCTGCCGAAGATATCCCGCTGCGTGTCGATCACGAGTTTCTGCGCTTCGATCTGCGTGGCATCAAGCTTGTTGCTGCCCTGGATATGATCCTTGAGGGCGGCGATGGCTGACAGCAGTGTGGTTTCCCGGTCCGGCGTGAAGACCACGGCAGGCGATTCCCCGGCCGCGCGGGCAAGCGTGCAGCACGCCAGCGCGATGGCCACCGCGGCGACAAGGGTACGCAGGCTTCGATTGTTGGTTTTTGGTTTCATTGGCAATGTCCTTTTTGCATGCTTCACGCGTTCACTGCCCGGCGGTCGGGATCTTCTGCTCCTCGATCCACACGGTGAGATGGCCGCGCGGCGGTATTTCCGCGCCCTGCTTTGCGAACTGCAGGAAGCTGGTGGCCGCGATGGTAACCTTGCCGCCCTTGAATTCGCCGCGCAAGTCGGCATACACATGACCACCGCGCGGCTGGCCGCCTGCGCGGTTGGGCACACCAGACTTCGACTCGGCCAGCAGCTTGCCGTTGACGTAGACGGCATAGCCATCGCCGCTCATGACATGGTTACTGCCGCCCACGACGACGCGGTAGCGGTTCCCTGGCTTGAAGGGCGGGAAGTCGAAGGCGCCGCGGATCAGCAGGACTTCCTTTTCCCACAAGGTCCGCGGAGTCAACCCGCACAGGCAGGGACCGTTTGTGCAACCTCCCAGCGGCTCCAGCTTGCCGCCGAGCTGGCCGAACGGCGGGAGGCCCTTCTTCCAGCCCGCCTTGGCCGCATCGAACTCAGGCGCGAACCAGTTTTCCATGCCGGCGGGATATGTCACCTTGCGGTACCGTGGCTCCTTAATCTTGTCCAGGGTCTCCGGCGGATCGAAGCTGAAACAGTCCCACGCCACGTTGTTCATGTCCGGGCCGAACGCATGCCACTCGTAGTCCTGAACACCCGCCGCGCCGTAGAAGTAGTTCATGGCGTCCATGGGGTCGCGGAGGAATTGCGAGACGTTCGCCGGCTTCTCCCCCTTCACGGCGGCGAGCAGGGCGGCATTGTTCCGGGGATCATTGACAAAGGCGCGCAGCATACCGTCAATGATGATCGGCTTAAGCGCCTTCTGCGCCGCTTTGGCTGCGGCGGCCTTGGCGGCCTCGTCAAGTTGCGGTGCCGCGGCGGGTGCCTCCTTCTGCTTGCGGCCCGAGAGCGGAATCGGCTCCGCCTCGCCGCCCTCGAGGCGCACCATCGCGCGGCCCATGGCTTCGCCCACCAGCAGATACGTCTCGGCATTGCGGTTGTAGTGGTAGTCCTGCGACACCGGCGACTCCTCGACTTCGCGCCAGAAGTCGCGGGTGTCCACCGAGGCCACCGTGCCGGCAAGCTCCGGATGCTGTTTGGGATCGCCCACCGCCATCTGCGCTTCCCAGACTCCCTTCCACGGCCCCTCCTCGATCCCGTACCCGTTGAATCCGACTGTGGCCACCACCACCGGCATCTTCGGCGCCTTGAACTCCTTGCGCAGGTCGTTGATCAAATTGACGAGGTGTTTCTCGTAATTCTCCTTGGTCGAGCCCATGTCCTTGTGGCCCTGGAACCAGCCGAAGCCGGCGATCTCGTAGCCCTGGCCCTTGTAGCCGGGAACGATTTTGTCGAGCTGCTCGAGTGACTTGTGCACCCCTTCGATCATCAGGCGGTATTCCAGCCCCTCGAACTGCGCGGCATTTTCCCGATCAGTCTTGCCGCTCGACGGCGGGCGGAAATCGAAATCCAGCGAGCGATTGCCTTCCGCCGTTTTGATCAGCAGCACCGGCTCGTCGTGGAACGCGCCCATGACATTGCCAAAACCCATTTCGGGGCCGATCGACTTTCCGTTATTCGACATCGCGGAAAGCGGCGAGACGGTAGGTTGCGGATTATTGCGTCCCTGCCGGTATAACACGTCGTTGCGCACGCTCCACTTGCCGGCATCGTCGAGCAGGTAGGTGAACTTCTTGTCCTTCTTCGTCACGGCCTCGAGGTCTCCCTTGCCCTCCAAGTCAACTTGCTCAAGCCAGAACGCCGCCGAGCCACCCTTGAAAT
>Ga0315278_10001923_pt1 | contig 18339 bp, 18 predicted proteins | sample YL17G06_0_MG_FD_203880 | JGI IMG/M metagenome (GOLD analysis project Ga0315278, IMG submission 203880) | Sediment microbial communities from Yellowstone Lake, YNP, Wyoming, USA - YL17G06_0 | ecosystem: Environmental > Aquatic > Freshwater > Lake > Sediment | place: USA: Wyoming | collected... | reverse complement strand
AGGCCGCCGAAGCGCGCGACGACGTCGCGGGCCAGGGTGCCGCACTGGGCGGCGTCGCCGAGATCGACGACGAAGCCCGCCGCCTCCGCCCCCGCCGCGACGATCGCACCCACGACGGCGTCGACGCCGGCGGCGTCGCGATCGACGACCGCGACCCGCGCGCCTTCGTCGGCGAAGAGGTAGGCTGTGGCGCGGCCGATGCCGCTTGCCGCTCCGGTCACGCACGCGATCCGGTCGCGGATCGAGCGATCGAGCTTGCTGAGTCTCGCCATGGCGAATCCTCGGGTTAGACCGGCAGTTCGACGGTCGCGCGCCGCGTGCTGCCGTCCTGCTTGTAGGCGGCGATCGTCCGCTGCGCGATGCGCATCGGGTGAACTTCGTCCGGGCCGTCGGCGAACCGGGCCCATCGGGCGTGCGGGACCGTGTGGGCGAACGGCGAGTCGGTGCAACAGCCGAGCGTCGCCAACATGCTCGGCCGCATCATCGACCGCTCCATCCAGGTCCAAGCTTCCAGCGCGGGGCGCAGCCTGAAGTCGATGGCCATGCGGTCAGGCTCCTTGGATTCAGGCAGAGCCGCCGTCGACCGCGATGACGGCCCCGGTCGTGAAGCTCGAAGCTCGGCTCGCTAGGTAGACCGCGGCCCCGACGATCTCCCCCGGCTCACCGCCGCGCTGCAGGGCGATTGCCGATTTCGCCCGGCGCTCGAAGGCCTCCATGTCCCACGCCTTGCTGATGTCGGTGAAGAACGGGCCGGCTTGGATGGCGTTCACTCGCACCTTGGGCGCAAGGGCGTGCGCGAATCCGACGGTCATCGCCTCGAGCCCGGCCTTGGCGGCGGCGTAGGGAATGACGTCCGGCGTCGGCCGCTTCGCCGCACCGCTGCTGATGTTGATGATCGATCCGCCGTCGCCGCGAGCCATGCGGCTGCCGACCAGCGCGGTGAGGCGAAAAGGCCCCTTGAGATTCACGTCGAGCACCTTGTTCCAGAGCTCTTCGCTGACCGCGTCCACGCTCGGATAGACCGGGGACATGCCGGCGTTGTTGACCAGGATGTCGACCTTGCCGAAGTGCGCGTAGGCGGCATCGGCGAGCGCGTCGAGATCCTTCCACCGCCCGACGTGGCATGCCCGGCCGATCACGCGCCTGCCGGTCGCCTTGGCGATCTCCGCGGCGGCGGCGTCGCAACTGTCTTGTTTGCGGCTGGCGATCACGACGTCGGCGCCGAGCTCGGCGAAGGCGAGGGCCATCTCGCGGCCGAGGCCACGGCTGCCTCCGGTGATGAGCGCGACTCTGCCCGTCAGGTCGAAGAGGTCGGTTGGTTTTGCGGTCTTCGATGCCGTCATGGCTCCATCGCCTCGCGGAACTGGTCGTCTCTAGGCAGTCATGAAGCGCGTCACGACGCAAGTGGTCTTTTGCCGAGAAACTGGCTTCGGAATCGCCGCTAGAATTCTTCGAGTATTTACTCTAAGAGTAGTCACTCATGAGGTATTCACTGCCGGAGTTCATACTGGCTTCCGGGGTTCCGGTCGATACCGTCCGCTACTATCAGAGCCTCGGTCTGCTGCATCCGCCGCAGCACGAGGGGCGCAGCGCCGTCTACGAGGCCGCTCATCTCGATCGGTTGCGGCTGATCCGCTCGATGTCGAAGCGCGGCCTGTCGCTCAAGGTGATCGGCATGCTGCTCAAGCGCGGCGGCGCAGAGCTCGAATCGGACCAAGCGTTGCTCACGGCGATCGAGGAAGAGGCGGCCGAGCCCTCGTACTCGCGCGCCGAGCTAGCGGCGGAGATCGGCGTTCCCCAATCCCTGTTGCTGTCGATCGAGAAGGCCGGGTTGGCCGAAGCGCAGGAGCAGGAAGACGGCTCCACGCGCTACACCGAGTCCGACCTCAAGGCAGCGCGTGGCGCGCTCAAGCTCCTCGGATACGGCTTCCCGCTCACGCGGCTCCTGACGCTGGCGGTGCGACATCACCGCGCAACCCGCCGCTCGGTCGACGAGGCGATCGAGCTCTTCGACGCGCACGTCCGCAAGCGCAACGGAGCGCACGAGAATCCGGAGGACGTCGCTCGCGGGTTCAAGGAGATTCTGCCGCTGGTGACCGCCCTCATCGCCCACCACTTCCAACGCCTGCTGATCAACCGGGCGCTGAAGCGACTGAAGAAGAAGGGCGACCGCGACGCCCTGCAGGTGGCCGTCGAGGTGTCCGCCCGCACGCGGCTCGGGTTTCGCTGGTGAGCGCTCCGCTTCCACGAGCGGGCGAGAAGCAAGCCCGAGTCGAGGCGATGTTCGATCGCATCGCGCATCGCTACGACCTCATGAACCGGCTGATGACGTTCGGCATCGACCGGGCCTGGCGGCGGACCACGATTGCCGCGTTGCAGATCTCTCCGCGCGATCGTCTGATCGATCTCGCATGCGGCACCGGCGATCTGGCGCTCGAGGGTGCGCGCGCGGGGGCGCGGGTGATCGGCTTCGACCTGTCGGCAGGCATGCTGCGCGAGGCGCGCGAACGCCGCATCGCCTGTGTGCTGGTACGGGGCGACGCGCTTTGTTTGCCGCTCGCCGATGCCTGCTGCGACGCCGTGGTCTCGGGCTTCGCGCTGCGGAACTTCGCGGATGTGGCCATCGCGCTCGCGGAGGCCGCACGCGTCCTGAAGCCGGACGGGCGGTTGGCGCTGCTCGAGGTCGACACGCCCGGGAGCCGGTTCCTTCGCTGCGGTCATCGGCTCTACTTCCACCACGTCGTCCCGCTCCTCGGCCGGCTTCTCTCCGACGGCGACGCCTACTCCTACCTGCCGGCCTCGGTGGCGTACTTGCCGGCAGAGCGGGCGCTCCGCGAGATGCTCGAAGCCGCGGGCTTTCGGTCGATCGAGAAACGTCGACTGTCGGGCGGCGTGGCCCAGCTCGTGACGGCTCGACGCAGCCGAGAGCGAGAGGACGACGGTGCGTGATTGGCTCCACAGCGCGCAGGAGCGCTCGAAGCTCCGGCCCGCGGAGCTCCTGGCACTCGCCGGCGCGACTCCCGAAACGCCGATCTTCCATTTGGAAAAGCCGGTCGAAGGGCTCGCGCTGCTCGCGCTCGGCGCCGCTTGGGAAATCCGCACGTCGGGCGCGGAGCGATTCGGCGAGGCGTCGCGGGCGGCGATCGAAGCGCTCGCGCGGCTGCCGCGATCGACCGATCCGCGTTTCGGCCCGCTCGTGCTCGGCGGCTTCGGGTTCTCGGACGCGGATTGTCTCGAGCCGGAGTGGCGGGAGTTCCCGTCCGCCCGGCTGTGGATCCCGGAGCTGCTCTGGGTTCGGCGCGGCGGGGAATGTCGACTGACGCGGATCTGGCGAGACGGAGCGGAGCGTGACATCGAGCGGCGCTTGTGCAGAGCGACCCAAGCGGCGTCTGACGCCGCTGCGGACGGTGTGCGATCGGCGACGCGCTTTCGCCCCGATCCGGACGAGCGGCGTCGCTGGGGCGAGCGGGTCGAAGCCGCCTGCGCGCGGATCGCCGCGGGCGGGCTGGACAAGGTGGTGCTCGCCCGCCGCCGCGTGATGCATCTCGACCCGGCCGCGGAGCCCGTGGCGATCCTCCGCGCGGCGCGCCGCCGCCGCCCATCGTGCTTCAACTTCTGGATCGGCGGACGGGAGACGAGCTTCGTCGGATCGAGCCCCGAGCGGCTCGTTGCGCTCGACGGCGACCGCTTCATCGCGGGCGCGCTCGCCGGCTCGGCGCCGCGCGGGCGCCGTCGTGGCGAGGACGAGCGGCTGGGCGAAGCGCTGCTCGCCTGTCCGAAGAATCGCCGCGAGCACGAGCTGGTGGTCACCGCGGTGCGCGAATCCCTCGCCCCGGTCAGCACCTCGTTGCGAGTCGGCGAGCACGCGACGTTGCTACGCCTCCCCGAAGCGCAGCATCTCACGACGCCGATCACCGGCCGGCTCGCGGAGCGCCTCACCGTCCTCGACCTGGCGGGGCTTCTTCATCCCACGCCCGCCGTGTGCGGCGTGCCGCGCGACGCCGCCCGTCGCCTGATCGAGCAGCAAGAACCGGGACGGGGATGGTTCAGCGGCGCGGTCGGTTGGATGGCGGAAAATGGCGCGGGTGAGGTCGCCGTCGCGCTCCGCTCGGTTCTCATCGATGGCGCCGCGGCCACCGTGTGGGCGGGTGCCGGAATCGTCAGTGGATCGAGCGCCGAAGCCGAGTTCTCCGAGACCGAGGCCAAGATGAGCGCTCTCTTCGAGACGCTCGGTGCCACCGCCGATGAGCACGCTGCGTAACCCGAACCGCCGCATGGGGCAGGCGATCGCCGAGGAGCTCGAGCGCTCGGGGGTCGTCAGCGCCTGCATCTCGCCGGGTTCGCGATCGACCCCGCTGGCGCTCGCCCTCGACGCCGCTCCCGGTATCCGAGTGTTCGTCGTCACCGACGAGCGATCGAGCGGCTTCTTTGCTCTCGGGCTTGCCCGCGAGGAGCGCCGACCGGTGGTGCTGCTCTGCACGTCGGGGACGGCGGCGGCGAACTATCTCCCGGCGATCGTCGAAGCGTCGCTCGCCCGGGTCCCGCTGATCGTGCTGACCGCCGATCGGCCGCCGGAGCTTCGCGACTGCGGCGCGCCGCAGACGATCGCTCAGGCGAGCCTGTTCGCCGGACACGTGCGCTGGAGCTTCGACGTGCCGGCTCCGACCGTGGGCGTCGATCTGGATCGTCTCTACCGCACGCTGGCGTGCCGCGCGTTCGCGGCGGCGCTGGAGTGGCCGGGCGGTCCCGTCCATCTCAACCTGCCGATGCGCGAGCCGCTCCTCGACGTGGAAGAGGAAGTCGCGATCGTCGCCGTGGAGCGGGGCGCCGCGGAGGCTCGACCGTTCACGACCGTGCACGCGGCGCGTGCCGTGACGGCGCCGCAGACGCTCGAGCGGCTGGCGCGGACGCTCGAGGAACGAGAGCGCGGGCTGATCGTCGGCGGCCCCGGCACCGACGCTGCGGCGGCCGGTGAGATCGCGCTCCTCGCGCGGGCTCTCCGCTGGCCGATTCTCGCGGACCCGCTCTCGGGGCTCCGCTTCGGCCCGCACGATCGCTCCGCGCTCGCCGATAGCTACGACGTCTTGCTGCGCGACCGCGAGTTCGCGGCGGCGCACGCTCCCGACGCGATCCTGCAGATCGGCTCGCTTCCCGCCTCCAAGCCGCTCGCGCAATTCCTCGGAGAGGCGCCCCGCGGCTGCCATGTGATGGTGGCGGCGCCCGGCAGCTGGCCCGACCCGCTTCACCGCGCGACCGACGTCGTGCGCGCCGCTCCGCAGGAGCTCTGTGCGGCGCTCGCCGCGCGGCTCCCGGCGCGGCCGGCGACCTCTCCCTGGCTCGACGATTGGCTCGAGAGCTCCGCGGCGTTGAGGGCCGCGCTCGACGACGAGGTCGCGGCCGTCGACGAGGTGCTCGAGGGAAAGCTCTTCCCGCTGCTTTGCGACCGCCTGCCGGGGGAAAGCCTCGTGGTGCTGGGCAACAGCATGCCCGTGCGTGACGCCGACACCTTTCTCGGCTCGAGCGATCGCGCGCTTCGCTTTTGCGGCAATCGCGGCGCGAGCGGCATCGACGGCGTGATGTCCAGCGCGCTCGGGGCGGCGGCGGCGCGACGCGAGCCGACCGTCCTCGTGGTCGGCGACCTGAGCTTCCTCCACGACCTCGGCGCGCTGCAGATCGCCGCGCGCTACGCGGTCCCGCTCCTCATCGTCGCGGTTCATAACGACGGCGGCGGCATCTTTTCGTTCTTGCCGCAGGCTCGGCTCGACCGTCCCTTCGAGGCGCTCTTCGGGACCCCGCACGGGCTCGAGCTGGAGCCGGTGGTCCGCATGTGCGGGGGGCGTCACGTGCGGGTCGCCTCATGGGGGGGATTCGCGGCCGCGATCGACGCGGCGCTCGGCTCGCGCGGACTCTCCGTGGTCGAGCTCGCGAGTGACCGTGCGCGGAACCACACGCTCCGCGAGCGGACGATCGCGGCGGCGCTCGCGCGTTTGCGGCGTCGCCGGGAGCACGCGGCGTGATCCGGCGGCTTCGGGTCCGCGGCCGCACCGTCGAGCTCGCGGACGAAGGGGCGAGCGGCGCTCCTGCCGTCGTCCTTCTCCACGGCTTCACCGGCAGCAAGAACAGCTGGCGGACGCTCCGCCGGGAGTTGCGGGGACGATACCACGTGGTGGCGATCGACCTTCCCGGGCACGGCGGCACGCCGGCCGCGCGCGACCGGCACGCCGACTCGCTCTGGCGCGCCGCCGATCTCGTCGTCCGAGCGCTTCAGGCGATCGCGGTCGAGCGGTTCTCGCTGGTCGGTTACTCGATGGGCGGACGGCTCGCGCTCGGGCTTGCGCTCGCGCATCCGCAGCGCGTCGAGCGCCTTCTCCTGGAGAGCGCGTCCCCGGGTCTCGCGGAGGCGGAGGAGCGCGCCGTGCGGCGAGACGCCGACGAGGGCCTCGCGCGTCTGCTCGACCGCGAAGGCATCTCGAGCTTCGTCCGGTCCTGGGAGCGGATGCCGCTCTTCGCAACCTTCGCGCGGCTGCCCGATGCCGTTCGCGCAAACCTTCGCCGCCAGCGGCTCGCCTGCTCGCCGCGTGGCCTCGCCGCGTGCCTACGCGCGCTCGGCACCGGGAGCCAGCCCTGGCTCGGCAACCGGCTGAGCGAGCTCTCGCTCCCGGTGACGATCGTGGTCGGCAGCCGCGACGACAAGTTCCGCGCGATCGGCGCCTGGATGCAGAGCCGCCTGCCCGCCGCGCGGCTCGAGATTGTGCCCGCCGCAGGGCACGCGCCACACCTCGAACGCCCGCAGCGGTACGGCGCGATCGTCGCGCAGTTCCTGAGCGCGGGCGATTCGGCAAAGGAGGACAATCGATGCGCTGGGAAACGGTTCGTGAGTACGAGGACATCACCTTTCGGCGTGCCGAAGGGATCGCTCGGATCGCGATCAACCGCCCGGAGGTGCGCAATGCCTTCCGGCCGCAGACGGTGACGGAGCTGATCGACGCGTTCGCGCGTGCGCGCGAGGACTCTTCCGTCGGTGTGGTGATCCTGACGGGCGAGGGCGGCGAGGCCTTTTGCAGCGGTGGCGATCAACGCGTGCGGGGCGAAGCGGGATACGTCGGCGGGGATGGCGTGCCGCGGCTGAACGTCCTCGATCTGCAGAAGGCGATCCGCAGCCTGCCGAAGCCGGTGATTGCCATGGTCGCCGGCTATGCGATCGGTGGCGGCCACGTGCTCCACGTCGTCTGCGACCTGACGATCGCCGCCGACAATGCGGTGTTCGGTCAAACCGGCCCGCGCGTCGGCAGCTTCGACGGGGGGTTCGGCGCGGGTCAGCTCGCGCGCCTCGTCGGCCAGAAGAAGGCGCGCGAGGTGTGGTACCTCTGCCGCCGGTACGATGCGCGCAAGGCGTTGGCCATGGGCCTGGTGAACGAGGTCGTTCCGCTCGCGGAGCTCGAAGAGACGACGGTGGGCTGGTGCCGCGAAATTCTCGCGCAGAGTCCGATGGCGCTCCGCTGCTTGAAATCGGCGTTCAACGCCGAGCTCGACGGCATGGCCGGCATCCAGGAGCTCGCCGGCAACGCCACGTTGCTCTTTTACATGACCGAAGAGGGGCAGGAGGGACGGAACGCGTTTCTCGAGAAGCGAGATCCCGACTTCCAGCGGTTTCCAAGACTTCCCTGAAGCGCTCTGCGCCGTGCCGACTCCACTCGTAACGTGGCTCGCCGCCGCCCGCCCGCGGACGCTCTCTGCGGCGCTCGCTCCCGTGGCCGTCGGTCTCGCGGTGGCGATGCGGGAGCACCCGATGGACTGGCTGACGGCCGCTGCCACGCTGGCCGCGGCGCTGCTCATCCAGGTCGGCACGAACCTCGCGAACGACTACTACGACTTCGTGAACGGCGCCGACACGCCGGATCGGCTCGGACCCCCTCGCATCACTCAAGCCGGTCTCGCCGAGCCAGCGGCCGTGCGGCGTGCGGCACTCACGGTCCTCGCGCTCGCCGGCGTCGTCGGCGTCTATCTGGTGGAGATCGGCGGCTGGCCGATCCTGACGATCGGCTTGCTGTCGCTGATGTCCGCGCTCGCCTACACCGGCGGGCCGTGGCCACTCGCCTCCCATGGGCTCGGCGAGGTGTTCGTCTTCCTCTTCTTCGGCGTAATCGCCGTCAACGGCACCGTCTGGCTACAGACGGGCGAGGCCTCGACGCTCGCGCTCTTCGCCTCGCTGCCCGTGGCCTGCCTGGCGACGGCGATCCTGGTGATCAACAACCTCCGCGACATCCCGACCGATGCCCGCGCCGGCAAGCGGACGCTCGCGGTGCGGCTCGGCGCCGCGGCGACGCGCGGCGAATACCTGCTGCTCGTCGCGGTCGCGTTTCTCTGCGCGCTGCTTCTGTCGCGGCTCGCCGGACCACGCGTGCTGCTGACGCTCGGCGCGCTGCCGCTCGCCTTCGTCGAAGCCCGTGCGCTCCCGTGGCGCACGGGAGCGGAGCTCAACCGGAGCCTCGCCGGAACCGCGCGCCTGCATCTGGTGTTCGGCGTGCTGCTGGCGATCGGTCTCGCATGAACGTCGTTCGCGCGGAGTTCGCGCCGTTCTCGCTGCCGCTTCGCCGTCCGCTGGTGACCGCGCAAGGCTCGGTCTCGCGGCGCGCGGGATTCTTGCTGCGCCTCCACGCAGAGGGCGGGCGGGTCGGCGTCGGGGAGGCGAGCCCGGCGTTCTGGCTCGGCGGAGAGCGGCTCGAGGAGACCGAGCGGTCGCTCCGCGAGATCGTTCGCCGCGCGCGATCGCGCTCCGCCGGCGCGCTCGCATCGGATGCTTCGCGCGCCGCGGCGTGCGCTCTGGAGACCGCCCTTCTGGATCTCGACGCCCGCGCCTCGGGCGTATCCGCGGCCGCCCGGCTCGGTGGAGGGACGCCACAGCCGATTCGCCAGAGCGCGCTGCTCGTCGAGCCCGGTCTCGAGGGCCTCGCGCAGGAGGTCGAGCGGGCGCTGGAAGAGGGCGTGCGCTCACTCAAGCTCAAGGTAGGCGGCTCGCGGAGCGAGGATCTCCGGCGGGTCGAGCAGGTTCGCCGGCAGGCGGGGCCGGCCGTGGCGATCACGCTCGACGCCAACCGCGCCTGGGGCTTCGACGAAGCGCGCGCGGCCCTCGAGGCGTTCGCGCCATTCGCGCCCGCGTTCGTCGAAGAGCCGCTGCGTTCCGACGATCTCGGCGAGCTCGCCCGGCTGCGGGCGGCGACCGGCGTGCCGATTGCCGTGGACGAGTCGCTTCGGGACCTCGAAGACTTGGATCGCGTCGCCGCAGCGCGTGCTGCCGACGTCGTGGTGCTGAAGCTCGCCCGGCTCGGCGGTCCGCGCTCGCTGATGACGATGGCCGGCCGAGCGCGGGCCGCCGGCCTCCGCGTCGCTCTCACCGACTCGATCGACACCGCAATCGGCCGGAGCGCCGTGGCGCACGTGGCGTGCGCGCTGTCGATTGCGGAAGTCGGTCTTGGCGGCGCCCGGCTGCTCGCCGAGGACGTGGACGGCGGCGGCCCGACCGGCGCGGCGATCGTGCCGAGCGGTCCGGGTCTCGGTGTCACCCTCGATCCAGGCTTCGAGAGGAGCCTCGATTGGCATGTCTGAGCCGCTCCTCGACCCGGCGATTCCCTGGCTCTTCGCACGTGCCCGGAGCGATCCGCGTGCGCTCGCGATTCGCTGCGACGGCGAGGAGATCTCCTTCGCCGAGCTCGCCGCTCGCTCCGAAGCCGTCGCCCGCCGGCTGCGGACCCTCGGCGTCGAGCCGGAGGATCGCGTGGCGGCTCTCGTCGGCTCCTCGGTGCGCTTCGTCGAGCTGGTTCATGCCGTGCAACGCTTGGGCGCGGCTCTCGTGCCACTCAACACTCGGCTGACGACGGCCGAGATCCTCGCGCTCCTCGACGATTGTCGGCCGAGGCTCCTGATCGTCGATCCGCAATCGGCGGCGCTCGCCTCGGAGGTAGCGCCGCGGCGTTCGGGGACTCGCATGATCGAGGCGGGAGCCGGGATCGATCGCGTCTCTCCCTCATGCGAGCTGCCCGAGCCGCGCCTCGACGCGCATTCGATTTGCACGATCGTCTACACCTCGGGCACCACCGGCAAGGCGAAGGGAGCGATGCTGACGCATGCCAATCACTTCGCGTCCGCATCGGCCTCGCGCGCCAATCTCGCTCTGCGTCCCGGCGATCGCTGGCTCGCCGTGCTGCCACTCCATCACGTGGGCGGGCTGTCGATTCTGCTGCGCAGCGTGATCGACGGCAGCGCCGTCGTGCTCCACCGCGGCTTTAATGCCGAGCAGGTTGACCGCGCGATGCACGAGCAAGGGATCACGCTGCTCTCGCTCGTGGCGACGACGCTCCGGCGCCTGCTCGACCATTCGGCAGGCAGGCGGTACCCGCGATCGCTCCGGGCGGTCCTGGTCGGCGGCGGGGCGACTCCGGCGGAGCTCTTGGAGCGGGCTCGGGCGCTCGGCATCCCGGCGCTCGCGACCTACGGCCTCACCGAGGCGGCTTCGCAGGTCACGACCGAGCCCCTCGGAGGGGATCGCGGTGCGGCGGGAAGCGCGGGGCGACCGTTGGCGGGGACGCGCGTGGCGATCGCCGATCCCGACGTGCACGGCGATGGCGAGATTCTGGTCGCGGGACCGACGGTGATGGCGGGCTACCTCGGTCGCAGCGAGGAGACCGAGCGCGCGCTCCGGGGCGGATGGTTGCACACGGGGGACGTCGGCCGGCTCGACGCGTCCGGGCGTCTGCACGTTCACGATCGGCGGAGCGATCTCATCGTCAGTGGCGGAGAGAATGTCTATCCCACGGAGATCGAGGCCGTGCTGCTCGGCCATCCGGACGTGAGCGAGGCCGCGGTCTATGCCGTGGCGGATCCGGAGTGGGGACAGCATGTCGGCGCGGCGGTGGTGCTACGAGCGGGGCGTCATCTCGACAGCGGTGAGCTTCGGGAGTGGTGCGCGGCTCGGCTGGCACGCTTCAAGCTCCCCCGGACGATTCGCTTCGTCGACTCGCTGCCACGCACGGCGTCGGGAAAGGTGAAGCGTCACGAGGTCGATCTGCTCGCAACCCGTAACGACACTTCGAACAGGCTGCCACCGTCGACGTTGAGCGAGCGGCCGTCGAAGCGCTAAGAGAGTGCCGTGGATCCTCTGTCACTGACCCTGGCGCTCGCGCTCGGAGCCGTGGCGGCGGTGCTCGTCGGGCTGGCGCTGCGCGCGGCCGGATCGGGCGCCGGGCCCGCGGCGATCACCGAGCTTCGTGTGCGGCTCGAGGAGCGCTCGGCACGCGCCGCCGCGCTCGAGACCGAGTGCGCCGAAGCGCAGGGGAGAATCACCGAGCTCGCCGCCGCCAAGGAACGGCTTTCCGCCGAGCTCGAGCACGAGCGGCGAACGGGTGTTGAGAAGCTCGCGCTGCTTGCGGACGCCGAGACGAAGCTTCGCGAAGCCTTCCAGAGCCTTTCGGCCGAGGCCCTTCGCCAAAACAATCAGTCGTTTCTCGATCTCGCCAGGACGTCGCTCGGCGAATTCCAGAAGAGCGCCGTCGCCGACCTCGAGGGCCGCCGGCAGGCGATCGGCGAGCTCGTCAAGCCGGTTCGCGAGTCGCTCGACAAGGTCGATTCGAAGCTCCAGGCCGTCGAACGAGAGCGCCTGGGGGCGTATGCGTCGCTCAGCGAGCAAGTGAAGTCGCTCGCGCAGACCCAGCAGCAGCTGCACTCGGAGACGGCGAAGCTCGTGCGCGCCTTGCGCACGCCCGCCGTGCGCGGGCGCTGGGGAGAGATTCAGCTGAAGCGGGTCGTCGAGCTCGCGGGTATGCTCGATCACTGCGACTTCTACGAGCAGCAGAGCGTGACGACGGAGGACGGGCGCCTGCGCCCCGACCTTCTCGTCAAGCTGCCCGGCGGTCGAAACATCATCGTCGACGCCAAGGCGCCCCTCGGCGCCTACCTGGAGGCCTTCGAGGCGAACGACGAGGCGCTGTGCGAGGTGATGCTCCGCGACCACGCGCGCCAGGTCCGCGACCACATGACGAAGCTCGGCACCAAAGCCTATTCCGCCCAGTTCGAGCCGGCGCCCGAGTTCGTCGTCATGTTCTTGCCGGGCGAGACCTTCTTCGCCGCGGCGCTGCAGCACGATCCCGAGCTCATCGAGTTCGGCGTCGACAAGCGCGTCATCCCCGCGAGTCCGACGACGCTCATCGCGCTGCTGCGGGCTGTCGCGTACGGCTGGCGCCATGAGCAGCTCGCGGAGAACGCTCAGGCGATCAGCGAGCTCGGCCGGGAGCTCTACGACCGGCTTCGTTCCATGGCGGAGCACTTCGTACGGCTCGGCGGCCAGCTCGACAGGGCGGTGTCGGCCTACAACGACGCCGTTGGGTCGATCGAGCGCCGAGTGCTCGTCACCGCCCGCCGCTTGAAGGATCAAGGGGCGGAGACGGCCGACGAGATCCCCGTGCTCGACGCGATCGACCGATCGGCGCGCGTTCTCCGACCGGCGCTCCCAGAAGGGGAGAGCGAAGAGTCCTGAATGCCGACGCTCCACGCAGACGGGATCGACATCCACTACGAAGAGCAGAACCGCGGTCAGCCGCTGGTGCCGATCGCATTTCCGCCTCCAAGTTCGCAGAGGTGCGCCCCACGGCCCACGTGCTCTTCGTCGAAGAGCCTGAATCGTCGGTCGAATTAGTTCTCGCCTTCACGAGGCGCCGGGCTTCGGCTTGACTCCGGTTGACGGCGGACGCACGCTCGGGGCGTGAGCCGGCTGGTGACGAGCGTGACGCTCGGGTTGATCGCCGTCGCGGCGGTGGCCGCGGCGGATACGATTCAGAAGTGGCGGACGCTTGAGGGATCCTTGTATTTCGGCGATCGCCCTCCCCAGGGAAGCACGCTCGTCGATACCTATCCGGATACACCTGCGCCGCCCGCGACGGTCGTCTCGTCCGACGCTGCCAGCCTCTCGCAGGCGGCCGCCGATGGTCGTGAGATCATCCGTCGCCGCGAGGCGGCGCGCGAGGCGGAGCGACAGGCCGACGAGGCGCGGGAAGCGCGGATGGCGGAGATCGCCGCCAGCCAGGTGGATAGTTACGCTTTCGAGCCATTTTGGTTCATCACCAGCACGATTCCCCCGTGCCGCTTTGGTGAGCCTTGCGCCCGCGATCACGTCCGAAACCGCCGCCGTCAGGGTCCGCACGACGGTGCGGCCGGTGGCCTCGTCCTCGACCACTTCGCCCCCGCGGCGGTTCCGCCGTTGCGGCCCGCGCCGGCTCCGCCGCCTCGGGCCGCTCGCGGGTCCTTTGGGACGTCGGCGCGGCTTCGCGGAGCGAATTGAGGCCTTGCCCTCTCCCCGTGGCCGGGGAGAGGGATTCACGACTGCTTCTTCTATTGCCCGTCGAGGCCGAGGGCGGCGCGGATCGATTCGATCGACTGCTCCTTCCAATAACGGGCATGGTTCGTCGTGGTCATGAAGGAGCGTCGCTTCATGCGGTCGATGTAGAGGCAGCCGTTTAAGTGGTCGATCTCGTGCTGAAGGATCCGGGCGTGCCAGCCGCGCGCCTCGATCACCACGGGCTCGGCACGCTCGTTCAGGCACTCCACGCGCACGGCTCGGGCGCGAGCCACGAGCGCAGTGAACCCGGCGACGCTGAGGCATCCCTCGAAGAATTCCACCCGCTCTTCGGCGGTGACGGAGAGCCTCGGGTTGATGAGAACGCAGAACGGAACGAGCGCGCGCTCGCGCTCCGCGATCCACGCGGGATCGGCGCCGTGCACGTACTCGGCGCAGTCCTCGACGACGGCGAGTTGCAACGACTCACCGATTTGCGGCGCCGCGAGGCCGACGCCCGGAGCGTCGCGCATGGTGTCGCGCATCCGCTCGATCAGATCCTGGATTCTCGGGCTGCGGATCTCATCGGCTGAGAGATCCCGCGCCCCCACCCGCAACACGGGCTCGCCGACCTGAAGAATCTTCAGCCGGAGGGCCGAATGCGCGTCCGAGGGTCCGTTGGCCATCGCGGTCGTCTAGTCGGGCCGGCGCAGGTTGACAAGTCACGACGAGAATATAGTATTCGAAACAGTACCGCCTAGGTACTCTTTAAGACGAGGCTGCGACGTGATCCGCATAACCAGACTAACCGATTACGGGATCGTGCTGCTCACACACTTCGCACGCCATCCCGAGCGGATGACGCGCAACGCGCCGGAGATCGCGGCGGCGGCGCACCTGCCGCTACCGACCGTGAGCAAGATCCTGAAGATTCTCGCTCGCGACGGGCTTCTGGTGCCGCACCGCGGCGCCAAGGGTGGATTCAGCCTCGCCCGTTCCCCGCTAGAAATCACGGTGGCCGACATCATCAGCGCTCTCGAGGGGCCGATCGCGCTCACCGAGTGTAGCACCCACGGCGCGGACCGATGCGGCATCGAGTCGCTCTGCCCGGTGAGCACGAACTGGCAGCGTATCAACCGCGCCGTGCTCGACGCGCTCAGCGGGGTCACGCTCGCGGAGATGGCCTCGCCGCGCCCGGCTCTGCCCATCCTGCTCGCGTCGCGGGGCTCGCGCGCCGAGGCGCGAGCAGGATCCTAACCGTTGGAGACGCTCATGGCATCTGCTCCGAATCCGCTCGCCGATCTCGCCCGCCGCGAATACCAGTGGGGCTTCGTCACCGACATCGAAGCCGACGTCGCGCCGCGTGGACTCAGCGAGGACATCGTCCGGCTGATCTCGGCGAAGAAGAACGAGCCGGAGTTCATGCTCGAGTGGCGGCTCAAGGCGCTGCGCCACTGGCAGACGCTCGAGCGCGGAGCAGGCGAGCCGAAGTGGGCAAACGTCCATCACGCGCCGATCGACTATCAAAACATCATCTACTATTCCGCGCCGAAGCCGAAGCAGCAGCTCGGCAGCCTCGACGAGGTCGATCCCGAGCTGCGCCGGACCTTCGAGAAGCTCGGCATCCCGCTCGACGAGCAGAAGCGCATGAGCGGGGTCGCCGTGGACGCGGTTTTCGACAGCATCTCGGTGGCGACGACGTTCAAGGAAAAGCTCGCCGAGAAGGGAGTGATCTTCTGCTCGTTCTCCGAGGCGGTGAGGAACCATCCGGAGCTGGTGCAGAAGTATCTCGGCTCGGTGGTTCCCTACACGGACAACTTCTACGCGACGCTGAACTCGGCGGTCTTCAGCGATGGCTCGTTCTGTTACGTGCCGAAGGGCTTGCGCTGTCCGATGGAGCTCTCGACCTACTTCCGGATCAACGCGGCGGACACGGGTCAGTTCGAGCGCACGCTGATCGTCGCGGACGAAGGAGCCTACGTGAGCTACCTCGAGGGTTGCACGGCGCCGATGCGCGACGCGAATCAGCTGCACGCCGCGGTGGTCGAGCTCGTGGCGCTCGAAGGCGCGGAGATCAAGTACTCGACCGTGCAGAACTGGTACCCCGGCGACCGGGAAGGGAAGGGCGGCATCTACAACTTCGTCACCAAGCGCGGCGCCTGCCGCGGCCGTCGCTCGAAGATCAGCTGGACGCAGGTCGAGACCGGCTCGGCGATCACCTGGAAGTATCCCTCGGTGATCCTCCAGGGCGAGGACTCGGTCGGTGAGTTCTACTCGGTGGCGCTCACCAACAACTTCCAGCAGGCCGACACGGGTACGAAGATGATCCACATGGGGCGCAACACGCGGAGCACGATCATCTCCAAGGGGATCTCGGCGGGGCACGGCCAGAACACCTATCGCGGCCTGGTGAAGATGCTGCCCGGCGCGAAGAACGCCCGCAACTACTCGCAGTGCGACTCGCTGCTGCTCGGCGACAAGTGCGGCGCGCACACCTTTCCGTACCTCGAGGTGCGAAATCCGACCGCTTCGGTCGAGCACGAGGCGTCGACGTCGAAGATCAGCGAGGATCAGCTCTTCTACTGCCGGAGCCGCGGCCTCTCGAGCGAGAACGCGGTCAACATGATCGTCAACGGCTTCTGCAAAGAAGTCTTCAAGAACCTGCCGATGGAATTCGCCGTCGAGGCGCAGAAGCTGCTCGGCGTGAGCCTCGAAGGAGCGGTGGGGTGAAGGAACGGCTACCGGCTACCGCCTTCCGACTACCGCAAAAGACTCCAGGAAGGCCTTGCCGGTAGCCGGTAGTCGGTAGCCGAAAGGAATCGAATGCTACTCGAAATTCGCAATCTCCACGTGAGCATCGACGGCAAGCCGATTCTCCGCGGTCTCGACCTCGCGGTCGCCGAAGGCGAAGTCCACGCCGTCATGGGCCCGAACGGCTCGGGTAAGTCGACGCTTGCGCAGGTGCTCGCGGGGCATCCCGCCTACGAGGTGACCGCGGGAGAGATCGTCTACCTCGGCACGAACCTGCTCGAGATGCCCGCCGAGAAACGGGCGCGGGAGGGCATTTTTCTCGCCTTTCAGTATCCGGTCGAGATCCCGGGAGTGGCAAACGCATACTTCCTGCGCGCGGGGCTGAACGAGATCCGCGCGTACCGAGGGCTCGAGGAGCTCGACGCCATGGAGTTCCTGGCGCTCCTCAAGGAAAAGCTGAAGATCGTCGATATGGACTCAGCGATGATGTCGCGCGCCGTGAACGAGGGGTTCTCCGGCGGCGAGAAGAAGCGGAACGAGATCCTGCAGATGGCGGTGCTCGAGCCGAAGCTGGCGATCCTCGACGAAACCGACTCGGGGCTCGACATCGATGCGCTGCGTGTGGTGGCGACGGGAATCGAGAAGCTTCGTCGTCCCGACAACGCCACGATTCTCGTCACGCACTACCAGCGGCTGCTCAACTACATCACGCCGGATCACGTGCACGTGCTTTATCGGGGCCGGATCGTGAAATCGGGCGGCAAGGATCTCGCGCTCGCGCTCGAGGCCAAGGGCTACGACTGGCTCCGCGAGGAAGCGGCAACGTGAGCGGCGCCGACCATTTCATCGGCGATTTCCGGAGATTCGTCGCGCGCGCCGAGCGTCCGGTGCCGCCGTGGGTCGCCGCGGTGCGCGAGGCGGCGATCTCGCGCTTCGCGGAGATCGGCTTTCCGACGACGCGCGAGGAGGACTGGAAATACACGAACGTCTCTCGGCTGGTGAGCGTTCCCTATCGCGCGGAGCTCGAGAGCCGTGAACGGCGCGGTGCTCGACGCATCGCCGGTGCGAGCCTGGTCGGCGACGCGGCGACGAGCCGCCTCGTCTTCGTGAACGGCGGCTTCGTGGCGGACGCCTCGGACCTCGGACGATTGCCTGCGGGGGTTCGCGTCGAGAGCCTGGCCGCCGCTCTCGCCCGCGATGGCGAAGTCGTCGCGCATCACCTGGCGCGGCACGCCGCCTTCGACCAGAATGGCTTTGCCGCGCTGTCCACGGCGTTCCTCGAGGATGGAGCCTTCGTCTTCGTGCCCGATGGAATCGAGCTCGAGGGACCGATCGAACTGGTGTTCGTCTCGAGCGGTGGCCGTGGCGAGGTGGTCGCGTATCCGCGCCTGCTCGTCGTCTGCGGCCGGCAAAGCCGCGCGGCGCTCGTCGAGCAGTACGTGGCCTCGGGAGACGGATCGACGCTGACGAACGCGGTCGGTGAAGTCGTGCTCGGGGATGGCGCTCGCCTCGATCACGTGAGGATCGCCCGCGAAGGCGCGCGCGGCGCGCAGGTGGCAACGACGGAGGTCGTCCAGGGGCGTGACAGCCGCTACCGATCTTCGGCGATCGCGCTCGGTGCGGCGTTTCTGCGCCACACCCTGAACGTGACGCTCGGCGCCGAGGGTGCAAACTGCGTGCTCGACGGCCTCTACCTGGCCGGAGGGGAAGATTTCGTCGACAATCACACGACCATCGACCATGCCGTGCCGCACGGCACGAGCCGGGAGCTCTACAAGGGTATCCTCGGCGGCAAGGCGAAGGCGGTATTCAACGGCAAGGTCATCGTCCGCGCGGACGCGCAGAAGTCGGACGCGCAGCAAACGAACAAGAATCTGCTGTTGTCCGAGCACGCCGAAATCGATACCAAGCCCGAGTTGCAGATCTTTGCCGACGACGTGAAATGCGCGCACGGCGCGGCCATCGGCCAGCTCGATCCCGACGCGCTCTTCTACCTGAAGAGCCGCGGAATCGGCGAGGCGACGGGCCGGCGTCTGCTGACCTATGGATTCGCCAACGAGGTGATCCAGCGGGTGCCGATCCCGGAGCTCCGGCCGGTGCTCGAGCGTGCCTTCGTCGAGCGCCTCGAGCGGGATCTCATGGAGGAGCGATGAGAGCCGTGCGTGGAACGAGCTCTGCGGCAGAGGCCGGAGCACGATTCGACGTCGAGCGAATCCGGCGGGATTTCCCGGTGCTGCAGCGCAAGGTGCACGGCAAGCCGCTCG